>Ga0308009_10000161_pt1 | contig 56954 bp, 45 predicted proteins | sample Neamet127_FD_203134 | JGI IMG/M metagenome (GOLD analysis project Ga0308009, IMG submission 203134) | Marine microbial communities from water near the shore, Antarctic Ocean - #127 | ecosystem: Environmental > Aquatic > Marine > Unclassified | place: Southern Ocean | collected 2014-07-24 | reverse complement strand
GGAAAAATAATTCTATCCGGCGGTGACGTACTAACCGAACCCGTTCGCGAAAGAATCCTCTATCCGGTGTTAGAAGCGCTGCAAGAAAAATACCAAGACAATGGTGGAATAAAAGTGGTGGTACAAACCACTGGCGACTTGCTAACGCCGAAGATTATAGATGAGTTATTGAGCCGCAACATCTGGTCTATCTCTGTATCTGGCATGGATGATTTTCATGTAGGGATGGAAGGTGATAAGAAGGATGCTCTCGCAGAAAAAGTTACGGCGATGCTAGAAGATGCAGGCATCAAACATGCCGATGGGGAAAGGGACGAGCGCGCATTAGAGAAGGGGCCGATCTTCAGCATGTTTGGTGCGAGCGAAGATTCCTGGATCGGCAAGCTTTGGCCTCGCGGTCGAGCCTGGGAGAACGGTCTTTCTCAAGCAACGATCGAAGACAATTTCTGCGATGCTTGGTCCGGTGGGCTTAATTTCTTACAGCACGGCTACGCAGGCTCGGAAGTTTCGATCGACCCTACTGGCGATGTTTACCCGTGCTGCATAAAGACCGCTCATCCGCTAGGAAACCTTACCGAAGAGCTTCTTGTAGAGATCCTCGACGACTTAGCCGGCATACCGGCTATTGAAGCTATCAATGCCGGCAGACCCGAACGCATGGGGTTAACTCATGGATGGGATGAGGAAAAATTCATAGCCGAATCTACAACCAAGACGCCCAAAGGAGACGACTATAGTAACCTCTGCATCGGTTGCGACAAATTTCATGTAGAGGTATTGGGCGCAGCCCTCGATGAAAAGCGACGCGATCGGCGCGCTCAACGCATGGGCGTATTAGCTACTAATGGATAAATCAATTTCGCCATCAGCTATCTTGAGATATCAATGGCGCACCTGAGACCATCAACTCCACTTATTCGAATATTTCTTCTATTCGTTCTACTGCCTCACTCTTCGCTAACAACAGCACAAGCTATTGATGTTGCAGATTGGTCGGCATTGGAACAGCAGGCGCGGGGGCAAACTGTCTACTTCAATGCCTGGGGCGGCGAGCCCAGAATAAATAGCTATCTTAACTGGGTTGCCCAGACGCTAGAGCAACGCTTTAACATCACTCTTCAACATGTGAAAGTCGCTGACACTGGCGAAACTGTCTCGAAGATAGTTGCTGAACGAACCGCTGGCAATGATACGAACGGCAGCATTGATCTGTTGTGGATCAACGGAGAAAACTTCGCGGCACTTAAACAGAACAAATTACTGTTCGGCCCTTGGGCGGAAGAGCAGCCCAACTTCAGTTTAGTTAATGCGAATCGATTCCCCGAGATGCGCGAAGATTTCACCGTGCCCACTGATGGCCTAGAGTCGCCGTGGACCCGATCGCAACTCGTTTTCTATCACGACAGCCAATGGCTGGCAGAGCCCCCTCAAACGATAGCTGCAATATTGGATTGGTCGACATTTAATCCTGGGGAATTCACCTATCCCCGCCCACCGGCATTCCTAGGAAGCACCTTCCTCAAGCAGGCGGTTCTCGAGATCTCCAACAATGATCCAGCACTGTTTGCTCCGGTCACTGATGATCAATTCCAGCGAGTCACAACTGAATTGTGGGATTACCTCGATGCGCTTCATCCTACTTTACTGCGAGCGGGTAGATACTTCCCCAACTCCGCCGCTGAACTGCGACGGCTCATGGGCGACGGCGAAATTTCTCTGGCGCTAGCATTCAATCCAAACGAGGCCTTGCTCTCGGTTCGAACGGGAGAGTTGCCAGACAGTGTGCGAACCTACGTACTGCAAGGCGGCACGATCGGCAATGTCAGTTTTCTCGCGATTCCCTACAACGCACAGCACAAAGCCGCTGCGATGATCACAGCTAACTTTCTTCTCTCCATCGAAGCACAGGCCAGGGCCAGCAATCCGAATCATATGGGAAGCACGACCGTGATTTCTATCGAGGATTTAGACGTAAGTGCCCGCCAGCAATTTGAACCAGTAAGCACTGATTTAGCAGCTGCTAGCCCAGATGAGCTAAGCCGCAAGCTGCAGGAACCCCACCCCTCTTGGACACCCGCCCTTGAGCGCGCCTGGATCCAGCGCTACAGCGCAAGATAACCGGTGCTACGCTGGGCAGGCCATAGTCTCATCTTCCTGCTAGCCGCACCGATCCTGCTGGGCACGCTTATTGCGAGTTTGCCAGCCTTTGGCTACTTTCCACCCTTGGGAAGCTCGGATTTTTCCCTCGAGGCATGGCGCGAGTTATTCGAAGTGCCAGGACTAACTCGAAGCGTATTGATCAGCCTGATTTCGGGGGTCTTAACGCCGCTGATTTCTCTGGCACTAGTATTCCTCTATCTCGCTAGTGCAACGGGGAGTAAATTGGATCTGTGGATTCGCCGACTCGTTTCCCCCTTACTCTCATTTCCACATGCTGCTGCCGCATTCGGGCTCGCCTTTTTAATCGCGCCCTCCGGACTATTGAGCCGAGTTATATCCCCAGGGCTGACAGGCTGGGAGCGGCCGCCGGATATTCTTATTGTTAATGACACATGGGGCCTCACTTTATTGTTCGGGCTTATTGTTAAAGAAGTACCATTCCTTCTCTTAATGTCCTTAGCAGCTCTACCGCAGCTACAGCCCAGGCATCGTATTGAGGTTGCCCGAACTCTCGGTTACCGGCCCACAATAGCCTGGCTCAAAGTAATCGCGCCCAGCCTTTATCCCTTGGTCCGTCTGCCCGTGATTGTAGTCATAGTATTCGCCTCTGCCACGGTCGATGTTGCGCTTATTCTCGGGCCGACGCTTCCACCTACATTAAGTGTTAGGGTCTTGTCGTGGTTCAATGATCCGGATCTTAATCTTCGCTTTCTGGCGGCCGCCGGATCTCTATTACAACTAGGAGTGAGCCTGATAGCCGTAGCAATCTGGCTAGCGCTAGAGAAATTTGTCGGCCTGCTTTGGCGGTTCTGGCTGGCGGCAGGAAACCTTAATACTGGAGAGGGTCTAGCGTTTGCTATAGGCAGAAGTGCGATGCCTCTTGTATTAGTGGTAATTGCAGGAAGCATACTCGCCCTGTTAGCCAATGCTTTTGCTGGCCCCTGGCGCTATCCCTCTGCCCTACCATCTTCCTGGACGATTCAGCACTGGGCAAACAGTCTTTCAGATCTGTCGACACCACTATTTAACACAGTGCTAATCAGCGTTAGCTCCACACTGCTTGCCCTGCTATTAGTAGTGGCAACACTCGAATCTGAACGACAATCTAGCAAGAGTAAATCTACCGCATTGTGGTTGTTGTATCTGCCCTTGCTGATTCCGCAAATTGTCTTTCTGTTTGGCATCATCGTGCTGACCGAATTTGTAGGCTGGCAGGCGAACTTGAGTCTTGTGATATTCGGTCACCTCTTGTTTGTTCTGCCTTATGTTTTCTTGTCACTCTCTGAGGCATATCGTCAACTGGATCCACGCTGGACGCAGGTGGCATCCACGCTAGGGGCGAGTCAGCTAAAGTCGTTCTGGCGGATCCGGATTCCTTTATTGCTAGCACCGTGTCTAACAGCTGTAGCAATCGGTATGGCGATTAGCATAAGTCTATTTTTGCCGACTCAATTGTTAGGAGCGGGGCGAATCACGACTATTACATCTGAAGCTGTGGCATTGACGTCCGGGGCGAGTAGGAATTTAATTTCGGTTTGGGCCGTAGTACAACTTTCATTACCAATATTAGGCTTTATGATGGCTCTTTTAATTCCAAAATTTGTTTGGCGCAATCGCAGCGGGATGATCGATACACGATGAGCAATTCTGATCTTGAACTAAAAGATGTAAGTATTTCGCTAGGCGGCAAACAGTTGCTCGAGATCAATTGCAGCGTAGGTCCGGGAGAGATCCTCACCGTAATGGGTCCATCCGGCTCGGGAAAGTCTTCCTTACTTGTCTATATAGCAGGGTTCTTAGCGCCCGTGTTTGAGTCCAGCGGTTCGGTACTGGTCAATGGTGCAGACGTTTGTTCATTGGCAGCTGAACGCCGCCACATAGGGTTATTGTTTCAAGACCCTCTGTTATTTCCTCACCTTAGTGTCGCTGGAAATTTACGCTTTGCCTTGCAAAGCAATGCAAAACAGAAGAACCAGGCAATCAGCGAAGGGCTTAATGATATTGGACTCGCGGGGTTTGATGATCGTGACCCAAGCACTCTCTCGGGTGGGCAGGCATCACGTGTCGCGTTGCTGCGGCTTTTACTCTCTGCCCCAAACGCGGTTCTCCTGGACGAGCCTTTTTCCAAGCTGGATACCCAACTACGCGAAGAAACTAGGACTCTGGTTTTCGACAAACTACGAGCCTCTGGGTTACCAACTATTCTCGTAACCCACGATCAAGCCGACGCTGAACAAGCCGGCGGTGAAATTCGCACACTACTCTAAGAAATTCTGATCTGTGCTGTGCACAGCACACTAACGACCACTCGCGTCGCGCCCGCGGTTAAGCGCATCCTGGGCACCGGTCGATAAGCCTCCATCTAGCCCGACGGTAACAAATCGAAAGCCTTCTGCTAGCCGCGCCTCGACGGTGCGTGAGTTTGTCGTTATAGCGCAGGGGACGTCGTGAGCTAAGCAGCTGCTAAGCACCGCCTGAATAGCGGCCTCGACCTGAGGTGCCGCTGCGCTGGCGTAGCCCATCGACGCGCTTAGATCGGATGGTCCGATAAAGATGACGCCGGTGCCCGGTACGGAGATAATTTCTTCGATGTTTTCGACTCCTTCCGGCGTTTCAATCTGAATGATCGCGAGCAACTCACCACCAGGATCTAAGGGCCACAGATCGGCCTTCGCAATGTAGTCCCTTGTCCCCCAATACCAGACCGCGTTCGACGGGTTGCGTCCACGCAGCCCCGCTGGCTCATAGTCATCCGCACCATTGAGTTGTGGATATCTGCTCGCTCGAATCGCCATCTCGGCCTCGGCAGCATTGTTTACAGAAGGGAACATCACGCCGAACGCACCCACATCCAATGCCTGCTTCACTTGTGACAATACATCCTCGCCACCGCTTGCCGGGATGCGCACGAATGGCACTACATTCGGCTGCAAGCTGCCCTTTTCAAGGATTGCGCGCTTATCGGTCATACCCAGCAAGAACTCTCGAATCCGCTCAACATCGAACGGCGCGTGCTCCATATCGATGATGATGAAGTCCAAACCCGATCTAGAAAGAGATCGAGCATTGTTGAGTGAATAGTCGAAAGATAAGAGGCCGAAGGCCGGCTCATCATTCTCCAGCAAGGCTATCGCTTTGTTCAAGCGCATATCTGCTTCCTGCGCTGCTGCTCCGGTCGAGCTAATTAGGAGGGCAAGTGCGAGGCTAGCTACTACGATTGGCTTCATTTGTTTGTTCATCGATTTTTCCTTGTTAAGCGGCCCAGTCAAGTGCCTCAATTTAGAGCAGATCAACCAACGCAGCGACTGCCTCACGATCTGACGGATCGGTAAATAGTGCCAGAATCTCCTGACTTTTCAATCTCCTAATTCTTCTGCCCGCCATAGATTGCGATACCCTCCGCTTCAGCCAACTGTTATATTGAGGCCGCTACCGACTATTGGTGGCCAATTCAGTCGTTCAGGAGCTTATTCTGCCCTGATAAAGGAGAACACCATGAAAACTATAAGAAGCATAGCCGGCCTCACCGCCGTCATGCTTATAAGCGGCGCGCTCAACGCCCAGAGCGCAACTGTGCTCTACAACGAGCGGGTCGTAGAGCTGGAGCAAACACTGCCAGACGCAACTGATCTTTGGGTTAAGCCCGAAGACCTTACCCGAGTAAACGATTTCATTCTTAAGCCTGAGGGGGCTTGCCTGGACGAATTGTGCGTTCCGGTTCTGCAAGATCGAGACAGCGCCATGTTTATTACCCGGCAGGGACAATCATGGTTCAACGTTACCGAGCTGGCAGACAAACTGCAGCAAGCCTATGTCACGGATTACAATGACGGCATCTGGAGTTTTGGCACCATGCCAGTAACGCGTCAGTCTTTCCTACGCGGTGGCGAAGCACCCGATTTCGAACTTATGGGCCGCGATGGCGAGCTAGTTCGTCTTTCGGATTTTCGAGGAAAAAAGGTATTACTCCTTACTTGGGCCTCGTGGTGAGGATGTCGTCTAGACGTGCCCGTGTGGCAGTCCATATACGAAGAACTCAAGTCTGAAAATTTTGAAATTATTTCCGTCGCACAAGATACTGGTGGCGAAGAAGCTGCTGGATACATCTTTGATGATGCGAATGTTAGCTACACAGCGATTATCGATGTTAATCATCAGATAAGCTCGCTTTACAATTTGGTCAATGTCCCCTCAGGCGTATGGATTGATGAACAAGGCAAGATCATGCGCATCAATGAAGGCACCTATGCGAAGGAACATATGAATGGCGCATGGGGTACCAATGACTACGTGCCCATCGTCCGTGACTGGGTAGCAAAAGGAGCCGACAGCGAACACGTCTGGGATAGAAGTAAGGTGCGGGAAAGTATCATTCAACGCACACCTGAAGCCGAGCGTGCACAACCTGCGTTCCGTCTGGGTGGATACTACTTCACCAATGACAACGATGAGAAAGCAGAACAATACTGGACCATGGCACAGGAACTAGATCCAACCAGTTGGAACTATCTACGGCAGGATCTACAATATGAAGAAGGTGGCTCTGCTGGGCCCGAATGGCGTGCCCGTCGCGAACAGATAGAAGGTGCAGGTGGCGCTTACTATGCTCCGCTAGAAATTGAAAACAACTAGCAAAGCTTCTTTAGCTTAGTAGTTGCCCATCAAAAAAGCCGACCAAGTTTCCTTGGTCGGCTTTTTTGATTCTAAAAATCTCTACTGTTATGCACTCAAAGCGCGTTCCAAGCAGGACTGATTAGCAAGTCAGGGTCGGCACCAGGTTTTGGTACAAATTTCTGCGTGCGACCATATTGGTTGTCGCCACCGTACAAATTGCCAGCAGAATCTACACTGAAAGAATGCACTTCGATATAACCATCAGGCAATGCCAACGGCACTAGCCAGGTATATTTTAAGTTGCCTTCGAAATCAAAATTTACAAAGCGAAGTGGACCTAAGTCTGTAATCCAGAAATCATCTTCATTGACGATGATGTCCAAAGGTAAAGTAAGTTGGCCAATCGATCTTATAAATTCAAATTCTACTGGGTCGTCAGTCGCTTGCCAAAGATTGACTCGGTTTCCAGTACGATCGAGAACAAAGACACGCCCATCAGGCCCAATTGCAACCGAGTGGATCGTCTTGGTCTGACCCGGACCTTCTCCTTCGCTGCCGAACTCGCCAAGATAGTTCATCTCACTATCCATGATCATGATGCGATTATTATCTAGTCCATCTGCGATTAGGATACGACCATCTTCCATGAAGGCGATATCCTGTGGCCGACCAAAATGAGTGCCGTCGGATCCAGACACGTTTTTCTCGCCGTAGGTCGCTAGTACTTCACTACCGTCGTTCGCAATCACATAAATTTGGTGAAATGTTTCATTTACCAACCAAATACGCTTCTCGGGATCGTAAGGATTGATTCGAATTCGGTGAGGGCCAGGGCCCGCCGAGCCTTCACACAGATAATCCAAATGATCCCAAACTTCGATAGGCTCGCCGTCTGCATTGACTATGAATAGGCAGTTATTCCAGGTGCGACGTGCCGTGTCTCTCAACACATTAAGGCCTACATGACCCGCAAAACCTAGAAAGTCATCGGGTAGCGGATAAGGAAGTACGGTTTCACCACGTTGAGCGATGATGATACGGTCCGCAGACTCGGCCAAGACACCGGAATTGCCGCCGAAAGCATAACCTGCTTCAGCAAAGGGGTCGGCCCATAGGGAGACGACGTTGTAGGGACTCTCTCCAATAGGCCCACGGGCATTGCCTTGCTGGGAAAATGCGGAGCTAGATACGAAGAATGCTAGCGCGAATAGGGCTAGCCTGTTCAGTTTAAACATAATGATAGAGCCTCTCTAATGAACTTTGTGGTCACTTGTTGTTGTTTTGATTATTGTTCTGTCTTTTGCTTTCAAGCCTATCATGACAAATAACGCCATAGAAATTCAATAAACTTCGAAAAAAGTACAAATTGTTGCAAATGGGAGCTTTTCAGCGGTCAGCCCCGGATTGACTTAGACCTCTAAGCTGATAGTGTAATATTCTAATAACGCGTGGATTGCAGAAATTCAAGACAGGGCCCAGGTTGCCACTATCCAGAGCAGTCTATCTAACCAACTTTCTGTGCATCTCTATGAATAAGAAGAAGGGAGCAATACCATGATTAAGAAGATATCTCTCATATCCCTAATGCTCGTTCTTGGCAACGTAGTAGCCGCTCAAGAATATCAAATTCCAAAAACTGAATGGGGCGTACCCGATTTTCAAGGAGTCTGGAAACACGCGACGGTCATGCCGCTAGAACGTCCAGTCGAACTGGGTGAGAAGCGTGCCTACACAGAGGCAGAGGCTATTGCACTCGAGTCTGTAGTGCAGCAAAAATTTGAGGACAACAACGAGCCACTCGATCCGAACAGGCCGCCTCCTGTCGTGGCCGAGTCACTACCTCCGATCGGAAACTACGATCTGTTCTGGCGTGACGATGCGAAGTTTATACCCACTATAGATGGCGAATTCAGAACGTCCGCGATCATCGACCCCGCTAATGGGCGCATGCCCGAACGGACAGCACAGTTCGATGCACGCATGGCGCAGTTTCGTGGAGGCAGACCCGGACGAACTAGCGACGGGCCCGAAGGACGCGGACTTGGTGAGCGCTGCCTCGTCGGTTTCGGAAATTCGGCTGGCCCGGTCATGAGCCCAGTTATCTACAACAGCCACCTACAGTTCACGCAATCACCTGGCTACGTAACGATTACAGCGGAGATGGTTCACGATACACGCATTGTTAAGATTGCTGATGAGCGATCCGCAGCAGCCGAGACACACCGCAAATGGATGGGGGACGCTATCGGTCGTTGGGAAGGTGACACCCTCGTTGTCGAGACCAGGTACTTCAACAACTGGCACACATTGCGAGGCATGCCGGTTAACAACATGACCATCACTGAGACCTTTCGTCGTGAGTCCGGCAATAAATTGATCTACGGATTTACCGTAGATGACCCGACGCTTTTTACGTCGACGTTCAGCGGCGAATACCCGTTGTCGAGAATCAACGAACCAATCTACGAATACGCCTGCCACGAAGGCAACTACGGCATGATAGGCATTCTGGCTGGCGCCAGAAAACTGGAAGAACTGGAGAACAAGGACTAGACTCTTTCTATGCCCATTAGCTCCTAGGGCGAACCAGCATCCTTGGGTGTTCCATCTCCATTCATGCCCTCCGCCTCATAGCGGCGCCAGCCTGCGAGTATTCCCGCGAGCCCATGATTTCCCTCATGACAGGCATACTCATAAATCGGCATGTCGGTTCGACGCATTGGCACCTTAGCTGACCAAGATACATCCCATGTCTCAGGGTCTTCGACGGTAAAGTCATAGTCCAGTGTGTTCTCATCGACACGTGTGAACCGCTCGGTCACGCGCATGCTTGAAGATGCGCCTCGAGACGTCTGGTTGTAATAGAAATCCTGCGTGTGTACAACGAGCGTATCGCCTTCCCAATGAGCAATCGAATCACCATCCCATTTAACCTGCCGCGTGTGATGCTCACTGTCTAGACGAATAATCCGTGCTCGGTGAATCATCTCATTTAGAATCATGATGTGATCTTCGGTCTGCACCAGCTGCATATTGTTGTTGTAGGCACCTGGCACCATGGGTGGTCCTGCACCATTACTCATCAGACAACGGTCGGCTAGCGTGCGAGCCTCCGGTCCAAGGCTTAATCTTCTATTCTCTGCAACCACCGCACGCCTGCTCTGCCCTGCTGCGTTTGCCCGCGGTAGACGACCGTTGGACGGATCGTAGATAAGCGAGGTGCGGCGATCGGCGATCGTCTCGACACCACGTTCATACCAGAATTCGTTATAGGAGATTACGCCCGGTGGATAGCCGGCCCCACCTACCGAATCGATGATGAGGTCGCGATTCTGACGTCGATTCTCGAAATCAGCCCATTCCTCAGCCTCTTGTGCTGTGAGTGTTGCCTTGTCCGCGAGCTCGGGCGGGCGGTTAAGAGGGGTGAGTGTGCGAAACGTGTAGGTACCCTGTAAATCAGGATGGCCATATTCCGTGAGTGGAATTACGGATTCCTGCGCTTGTAGTACAGGGGCCAGCAACAGACTGGCAACTGCTAAAGCTAGGATAGATGAGATCTTGTGCTTCATTGTGTCTCCTCAATCTTATTCGTTGTATTAAGAGGCCGCCGCTAAAAGCTACTCTTGTTAGCTAGAATCTCCAAGTGAAATTTTCTAGATCTCAGACTCGGCTCGCTACATAGCAATAGCGTTGATCTAAGTAAACGCCTAAGGAATTAAATAGTTACCGCCGCTTTTCTAGAATCGTTTGCATACTATTTTTTTTAAACTATGTTATTCGAAAAATCTCGAATATTAATTAGTTAATAGAAGAATCCTGTATTGCTTTGAACTCTCGGCGCCTTGCATGCAGTCTAGGTTCTGTATAGCCGCTAGGTTGGTTCACACCATCGAAAATTAGATCGCATGCTGCCTGGAAGGCAATCGAGTCTTCAAACTCGGGAGCCATCGCCCGGTAGAGTGAGTCACTCGCATTCTGTTGATCTACAATCTGCGCCATGCGCTCTAACGTTTCTCGAACCTGCTGCGACGTACAAATATTGTGAAGCAACCAGTTTGTGATATGTTGGCTCGATATACGCAGCGTAGCTCTATCTTCCATCAACTCTATGTTATGAATGTCAGGAACTTTAGAACATCCTATTCCTTGATTCACCCAGCGTACGACGTAGCCGAGAATACTTTGGCAGTTATTGTCCAAATCTAATTGCACGGAATCAGCACTCATCGCGCTAGGGTCTTTGATAACAGGCAAGGTAAGAATGTCATTGAGTTTCGCGACAGGACGCTGTGCAAGCTCCAGCTGACGATCGAAAACATTTACGTAATGATAGTGCATCGCGTGCAGCACTGCCGCGGTAGGCGATGGCACCCATGCCGTGTTCGCGCCTGACATCGGATGAGAGATTTTCTCATCTAACATCCTCGCCATAAGATCAGGCATCGCCCACATCCCTTTGCCGATCTGAGCCTTGCCCGACAACCCACAGGCGAGGCCTATATCTACATTGCGATCCTCATAGGCGGAAATCCAGGTTGTGGATTTCATCTCAGCCTTTGGCACCATCACGCCAGCTTGCATGCTTGTATGTATTTCATCGCCGGTACGATCTAGGAATCCAGTATTAATAAATGCAACGCGGCTCTTCGCAGCGCGTATACATTCCTTGAGATTTACACTAGTACGTCGCTCCTCGTCCATGATGCCAATCTTCAGGGTATCAACATCCAGACCTAGAAATTCTTCTACGGCGGTGAACATGTCGCAGGTAAATTGAACCTCCGCCGGCCCATGCATTTTTGGTTTGACGATGTAAATGCTGCCCGTACGCGAATTGCAGAATTTGTTCTTCTTTTTTATATCGATTGATGCGATTGAGCTGGTGATAATAGTATCTAATATCCCTTCATAGATTTCTTCGCCGTGCTTATCGAGGATGGCGCTATTACGCATCAGATGACCGACATTTCTTATTAGCAGCAGGCTCCTGCCGGGCAGAGTAATCGTGCCTCCCGACACATCCTGGAATTCTCGGTCGGGATTGAGAGTCCGAGTCAATTGTGAGCCTTGCTTTGCGAACGATTCCGCTAGGTCTCCACGCATTAGCCCTAACCAATTACTGTAAACCTCGACCTTGTCCCTAGCATCTACAGCGGCAACGGAATCCTCACAATCCTGAATCGTAGTGAGCGCCGCCTCCAACACGATGTCTTTAACGCCAGCAGGATCGTTGCTGCCAATTTCAGAGTCACGATCTATTAAAATCTCAATATGCAGGCCGTTATTCACAATCAATAGAGATTCTGGTGCGCTAGCTTCGCCGCGATAACCGCGTAGTTGGTCTGAATCTGCCAGTGTCGAAACGCCCTGATCCATTTCCACTAAAAGCTGGTCGCTGATAACTCGATATGCTGCCGCTTGGCCATGGCTGGCATTTATGAGTGGGCAGGCCTGATCGAGAAAGCCCTTTGCGAAGGCGATGACCTTTTGCCCACGTAACGGGTTATAGCCCTGAGTGCGCTCACAGCCGTCAACTCCTGCGATTACATCTGAACCATAGATGGCGTCAAACAGACTTCCCCAACGCGCGTTCGCCGCGTTCAAGGCGAAGCGAGCATTCTTAACGGGCACCACCAGCTGCGGGCCAGCCATTGTCGCGATTTCAGGATCGACATTCTCCGTACAGATAGAAAAGTCTTCGCCCTCCTCCACCAAGTAGCCACTATCGCTTAGAAATTGCACATAGGCGATGGAATCGAAAGGTGTATCGCTATGGCTTGTATGCCACTCGTCGATTTGCGCCTGAAGCTTATCGCGCACAGCCAACAGGGCTGTATTGCGTGACGTAAACTGGTCTACTATCGACTCAAAGCCTAGCCAGAAATCTGCCTCTGCCAGCCCCAGCTCTGGCAATAGCTGCATATTGACGAAGTCCGCTAAATGCGGATCAATCTGGAGCGTACCTTGTTGGATTTTCTGATTCATGGGTACTGAGTGTACTAACTACAGACGGGATTTTCACCCTGAGGAATAACAGCTGTAGGGTAATTGAATATCAAGAGATCAGTTGAAAAGCTACCCATGGGTAGCTCTAGGGAAACACTACACGCTGCTAACATGAGGTTGCGTAGGGACCATTTTCACGGGATGCCAGTTCGGCCATACGCTTTACCGAATAATGCATCTCATCAAGCGTAGCCTGAAAACGATCTTCCACATCTTCATCCTGAGCACGCGCAACGGCGGCAGCGTTGAGTTGGCGAATAAGCTGAATGATGGAGTCTCCCTCTTGCCTGAGTTCGATATAGCGTCTTTCATTTGGAAAAACCATGCTGGACAGACCCCAGACGCCGACCTCCATTAACAAGACACCTACGAGAGCTATAGGGAGTTGCATCTGAACTGGTAGCGACGGGCTAAGTATTACCGCTGTAAATATTATTCCAATACCAAGCCCGGTGAGACCCACGTCTGTGCTGCGCCGAATATTCCGTTTCAAAGTGAGCTCCCATTTTCCCTGTCATCAACTTTTGTGCCATTCACCCTCATTCCCTAGCCTTACAGATTATGGATTAACCTTCAAACTGAGAGCCGCAGTATAGAACAATGACTTGTCACGATCTCTAACTACCCAATCCAATAGTGTGTTCATATCTTGTTCAACTTTACCTATAAAAAGAGGGCGGCCGTTAACAACAACGTGCACCTCTTCAGAAAAATCCACCTGTTCGGGGCTTAACAAGAGCGTGAAGGCAACGACCGACTCTGCGGTAACGGTAAAACTGTTGCCCTGCCTGCTGACAGTCATGATCCCTGGCTGTCCTTCGACGGCCAACTCTTCGATTCGCATCCAAAGATTGCGATTGTAGCGATCGCTACGGTCAGTAACCCAGCGCAGCTGGTTTGGAAATGGATCACGAGGATTGTCGAGCTTGAATTGCTCTATCATGGGTTGTTCGTTGGGAAGCCAATTCGTATTGTGCCCCCCGTCTTCTATCGCTCTGAACACATGATCTATGTTTGCTTCTTGCAAAATACTGATGAATGGCTCAATGGACGATACTGGATAGAGAGGGTCATTCTCTCCATTGACGATATACAGAGGCCTGCTCATCAGATTCTCGAAGTAAAGCTTATATCCAGGCCCGCTCTGTGGATTTCTGAGCACACCGGGATGTCCGATATAGGGTAAGAATGCAGCCCATTCCGTCGACTGCTTAAAGGCAAAAAAATAGGCACCGGTGCCACCATCAGACACTCCGCTCAACGTGACACGATTGTCATCTATGTTATAGGTTTGCTTTAACTCTCTTAATATTGAAGGCAGATTGTCCGCCTGGTTCTCAAACCACCAAAATGCTGCATTCCATGCCGCTGGCACAACTACGATTCGATCTTCCTTCTTCAGTGAATCGTATCCACGCCGCCACCATTCGCCACCTGGCCGCCATTCTGGCCGACTAACCCCGCCATGCAGCATGAATTCAACAGGATAACTTCGTGTGGCGTCGTAGGTCTCAGGGATCAGATAAACGAAGGGATAACGGGTTCCATCGAAGTCGACCCTAGCGCTTTCCTGCTGCCCAAGTGCAACGTCTTGCGCAAACGCGGGCCCTGCATCTAGCCACTGATACAATGTTTCGATATCCGGTGCTTGCGCCATGAGTTGGCGCTTGCTGCTTTCTATCTCCGCCTCGGTGCTCGCAGACCAGAAGGCAGTAACTAATTCAGAGTCATATGATTCTTGTGCCGCAAAAATCTGCCCGAATGCAAACGTCGGCAGAATAACTAGAGCGGCTAGAATCTGCTTCACATGAGTTTTCAATTTAGAGATCTCCACCAAGTTCTGTATACAGCGCACGCAGGAATCTGTCTGGATCGCCATACTGTTCATTGTAGGCTGCTGTAGGATCTGCTCTGGCTACTTGCTCGTAGGACATGTTCCTCGCCATCAGGTCTTCAACCTGTCCCGACACATCCAACACCATATCCCGAAATCCCATAACATCTTCGCGATTGGAAACTACTCCGTGCCCCGGTAGGATCTTAGTATTCGGGCCGGCGACCCCGATTAGTCTGCCCAACGCCTCCAGCGTGCCTTTTAAGGTGCCGCCATTGTTGGTGTCGATAACCGGGAATGCTGTAGTTCGAAATACATCACCGGTATGCACTACATCGGAGTCTTTAAAATGGATAAAAGTGTCGCCATCTGTGTGCGCTGGCGGCACCGGGAATGCATAAACTTCCTCGCCATTGAGGTGAATAGTGATCGCATCACTGTAGGTGAGTACCGGCAGCGCTGCTGCCGGCGCTTGCTGCGCTAGCCTAACTCGTATTTCGTCACGTGCGAGAATCAGCACACCCATATTGCCGAGGTTTTCATTACCACCGGTGTGATCACCGTGAACATGCGTATTGATCAGGAAACGAATTTCGCCGTCAGATAGGCCACGAATGGCGGCTACAATTTTCTCAGTAAGGGGTGCGAACTGATCATCGATCATGATGATACCGTCTTCACCGATGGACAAGCCGATATTGCCTCCGCGGCCCTCTAGATAGTAGACACTGCCTGCAACATGGTGAGGAATAACTTCCACACTACTGAAGTCTTGCTGAGCAAATACGGAACTGGCTAGTGTCAAACTTAAGAGAGATAGCACGAGTGATTTCAAGCATTGATGTCGGCGCATGAGGAAACTCCTAGAGGGAGAGGCATTGATTGACTGGGTTGAATTGAACAATTCATCTGATGGAAGTATGAGAATAAGATCCTGAAGCCAGAATGTCCAATGACGCCCGTCCGGTTCGACCTTATTTAGATTCGAGCCCAACTAGTTTAAAGTAAACACTTCTCTTGGTTGTCTGTGACTGGAGGCGCGGCATTTATTGAGTGGTTTTACTCTATACAGCGTATAAGACGTAGCTAAAAGACAAATAGCTAAGAAAAAGAATTCAAACAGTGGGCGAACTGGAAGCAAATGTTGATCAAAGTTGAGAATCTAGTGCGGAAACTAGGCCGAGGACGCAGCCCTCTCGCCACCATTATCGCTACGCTTTGCCTGACTCTAAACGTCTCGGCATTCAGCCAAGATAGCCTGCCGCAACTTGATCTTGACCTGCCTCTACGCTTGGATTTTTCCGGATCCTGGGAGAAGGATTTCAGGCGCAGCGACAATTGGGAAGATGAGCTAACCCGAACACTACGTATTCGCCAAGAGTCTGCGATCCGGCAGCAGTCCTCACCCGGTTCATCGCGAAGCCGATCGACTCCGCCAATTTCCATTGGCAATCTGAACCTGCCGCGCAGTCGTGGCCGTGGAGCGAACATCGTTGATCTAGCCCGACTGGCAGAATACATCAGTCGACAGAGCGTCCTTGATATAGTGCAGACTAGAGATGAAATTAGAATCGAGCGTCGCGGCGAGGCGGCATTAATCTGTGGTGTTGAGTATGAACGACAGCAGACATTCTCCAGCGAACACGGAGTTGAGGTGTGTGCCTGGGATGGGCAACAGCTAGTCTTTCAGATCATGCTGCCGGATGACCTAACCATTATGCATCGCTTCACCGTGTCTTCGAATCAACAGGTACTCAATCTACTTACCCGCATCTACAGCAAGGGCGGCGAGCCATTCAACCTTATTCAAGCGTTCAATAAATATGAGGCGCCGCGTGATGAATTTAATTGTATTCAAACCCTGAGCCGCGGCCAGGTTTGCAATCAGTCTGGCGCCGATCTATCTACCGTGCTGGACAACTAGTGAGTCATACGAGAGACACATCGAGTATTCGATTTCTGACAACATTGTTCGTATTACAGCTACTGACTGCTTGCGCGCTGCCGGTGCCGGTGCCGGTGCCGGAACCACAACATGTGAAACGCCTCTTAGATCTAGTTGGCGATGTGAATCTAATTCAGGCAATACAAGCTCCATCGGCGAACGCATTGCTAGAAATAGGTGTGCAGGTTTTCGGTACCGCACAGAAAGAAGCTGAAGAGTACGAGATAGGCGATTGGGTATTCGACGAGATCATCCGGAAGGAGACACAATTCCTTCCTCACCTTCTGAAAAACACTCTAGTTGATTCCAGACAATGGGGGGCCATAAGAGTAATTCCAGACCGTGACCCCTCTCTAGACCTAATCGTTGAAGGAGAAATTGTTCAATCAGATGGCGAGACTCTTGAACTGCAGATTCGCGCATTCGACAGCAGCGGTCGAGAATGGTTGAACAAAACCTATGCAGATCAAAGTATTCAGGAGGAGTATCCGGAATCTACAAGGTTTACTCTGGACAATACTTTCGATGCCATAAATTTCGTCGACCCTTTCCAGGATATTTATAATCGCATTGCCAACGATCTAGTTGCTGTGAGAACGAACCTAGGAGAACAGACACTTCGCGATCTGAATCTCGTTACTGACATGCTTTACGCAGGCGATTTATCTCCCAGTGATTTTTCCGGTGCAGTAAAAGAGAATGAGGATGGCTTGCTGGTGATTGACAGATTGCCATCACTCGACGACCCCATGATGGCTAGAGTTGCCGATATGAAATACCGCCATCATCTTTTTATCGATACTGTAGATGAGTACTATCAAACACTCTACGAAGACATTCAGCCCGCCTATGTTCTATGGCGTCGATATTCGATTGATCAGATCACCGAGATTGAAACGTCGCAGCAGGAAGCAAGCCAGAGTGACTATGGCAGCTCGAGCGGGTTCTTATCGCTTAGCCAGCGCTATGACCGTTTCAAGTGGAGCAAGATATTTGAGAGAGAGTTTAACGACCTGGCTGCTGGCTTCAATAACGAACTTGCACCTGCCTTTCTAGAACTGAATTCTCAAGTTCATGGACTAACAGGGACAATGGAGCAGCAGTACCGGGAATGGCGTGGCATATTACGAAGGTTATTCGAGCTGGAGAACGGCGAACTAACTACAAATGCGACTGAGTAAAATTCGCATGCTGCAAGCGATCGATTGGATTGTCGCGCCACCTAGACAGCGGCTATAACTGCCCAGCAGACTATTTTTACTACAATGGGTGCGATTATCAGAAATGCTAGGCTTTTACGTGGATCATTCTCTTGTCTTCTTCTTTTTCTCTTTGTCAGAAATCCAATATAACACTAAAAATATTCAATCCTGTGCCGCTGCGACACTATGATGCGGCCAGCAACTTTCGACTATGTTTCGCACTAAGCTCTATTTAACTGAACGTTCTCTAGGCGTATACTCTACTGAAAAAAGAAAAGGTGCTAACTATGACTGATGCAGAGACCCTTCCCGAGACGGACAAAAAATCACGCAACATCCTCTTCGCCGCTGGCGGCACTTTGTTAGTTGCCCTCGTTGCCGGCTTTCTAATCTACTCATCAATTTGTCCTTGCGAGCGCACACCCGGCGGCTTTCTATTTGGAGAACGTCCGAGCGAGCCAGTGAATGATTGGTCATTTGCAAACGAGGTACCCCTCTGTCAGTTACAAATTTGGGCGGGAGTAAGGCCGCACTCAATAAACCTCAACTGCATGTCGACTCCCCAAGGCGAACTCTATCTCAGTTGTTCAGTGTGCACGTCAAAATACTGGGCTGATAAAGTAGGAGAGGACGAAACGGGTGTAATGCGATTGAACGGCATTGTCTATCCCGTGGTAGTTAATCGCGAGACCGACTCCGCGGCTATGGACCGCGCTTGGACTGCTCGAATTACGAAGCTACAAATTCATGGCGGCGGGCCGTCCAATCCGAAACCACCATCCGATGCACAGAGACCGGATCACTGGTGGACATTTAGGATTGTCTCCTCCAGCTAGCCCTCAAATTCAGCTCCTAAAAAAGGCGATGCCGCACGGCATCGCCTTTTTTGTTGCGAACTTCTTTGCCGAGGGTACCTAGGCTAGATTTTTCTCAAACAGATTCAACAATCGGCTCCAGGCGCGCTCGGCCTGAGCCTCGTTATAGACTTGGGAGTCTGGTGGGCACCAGCCATGCAGTGTGTCCCCATAGACTTCGATCTCAGCCAACAGGTCTGCCGCGGCGTAAGCTTCCCCTAAGGTGACTTTAGCCTCTGGAGTGCTTTCGTCATCATTTGCCGCAACACAGTGCAACATCGCCGATTGCGTCTGAGGGATTAGTAAATGGGGGCTGTTGTCAGCATCCGTAGCTAGGCCGCCGCCATGGAACGTGCCTCCAGCGCCAAGGCGTTCGGGTACTGCTGCAACTGTGCGCATTACCATTGGCCCGCCCATGCAATAACCTGTCGTGCCAATTCGGCGGCTAGTATCTGTAGCCGACTGTTGATCCAACCAGCTCACCATAGTCCGAGCGTCAGTGAAATGAGTTTCCGCGTTTAGATTGCGCGCCATTGGCAACACGATCTCACGAATTTCAGGTTGACCGAAGCTTGCACCTTCGCCAACTACAGGCGAGAGGGCATCACGATAAAAAGGATTCACAACCAAGACCGTATAGCCGGACTCTGCGAGGCGCTTCCCCATCATGCGAAAGGCAGGTCTTAGTCCAAGAATATCAGGCCAAACAATGACGGCTGCGTGACTGCCGCTAGAGGGATGAACGAAATAACAATCGGCCACGCCATCAGGAGTCGTGATATTTACGTCTGACTCTGTTACGGACTGCGCATTCGCGACCGGGGGGAGCAACATCGCCGCGCTCGCCGTAGCCGTCAGCATATTGAACTTTCGGCGGCTGAGTTTTCCGTCACTATTAATAAATTCCTCAGCATCTTTCTGGGTATCTAGATCACACATGTTGTTCTCCTTGAGCGCTCAGAGTTTGAGCCAATATTGTTTTATTCTATTATCAATGATATGAGAGTATTTGGGACAGGAAGAAAACTCAATACAATTCTCTAAAATCCCTCTTATGATTTCTATAACTGCTTGGTGAACCCTATGAAAACAAGCCTCAGCAGACGACAACTACTCCAATTGAGCCTCGCGGGCCTCAGCACGCTTAGCGCGCGCAAGTTCAGCTATGCCCAGCGCAGCAGTGTTCGAACCATTGCCGGTATCGGTGTCGCAGGTTTCGAATCTCAGGGAGCTATTGGTAATCTTGCGCAGACGACACGAGTAAACAACCCCTACGGCATTGTAGTCGGGCCCGATTCCTCTCTGTATTTCTGTGAAGTAGACAGCGGACGAGTCCGCCGCTTGGATCTGAATACCAGACTCTTAAGCACCGTAGCCGGGAACGGTGAGAAGGCCTATCGTGGTGATGGAGGTCTCGCCTTAGATGCCTCCTTCTGGTCGCCTCATGAGATCCGTTTCGATACTCAGGACAACCTCTACATGGTCAGCAGGGACTCGCATACAGTCCGCCGTATAGATAGAAGCAACGGTCTAGTTAGCACAGTGGCGGGAACCGGCGAAGGCGGGTTCTCTGGCGATGGCGGGCCCGCAAATGCAGCGCAATTGCGCCAGCCTCACAGCATTGCTTTCGATGCACGCGGGGACTTACTCATCTGCGATATTGGCAATAGCCGCCTGCGGCGAATCGATATGAACAGCGGCATCATTAGTACTCTATCGGGCACAGGCGAAAGGATTACCACGCCCGATTCCGGACCGATTACTGGAACACCGCTACTCGGACCGCGTTCTATCGATACCGATGCCGCTGGAAATGCGTATTTAGTTCTGCGCGAAGGCAACGCCGTGTTTCGACTAGATATCGAGGGCAATCGCCTGCAGCGAATCGCGGGTACAGGAGTTCGCGGATATTTAGGCGATTCAGGTGCCGCTATCAATGCTACTTTCAACGGCCCTAAGGGAATCGCCTATTCAGAACAGGATCATAGTCTCTATATAGTGGACACCGAAAATCATGTGATCCGGCGCATGTCTTTGAACACAGGAATCGTCGATACGGTGTTAGGCAGCGGAGAGAGAGGAGACGGCCCCGATGGCGATCCTAGGCAATGTAAGCTGAATCGACCCCACGGCGTTTGCGTTCACGCGGGCTTGTTGTATGTGACCGATAGTGAAAGTCATCGGGTGAGGGAAGTATCGGGCTTGCTCGGCTAGAGATATCTAGGAAGTTAGAACAGATTAATTGTAGGTGCGCGTTGAACTGCTGCAGATTAAAGAACTGACCACTCGACATAAGCTAGAACGGTTTTGAGCATTGGCAAAAGGATACTCATATGAATGAAGCGAAGGTAAAGCAGCTCCTTAAGGAACTCTTGGAAGAAATTGGTCAGGGGGAGAACCCGACGAGCTCAGCGGCCACAAAAAGAAGGTAACAATTACTGTGAAGGGTGAAAAGGCTCAAAACAAGCGATTGCTGCCTCCGCCCCGCTATTTCGGGAGTTCGCGGAGAACTGCCCACAAGAAAATATCGAATTACAGATCGAAACGCTGCAAAAAATGCGAGAATACTCGTATCAGCGCCGCTACAACTAACTCGTGCTCTCGGGCAAAAAAAAGGCTACCTTGATCATTTTGACCGTCGGTAGCCCTAAGTACATCAAATTTTTAGGAGATTGACGCGGAATAGCATGGAGACTCATGCTTTGAAAGCCTTTAAGCTGTAAAAAGCACTTGTGCTAATTATTGTTACGACTGTTATTTACAATTGGATTAGCTATTTAAAAACTTATAGCCCGAAACATCTAATTCAATCCTTTCACCACACACAACATTGAGTCTATTTTGAGGTCCGAATTGAAGAAAATATTGAAATGGATAGGTATCAGCATCGCCGTGCTGATGATCAGTATCGCCGTGCTTTTAGGTAGCATGCGCTTTCACGACGGGCCGCTCGAGATTCTAAGCGGCGGCCCCTTCAAGACTGGCGAGCTGCGCAGCGCGCCAAACGACTGGGATTTTCTCAAAGACCGCGCCACAATTGAATTCCAGACCATGGAGCCGGCACAGTCGCGCACCGTGTGGCTCGCTGCCTTTGATCAACGTTTGTTCGTAGTGAGTGGGTATATGACAACGAATTACGGAGCTGTCTGGAAACAATGGCCCTACTACCTTGAAGCAGACGATTCTGTAGTACTACGCATTGACGGCAAGCTCTATGAGCAAAGGCTACAGCGCATCATGAGCGGGCCAGAGGTCATACCAGTGCTTAACGAATTCAGTCGCAAGTACGGCGATGGGGAAGCAGCGAGTGCCGATTCGGTCGCTAGCGGATATACGTGGATGTATGAAGTCATGGACCGCTAAGGTTAACGGCTTAGACTTTCAATTAACTAGTACTGCGAGTTGAGCAGGTAGATGAGCTTGATAAGGATTTTTACGGTAGGCGGCACCATAGATAAGATCTACTTCGATGCGATGCGAAGAGCAGCTACGAGGTGGGCCCTCCGAATATCACCGAAGTACTATCTGGCCTTAGCCTAAATTTGGACTACGAGGTTGTATCACTGATGCAGAAGGACAGCCTTGAGATGACTGTCGCAGACAGAGAGGCCGTTCGCCAGGCTTTGAGCGAGACAATCGAGAGCATGATCGTAATTACCCACGGCACAGATGCGATGACCAATACCGCTAATCTCCTGAGCGATATTCCAGACAAGACGATCGTTCTCACCGGCGCCCTCAGCCCGGCACTATTTAAAAACTCCGACGCGATGTTCAATATCGGCGAGGCGTTTACAGCAGTTCAGACTAAACACGCTGGTGTTTACACCCCTAAAAACGTCGTGATTTTCGACCATGACAAGGTCAGAAAAGATGTTGAGAATAATAAATTCGTGGCATTATAAATCTCAGGCTAGTCCACGCTACACGTGCTACTGGAGTTACAGATGATCGCAATAAGACCAATAAGCAAACTACTCACACTCTGCACACTTTCGATGGCTCTCGCTGCCTGTAGCGATGCCAATGAGCCTGAACCGATGCCAAGCTTAAGCTTCGCGGAATCCTTTCAGGCTCAACTTATTCAGGCACAGCCCGGCGACGTTATCGAGGTTCCTGCTGGCATCCACGAATTCACTCGCAGCCTGTCGCTGACTGTTCCCGGAGTGACCATAAAAGGCGCCGGCATGAACTCTTCGATTCTTTCTTTCAAGAATCAGGCGCAGGGTGCGGAGGGCTTGCTAGTTAGTGCCGACGACTTTGTCATTCAGGATCTAGCAATCGAGGACACTGTGGGCGATGCGCTCAAGATCAATCAGAGCACGAATGTCACGATACGCCGCGTTCGCACAGAATGGACGCGAGGTGCCAATACAGAGAACGGTGCCTACGGTATTTACCCAGTCCAGACTACGAATGTGCTCATTGAAGGCTCAGTTGCTATCGGCGCATCCGATGCTGGAATCTACGTTGGCCAATCTAGCCAGATCATCGTTAGAAACTCCCGCGCCGAATTCAATGTCGCTGGTATCGAGATCGAGAACTCCACATATGCTGATGTATATGACAACGTAGCAACTAACAATACCGGCGGAATTCTGGTCTTCGACCTACCGAATCTTGCAGTACAGGGTGGGCAGGCAACTCGAGTGTTCAACAATGAGATCTATGGGAACAACACAGAGAACTTTGCGCCGGAAGGAAATATCGTAGGCAATGTACCTCCGGGAACCGGCTTACTAGTTTTGGCAAACGACAACATCGAAGTTTTCGAGAATAATTTTCGCGACAACAAAAGCGTAAATATCATGGTCTATAGCTTCGTCCTAGGCGGGCGCACGATTGAAGACCCGGAATACGATCCCTACCCGGAACAAATCTACATCCACGACAACAATTACGATGGTGGTGGAACGGTTCCCGGGCACGCTACGCTAAAGGCGTGGCATGCTATCAGCGGATTAGACTCTCCAAATATTGTATGGGGCGGCCTAGTTAAGCCAGGCGGCAGCACGGAGAACCTTATTTGTCTGGGAGATCCTGCTACGACTAGCTTTATAGATCTGAAGGGCGGCCTAGATCCGAACGATGTCTCTTACGATGTATCGCCCCATTCCTGCACACTGCCGCGACTGCCGAGCATTTCCTTCGACTTCCCAGGCGATGACTGAACATAACAGTGAGTCTGTATTGGGAATCAGTTCGGCAAATTTTCGTCGAGAAATTTAAACACTCCATCATAGATTCTCAGCATCTCCTCTGCCGGAAAACCTCCATGCCTACCATTGGGAACGGTAATCAGTTGGTTCCTGATCTCAACCTCATCGAGTGCCTCGTGCAATTGAACAGCGTGCGCATAGGGCACAGTTGGGTCTGCATTCCCATGGATGGTGATGATAGGAGGTAGGTCGGCGCGAACATATTTCATGGGCGAAACACGGTCGGCAATCTCACGCCGATTCGGCTGCGAACCCATCCACCTAACGGCGTATGCCTTTTCGTTAGCGCCATCGAGTAAATCGACAACGTCAGTGATTCCATACCAATTTACGATGGCTGCCACAGAGGGGCTCTCGGTATCCGGACATTGTAGCGCAAGATCGGTGTCGCTAGGCAACATGCCGCTAGTCAGGGCTAGGTGGCCTCCTGCGGAGTTGCCGGAAACGACTAGTCTGTCTGTGTCGAAGCCGTATTCTTCGGCGTTGCGCGCAACCCAGCGCAGTGCGCATAAACTATCTTCCACGGCGGCGGGTGCTAGTGACACCTGGCCCAGCCGATATTGCACATTTACTGCAGCCCAGCCCTGTTCCAGATAGGGAAGCAGGCGCAGAATGTTTGCCTCCTTAGATCCGCCGACCCAGCCACCGCCATGATAGTAAATAAAAGTAGGTGCCGGGCCTTCTGCCTTTCGTGGAAGATAGACATCGACTTTTAACTCCATGTTGTTGGCTTTTAGATAGGTTATGTTGGAGATAACTCTAAAATCGTTTTGCACCGTGGCCGTCCAGCTAGCGGTATCCGAAAGCTGCGCGTGTAGCGATTGCAAAGGGATGAAAAAGAGGCAACTGAGAAGGATTAGTTGAGTGAATTTTCTAATCATAATTAGACTCCGGTTGTTGTGCTGATTAAGATTTCAAAATACTTAGCTTTCTGTTTGACTCTTCTTCTTACTACATAATTTGTAGTCAATTAGCAGGCCAGTGAATAAGCTTCCCGTCGCAGATCGGCGGCTGCGGTGAGCACCTTGAAAGAGCAAGAACATCACAAGATTCGGCCAACGAAAGTGAAAACAAAAATCCGACAGACAGCTAAGGCTGCGAAGGATAGTTGGTTACAAATTCAGAGAAAGGTTCGTCTATAGCTTCTTTCTCTGAATGCGCTACTGCGCGAGAACTTTAACTATTCGAGTATCGAAGCATTCCTGCGAGCTATTCCCATATAGACTTGTTTGAATCCTGGCAGTAAATAGCCTTCGTTGATCAGAGAGTCTGTTGCGGCTTCGTATTGCGTCAGATAGTCACTGAATGACGAGTACATAGCAGCAATAGGAGTACGCGGATCACTTGCCTGTTCTGCCGTCGCCATATTTGCCGGCAAGGGTATGTAACCGCCCGATAGTCGCGCCAGCGATTTCTCCGCGCCCGTGCCTACCGCACGAAGATTCCAAGGCACGAAGGTTGCCAAGGGCACCTGTGCGAGTGGCGGCAGTACGGTTGTTTTCGCTGAGTCATTGTTGTCGCTATTTACTGCGGGCACTAGAGTCCTGTAATACATATCAGTTGTCAGCGGATGAATATCTATGATTCTACCCGTAATCCAGCGATCGCCGTAGTTGGCAAAGCCAGGCGTATAAAGCGCATCGGGGTGAGTTACCCCACTGAGTAGATTCCAGGCGCGGCTGTTGATACGACCGTCAATGTGAGAGGGCACTAGAGAGCCATCCGCGATTTGCGGATAGCGAGACGCAGGCGGGGCTTCGTCGTTTGCTACCCAGTCATACATGGCAACGAGAAGTGAGGCAGCGATGGGTGCCCACATATTCGGGTTATGCGGTAACTGTCCATATGTCGCGGCACGTGGTAGTCCGCTTCCGGAGCCATGTTGCGACCCACCTATAGAATAAAAGCGCACCTCTTCGGGTAGCACTGCGTCCATAGTTCCCTGGGGGTTTGTATGAGGCAAGGATCCGCCTCGCAACCAGTACTCATTCGATGTCTGAATATGCATTACCATCGGGACTGTGTCGCTCGCCCGAGCTTTGCCGAGGATACTGTCGGAGCGCCCCGTAAACGGATCTGTACTTTCGCCGTAGGTAAAAGGAAACAGGTCATTTGGGAAAAGATGGTTCGAGTGTTGCCCGTTGGTTCGTGTTGGCATGGCGAAGCGATTGTTGAACATGCCATAGCCACTGCCGGCGATAACAGGAATCACGCCGTCGAATACCTTACGGCCATTTAGGTCTTCATTGAATCCGTCGTACATGAATTGACGCAGCAGTCGTCCACTCTGTGAGTTACCCCAAGCAACGGTGTTGTCGATCTCCGGCAAGCCTAGTTGTGCAAGTTGATCTGCCGCATCGCCGAAACGAATCGCCGAGACCATGTCGCGGATGGCGGCCATGCCAGCACCAGCCAGGATCGGATTGCGGGCCTCGTAGATAAGCTCATACAGCATTCCCGGCTTAAACCCGCCATCAACACTCAAGTTAACTATTGGCTGATTGCTGTCGCTTTCTGGAACGACCTCAAGTTGAAATTGAGAACGTTCGACAGGTACGCGCGGGTCATCTTGATAGAGGCGCCGGGTCAGGCTTGCACTTCCTAATCCAGCAGCCGTTGGCTCATAGGCCAGATGTCCGCCACCGGCTATGTTTACTTTCTGCCCTGCCTCTCCTGCCACTCCTACACCAACCTCGTATCTAACTTGGCCGGTAATGCGCTGCTGTGCGGAACCCACGATCGGCGCATGCAGACGCAGTCGTCCGTCTCGTGGTGACAGCTCATTTATCCATCCAGTAGCCAGATAGGTAAATCCCATTCCGCTCAGGGGGTTTAATAGCGATCGCTCCGGCGGAAATACGCTGCCTCCACGGTTGTTAACGTTATACAACAAGCCGCCGTTGGCGACCGAGACGGAGGGAACCAATAATCTAAAATCAGCAGCATACTCGACTAGGCCATCGCTGTTCACGGGAGCATACGCTATATCGGTGACTGCACCATTCAGATCCTCGTTAGGATCAAGTGTGAAGTAGGCAACCCCAGAGATTGATTGATAACTGAAGTCGACATTCGAATCAGAGAGGGTCTCTCGGCTGGTGATCTCGATGCGCTCGATATCCGCTAGCGCAGTGACAGAGACCAGTAGCAAGACACTTACGATGAAAAGGCTTTTGAGTAGTTTCATAATGTTATCCGATTGCTCTTCTTATTTGCTGGGCATGGAAAAACTGGCACAGTGAGTTTTTAACATTTATTGAGCAGAGTCAATGACTTCGAGCCCAGGCTACACCGGCTCTGTCAACGCGGCCCTTTTATTGGCGCGATACTGCTGAAATACCGGCATTAGAGCCGTCAGCGCCGACCCCACGACTAGCAGGAAAGCCCCGAGCAAGGACAGCATACTTAAGCGATCTGAGAAGGCATAGTCGGGCTGGAAGAACACAAGAAGCTTCAGTGAGCCTATTGTGAAAAGCGGAGCTAGCGCGAGGACGGCGCTGACTTTGGAGGCATCCCAACAGTTCAACGCCTCGGCAAAACAACCATAGGCGATAATAGTGTTCAAACAGCAGAACAACAGCAGATAGACCTGAATCTCGCTAAGCTGAAAGAGGCTTAGTGGCGAAATGAGGGGAAGCAGCGCGACACTAGAAAAAGCATAGATTAGAAATAAGATCTGCACCGAGGAAAAACTATTCAGCAGTTGCTTTTGCAACAGCGCATAGACGGCCCAGGTTATAGCGGCGAAGACTACGATGACTACTCCAATAGTTTCTCTATTTTCAAGACTGAGAAATCCACTTAAGCGATCGTTAAAGAAAAGCAAAAGACCGCATATAATTAATCCAGTTCCAACTTTCTGCACTGCTAAGAATGGTTCCTTGTACAGGAAGACTCCACCCAAAATTAGGAACAAGGTAGTGAGTTGAATAACTGCTTCACTAGTTTCACCGTTGACAAAATTTAGGCTATAAGAGAAGAGGAAATAGTTAATACAAAGCCCGACAGCTGCAAACAGGAGAAACCATTTTATCTGGGCTGCCTGTCGTAATATCTGCGGTATTTTCCTTTGAATAGTTAGCCAGGCAAAGAGCACTATGCCCGCGGCAAAGAATCGGTACCATACGATAGTAATAGCATCCATCCCCGCGAGAAGTTCCTTCAGCGCAACAGGCAGCATACCCCATAGCATCGCTGCAATGAGGGATAGAAAGAATCCGGTTGTATGTTTTATTGTTGGGCTGTGCATGAATGAATCCGCGACCGTGGCCTCAATTACGCATGACGCTTCGAGGCCAATAGAAATTTTATTTAGGGACGTTACTACAGGATTGCGATCCGACTATCTAAAAGCCTACTAACCAACACTAGGACAAACTAGCTTCCTTAATGTCAAGTGTAAACCATATTTCGCGCGCTACCTATTCGATTCGGACATAGGCAATCGGGTTGATCAGATTACCCTAGAGAGAAATCAGGACAGTTGTATGTGACGAGAGAAACGCGCGCTCAAAAATTCCATCTGATCGGCTAGTACATTGTGATTTGATAGATAGAGAAACTCGTATTGATTCGGCACGAAGGGTATGGCCAAGAGTTCCATATTAGCCTGTTCGGGAGAACGATCGGCTTTTCGATTATTGCAGCGCCTACAGGAAGTTACGACATTGGTCCAAACGTCTATGCCCCCCCGAGAGAGAGGCTCCACATGATCTCGAGAAAGGTTGTTCGAGACAAACTGACCACCACAGTAGAGACAGATGTTCTGATCGCGCCTGAATAAAAATCTATTTTCGAGCGGTGGGTTGAATCTATTTCCATGGACCTTACCGTCGCATGCAACGATGCTGGGCAGTCGTAGCACGGATTGCTTACCGCTACGATTAATACCTCCTCGCATCTCAAAGACAGTGCTGCCGAGAGACCAGACGACGAGGTCTTTAACCAGCAAGGTCGCTGTCTCTTCTCGGGTAAGCCAACTTACCGGAATACCCGCTTTGTTTAACCTTAAAATCTTAGCATTCACGTAGAATCACCCTACGACAATCGTCCAAAATCAGGAAACACTTGTGGAGTTTACTCCTTCTTATTATCGGCGCAATCTCGTCTTGCTAAAACGTTAACAGAGATGCGGATAAGGCGGTAGCAGGGTAGAGAACCCTAGCTATTTTGGTTTTTCGCGGCAAGACGCGCTTTGTGTTTAGCCCATCCACCATTGCTCAACCAGTAACCTATTTGCAGGACTAAGAGCAGGGCAAGGAATAAGGGCAAGCTGCCGTAATCGGGGCCACCGACCTGAAAATAGAACACCGCCGTATAATATCTATCCTCTGTCGGATGCTCTGCAGTGACAACGCCGATATAGGTGCCCTTGCTATCGAACTCATAGCTTGCCGTATAAAAGCCGCCGGGCTCTATACGCTGAGGCTCGTAATAGACCGTTGCCGCCTCGAGATCCTCTATGGCGAGCACATCCTCCAAAGCCGCATACTGCCCCACCTCATTTATGTCGCGGATGATGCGAAAGTCGATGAGCATCTCCGGCATCAGATTGTGCAAATATTCCATGACGAAAACCGAACGCGAGACGTCGGGAATGTCTTCACAGAATTCATCTGAGCCTCTAGTCTCGGGCTGGAAAACCGTGAAGTGCGCCTGCAGAAAGTTGATGTTGATTACACAGAGGTCTTCTTGGAAGGCAACGCCACCATGGGCGCTCGCATACTGACCCGACAGTGTCGAGGCAAATAAAAGCAGAGCGAGGAGAATTCGGCGCGGTAGGTGAAGGCTCATGTCAAACAGGGTTGTGGCTACTATGTGTGGCGAGTAAAAGAGGTACTTATCTTAGCATATTTGCAAGATAGACGCTAAGCGCAATGCTCGAGATGGTTATTGCTTGGCTGCGTTTATCTACCAAGCAATAATGCTACCGTCATAGTTAAAGAAGCTACCTGAACTTTGTGGATCTAGATCATCGACAACCTGCAACATGCCAGTCACGCTGGTTTTTGTATCTATCAGGGCATTCTGTCCGCCCATGTCGGTCAGCACCCAGCCGGGATGCAGGACGGCGGCGCTAAAGCCCTCCCCAGCTAGATCTATAGCTAGGCTCTTAACCACGCTATTCAGTGCCGTCTTAGAGCTACGATAGATATAGGATCCACCCCCGCTATTATCATCGATGGAACCCATCTTGGATGTCAGGTACACCATCTTCTTGTCTTTACCCTGCCGAAGATTCGGCATAAGCAATTGACTGAGCATCAAAGGTGCAATCGAATTTACCTGTAGAACTGAAGCCCAGAGCTGGCCATCTACTTCACCAAATTTAGCATTGCGCGGCCCATAAACTCCTGCGTTATTGATGAAAATATCGATCGGCGTATCAGCCAATTGCTGCACAAATTCCAGGATTGATTCAGCGGAAGAAACATCAAGCTGCCGAACTTCCAACTTATCATGATCACTGCGCAGCTTCTTCAAGACATCCGCTGCCTCGATATCTCTGCACGTGGCGATAACGCGATCACCGCGAGCAAGATATTGTTTCGTGAATTCTAAGCCAATGCCCCGATTCGTTCCGGTTATTAAAATAGTAGCCATCTTCTCTATTCCTAGCGGTTTTTAATCATCTTGGAGTCTATCAAATCTAGCGCAGTTGGTAAGTAGCCAACCAAAGCTATGCTCTGTCTTTAGGCCCGCTGGAGAGTCTTACCCTCGGTTAGACTGAAGTGCGCAGTAACCTTCTGCTATAATCCCCCGTTTGATTCACCAAACGAGTTAAATCGCTCCTAATTAAGCCCTCTAGCGAGAGACCAATGCGCAGCAAAACCCAACCGGCAACCTCAATACTACTATTCGCAGTTCTGCAGACTTCAGGCTCGCTGACTCTCGCACAGGATGTAGAGGAAGTACTGATCATCGGTGTAATCCCAACCGGTGCTGGCATAGATAAAGACAAGATTCCATTTCCGGTTCAGAGCCGCAACGCATCCGATATAGAGAACGCCAACCCGCTGAACATCTCAGACTTTCTCAGACAGAGTTTCAGCAGCGTGTCGCTCAACGATGCTCAGAACAACCCCATGCAACCTGATCTACAATATCGTGGCTTCACTGCCTCGCCCCTACTCGGCTTAGCGCAGGGCTTGGCGGTCTACCAGAATGGTGCGCGCATCAATGAGCCTTTGGGCGACGCGGTGAATTGGGATCTTTTGCCGCAATCAGCAGTCCAGTCAATAACCCTCTCTGGTGGCGCTAATCCATTGTTCGGGCTTAACAGCTTGGGTGGCTCACTGGTCATTGATATGAAAGATGGTTTTATCTCACCGGGCAGCAGTGTCGAGATTAGCTCGGGCTCGTTCGGTCGTACCACAGCAAACATCGAGGTCGGCGGGAACAACGGCTCATTCGGCTACTATGCAAACTTGGAAAGCTTCCAAGAAGACGGCTGGCGTGACCAATCTAAATCAGATGCATTGAATTTCTATAGCAGTGTTGGTTGGCGATCGGATTCGACACGACTCAACTTCAACTATCAATACGGCGTATCAGAACTAATTGGCAACGGCGCATCACCAACAGAATTGCTAGCACTCGATAGGGAAGCAATTTTCACAGGCCCGGACACAACCGAGAACGATATGCAGATGGCCAGCTTCGATTATGAGATTGACGTAAGTGCAAACATCAGCTTTGGCGGCAATATCTTCTACAGGAAAAACAAGACCGATTCTTTCAACGGTGATGGTTCTGAATTTGCAGTCTGCAGCCTCGGCGGCATGCCACAACTTCTCGATGAGATAGAGGAAGATGATCTCGAAGAACTAGGCCTTATTGATAGCGACATCTGCAACAATCAGTTTGCAAATAGTGATGCTCTTGAAGCTTTCCTAAATCAGACTGCTTCCATGCTAGAGATTGATGCCGAATTTAATCTGGAGAGTTTCACAGATGACATATCGGGCTCGGGAATTCTTTCCGACGAGGGAATTAATAATCTTAGCGATCGGGCTCAACAAAGCGTAGGCGCCGATTTTCAATGGACGGTTCGCGGAAATTTTCTGGGTTACAGCTCGCAGGTCATTGCCGGCGGCGCGTATTATAGAGGCGAGTCAAACTTTAACTCAGTCTTAGAGCTGGCAGAACTCGATCCTATTAGCAGACTAACACTAGGCTTAGGAACTGGCACCTTCGTTGACAGCGAAGCGACCTCGATAAATACCGAGACAGAGTCCAGCAGTCTGTATATCTCTAATACTATGGACCTGAGTTCGACCGTGGCACTAACACTATCTGCCCGCGGAAATTACACAGACGTTACGCTGCGTGACAGGTCCGGCATACGGCCAGAACTCAACGGCAGCCATAATTTCTCTAGAGTTAATCCTTCGCTAGGACTTACTTGGCAGGCTAGCGATAGCCATTCTTTGTATACCTCTTATAGTGAATCTTCTCGGGCCCCTACTCCAATCGAGCTTGCCTGTAATGAAGGCGTCTTCGATCTAGCCGTAGCCTTTGCGATAGAGGCCGGCGAAGACCCAGGTGATGTGGATCTGGAATGCCGCCTACCCAATGCCTTCTTGGCCGATCCACCGCTAGATGATGTGATCGCAAAGAGTTTCGAGTTAGGATCACGCGGCTTCATCAACGACATCGCGTACTCACTAGGAATGTTTCACACACTGAACAAGGACGACATCTTATTTCAGACTACCGGCCGTTCCACCGGCCTTTTCGCGAACGTCGATGAGACGAGGCGAGCTGGAATAGAGTCTAGTTTGCAGGGGAAGTGGCGCGCGTTCAGCTGGCTAGCAGCTTACAGCTACATCGAGGCGACCTTCGAAGACGACTTTCAGGCACTGAGCCCAAACCACGAATTTGCAGACGATGAAGGTGAAGTTACGGTACGTGAGGGTGATCGCATTCCTGGAATACCCCAACACCAATTCAAGGTTTCCAGCGATTACCGGTTCACTAACGGCCTAAGCATCGGGCTAGACGTGCTCAGCAATGGCGGCCAAGTTCTGCGCGGCGATGAGTCTAACCAACTGGACGAAGTCTCCGGCTATACCACTATCGGTATGCGCGCTCGCTACAGCATCAATGAAAAACTGGAACTGTTCGCGAAGGTAGATAATCTTCTGGATAGAGAATACGAGAGTTTCGGTTTGCTGGGCGAAGAGCCGGGTGAACTAGGAGTACCTATCATCGAAGACTTTACTAACCCTGTGTTCTTGGGCGCCGGAGCTCCGAGGGCTGCATTTCTTGGAATTCGCTACAGATTCTAACTGCAAACCTAGATAGCTCAACCTTACCTGTTACGTAAGAACTCCACAGCTCGATCTGGAAAGTCGGTAAACACACCATCAATATCCGCGCGGAAATAGTGTATTTCTAGAAGGTCTTCATAGCTATTCGCGTAGTCCGGCACCTGACCCGGATCTAAGCGATAGGTGTACGGGTGAACTTGCATGCCAGCGGCGTGAGCCCTAGTCACGAAATCGCTAACTTGAATATTCGCCTTCTGAGAGTCCCTAGAAACCACTAGGCCCTTTTCGGGGCCAACTCCATCCGCGAATGCCGACAGTTTATCCATGCCGTCTTCTTCGAACATCCATGGATAGGAAGAGACGCCGCCGATCAATTGCACGAGATTTAGGTCAACACCTTGTGCGGGCATAATTTCATCATGAATGATTTTTAATTCTTCAAAACTAAATGTTTGTAGGAACACCTTATCTTGCTTACTAGCATAGCCGTAGGATTTCAGCATTCTAACAACTGCTGAGCTGATGTCTTTTCCTGCTTCGCGGTGAAACTCCGGGCCTTTGATTTCTGGGTAGATGCCGACGTTCTTTCCAGTGGATTTGTTCATGCCCTGGATTAATTCGATTTCTTCTGACAGTGTCGGCACACTGAAGGTGGATTCTCCGATTGGGAATCGATTGGCATAGCCCTGCTTTTTCTCACCATTTTCGATATCGAAGCCTTCGCTTGCTCGAAGTTGCCTTACCTCAGCAAGAGTGAAATCGATAGCGTAGTAACGGCCATCATCTCTCACTCGATCGGGAAAACGCTCAGCAACGTCGGTCGTTCTATCCAGAGTGATGTCGTGCAGCACGATGAGATGGTCATCGCTGGTCATTACGACATCTTGTTCTATATAGTCGGCGCCCATGGCGAATGCCATGGCCTTGGCTTGCAACGTGTGCTCGGGCAAATAACCACTGGCACCCCGATGAGCGATAACGACTTTCTGTGACTGCGCCTGAGTAGATAGTGTTGCTGTCATGAGTAGTACACCGATTGCCTTAGCGGCGATAGATCTGAAACGGGAAGAATGCATTAGAGTTACCTGGGTGCCTGCCTGAGAATATCGAATGCTCTCTCGACGATGAATGATTGACCGTAAGTCTAAGCGACGAACCCTGTCTTTTATATTACAAAGCGCACCGAAAATACAGTGTACCCCAATCTATGAGCCCAGTCGGTAACGCAATTTAATCGCTATAGTATCGACGATTCTCTTGTTCCACGATTGTTCGAGAAGCTCTTGAAATGACTGAAAGTTATCTCGCGGCAGATTACTCCCGCGCGTATAGACCACGAACAGGTCCGAAAGCGGCGCAATTTCCCAGCGATATCTCGCCTGAAATGTAAGCCTGCTGATGACGAAGTCATCCTGTGTTGAATCCGGATTAGCAACACTCTGCAGGAATTCTCGAGAGTTTGGATTGACCTGCCAGAAACGGTCTTCAAATGCCTTCAGGGCGGTCCATTGCATGGTGAAACGCAGCTGCTGCTTAGCGGAGATGAAATAGTTCGTTTCCAGGCTCGGGGACCATTGATGGGATTCGAAGCTCGTGTAGCTGCCTTCGCCCTTGTGTATGAGTAGCGCCTCTCTATCGGTATAGTCGAGTCTTAAGTCTGTGGAAAATCTATCGTTGGGACGCCACACAATACCTGCCGAGCCGCGTGTCCTAGCGGGTCCCAACTCATCCTGATCCATGTTCAAGTTTACGTTATAGGAAATCGATTCTGCGCGGTTCGTGCTATAACCGAAATTTGCACCCCATCTGCCTTGAACTCGGAAGTCGCCGGTACCTCTGCCTAAGCGGTCATCGATGCGCTCTGGGAAGTACCGAAGGCTGTAATCGAATTTATTGTTATCGAGAGACGTATAGCTGCGATTAAAAAATAGCCCCACCCTGACCGGCTGACCCTGAGTATTCCATTGATTCGTGAAGGACATGCTTGTTGAACGCTCACGTAGTCCAAGCACATCTGACTCGGTTCTGGAGTAACTGTAATCCATGTTCACCTGATCGTTGCGCGTCAGAAAACCAAGATCATTAATATCTAATGTGTCGTCTATGTAGGTCGAGCGCAGAGTATGTTGCACCCCTCGTTGCGGGCGAAAGCTAACATCGGCGAAGCCTCCGGTTCCCGTAATGCCTTGCACATCGCTATGCATAACCTGACCATCAAACACCCAGCGGTTATCTGCGGAAAAGTAATGTGCATCTATCGAGTTCACTGTTGCATCAACGCCAGGATGAGAAATATCTGTACCCATCCAACCAAGAGCGCGCCGACCACCGGCGCCAGTATCTTCGTATAATACTCTAGCTATGGTGAAGTCTCTTCCTTCAGCTTGTAGATGAACTCTTGTTCCATCATCGAGCGTACCGCGAATCTCAGTGTCGTCCTCCGAAGCAACTAGCGCTCCGTAGCGCCAATTGCCGTTCTGGCCAGCTAGCTTGACCGCGCCTAATAACTCGGTAGGACGACTCAAGTCGGTTGCCACCACGTCTACATCATCGGGCACGTCAAATATTGCAGACCCACCTATACGACGCGTGTTTAACAATGAAATCGGACCACCGGGGCCACCCCGCCCAGAGGTGCGCGGTGATGTATTAAAAATGTCTTGTCCTTCCAAGAAGAAGGAACGCTTCTCGGGGAAAAATACCTCGAACGCTGTCAAATTAACGACCACATCATCTGACTCCACGTTCCCGAAATCTGGATTCAGCGTGGCGGATAGAAGCGTGTTCGTTGTAGGCCTCCAGAAAATCTCTGATCCCACTTTGAATTCGGTTTGGTTTGAAATATTGTCAACTACAGTCGAGGCAAATGGGTAGTAGGTCAGCTGTCTGCGCGGTTCGATATCTCTGAGCTCATACTTTTCAAAGGCAGAGATATATTGATTTACCGTGCGCGGCAATGGAGGATTAGACCAAGCTTCTCCACCAAGATGGCCGACTTGACGTTCAAAATAGAGCCCTATCTGCCTTACATCATCGACTTGAGGCAGCGGCATCATAGACCATGGTACGAAGTACTCCACACTCCAGCCATCTTCCAATGCTTGAGTGCGGCCATTCCAAGAACCATCCCACTGCATATTTAACTGGCGCTCTGGTAATAACGAGCCATCAGTCATGGAATCACCGAGGTTGATGCGCAGAAAATAGCCATACAAGCCATCTCCAGATGCATCGATTCCAACCACGAAGCCATCTCTGTCTAGCTGTACATCTCTCGAAGTCATCCGTGCTACTAGGGTGCCAGGCGGCTGATAATTGACGGAGGAGACGTAAATTCCACGCTCTGTATAAAACATACGAACGTGAGTCTCGTAAGGAGTTTCAGCCAAGGTATCGGGGTTGATCACCCGCATATTGTCGACGACTGGAATGTTCGCCCAAACTGCCTCGTCGACAAAGCCATCCAGATTGATATTTGCATCACTCTCATCAACCCGCGTGAGCTGAGGAATTGATTGCTGTGCCAGAAGCGGCAAGGAATATAAAGTAAGTAAGAGCCAAAGGCAGAGGCGGGGATGGAACTTGCTCATATTTATACCCTAGGGTTGGCTCTTAATCACTGCAGCCTAAAATATCTCAGGTAAGCACTATTTCTCATCTTGGCACTATATCGTACTAAGTTTTGTGAATTACTAAATAGAAACAAATAGTTGCAATTTTCTTTCAGCAACTAACACACTAACTTTTGATATATCGGCCTACTCAAGCTACGTCTGCCATGTTTCGTCATTATTGCCCTGCAATTTGCCCGTATTGGGCCCTTCGCTTGTCAGATTACTACGTTGTAATACACGCTAATCTACTAACAATTGCTAAGGAATATCCGGTGAAACTATTCAAGAAGACTCAGAATTGTCTATTCGTTGAGGAGGAGAGATATAAATGGGCCGCAAAGAAATCGGGCATGAGTCGTCACCTGATTACGGTATCCGTGCTCTGCCTATTTGTAGCATTTCTCTTTGGTGCGCTGAGCTAACGTTCAGGAACGTTGAGCCCTAACGCGCCTGAAGGATAACCTCCAGCATTAGCTGTTGACCATCCCGCTGAATATCCAAGCGCACGGTATCACCGGGAGCCGACTCCCTCAGCAGATTCGAATAGACCTGCAGGTCGGTCATAGCTTGCTCATTATAGTTGAGTAGAATATCTCCAGAGCGCAGTCCAGCCTGTTGCGCAGCACCGCCTGGGGTAACATCACTTATGCGCACGCCAACACCAGAAAAAGCGAAGTCTGGCACCGTGCCTAGGCTCGCAGATCGCTCTCCACTCGCCCCGCTGACTCTCGAGCGCACTCGAACCTGCGCACCTGCAAGTGTCACTCGCAGCGGTTCAGTGTTGTCCGCGAGATAGACTGCAGCCTCTTCTACCCAGAGTGCTATATCCGCCATGCCGGCCAGATCGAGCTTGTCTGCGCTATCACTCAATTGATGATAATCCTCATGCACCCCGCTAAATAGATGGATGGATGGTATGCCTGCATTCAGGAAGCTCACATGATCGCTGCCAGCAATCGTATTGGCAGGAAAGCTGGAATTTACACCGATGGTGAACCCGATGCCCTGTGCCATGAAGGGCCATTCATAGGCGCTATCGGCAGCGAATACCTGCAGGTCTCGGCCATCGAGACGTCCTACAGCATCTAGATTAATCATTGCGTAGAAGTCTCTAGATTCGAATCCGGCAGGTGGGTTATCGACAAAATATTGCGAGCCTAGTAGGCCAGACTCTTCCCCGCTGAATGCAACGAAGAGAATTGGTCTCTGAGGAGTAAAAGCACGCGCGAGATGACTCGCTACTTCGATCAACGTGGCGATACCCGCCGCGTTGTCATCTGCGCCTGGGAAATGACGGCCAGATTGCGCATCGATTCCTAGGTGATCGTAGTGAGCGCCGATGATCACAGGCTCACCACTAAGCGAACGATTCACGCCCGGGATCATGCCGACGATATTCGCCATCTTTACATTGCCTTTTCCAATAACGCTTTGGCTCCACTCTTGACTATAGGTTCCATTAAGCGTCTGCAGTCCGGCGGTTCGAAATTGCCCAGCAATGTATTTCGCGGCCAGATCGATACCACTCGTCCCTAGCCCTCTACCCTGAAACTCTGCGGAACTTAACTCTGTGGCATGTTCTCTCAGCTGATCAATCATGTACTTCGAAGGAAGCACCGCAAGCGGTTCCTGCACAGGTAGATTCTCGAAGTTTACTGCCACCTGCAGATCCGGTTTGATCCATTGCATTGGTGAATCGGGGCTCGACCAAACTCCTTTAACATCGTTCGTTGGCTCATCTCCCAAGAAACTCAGATAGGAATATTTCCCGTAGTGCGGCAGCTTCTCAATCATTCCTGGCATCGCTATCATCTGATCTACATCGATGAAGCCCAGTGCGAGCTCCGAATTGTCTGGGTGGCGAGCAATTAGCACACTGCTTCTGTCTGCAAATTCTACATCTCCTCCACCCATGAGAATTCCCGCCGGGCTCATCTGAACCCCATACAATTCACTCGCAGCGAATACAGATTGTGCGAACGGATTGTTACGCCCGAGTACCCACACCGATCGATCCTGCGGTAGTTCTGCGATATCTTCTGCGTTTACTATTTGCGCATCGACACCCGTCGCAAAGGATTCAACCATCTGCGCCCAATGCTGTCGGTTCGCTTGCGGCAATACAAAGCTGATGATTTCAGCGCCGAATAATTCACCGATAGTGGGAGGCGTCTCTTCTCTATCCAAAGTTCGGAACACATCGAAATAAGGATCGACCAACACAGCCTGCAGTTGATCGTAATTATCAGCCATAACGCCTTCGAGTCGTTGCGTAATATCGATGTCATAAATTTCTGGTATATCGCTTCCTTCGTAATAGAGCGCAACCGGCACCCTAAGTGCGTAGGGATCTTCTGACTGAATCTGCGCAAACATTATTCGAGCACGATCACCAATGACCTCTTCCACTGAGATAGATAACTCTGGCGCCCCAGCTCGGTTAACCCACTGATTGAAGAAGCCACTAAGATCCAAGCCACTCAGCTCGGAAAAATGTAGCGAGATATCTTCGAATGTCGCACGCTTGAATTTGTAGTCTTCATAAAACTGCCGCAACCCTGCTACAAACAGCTCATTGCCGAGTTGAATTCGCAGCATATGCCAGAGCATAAGTGTCTTGCCATAGCCAACGGCTTGAGAGGCCGCCGAGTTACGGGAGGTAAATTGCGAAAGAGGAAAGTCCGCTCCATCGGCGACGTAGTTCTTGTATCTAGCCAACATTTCTTTTCGATACTCATGCCCTAAGCCATCCATTTCTCGAAACAAGTGGTCGGCGAGATAAGCCGTTAGGCCTTCACTCCAGTTGCCTGTCTCATAATCAGGGTAGACTCCGTTGCCCCACCAATTGTGAAGAATTTCATGCGGGTAAGAAGACTCGAGTATGAAGGGGAAACGAATCACCTGTTCACCGAGCAGCGTAAACGATGGCATCCCGTATCCGGTTTCCCAAAAGTTTTCGATAAGGGCGAATTTGCTATAGGGATATTCGCCGAGTAGTGGTTCGTATAGAGCCAAATAGCGCCCTGTCGCATCCATGTATTTTGTTGCTAGATTCGGGTCCGGTGTTCGCAGATATGCAAGAACCTCAACATCATCTGCCTGCTGTGAATACTCAGTAAAATTAGCAGCGATCAGATAGACCTCTTCCATGGGCTGGTCGCTTTGCCAACCGTTGTCATCAAGGCGATCGCCTTGGCTAACTGCTGTCCAGCTGCTCGCTGAATCGGCGAACTCTACCTGCACATCGAAACTGATCAGATCGCTTCCGAAGTCTGCAACCCAGACGCTGCCCTTGTTTAGATAGACGCCCTGCTTGCTGATGATGCCAGAGCTCTGCGCAAAGCTCTGCGCATACTCGGCGCTAGTCTGCTCAGCGGTATCGAAGATCGTCCCGCTATAGATAAGTACTAACTGATTTGAATTTCTGCGGCCAAGACTAATACTGTACGTGGTCGTTGCTGCGGCCAGTCCACCGGTGTTATTGATCCCCGGCACATTCGCTTGCGTGTCGGCTGCAATTGCTTGTAGGAGCCTGGGATTATTAGTGATACGAAGATTGCTGTTCAGCGAGAAGTTCAGTGGCGAGGCCAACATCGAATCTGGCAGAGTAACGGTGTCCTCTACCGAGAGCGATTGATTCTGTGGATCGAGGATTACCTTAAGACTATGGTGGACAAGCGCGGGCTCACTTTCCACAGTATCGGCAATCTGCGCTGATACGCTACCCACTAAAAATGAGAGTGCACCGCACAGGCTTAAACCAACAATGACTGTTCGATGCAACACGCTTTGTGAAATCCTGTTTGTCATAACATTCTTAGAGACTAAGTAGCGCGACTAGGATTACAGCCCCAACAGCTCCAGTGCTTGTCGGTGATTCCAATCGCTCATGTGAATCTGCGAGGTTCCATCAGCAGTTCGCGTCGTACTCCAAGTCAGCTGAGTTCCATCGGGTGAGAACACCGGAAGGATATCTGTGCCTGCCGTATTGGTTACACGTACAGGGGGATTCATTCCTATCGGGTCTATCATGAACAGTTCAAAATTCGCATTGCCAAGAATATTGCTGGAATAGATAATGTAGTCTCCGCTTGGGTGATAATATGGCCCCCAGGAGACCATAGCGTCTGCGGTCAATTGGCGCTGACCACTGCCGTCAATATTCATAGTCCAGATCTCCGCACTGTTACCGTCTGGATTAAAACGACGCCACACAACCTTGTTATTATCTGGGCTAAAGAAAGGGCCGCCATCGTAGCCAGGCGAATGAGTAATCTGCCTAACGTTCGAACCATCCGCATCCATTAGATAGAGATCCATGAAATACGAAGCGTCGTCGTCAAAAAGTTTTTGCTCGGCCTGACTCAGGTTGCGCTGATAGGCCTCTCGGTTTGACGCGAATAGAATCTGGCTACCATCTGCTGAATAGGAACCCTCTGCGTCATAGCCATCGGTACTGGTAAGATTAACTAGGTTGTTCCCATTACTGTCTGCCTGATAAATATCGTAGTGGCGGTCGTAGTCCCAGCCATAAGGCCTACTGATGCCACTCTCCCGTATTGAAATCTCTTCAGCCTGCTTAGCCCGTGCATCTGGGTCCTCGTGCGTAGAGGAAAACATAACCATATCCAGAGTCGGATGAATCCATGAACAAGTAGTAAGGCCAATCCCAGGAGACACTTTTTGTGAGCTGCCATCTGTTAGATTCAAGACATAGATCTGGTAGAAGGGATTGTCGCCAACGGTCTCGCTCTGGTAGATGAAACGATCACCATCTGCACTGAAATAGCCCTCTCCAGAGCGCAGACTGCCTTCTATCAACTGACGAGTATTTGAGAGTAACTGACCTTCATTGTTACTCTGAATTGATGCGTCTGCAGGCGCAGGTGCAGAATAGCTCGCGGCGGCCACGCCATCTGGCTGACTGTATGAGCTTGCGCCAGAACTTCCATCCTGAGCTGCAGCCAAAATGGAAAACCCAAGATAGCCGGGTAAGATAAAACTAGTCGTGATCAGAGTCTTAATGAGTTGTTCTCGAGAGATCTTATTCATGGCGATATCCAGTCTAAAAATTGAAACGTAGTTTTCGTGGTTGAGTTTGTTCTAATCAGTTCGTTGCGGCTAACCAAAACGAAAATTTTGCTGTTGGGGAAATACGCCAAACAGGCCCCCAGTGTGAATGAAAACCACATTCTTTGCGCCACAAAGCGCCCCCGCGTGACCCTTTTGCAGCTCGGTTACCATGCCATGAAAGGCTTTTCCTGTATAGACTGGGTCTAGAAAAATTCCCTCGCTACTGGCTAACTCAGCAATGCTATCAAAAATCTCAGGGCCTGCAGCACCATAGCCCGGACCTACATAGCCCTCTACAGTTTTAATCTTAATCTTATCTTCATCGAATTCTTGATTGTATCGTTGCTTCCAGAGCATCACATCTTCACGAATCTTCCTCTCGAAGTAAGCGGCATCATCGCTGACATTAAAAGCGACTACCTGACTCTCCATGCCGAGTAGTTCTGTGCCGACAATCAATCCTCCCTGTGTTCCTCCGGAGCCAGTAGCGGTAACTATATATTCCGGCTCCATCTTCAGATCTTGAAAATTTTGGTTTAACTCTTCACTCGCCTTTATATAGCCCCATAGCCCAACTTCGTCGCTAGCTCCGACTGGAATGAAGAAAGCCTTTCGGTCCCCTGACGCATAAAGGACCTGTAATTCTGTCGCCAAGTCCTCATGACCGCGCCATTGACCCTGACTCAGGTAGCTGATTTGCGCTCCGCACAGATAGTCTATTAGCAAGTTACCTTCCGGCACGTCAGGTTTCTCGCCGCGAAGGATAAGATGTACTTTCATACCTAATCGCGCACCCAGCACCGCGGTAGCTCGACAATGATTCGATTGAATGCCGCCGCAAGTGATCAAGGTGTCACATGATTGATTCTGGGCCTCAGCAATACAGAACTCTAGTTTCCGTATCTTATTCCCAGAAACTTCGGTGCCAGTGAGCTCGTCACGTTTGACCCAGATAGTTGTATCTTTAAAACGCTTAGAAAATCTTTCCAGCTTTGTAATAGGTGTAGGCAATTGTGCGAGTTCTATTCTTGCCGGCCATTTGATCATTTGAAGCATCCCTGATTAATCCGAGCTAAAAAACAAAAAACGGAACAAGAGCTAGTCCGATTCCGTTTCTGCGTTGTCTCATTCTGATAGCTCCGCGCGCGGCTTCAGAACACACTTATGTTACTTTTATTTCTTAAGCTTACTTCTTAGTTGCGTCGTAAGTCTCAACACCGCCTGCTGCACTTGGGCCCGAGGCCTCTGCAGTATCGAGTGGCTTCAAGGCTTCGCTATACAGAAACAAATCTGTGAGCACGGCGCGAAGATGAATGGACGCATTTAGATTGTCCACGATCTCCGATCCAATTTTTTCTTGATTCAGAATGAAGCGGATAGCAGCTCCAGCATTTCGGCAATCATTAGCGATTACTTGCTCGAAATCATCCTTGCTCTCAGAAAAAGCAGTCGCGATGCTCTTCATCCCGACTGAAATTCCTTCAATGATGGGCCTAGCATGTGGACCAGGTCCCGTCTCATTTTGTGCAGGTCTTCCCTGAGCGGCAAAAGCCAACAAGAACTCATAGCCAGATTCTATGGCTTCTATATCATCTTCTATCACAGCATTTTACTCGTTAGTCGTTTTCAGATTCGTATCAAACAGCGATACGCAGGGATTTAGTCGGCTTCTTTTGGAGACCATAAGCTCGTGTCATGGTTTGCCGTCATCTCATCTTCCGAAATCCAACCTGATACCATAGAACGTGTATAGAACAATTTTTCTGGCCTCAAGGCGAAGTAGATATGCGTTGACGCAAGAGCTACTAGCGCAAGAGTAGAAAGACCGTGCAATAAGAACATTAGACCGAGTGTGTCTTCTGCCATGCTATTGGTTCGATCCCAAAATGGGGTGTCGATCTGCAAGAACAATAAAATACCAGTGCCAATAACCGCCAGCACTACTACCGTTACAGCCCAGTGCATACCCTTCTGCTCAAAAGTATATTTACCCGGCTTCTGTGTTGAATCGAATGGCTCGCCGAAATCTTTCGGGCCAAGGATCATAGACTTGAAATCTTGCCAAAAAAGCGAACGGATAATATGAAACACCACCACGAAAGTAAGTAAGAGTCCGGCGATCCAATGGATGTTCAGCCAGGCAATACGCAGCCCTAAAATTGGAGCCACACCTGTCGCAATCAGAGCCAGAATGCTCGCGGCCATCACCCAATGAAACAATCGATCGATAGTCTCATGACGAAGTACTCGTCGACCCTCAGATGAAGCCTTCTCTATCTTCTTGGCCAATGCAGCCATGATGATCGCATGCGCTGCAAGTAGGACTAAAACTGCAACAGCAACAACCCAGAGTAAATCCCATGAAACACCGAGAATTACTTCCTCGCCCCAAACATCGCGTTTATAGCGGACAATTTCTCCCACAGTACGGCCCTCTCATTTCTTATGTTTATTATTTATTTTTGGTTTAGCTAATTCGAGAAGACCCGAGGTTTAACCCCTGATCGCTCGCTTAACTAGATTTTCCATTAAAGGCACTTTGAAATGATTGTAGTTCAAAGGTCTAGCGCCCTCAGTAGACATGGCCGCAACTTGATCGGCTAATTCATCTGAACGTTGCTGTCCGCGAATAGCATTCTCTACAGCTTCCAGACGACGAGGTGTACATTCAACTGCACCGCAAACTATACGAGCGTCTGTAATCGATCCACCTGACACTTTAATCGCCGCAGCAACATTCACTAGGGCAAAGTCCCATACATTTCTATCAGCGACTTTCTCGAAATAGAACTCCGCATTTGCCCACTCATTGGGTAAGCGAACCGCTGTCAGAATTTCGCCTTCATTCAACACTGTCATATTGACGATGTCGCGATCAGGACCTACAAAGAAGTCTTGAGCAGGAATCAATCTCTCTCCACTAACACTTGCTACTACCATAGTTGCATCTAGCGCAACTAGAGCGGGTGCAGTATCCGAAGGGCTTACCGCAACACAGCGGCTAGCTCCGAAGATAGCGTGTTCACGATTCAAGCCTTCTGGAGAATCTGCATAGCAAATATTGCCACCGGCGCGATAACAATCGAGTCCACGGCGGTAATACCAGCAACGTGCGTCCTGGTTCAGATTGCCGCCCAAAGTTCCGACATTGCGAATCTGTGGGCTAGCCACCTTGCCGGCCGCTGTTGCGAGGAGACCAAACTTTGATTTCACCAATGGATGGTTAGCGATGTCTGTGAGTGTTGTCACTGCGCCGATTTCAATACCGTCTGCAGTTTCCTTCACTCCTTTCCAAGCATCGATCTGAGCTATTTCGATCATGGCTGCAGGAGACTTGTTGCGGTCTTTCAACCAGCCATAAGTGTCCTGACCGCCACCAACTATCCAGCCGTCGTTACCTAGAGTACTTGCTAAATCCAGAGCATTTGCTTCATCAGTAGGCTGATAAAGTTCGATATCGGGCATTACGTCATGTGATGTAGCTGGCATATCAACCTCTGAAATTGTTTTGAGCAAGAGGAGTCGCGTCTTCCGAAACACCTGCTATATGGTTAATGATCATGTCTGTTGTAACAGGCGCGGCGTCGAACATATGCCCACCTAATGCGTCCGAGATAGCAGCGTTCAATGCGGCGGATACTGCGCCCATTGACGGCTCACCAATACCTCTAGCACCTACAGGGTTTTCTGGATCAGGCAAATCTACCCAACCCGTTCCAATTTCAGCTGGCGTATCAAGATACGTAGGTATCTTGCTCTGCCAAAAGCCTGAACTAGCTGGAAGGCCATTCTGAGGATCATAGAGGTGTCGCTCAAGAGCTGACAAACCAATACCCCAAACCGCGCCGCCTCTCAGCTGATTCGCTAAGCCTTGCGGGTGAACGACAGTTCCACACTCAGCAATAGTTACCAGATCGAGAATATCAAACTTGCCCGTTTCCTTATCCAGTTCGATTTCCATAAACGTTACTGTGAAACCTGGAGGATTATTGCTGTGGCGAGGATCGTGATAGATACCCATCAGAGCAGAACCGGCTAGTCTTGAAACCGACAATGCAGTAAGTGTATTCAATTCTTCGGGAAGATCCGATTCACCGGAGAATTTGCCACCTAGCTCCATGCCCCGTTGGGCAACTTCTGCGTAGGTCATGCCAACTGTGTTGTCCGCGATCTGATGGACTCTAACGCCATCTACATCGTAATCGGCAACGTCACCACCAAAATCCATCGCAGCAATTTCTTTCATCTTCGCTAGCAAGTCTTGCGCTGCACCGAAGCAGGTTCGAGTGTTAGTAAAGATAGAATTACTGCCGTCCTGCGGTGAAGTAATCGGAAGATGTCTGTCAGTACGACCGGTAACTACATCGCAGTTTTCCCACTCCATCTTCAATACTTCTGCAGCTGCACGAGAAGTAGAAGCGTAGGAATAAGTTCCAAGGTTACCGACACCATTATGTATTTGCAGGCGCCCACTTGGCATTAGTCGAACTATTCCATCCATGCCGCTGCGGCCCGCATTGTGATATCCCTGACCGATGCCAAAGCCTCTCACCTTGCTGCCATTTATTTGTCTAGCACGACCTTTCTTGCCCTCCCAGTCAAATTGCGCTGCTCCCATCTCTAGGGCTTCAGGCATATAAGCACTGGTAAAAGGCGTGTTTCTTGGCCCACTCACATCACCGTTTTGTGCGGCGTTAAGCTTGCGAATCTCTAGACGATCTATGCCCAGTGATTCGGCTGCCTTATCCATAATAGGCGCCATTACAGCCATGATCTGATTCTCACCTGGGCCACGCTGTGCGCCACGGTGTCCGGTATTGGTACCGATAGAAGTATTACGGAAACGCATTGCTTCTGTCTGATAAAGTGCGCTCACACCCGCTGCCGCAGAGTTAGCATCGCCGCCGCCGCCTTTGCCGCCGTTATCAGATATGCAATACATATCCATAGCAGACATAGAACCGTCAGACTTGAATCCAACTTTGAGCCAGCCTTGTAAGCCCTGCCTAGCGCCGCCAATTGTGAATTCTTCTTCACGCGTTACACGCATCATCACCGGGCGATTGATTTTCTGTGAGAGTTTGGCTGGAATCGCCATGCTCGGGATACTTCCTGCACGAGCTCGCTGGCCAAAACCACCACCGGTTGCCTCATTGATGAAGACGAAGTCTTCCAGAGGCACACCCACGATTGCTGCCATAGGCTCAGCGATTGCGCTCAAGCTCTGGGAAGTGCCGTGTAGAAAACATTTACCATTTTCCCAATAGGCCATGGCGCTTCTTGGCTCCATGGACATATGTGGATAGCCTGCAGTTGAAAAAGTAGTTTCATGTACGAAATCGGCAGCAGCAAATCCTGCTGCAAGATCGCCGTATTCCCAGCTTTGAAGTGCTTCAGCCGTTGGCTCGTTACCACTTCTAAAGCTAGCAACCTGGTCTGCAGTCCATTTTTCTTCTGCGAAACCCTCTCTGAAGATGAAAGTGTTGCCGCCATTGTAAGCGTTGGCTCCACCTTCTTGAAGGCTGTCCAGTGGATCTAGGACAAAAGGTAATCTTTCGATTGTCAGCGAAATTGCTGCGATAGCATCCTCGGCAGTTTTCTCATCAATAGCTGCTACTGCAAGAATAGGCTCACCCATAAGAGTAGGTTCATTCGTTAAAACTTTAAGACCCGGGCTCTGTGGTTCTCCATCTGGATAGACGTCGTCAGCTGTTAAAATGCCGAACACACCTGCCATCGCAAGAGCTTCAGAGGCGTCAATATCGACAACTCGACCGTGAGGAACGGGGCTAGTCAGTAAACGGGCGTACACCATGCCATCTCGAGCATAGTCTTCAGCGTACTTAATGCGGCCTGTAACCTTGCCAGGCACATCTGGTGGAACAAAATCTTTACCAATATGCATATAAGCCATGTTGATTATCCTATTTGTGCTGCGCGCATGACGCCGTTAAGGTAAGAATCATAAGAACCACAGCGGCAGATGTTGCCTGCCATGCCTTGTCGTGCTTCTTCTCTCGTTGGGTTGGGGTTAGAACGCAGTAAACCTACAGCGGACATGACCTGACCTGGCGTGCAATAACCGCATTGTGGAGAAAGCTCATCCACAAAGGCTTGTTGCACAGGGTGGAGATCACCGTTGGCCGCTTCTAGACCCTCTACTGATTCGACTCGCATATTCTTTACTGAGTGCGTCAGCACTGAACAGGCATAGCTTGGGACGTCGTCAACAAGAACGGTACACGCGCCACATTCGCCGCGATTACATCCTAGCTTCGTGCCCGTAAGACCTAGCTTATAGCGCAAGGTAGATGCAAGTGTCTCCTGCGGAGCCACGTCTACGTTACGCATCTGGCCGTTTATGTTTATTCTGATCATACGTTCCACTGCACCAGCAGGTCTTGACTGGCCATTGGCCGAGTACCAGATTGTGGTTGAAGTGGCAGCTGCACCAGAGGCTATTACCCCTTTGATAAAGCGTCTACGGGTTAGTTTTGGATTCACGATTTACATTCGCCTCCGTAATGTGGACAGGAATTCTGACTTTGAATTATTTAATCTAAATGAGAACTATTCGCATAAATTGTTTTATTATTAAGTAGTTAGCGCTGGTTAGAATAGATCACCTATTGCTTTTTATCAAGCAATCGAAAACCGTGAACAGCATGTATTTTGGTCGTTTCAGCGGATTTTGCGAATGTCCGCCGCGGAACTCTCCTGTATTGACTAGCAGATACCTACAGCAAGCCAAAACTCGCCGGAATATCCCGCTCCCCTTCCTACCGCTAACTCATTATTTTGCGCAGGGCCCACTTAGATTAAACTGCCCACATTATGACAATATGCTGCCAATATGATCGAGCTCTAGGCCCCGTCGATCTTGACATATTCTGATGCGATGGTATTGTGTTCGGCCCTTTCTGCAGAGCTCAAGCTTCGCTCAGTTACTCGCATACAGGGGAGCAGATTGAATAGTCAGGACCTATATTAGAGAACCTCTGATCAAATTCAGCAGCGTAGTACCGCCTTGCGACCCGAGAGACCCTGTCTCGATGGGGGAGAAAGTTGCGGAATAGGAAAAGAACTGAGTAGCGACTACTGCACGAGAAACTAGTGACTATGAGCAACGAAAACCGAATCCCTCTGAAGTTTGGGTATCCTGAAAAAACAGGACTCTATGACCCATCTCAGGAAAAAGATTCCTGCGGCGTAGGATTCGTTGCAAACATAAAGGGACAACCTAGCCACCAGATAATGCTGGACGCTTATCACCTTAATTCTCGCATGGATCACCGCGGGGGCTGTGGCTTCGAAGCGAATAGCGGCGATGGCGCGGGTATCTTGATGGCGCTGCCGAGTAGCTTCTTTCATAAGGTGGCAAAAACCGAGTTCGATACCGACCTGCCCGATGCGGGTCAATTCGCGGTGGGCAACATATTCCTCCCGCAAGTAGACGAAGAAAGACACATCTGCCGCGAGGTGATTAATCAAATTATCGCCGAAGAAGGCCAGTCCCTTGTCGGCTGGAGAGAAGTACCCATAGATGCCAAGGGTGCCGATGTAGGACCTGCCGCGCTAATGGCACAGCCAAGAATCGAGCAGCTCTTTATAGCCGCCGGTGCAGATCTGGATCAAGAACAGTTCGAAAGAAAGCTCTACGTTATTCGCAAGCGATTTACACATCGCCTGCGACAGGACACTTCCTTAACAGAGGCGAAGCAAGTTTACGCTTGCAGCCTGTCCACTAAAGTCATCGTCTATAAGGGCATGCTAACCCCTGGACAGTTATTTCCTTTTTATGGCGACCTTACGAATCCCGATTTCGAAACCCATATGGCGATGGCGCACTCACGCTTTAGTACCAATACTTTCCCCTCATGGGATAGAGCGCAGCCGAATCGTTTCATGAGTCACAACGGTGAGATCAATACTCTTCGTGGCAACGTCAATTCGATGGTAGCTCGTCAGGGTAAGGCCAAAACAGATGTTTTTGGCGACAAGCTCAAAACTATTTTCCCAGTTATTGATGACGACTGCTCGGACTCGGGCAGCTTCGATGCTGTGTTGGAATTCATGCTTATGTCGGGTCGATCGTTACCTGCCTCAGTAATGATGATGATTCCCGAAGCCTGGCAGTCCGACACAAACATGGCTCAGGTTAAGAAAGACTTCTACGAATACCACTCCGCGTTGATGGAGCCTTGGGACGGACCGGCATCCATCGTGTTCTCGGATGGCCACTATATAGGTGCAGTGCTTGACCGCAACGGACTACGTCCGAGCCGTTACTACGTAACCCATGACGACAAGGTCATCATGGCCTCAGAAGTTGGCGTGGTGCATGTCGATCCCGAAAATGTAAAACTAAAAGGTCGCCTGCAACCCGGCAAGATGTTTTTACTAGACTTCGAAGAAGGACGCCTAATTCCCGACGAAGAAGTAAAGAGCACGATTGCCAGTAAGAGACCCTATGGCGAGTGGCTTGCCGAGCAAAAAGTTACACTTGGCCACTTAGCTAGCGGCAGTGCCGCGCGCTCCTTAGACGGCGAAAATGTTCTACAACGCATGCAGGCTTTCGGTTACACCACAGAGACGATGCAGTTCATGTTGATACCTCTTGTCACTGAGTCGCGCGATCCACTCGGCTCCATGGGAAATGACTCGGCACTTGCTTGTCTCTCCGACAAGCCCCGGATGATTTACGATTATTTCAAGCAGCTGTTTGCACAGGTTACAAATCCCCCTATCGACTCGATTCGTGAAGAGATTGTTATGTCGCTTCGCTGTTTTATCGGCCCGGAAGGCAATCTATTACAAACCACTCCCGAACAGGCACACCGCCTAAGCCTCGATCACCCAATCCTGTCCAATCAACAGCTGACTGATATTCGCGACATGAACTATCGCGGCATGAAGACGAAGTTGATTGATAGTACTTTCGACAGTGGCGAAGAAAACGGCTTCGAGAACGCCTTAGATCGTATCTGCGCGGAGGCTGAAACAGCGATTGATGACGGCTTTGCTTTCGTCATAGTTTCCGACCGACTTACTTCCGCCTTACGGACTCCTCTTAGCGCGTTACTCGCCTGTGGTGCCGTGCACCAATACCTGATCAAGGTGCGCAAGCGAACGCAGATCGGTTTGATAATAGAAACTGGCGAGGCGAGAGAAGTACATCATCACTGCCTGCTAGCTGGTTATGGTGCGGATGCCATTAACCCTTACCTCGCCTTCGAGGCTCTGTGGCAAGCTCAGCAGGAAGGCTTTCTCGGCGCATTGTTCGCCGATGAGGACGCTCTAGTTGCAGGTTACAAGAAAGGCGTGGCTAAGGGTATATTGAAAGTCATGGCGAAGATGGGCATCTCGACGCTACATTCTTATAAGGGCGCACAAATTTTCGAGGCCGTTGGCTTGGCGGACGATGTCATCCAGCGTTGTTTTACCGGCACAGCTTCACGAGTACAAGGCGTCAACTTCGACGTAGTTAAGCAAGAAACAGAGCGTCGCCATGCTTTGGGCTTTCCAAAGCGCGACAGCGACCGTATTCCTGTACTTCCGAATCCGGGAGATTTTCACTGGCGCTCCGGTGGCGAAGCACACATGTGGAACCCGGACACTATTGCGAACTTACAAATCGCGGCACGCACAAACAGCACGGAAGCCTATGCGGCCTTTGCGAAATTCTCAAACGAAGACGCAACGCGGCGTTGCACGTTCAGAGGCCTGCTAAAATTCAACAGCGACCCTAGCAAGGCGATTTCGATTGACGAAGTTGAGCCTACTAGCGAGATCGTAAAGCGATTCGCAACGGGCGCGATGAGCTTCGGTTCGATCTCTGCAGAGAGCCACGAAACACTGGCGATTGCGATGAACCGCATGGGCGGTAAATCGAATACGGGAGAGGGCGGCGAAGATTCCCAACGCTTTAATGTGCTCTCCAATGGCGATTCGAAGCGCTCGGCTATCAAGCAGGTCGCCTCGGGAAGATTCGGTGTTACCGCTTGGTATCTAACGAACGCCGACGAATTACAAATTAAGATCGCGCAGGGTGCTAAGCCTGGTGAAGGCGGAGAACTTCCTGGCGGAAAGGTCGATGAGAAAATCGCGCGTATTCGTCACTCTACCCCTGGCGTGGGACTCATTAGTCCGCCGCCTCACCACGACATTTATTCGATAGAAGACATCGCTCAGCTGATTCATGACTTGAAGAATGCGAATCGCGAAGCGCGTATTAGCGTGAAGCTGGTTGCCGAAGTTGGTGTTGGCACGATCGCAGCCGGTGTAACCAAGGCGAAGACCGATCACCTCGTCATTGCCGGACATGACGGCGGCACTGGGGCATCTCCTCTTACCTCTATTAAGCATGCAGGCCTGCCTTGGGAATTAGGCGTGGCAGAAACCCACCAGACGCTTGTTATGAACAATTTGCGCTCTCGTGTCACCCTGCAGACCGACGGTCAATTGAAGACCGGGCGTGACATCGCCATTGCAGCATTACTCGGCGCAGAAGAATATGGATTCTCAACCGCGCCACTGATCACTCTAGGGTGCATCATGATGCGCAAGTGTCACCTCAATACCTGCCCAGTTGGAATCGCTACTCAGGATCCCGAACTGCGCGCCAAATTTAAGGGAAAACCCGAGCACGTGGTTAACTACCTGTTCATGGTTGCTGAAGATATGCGCAGCATCATGGCGGAGCTAGGCATTCGGACCGTCAATGAAATGATCGGACGGGTAGACCTTTTGAAGGCCGACGATGCTATCGACCACTGGAAGGCGGATGGCCTAGACCTTAGCAACATGCTACAGCCAGCCAAGGTCGTCTTTGAGGACACTGAATTTTATAAGACTATGGAACAGGACCACGGCCTCGACATGGCGCTGGATAACGAATTAATTCGTCTATCTAGGTTGGCGCTGGAGACGGGCGACAAGGTCGATATTGAGACTAAAATCATCAACACGAATCGGGTTGTTGGTACCATGTTGTCAAATGAGGTAGCGAAGCGTTGGAAAGAGGCCATGCTGCCCGAAGATACTATCAACATTAAACTCAATGGTTCCGCTGGACAGAGTTTAGGCGCTTGGCTAGCTAAAGGTATTACCCTAACCGTAGAAGGCGACGCCAACGACTACGTCGGCAAGGGCCTCTCCGGCGGCAAGATCATCGTTTATCCTCCGAAGAATTCCAGCTTCAAGGCTGAAGAGAGTGTTATCGCGGGCAACGTGAACCTGTATGGCGCAACCGCTGGCGAGGCATATTTCAGAGGTGTCGTCGCTGAGCGATTCGCCGTAAGAAACAGCGGTGCCGTAGCAGTTGTCGAAGGAATCGGCGATCACGGCTGTGAATACATGACTGGCGGTCGCGTCGTCATCTTAGGCAAGACTGGTAGAAATTTTGGCGCCGGCATGAGCGGTGGTATCGCCTATGTCTGGGATCCAGAAGGCGATTTTCCAGAGCAGTGCAATACAGGGACCTTCGAACTCGAAGCGCTCGTCTCCATCGACGATATTCTGGAATTGAAAGCGATGATCAAGAAGCATTTCTTGTATACCGATTCGCCGGTAGCTAAAAAAATCCTCGACAATTGGGAACAGAACCTGTGCCATTTCGCCAAGGTTATGCCAACGGATTACAAGCGGGTTTTAGACAACGCCGTATAGTCGCTAAATAATTAGAATAATTATGTAGCACGCAATACGCCGTTACAGAAGGTAGTAGAAAGGGTTAGAGCTAAATGGGAAAGCCAACAGGATTTAAGGAATTTACTCGCCAGACCGAGCCTTATCGCAATGCGATGGACCGGTTGCTGGACTATGAGGAAATTTACACAAGCCACAACGACGAACTCCTGAACAGTCAGGGTGCTCGCTGCATGGACTGTGGCGTGCCCTTTTGCCAATCCGAAGAAGGCTGCCCGGTCTACAACCTAATTCCTGAGTGGAACGATCTGATCTACAAGGGCCACTGGAAAGAAGCCCTAGATCGTCTACATAAAACCAATAACTTCCCAGAATTCACCGGACGGGTTTGTCCTGCACCTTGCGAAGGAGCCTGCGTCCTCGGCGTTAACGAGCCCGCAGTAACAATCAAGAACATCGAGTGCGCAATAGCGGATAAGGGTTTCGAGAATGGCTGGGTAGTAGCGAACCCTCCACAGCAGCGTAGCGATAAGAAGGTAGCGATCATCGGCTCAGGCCCTGCAGGACTGGCAGCAGCCGCGCAGCTGAACCTTGCGGGACATAACATCACCGTCTATGAGAGAGACGACCGCATTGGCGGATTGCTGATGTATGGCATCCCCAACATGAAGTTAGAGAAGGACGTCGTCGATAGGCGCGTGAACATACTCGCAGAAGAAGGTATTAATTTTGTCGCCAATGCCGATGTAGGCGGCAGTGGCGAGAATGGCGTTGATGTTGAACAGCTATTGAACGACAACGATGCACTACTATTAGCGACCGGCGCTACTACCGCGCGCGACCTTAACATCCCAAGCCGTGAAGGCGAGGGCATTCATCTAGCGATGGAGTTCTTGCACAAGAACACGAAGAGCCTTTTGGATTCGAATCTAGAAGACGACAACTATCTAAGTGCGAAGGGCAAGAAAGTCATCGTCATCGGTGGCGGTGATACCGGTACTGACTGTATAGGCACCTCCCTACGACACGGCTGTCAGTCATTAGTGAATTTCGAGATCATGTCCATACCCCCACTCGATCGAACAGACGACAACCCCTGGCCTCTATGGCCCAAAATCTACAGAGTAGATTATGGCCATCAGGAAGCCGCCGAGAAATTCGGCAATGATCCTAGAGTGTATTCAATCTCTGGAAAAGAGATCGTGCGGGATGCCGATGGACGCCTAAAGGGCATCAACACGGTGAATGTCGATGAGAAATTCAATGAGGTCCTTGGCAGTGAACAGTTCTGGGAAGCCGACCTAATCCTCCTATCCATGGGATTCTTAGGGCCGGAGCACTATCTTAGTGAATCCTTAGGCCTAGAACTCGATCGGCGCTCTAATTACAAAGCAGAGTATCGCGATTTTCAAACATCCAAGGCGAAGGTGTTTGCAGCAGGCGATTGCCGCCGCGGACAATCACTGGTGGTTCGCGCTATCGATGAGGGGAGACTAGTAGCCGAGAAGATCGATACGTTCCTAAGCGAGGAATAGAAAATCTGGCTCTAAGACCACGCGAGCCACTATTCCTCCAAAAAAACACTCTTGAACAATGATAATCCTATCGTACTAGCAACTGCGTAAGGCCGAATCCAACCCTAACGCGAAAAAGTTCATAATCTTACGAAAAATTTAGCAAAGTGCCCCCAAGACCAGTATATTTGACACCGGCGCATGTCGAGCGCTCGAAAATCTATAAAAAAAGGAAGCATTAGATGTCCTCATCAGCAACTCACCACTACCCCGATACGCCACTCGCGATGTTTCTAGGGAACACGCCTGTTTGGTATAAGCAAGCCGTATTAGCGGCTCTTGTATTGAACGTTGTTTTTTACTTCGCGCTTGGCTCACTAATTACTTCTTGGATAATTCTTTTCGAGTTCATTTTCACACTCGCCATGGCGCTAAAATGCTTCCCGCTGCAACCGGGCGGCCTGCTAGCGATACAGGTGCTGGTGATGCAGCTCACCGACACCCACCATGTCTACGAAGAGGTTGAGCATGGCCTACCCGTAATCCTACTGGTTATTTTTATGGTGGCCGGTGTGCATTTCCTGAGAGAGATGCTGTTTAAGTTCATGAACAAGGTGCTACTGGGCATCAAGTCCCGCGTGATAATGAATGTCACCACCATTATTGTCGTCGCAGTACTGTCTGCCTTCCTAGATGCTCTGACGATTCTAGCCGTTCTCATAGCTCTCGCCACAGCCTTCTATGATGTCTATGACAAAGTGGTTTCGAAAATTGGCTATGCTGACGATCCGACAGATGACGAAGATAATCACATTGAAGACTTGCACCGTGAAGACCTCGATGGTTTCCGCGCGTTCCTGCGCGGGCTTCTAATGCATGGCGCTATTGGCACGGCCATCGGCGGTGTATGCACGCTAGTGGGCGAGCCCGAGAATATCGTTATCGGCAGCGCGGCCGAATGGGACTTCGTTACATTCGCCACAATGGTTGGACCCGCTACGATCCCAACACTTATCGCCGGCGTACTTACCTGTTTCCTTTTAGAGAAGGTGGGTTGGTTTGGCTATGGTGCTGAGCTGCCAGCTGCCGTGAGGAAAATCCTGGCGGATGAAGATGAGAAGCTACAAGCGAAAGCCACCAGGGGAGACACCTTGGTAATCTACTTTCAGTTAGTAGTAGCGATCTTAATGATTATTGCCCTATCTCTTCACCTTGCAGAGATCGGACTTATCGGACTAGCTGTTATCATCCTTGCCTCATCGATGATCGGCGTTACCGACGAGCATTCAATAGGACAGGCTTTTACGGAAGGACTTCCTTTCGCATCACTGTTAGTAGTGTTCTACGTCATCGTCGCTATGATCAATAGCCAAGAGATGTTCACTCCAGTCATGAACTGGGTATTGGAGATGGAAGGGAGCCAGCAGGTCTTCATGGTATTCCTTACCAACGGCTTCTTATCCGCCATCAGTGACAATGTGTTTGTAGCAACGATCTACATGAATCAGATCACGCCATTGATGGAGCAAGGCTTAATGACTCGAGAAATCTTCGAGGCTCAGTCAGTCGCCGTGGTAATGGGAACGGGTATCCCAAGCATGTCCACACCAAATGGCCAGGCTGCATTCCTGTTCTTACTAATGTCGTCAATCGCTCCGCGAATTCGACTAGGCTATGGTCGCATGGTCTATATGGCGCTGCCGTACTTCCTAGTCTGCAGTACGGTTGCCGGTATCATCATGTACAACTGGCTCTGATAGAGCTTGGCAGGATTGCACCTGATTCGAGGTGTACGGAAAAGGGAAGAGCATTGCTCTTCCCTTTTTTCGTTCTTGCTATAGCCTTTTACCCCTGCTTCTTTACGCGACCTCTTTGGAAAAGAGTACGTCAGCGTAGCAGACACCTTCCGGTAACTCTCGCCGATCGGTTTCGTGTATCTGATGTTTATATCCTTGATGCAGAGCGCTCAGTACCTGATAAGCAACCCGATGAATCGCATCA
>Ga0308009_10000158_pt1 | contig 57712 bp, 53 predicted proteins | sample Neamet127_FD_203134 | JGI IMG/M metagenome (GOLD analysis project Ga0308009, IMG submission 203134) | Marine microbial communities from water near the shore, Antarctic Ocean - #127 | ecosystem: Environmental > Aquatic > Marine > Unclassified | place: Southern Ocean | collected 2014-07-24 | reverse complement strand
CCGGAGCCTCCTTGCCTTTTTCGTCGCGCGGGGGCGGCGCTCCGGGGCATCGAGCCCCATCGCGCCGCGTGGGACTGTGCTTCCGCTCCACCCCGCCACCAGCGGCCACGCACGGCTCGCTCGCATCTCGGTCGACCCTGCGGTCGACCAGCTTGCTACGCCTCGCCCGCGCGCGCCGCAGAGCACTCCACAGGGCAGCGCCGAGCACGGCTCGCTCGCATCGTGGCGACCCCTCCGGGGCGCCTACTCGCTACGCCTCGCGCGTGCCCTACGACCTACGGTAACCACCCCGCACCGGCTCGCTCGCATCGCGGCCATTCCCTACGGAATGACCAGCTCGCTACGCCTCGCGGTGCGCGATACAAACCACCCACCGGGCAGCGCCGGGCACGGCTCGCTCGCGTCGTGGCGACGCCTTCGGGTCGCCTACTTGCTACGCCTCGCGCGTGCCCGCGACCTACACTGATCACCCGCGCACCGGCTCGCTCGCATCGCGGTCATTCCCTACGGAATGACCAGCTCGCTACGCCTCGCCAGCGCGGGTAGCAGGACGGGTCCACCTCGCCCCGAGCACGGCTCGCTCGCGCCGCGGCAACCCCTACGGGTTGCCCGCTTGCTACGCCTCGCACGCGCCCGGGCTTACGCCGAGGACGGTCCGCACCGGCTCGCTCGCATCGCGGTCGGCCATCCGGCCGACCATCTCGCTACGCCTCGCCGATGCCGATGGCCTTCACCTCTCCAGTACGGCTCGTGCGGCACGGCTCGCTCGCGTCGTGACGACCCCTTCGGGTCGCCTACTCGCTATGCCTCGCACGCGCCGGGGGACCTCTACCGACGACCATGACTACCCCGGCCCCTACGGGCCGACCAGAGCAGCCATGCATATCGCACAAGCGGCCAGAGAGAAGGGGGATCGAGAGGGCGAGTCATACAGGGAGTGACAAGCATGACGATCAGCTTCACCGCGTCGGTTCTCGCATCCGCCTCAGCTCCGGCAGTCGCCGTGAGCGTCCGCCACCTCGCCGCCTTTCGGGCTTTCGCGCGCGAGCGCGGCGAAAGCCTTGGCGACGAGGGAGACGAGTTCCTCGCCTACAATTTCGAGGCCCGCGTCTGCCCATGGTCGCTCGCCAGCGTCTGCGCGATCTTCGACCATGATCCGGGCGTTATCGCCGTGGTCGAAGAGGCCCAGTTCCGGGGCCTCAACATTCGCTTCTGGCGCAACGAGACAAGGGGCGCGGTAATGATGAGCGTGGCCAAGTCGATCGACGGCTCCGCCTTGATCGACCTGTCCAACGACAACGCCTACGCGTTGCTGGACGCGCTCGGAATCGACCGGGACGCCTGCGGCCAGATCGCGCTGTCGGAGCTCCGCACGATTGTCACCGATCCCGCACGACGGAGTCGGCTCGATACCGACGGCTTGGGACGATACGCCGACCAGCTGGAGCGGCTCGCGACCGTCGAACGGACCGAAGACGAGGTACACGTCGTCTGGGGATAATGCCTCCACCCTGGACGGTCGTGTCGGGGGGACATCGGCTCTGCCGGTGTCCCCTTTTTTATGCCGGCTTGGCTTTCAGCGCGACCAATCTCCGACCCCAATGACGATGGTGAAGGGGGAGGCCGGTCGGCCTGTCCCCTTTTTTGCTGAAAGGGCTCAAGCTTCGAACGTCGACCCGATGCATAGGCCCGAGTTAAGCGGTCAGACGCTTGTCGACTTCCTCGATTCCGAGCTTCTTGATGGCCGTCATGATACTCTCGAAGTGGGCACCATCGGCCTTGAACAGGCCCGACTGCTCAACCAGCTTCAGGCGTTCCGCTCGCTCCCGTTCGAGGAGCTTCTTGCGACGATCGGCAAGCCGCTGTTCTTCGGCTTCAAGCTGCTGCCGTTCCTGTTCGATACTCAGTGCCATGAGGTGCTGAACCTTTCCCTTGATGACGCCTCCATGGACCAAGATGCCAGCGCACTGACGAGCCGACAATAGCCCGATCGCTCCGGGCCTGATGACCCGATGATGGGACGGCCTGGTCCGGGCTGACGCCGGACCATCGGCAGGTTGACGGACCCTGGCTTTCAGCCGGGTCCGTTGGTGCGGGATCGCTTCGCATCCCACGTTTCCGATCGACTAGGGACTGCCCGCGGCGCGCTGCTCTACCGGATTCCGGCTCTACCCCAAGAAGACCGACAACGAGGAGCCAGAACCGCCGAGACAGTCCCTAGGATTTGCACACCCTATGCGGCGACCGCGGTTGTAAGTCACTGGTTTTGCACATGTATCGCTAGCGATACCATGTATCGCTCGCGATACATGGGCCGGGCGGCCTCCAACACACTGGAATTGCACACTCTTCCCGTATCGCTAGCGATACACGTTTCAGCTTGCATCGGCTTCATCGATCGGCGAAACTGCGCCTGCGAAAACCCCACCAGCCTCGGCAAGATCGAGGACTGGGATGACTGACAAGCACCAGGTACTGACCCTGCGCCTCAACGGCGATGACTGGGCAGCACTCAATCGCATCGCTGACAAGCACGGGTTTTCCCGGGCCGAGGCTGCGCGGGCCGCCCTCATGCAAGGGCTCCGGTTCGCGGAGGCGGGCCACACCTTCAACATCACCCGGACGGTGCTCCTTCTGGAGTACATGCAGGCTGCGATCGACGTCATCATAACCCGGGATCACGGGGACGCCGTACCCGCCCTCCTCGAGGCTGCGCAGCAGCGCCTGGAGACGTTCCATGCGTAGGAACGATATCCGCTTCAACGGTCAGGCAGCGACGATCCAGCACGCCTCCGCAAGGGGTCGGATCACCCGCAACGCGGACAACTTTACCCGCGGCTCCCAGCTGCTTTCGCACCAGTATCAGATGACATGGGCAGGCATCAAAATCCCGCTCTGGATCTGGGTCGGCGTCGCGGTTGTGGTGTTCAACATATTCATCTGGCTCGGCCTCAAGGAGCACGAGTTCCAGCTAGACCTTATGCGGTGCTACTCCACGCTGTGGACCTGGGTCGGTGGCGACAAATACCACCTCATCAACCTCACCCTTCCCGGCGGGAAGATGGTCCATCTCCCCATGGGCTACGTCCCGTACCACCCGGCCGTTGTCGAAGCGTGGGAGAAGACCTGGCGGATCGTGTGGGCGACCTTTGTGATCGCGTCCATCGTCGCGGCACCCGTCATCATGTGGTTCATCACCTGGGCGAACAAACGCGGCAGTGACATTCTCAAAGAGCGTCACGAGCGCGGCGCCATGCTGGTCGAGCGACCTGTCCTCGTCCGCGAGATCAAGGCCCATAATCAGGACCAGTTCAGCCAGGAATGCCGCTCAGGCACGCCTCAGCGCAACCCGGCGATGGTCGCCCAACTGAGCCTTCCCGACCGCGTCGACCTCGGCATCCACACGCCCTATTCAATCGCTGGCATCCCCTATCCATGGCGCCTCGAACAGAGCCACACCATGATGATCGGCACGACCGGCACCGGCAAGACGACCCAGCTTCGGTCGCTGGTCAATCAGCTTCGCAAGCGGCGTCATCGCGCGGTCATCTTCGACCTCACCGGTGCCTTCATGGAGGCATTCTACAACCCCGAGACCGACATCGTCCTGAACCCGATGGACGCACGTTGCGCGCCCTGGACGTTGTTCGATGAGTGCCGGAACTATGCCGACTTCGTCTCGGCCGCAGCGGCCCTCATTCCCTCCCATCCGGACGACAAGGAGCCCTTCTGGCAGAACGCAGCGCGGATGCTCTTCATCGAGATGTGCATCAAGCTCCAGGAGCTCGGCGAGACCAATAACGCAGCCATCGCTCACCATCTGATGCAGGCAGACCTGAAGTCGATACACTCCAAGCTGGAAGACACCGTCGCCGGGCCGCTGACGACCGAGAAGGCGGCGCGCATGGCAGAGTCGATCCGGTCGGTCCTGAACGTCAACGGTCAAGCCCTCCGGTTCATGCCAGACCCTGTTCCAGGCGGCCCGCCAGCCTTCTCGATCCGCGATTGGATCTCGACCCAGCACCGAGACGGATCGATCATGTTCATCACGGGCAGCTACAACGACCTGGAATTGACGCGCGGCCTGTTCACCCTCTGGATGGACCTCGCCGTCAACAATCTGATGCGGTTGCCCAAGACACGCGATCTGCGCACCTGGTATCTCTTCGACGAGGTCCACGCCCTCCACGCGCTGCCTGCCATCGAGCACGGCCTGCAGAGCGCCCGAAATTACGGGGGAGCGTTCGTCCTCGGCATCCACTCATTCGATAAGCTGGTATCCACCTACGGCCTCCAGAACGCGACCGCGCTGACCGGTTTGGCGCGCACCAAGCTAATCTTGGCGACGGCCGATCGGACCACCGCCGAGAAGTGCTCGGAGTTCATCGGAAGCCGCGAAGTGCGGCAGATGGATGAGGCCTATAGCTACGGCTACAACAATACCCGCGACGCCTCGACGCTGACGCCCCGCAAAGCGATCGAGCCGCTCGTCATACCCGATGACATCAACAATCTTCCGTCGCTGCGCGGCTTCGTGAAGTTCCCGGACGGCTTCCCCGCGACGCGCGTCGAGCTCCAATGGAAGAGTTATCCCGATGTGGCCGTCGGGTTCGAACCACGGCCCGAGTTCAAGCCGACAGAATACGTCTCGCCGGAAGACCGGCGTCGCAGGGCCAAGCGCGCGGATGAGGGTGGCGAGGGTGGCACGGAGCATGTGCCCAATCGGCCGGTGAATGGGGCGGAACCGGTGCTGGAGAAGCCGGAACCACAGCGGGAGCGTAGCGAGGCTGAGAGAGCCGCTGCTGGGATCGAGATCAATCAATCCCAGGCTTTGACGACCTTGGCCATCCCGCAGCCAGGCGGGACTGGTGAGCAGACCATGACTTCAGGGCAGCGCGGCGTGTCACCAGGTCCTCAGCAGGGCTCGTTGACTCCCGCGGCTCTGGACGGCCGTGCGGCCCGTGCCCCCATGATGGCCGGGATGGGGAATGCCGTGACCGGCGCACGATCTGGTCAGGATGGGCCGGAGATGGGTCGGTCGGCAGGCGCCGAACGATCGGCCGATCGCACAGGCGATACCGTCCGTGAAGATCGGCAGGAGGACCAGGTCATCCGCGAGCTACGCGACGGCATCGCGGTCGACAATCGGGACCACCACCATCACGGCCACGACCATGATCACGGGCTCGACGACGGCTACGGGATGGGGGACTGATCCATGCTGTCGGTCGCTTCCGTCAAGTCGGCGTCTGGTGCGGCGAACTACTTCGCCAAGGACGACTATTACACGGCCGAGCACTCGTCCGAGGCGACGGCTTGGGGCGGTGTCGGCGCGGCGGAGGTCGGCCTCAAGGGCGAAGTCACCAAAGAGGCTTTCGAGAAGATCCTCAACGGTGAGCTGCCCGATGGCGAAAAGGTCGGGCAGGTCCAGAACCGACAGTCCGGCGTCGACCTGACATTTTCGATGCCGAAGTCGGCTAGCATCCTCGCATATGTCGCGGGCGACGAGCGGGTGCTCGCGGCGCACATGACCGCCGTCAAAACGACCATGACCTGGGTGGAGCAGAAGTTCGCAGAGGGCCGGACCTACGAGCGGACGAAGTCGGGCGAGCCGGTTCGGACCGGCAACCTCGTCTATGCCCTGTTCCAGCACGACACGAGCCGCGCGCTGGATCCGCAGGGCCACATTCATGTGCTGGTCGCGAATATGACCAAGATGGCCAACGGTGCCTGGCAAGCGCTCCACAACGGCCAACTGTGGAAGAACAACACCACGATCGGCGCGGCGTACCATGCCCAGTTCCGCGCCGAGCTGGCGAAGCTCGGATACGAGACTTCCGTCACCGGCAAGCACGGGCAATTCGAGATCAACGGCGTTCCAAAAGCCGTCCTCGAGGCCTTCAGCCAACGCCGGAACGACATCGTTGCCAAGGCTGCCGAACTGGGGATCACCAGCCCGAAGGCACTCGATCGCATCACAACGAATACCCGCGATGCGAAGCTCAATGTCGAGGATCGGCAGGCGCTGCGCGAGGCGTGGCAGGAGCGGGCCGCCGCGTTGGGCTTCGACGGAAAAACCCTCGTTGCTGCAGCAGAGGCGAAAGCGGGGGGACGCGAGATCCCGGCGATGACGACCATGGAGCGGGTGCGCGAGACGGTCGCCGGCATCGCCGGTGCGCTCGGCGAGCTATTCTCGCCGAAGGACCCGCTGGTCTCGAGTGGCATAGACCGGATCGGCATGCCGGCCGTTGAGTTGCGCGCCCAGCACGCTGTGGCGAGCGCGATCCGGATCCATGCTCAGCGGGAAGCTGCGTTCTCGGTGTCGGAGATCACTCAGACCGCCCTCAACCTTGGGCTGAAGGGGGTTACAGCCCCGCAGATCGACGTGCGTGTGTCCGAGCTCATCCGGGAAGAGAAGCTGCTCCCCGGCAAGAACGATCGGATCGACGGTGTGGTCACCCACGTCACCACGCCCGAGGCGCTTGCGACCGAGCGCGGGATCCTCGCCCAGGTCGAGCGCGGCAAGGGAGCCGTCGCTGCCATTGTACCGGCAGAAAAGGTCCTCGACCGTCTCAACGCCGCGTCCGGCGACAAGGAATTGAACACGGGCCAGCTCGCCGCAGCGACGCTCATCCTGACGTCGACCGACCGGATCGTGGCTGTCCAGGGTGTGTCCGGGGCCGGCAAGTCCACAATGCTGTCCTCCGTCGCGCGCAACGCCGAGCAGGAGGGGCGCAAGGTGGTCGGCCTCGCGCTGATGAAGGCGACCGCCGACCGGCTTGGCGCTGAGACCGGCATCGAGAGCCGCACCGTCTCCTCCTTCATTCACAGCTACGCGCGCCATGCGCTTGCCGGCCAGGGCGACGGGTACAAGGGCGCACGCGCCGAACTCGCTGGGACCGTCTTGGTGCTGGACGAGGCGTCGATGGTGGGCAGCGACCAGATGAAGCACTTGGTCGAAATCGCCAATGCGCTCGGCGTTGATCGGCTCGCCATGGTCGGCGACCGCCAGCAGATCACCGCAGTCGACGCCGGCAAAGCCTTCGCGATCGCCCAGGAAGGGGGGATCGGCATGGCTCGAATGGACGAGAACCTTCGCCAGCGCACGGAGCAGCTGCGCACGGTCGCGGCGCTCACCAATCGTGGCGCGGTGCGCGAGGCGATGGAGGTGCTCGGCGACAAGGTGGTCGCCAACCCCGAGCATGTGAAGACCGCGGCGGAGCATTGGCTGAAGCTGACCCCCGAGGAGCGAGATGCGACCGCAATGTTCTCGTCCGGCCGGAAGGCGCGCGCGGAGCTCAATGTGCGCATCCAGGAAGGACTGGCGACTGAGGGGACCTTGAAGGGAGAGGGGCTGACGATCGGCGTCCTCGACAAGGTGAACCACACTCGGGAAGAACTGCGGTACGCTCACGCCTACAAGGCTGGCCAGGTGATCGATCTCCGCCACGCGGTTCGCGAGCTCGGCTTGCCGCGGGGCACCTTCGACGTGGTCGGCGTCGACGCCAAGGGCCGGGTTCAGGTCATGATCGGCAACCGCCTCAAGACCTTCGACCCTCAGGGGATCTCACCGCTCGACAAAACCGACACGATGCAGCTCGCGCAGCGCGAGCAGATCAAGCTCCACGAGGGCGACAAGATCCGCTGGACGCAGAACGACAAAGATCGCGGCCTCAACAACAACGACGTCGCCCGGGTTCTCTCGGCCGACAAGAACGGCATCAAGGTCGAGAGCCTGGACGGCAAGGTCCACGAGCTGAAAGCGGGCGACCCGATGACGGAGCGGATCAGCCTTGCTTACGCGCTGAACATGCATGCCGCGCAGGGCATCACCGCCGACACCGCGATTACGGTCATGTCGCACAAGGAGAGCAACCTCTCCAACCAGCGCCTCTTCAACGTCACCGTCACCCGCGTTCGGGACGACATCCGCCTGTTCACGGACGACCGCGAGAAGCTGACCGCGGCGATCGAGCGGAACGAGGGTAACAAGACCTCCGCTCTCGAGGCTGTCGGGCAGTTGTCGGTCGATCCGGGCCGACATGGACCGGATGGGGGAGCCGCGCGGCCCGGTGCCGGAGCTAGCACCGGAGCGGTGTTCAGTCCTGACCTGCCGCCAGATCTCGATCGCGGTCCCGAGAAAACGGGGCCGGCTGCGGCTACCAGCGCGCCCGACCTACCGCAGAGCAAACCGGACTTGCGCAGCAATCCGTCGCTCAACCTCACGGCAATCCGCGTGAACGTGGAGCCGAAGGGGCCCGAGCTTCCCTTCCCCGAAAAGGACATCGGACTGGAGCTATGACCATGCACGCCAAGCCGACCTGGGATCAGGTCCTCACCGCCAAGCACTGGCATCCCTGCGACCTCGGCACGCACACGATCGCGCAATGCAGCGCCGACGCCCGCCACCAACATGCCATCGGCTGGGGCGCGGACGTTCTGTCCTTCTGCGCGGTATACGCGGTGCTGTTCTCGGTCGTTCGGCCGATCGAGCGCGCGTTGGCCCGCCGGACGGCTGCGCCGACGAGGGCGGCAGCTGCATGAGCCTCGCCGATCGTCCATACACGCAGGGACGGGGAGCCCGGCAGAGACCAGTCCGTCTCGACCGCCCGCCACCCGGCGCGATCGACATGGAAGGCGGTCCGTCCAGCGCGTCTTACAGCGCCTCTCAGGCTGTGCGCGAAGGATCGCGGCCGCGCAGCCCGCGCTGGCGCTCCCTGGGGTTCCTGGCGGCGTCTGCGGGGCTTTGCACCATCGGATGGGCGATCGCCTGCGGAATGATCGGCGCCAGTCTCAGCACGGAGGGCGGCTCGTTCGTCCCACCGAAGGAGGTCACCCATGGGCCTCGATGATCGCGATTACATGCGCGACCGCTATCGCGAGCGGCAAGGTGGAAAGCGCGAGGTCCCGCTAGGCTCGGCCAGCTGGATCGGCCGAGCGGCGCAACCCGCCGGTAGCGGCGGAGGCTGGTTCGAGAAGAAGAATCGTGGGCATGATTACCAGCGCGGCCGGTATCGTCCTCGGCGATCGTCGCCGCTCCGCCATGCGCGCTGGCTGATCCCGATCCTCTGCCTGTTGACCTACGTCATCCCGATGTACTTCGATGCCAAGCGGGGAGGCTGGCTGCCCGACCTGATGCCGGGCATTCCCTTTCCTGAGTCCGGCAGCGTCACCGTCCCGACGCATCTATCCCAGAAGCGGATCACCAGCAGCCTGACGGTCCAGACAAGCGACGCGAACGCCGTCGTCCAGCTCTTCGACCCCGAAACCGATGAACATGTTCTGTCGGTGTACGTCGCGGGCAACGATCACGTCGTCATCCCAGCGCCGCGCGGCACCTATCGAATGAAGATCGTCGAAGGCCGCAAGTGGCACGGTCCGACGAGGTATTTCGGCCCGAACACTCAATACGAGACCGTGCTCAAGCTCATGACCTTCTCGAAGCGGATGGGGAACGGGATCGACCTGAGGCGTCGCGTTGACGGCAACCTTCACACCCGTCCCATGATCACCAACCCGGAGCCGCTGCTATGAACGGTCTCGTGCCCTTGCTCCTGATCGGAGCCGTCCTCCTGTTCATCGTCCTTGCGCTTCAGAATGTGAGGCCCGGCCGGACGGCTAAACTCCCGGTCGAGGCGAAACCGCTGATGAGCGCGACCGAGCGCCAGATCATCGCCTTGCTGGAGGAGGCGCTGCCGCAGGCGCGCGTACACGCAAAGGTGGCAATGGGCGCGATCGTGAAGACCCGTGCGGGGCTCTCGCAGCGCCAGCGCATGTCCGTCCGCGGCCGCTTTTCGCAGAAGATCGTCGACTTCGTCCTAGAGGACAGAGCATCCGGTCGGATCCTCGCCTTGGTCGAGCACGGTAACGGAGCTCGGAAAGCAGCGAGCGAGCGAAGCGGGACGCGATCACCGGCGCGGCCGGTTACACGACCATCCGCCTGCCCGACACGCGCAGGCCAACGGCCGCCGGCGTCCGCGACGTCGTGCTGGCCGCCCTTTCCGACCACGCAGGATCCAACAACACCAGCGCCCCTCAAACGCGTGGGCAAGGGGCAGAGCAGCGCGAGGTGACCGCATGACATGGCAGTTCGACGAGATGGGCGAGTTCGGGTCGGAGGCCGACGCCGATCGCTGGGCGAAGCGTAACAACATCGCCCCACAAGACGTCCGTATCACCCGAAAGGGTGAAGGCGTGGAGCTCGAGGTCCGGCGTTCGGCCCTCGGGGACAGTGGCAGCCGCCACAACGACCGTCGCGACGGCCGTCGCAACGGCTTTTTCTGACCAGGGAAGGGAGACACGATCATGAAGCTTCGATACTTCACCGCAATGGGGGCCGCTGCCCTCGCGATCGGCATGCCAGCCGCGGCCAGCGCCGCGCCTGCAGGACCGGTCCTCCTCGCCATGGCGACGTTCGCCACAGAGACGGGCGGGACAGACGCGCACGAGAAGGCGAGCCTCAAGAAGGCGCATTACATGTCGCATGCGAAAGCGCATGCAGATGGCGACTGCAAGGACTGCGCTGATTGCCCCGACTGCGCTGATTGCGCCAACTGCGACAAGGCCAAGCCGGTGGTTACCGCGGCGGAAGAGGCGGCGGGGATCTGCGACCCGACCAAGCACGGGGCCGCGAAGAAGGCGAAGGCCGGTGCCTAATCGGACCACCATCCTCGCAGTGACGGCCGCTCTCGCGGCCGTCACCCCTTCAACCCTGTACGCGCAGAAGCTCGGCCAGGGCGGCACGGGCGTCGACGAGACGACTGAACTGCCACGTTGCGCCACGCCGCTCGGCGTCGCAGCGCTGGTCGAGCAGAAAGCCGCCAGCGCGACGGACAATCTTTCGCCACAGCTGCAGGCGCTGATGCGAATGGCGGAGATGCAGAACGGGGGCAGCACCGCCAAGGTGGATCCCCTACCGCTCGTCAAACTGATGGCTGCCCGCAGCGGCTGCTTCGCGGTCGCGGACCGGGGAGCTGCCTTCGACGCATTGGAACGCGAGCGTGCGCTCGCCGGCGGGACGGCGCGACCGGTCACCAAAGCCGATTACCTGATTCAGGTGCAGGTCCTGTATTCCGATGCGAAGGCGCGGGAGAGCGGTGGCGGCTTGGGCGGTGCCTTTGGGGGAGCGGTTGGGCTCAAGTCCAAGACCCTGGAGAGCCAGGTCCTCCTCACGCTCGTCAACGTCGACACGGGGATCCAGGAGGCTGTCGCGAGCGGGTCGGCACGCAAGAAGGATCTCGGTGTCGTCGGGGGCGGTCTGCTCCTGGGGCTGGGTGTGGGCGCGCTTGGGGGCACCTATGGCTCGACCGACATCGGCAAGATCACATCGTTGGCGATGCTCGACGCGTACCGGAAGCTGGTTGCCGACGCACAGCCGCGTTTGGCGTCCAGGCAGCGCGTTGCACCGCAGGCCGGTACGGGCGTGTTGCCGACAGCGGGAACCGCGCCGGCCGTGACCTCGGCTCCTCCGGGCAAGTAGGACAAGCTCGTGAACATGATGGATCGGTTCGGGCTCACCCCGTGCCCCTATTGCTCGGCAGGAATGCTGCCCTGGACCGCAGGCAAGCGGGTCCATCATTGTGAGCGGTGCCAGCGGCCGCTCGCAATCTATCGCGGGCTGTTCAAGCGGGACCGCTTTCGCATCATTCCGCTCTATGCCGCGGTCCACGCGACCGCGGCACTTCTCTTCGTCCTTGCCCTCGCGACTGCCCTGGTCGGCACAGGAAGCATGCGGCACATAATGCTCGCCGTTGCCTTCCCGCTTGCGCTGTTCGGGGCGAGCGATGTTGCAGACGGCTACCTCTCGATCCGCACCGGTGTGAGCCGGATATTCGGTCGTGTCCGCAGAGGCGGCATAGCCCGCGCGATCGGCGCCGGTACGATCCTTTTCGGCCTCGCGGGCTGCTTGATCGCACTAATCGGCATCACAGCCTTCACGGGCGCGCAATGATCGCCCTGTGTCTCATCGTGGGTGACAGCACCGGCGTCGGCACGGCTTCGGCTCTGGCGGCTCAGGGGGTCCGGTGCGAGATCCACGCCCGCGTAGGCGCTAGCTCGGCCGAGGTGGCGAAAACGTGGAAGGGCAGTCCTCCGGTCGCGCGCGCCCTGCTCGCGATCGGCTCGAACGATCCGACAAACCCCTCGCTGACGCGCAATCTCGTCTTTGTGCGTCAGCGCGTCACGGCTGCGCGCGTGACCTGGCTGTTGCCATACAACACGACTGCGGCGCGCGTGGTCGCGAGGGTTGCCACCACATTCGGGGATCAGATCGTGCCGCTGTCGTTTCAGCCGTCGACCGACCGCGTCCATCCGCGGAGCTATCGACCTGTTGCGGCGAGCCTCGGCTGGAAAGATGTTTCCGGATGCCGGCACATCGTTTCCACCAAATCCGCCGACGTCGCTCGACAGGCACGCCCGATCGAGCCCCGCCAGCGGGCGACAGTCATCCTCATGCAGTGACCGGAAGGGTGCCGTCCCATGCCTTCGCCCGAAATACCGACACAGATTGCCGACGACCAATCATCAGAAAGCATTGCCGCTGCTTTCAGAGCGCAAGCATACGATCTCATGGACAGGTCACCGATCGCCGCAGCTCACCTCGTCCTCGCTGCCGCGACACTCGCCCCGGAATGTGACGACGAGCGAGACGTCGCCGACCAGTTCTCATTTGTCATCGCCGACTTCGCGATGGGGCTCGCAAGGATCCATCATCGCGCCCGCGCCCGCCTATAATCGAAGAGCGCCTTTCCTGGGCTCCACGAGCGCGTTGCGGTTGATCACCTCGATCGCGTCGCTGCTGAGGGTGGTCATTCGACGCGCATCAGCTGGGAGGGGTAGGGCGCCACGGCATCCTTCAGCTCATCCCAAGGCGCCGAGAGCCACCGATCGTAGTCCTCGTCGTGCAGGATCACGGGCATCGCCTTCGGGTGAATGGGAGCCACGACAGCGTTCGGCTCGGTGGTCAGGAAGCCATAAGCGTTGCCACGCTCGGTCGGCCGCCAGATGCCGGCGAAGGCGAAGATCGGCCGGCTAGGAACTTCGAACCAGTGAAGCGGCTTTTTCCCGTCCTCGCCCGGGGCCACTCCGTACTCCGAAAAGGCAGTCACCGGCACCAGGCAGCGCCGTGCCGGCGTCGTCAGCATGGACCGCCAGAAGCTTGAGCTGAGATTCCGCACGTTCGTGACGTATTTCGTCAGCTTGGCGGCCGGATCCCGCTTGCTCGGCACCTGGGTAGGGACGCCCCATTCCATGCGCTCAATCTTCCGATCGGCGCCGTCCTGGACCACCACTGCTCCGTAGAACGGCGTCTTCTTACCAGTCGGAAAGACGTCGCCGGCCGGAAACGTCTCGTCCGGCTCATAGGGCGGGCGGATGCCGAACGTCGCAGCCACCTCGGCCTGCTTCGCCGTCAGCCGATACCGATTGCACATCCGCGCCTCCCATCCGGCGCCGGCAGACTGGTCGCCAGCGCGCTTACCTCAGAGCTTGTCCTTGAAGCCCTTCGCAGCTGTGAAGGTGACCTTCTTGGAGGCTGCGATTGTGATCGCCTCCCCGTTCGATGGGTTTCGGCCCTGACGTTCCGGCCGGTCCTTCACCGTAAACTTCCCGAAGCCGTTGATCGAGACTTCCTCACCCTTCACCGCAGCGTCTGCAATCTGATCGAAAACAGCATTGATTGCCTTCTTCGCATCCGCCTCGCTCGAGCCGGTCGCACCCGCAACGCCTTTGGCCAATTCACCAATGTTCATGCTAGATCTTCTCCGTTGATTAAAACGGTGAGACCTTAGCCATCGCGAGCGATGATACAACGACCGTGCTGGACGAGGCGAATGCCGCAGCCGTCCGCTTGATGGTCGAGAGGCTGGCCGACCATGACGTGATCAAGGTGTTCAACCTGACCGGCGGGCTGGGACCTGTCGCAGATCTTGCTGCCGAGCAGATGAAAATACGGGAGCTGGATTACTGAACCCGCGCGATCCGTTCGCGTGTGACGCGCGGATCTTCGTACAAGTCGCGGACGGCGCGAACACGAAAGAGGTTCCACCAGCGCTGCCAACGATGCTCGGCCGCGTCGTGGAGCATGTGGCACCGCTGACATAGCGCCTTGAGGTTGGCAGGAGCGTTGTTGCCTGGGTCGTGGTCGAGATGGGCACATGCCAGGACTACGAAGGTCATCCGTACAGAGGCGAGGACGAAGCCCCCTTTGATCGCAATGCGCTTGCCTCGATCCGAGCGCCAACACCTCGATTCCGCATCCCACCACCGCCCGTCGCCGAGATGGGCCACACGGCGGAGATGCGGACGAGCACACCGCTCGCAGCGCGCGCCGGCACGCTCGAAACGAACCGATCGCGAGATCTGTTGCCAGTCGATCGGATAGAGCCAGCGGTTCTCAGGGCGGATCGGCATAGCGATTCTATGAGTCAGGCGCGCCCAGAACGGAAGCGCTTTTTCCGCTTTGTTTGCGGTCCGTTGCGCAGCCGTTCCGCCTGAATCGATGAACCGATTGAATGCGAGCTTGACCGATGAAGCCCGGTAACGGAACATAAAGGGAACGAGTAGAGTCTTAGAACATGATGTCCGCCGCCCTCGATTCCTTCGCGCCCAGCATAGCGCACCTGCGGACGATCGCCACGCCAGTGACGGAGTACCGGGTGCTGCCATTCGGCGTCGACGAGATCGACAGCAGGCTCGGAGCAGGGGGATTGCGCGCCGGTGCGCTTCACGAGGCAACCGCGCAGAGTGCGGCGCTGGTCGACGATGCGGCAACGACGCTGTTCCTTGCCGGGATCGCCGCCCGCGAGGCTGCGAACACCGGAGGTCCCGTTCTATGGGCGAGCTGCAGGGCCGACCTGTACGCTCCCGCCTTGGAGCAAGCCGGCCTCGCCTCTGCCAACGTCATCTACGCTCAGTCGCAGGACGATGCCGCGCTACTGGCCGTGATCGAGGATGCGGTCCGAGACGGCACACCTTCGGCCATCATTGCAGAAGCGAGCAAGGTAGCGATGGTCGCAACGCGTCGCTTGCAGCTGGTGGCAGCAGAAGCCGACATGCCGGTGCTACTTCTCCGCCGTCGCCGCGGCCGTGACCAGGATCCGTTTTCCGAGCCTTCCGCTGCCTGGACGCGCTGGCGGATCGGCTCCGCGCCTTCGGCGCGCTTGGACGTCGCGGGTGTGGGAAGAGCGCGGTGGTCGGTTGAACTCGCACGCCAGCGCGGTGGTGCATCCTTCTCCCTGATTGTGGAGGGCAGCGATGAGACGGGTCGTCTCGCTGTTCCTGCCGAACTTGGCCATCGAGCGGCTGAGACGGCTGGAACAGCCCGCTATGCGGCCGCCTGAGCGGCCCTCTTTGCAACTGCCGATAGACGACGACCCGGGTGCCTGTTCGGTGCCGCGGGGCGGCGGTTGGCGACCTGGTGCCAAGTGGGCGCGATCCAGCGCGCAGTCGCGCGAAGAAGTCGAGGCTCAGATCGCGTCACTGCCGGTCCACGCCCAGCCGCCCATGCGTGAGCTTGGCAGGAGATCCGAAGCGGCAAGCCACCCGTACAAGGCCCCGACGCTCGCTCCGCGGGTTATCGCGCCTGCCGCAGCTCCGGTCCAACACGCGCCGGTCGCGCTCGTCGGAAAGGTCGGTAGGCGGGAGGAGGTAGTCGCCGCCTGCACCGGCGCGCAGGCACTCGGCATCCACCCCGGCATGGCGGCGACCCATGCACGTGCGCTGGTGTCGGATCTCGACTTCCGTCCGGCAGAACCTGACGCTGACGCGGCGCTGCTCGACAGGCTGGCGTTGTTGGCGGTCAGGCGCTGGTCCCCGATCGCGGCCGTGACGCCGCCAGACGGCCTCTGGATCGATCTCGCCGGCTGCGACCACCTCCACGGCGGTGAGGAGCGGTTCTGCCGGCGTCTGGTTGCCTTCTGCCGTCGTGCAGGCTTCACCGCGCGCGTTGCCGTCGCAGACACCCCTGGCGCTGCCCATGCGCTGGCTCGCTTCGGCAAGGGTGACCTCATCCGCGTCGGACCTCACGGGACAGCGGACGCACTTGCTCCGCTGCCGCTCGCAGCATTGCGGCTCGCACCCACGGCGCTGGCCGCAGCGCGTAAGTTCGGCTTCGACCGGATCGCAGATCTGCTGCCGGTCGCGCGCGGGCCGTTAGCGCGTCGTCTTGGCCTGCCCGCAATCACCCGGCTCGATCAGGCACTAGGCGGCGTCCCAGAGCCGATCACGCCACGTGACGACCCGGAGGTGCCCGCAGCCGAGCGCCGGCTACTAGAGCCGATCGGGACCGCCGAGGCGATCGAGCAGGTCATGGGCGACCTGCTGCGCGATCTCGCCGTCGTCCTGCAGGCGAAAGGGCTAGGTGCTCGGTCTCTTCGCCTGACATGCTTGCGCGTCGACGGCACCGAGCAGCTCGTGGCAGTCGGCACCTCTCGGCCGACGCGCGAGGTCTCGCATCTGCTGCGGCTTCTGAAGCTGCGCATCGAGCGCATCGATCCAGGCATGGGCATCGAGCAATTCATGCTTGTTGCCCCGCATACCGAGCCACTCGACGCCGTCGATCTCGGTGCCGTCCTGGCAGGCGAAACGCTGGTGCGCGATCCGTCGCGGCTGGTCGACGTCATTGCCGGCCGCATTGGTGTACGCTCGGTCTTCCGCATCGCCCCGGTCGAAAGTCATGTGCCGGAGCGAGCCGTCGCCCACTCCGACCCGAATGAGGTTCCGGGAAACTGGCCCGCTTGGCAACGTCCGATCCGCCTTTTCGCGCATCCAGAGCCGCTGCACCGGGTGTTGGCACTGATGCCCGACCAGCCTCCACGCCGGTTCGAGTGGCGTGGCAAGACCTACAAGGTGGTTGCCGGTGACGGGCCTGAGCGCGTCCATGGCGAGTGGTGGCGCCGCGACGCGGAGGTGTGGGCCGTCCGGGACTACTACAGGGTCGAGGACGAGACTGGCGGCCGCTTCTGGGTGTTCCGCCGCGGAGACGGCTTCGAGGACGATACAGGCGATCTGTCCTGGTGGATGCACGGGGTCTTCGGGTGACCCACTATGTCGAGCTCCAGGTGCTCACCCACTTCTCGCTCCTGCGCGGGGCATCCAGTCCGGAGGAGCTGTTCGCGGCCGCGGCGTTGCTCGGCTATCCGGCGATCGGGGTCAGCGACATCGGCACCGTTGCCGGCGTCGTCCGGGCATGGGAGGCGCAGAAGGCGACCGGCGTCCGCTCAATCGCCGGCACTCGCGTTGATCTATCCTGCGGCCGTCGCCTGCTGCTCTACCCCACCAACCGGCCTGCGTGGTCGCGGATTACGCGTCTGCTGACGGTTGGTAAGACGCGGGCAGGGAAGGGCGGTTGCCTCCTTCACTGGCACGATCTCGAACCATGGTCCGAGGGCGTTGTCGCGATCCTGCTGCCTCACGAGGCGGACGAGGATAACCTTGCGGCGCTGAGGGACCTGAAGGCGGTCTACGGGCGGCGCGGCTACATGGCGCTGTTCCAGCGGCGCCGGCCGGGAGACGCGGTCCGGATCGATGCGCTTGCCCGCCAGGCGGGCGGTGCCGGCGTGCGCGCCGTCGTTACCGGCGATGTACTCTACCACGCGCCGGAAGCGCGGCTGCTGCAGGACGTGGTCACGGCGGTGCGCGAGAAATGCACCGTCGACGAGCTTGGCTATCGCCGCGAGGTGAACGCCGATCGCGCGCTGAAATCGCCCGACGAGATGGTCCGGCGCTTCCGCGCCTATCCCGACGCACTGCAGGCGAGCGTCGACATCTCGCGGATCTGCACCTTCGATCTTGGCGAGCTTCAGTATCAGTACCCGCATGAGAAGCTGATCGACGGGCTGACCGCGCACGAAGCGCTGCAGCGCTTGGCAGACGAGGCTGTCGACCGGATGTTCGATGGCAACGTGCCCCAGGCCTACACTGACCAGATCACGCATGAGATGCGGCTGATCGGCGAGCTTGGCTACGCGCCTTACTTCCTGACTGTCTACGCGATCGTCCGCGAAGCACGCCGGCGCAGTATCCTCTGTCAGGGCCGCGGCTCGGCCGCCAACTCCTGCGTCTGCTTTGTCCTCGGCGTCACCTCGATCGACCCGATTAAGCACGAACTGCTGTTCGAGCGCTTCGTGTCCGGGGAGCGTCGTGAGCCGCCCGATATCGACGTCGACTTCGAGCATGAGCGCCGGGAAGAGATCATCCAGTGGATCTACGAGACCTATGGGCGCAACCACTCCGCCCTGACAGCGGTGGTGCAGCGGTATCGCGCCCGGGGCGCAGTACGCGACGTGGGCAAGGCGCTTGGGCTGCCCGAGGACCTGACCTCCTCGCTTGCGGGCCTCGTCTGGGGCTGGTCAGCAGAAGGTGTCGGCGAGAAGCAGGTCGACGAGCTGAACCTCGACATAGGCGATCGCCGGCTGCGGCTGACACTGGAACTCGCCCGCAAGCTGATCGGCGTGCCGCGCCACATGTCGCAGCATCCTGGTGGCTTCGTTCTGACCCATGACCGCCTCGATGACCTAGTGCCGATCGAGCCCGCTGCGATGGAGGATCGGCAGATAATTGAGTGGGATAAGGACGACATCGACGCACTCAAATTCATGAAGGTGGACGTTCTCGGCTTGGGCATGCTTGGCTGCATGAACCGCGCCTTCAATATGCTCGAAGCGGACAAGGGGCTACGCGTCGGCTTGGCTGACCTGCAGGACGATGATCCCGACGTTTACGCCATGATCCAGAAGGCTGACACGCTCGGCACCTTCCAGATTGAAAGCCGCGCGCAGATGTCGATGCTGCCGCGCATGAAGCCTCGCCGCTTCTACGACCTTGTTATTCAGGTCGCGATCGTGCGGCCGGGCCCCATCCAGGGCGACATGGTCCATCCGTATCTGCGCAGGCGAGAGGGTCTGGAAAAGCCCGAGTACCCGCGGCCCGAGCTACGCGCCGTGCTGGAGAAGACACTCGGCGTGCCGCTCTTCCAGGAGCAGGCGATGAAAGTCGCGATCGTCGGTGCCGGCTTCACGCCTGCCGAGGCGGATCAGCTGCGGCGCGCCATGGCGACGTTCAAGTTCACTGGCGGTGTCTCGCACTTCTCGGAAAAGCTGGTCAACGGCATGGTCGAGCGCGGCTACCCGCGCGAGTTTGCCGAGCGAACCTTCCGCCAGCTCGAAGGCTTCGGATCATATGGCTTTCCAGAGAGCCACGCAGCGTCTTTCGCCAAGATCTCCTACGCATCCTCGTGGATGAAGCATCATCATCCAGACGTGTTCTGCGCTTCGTTGATGAACGCGCAGCCGATGGGCTTCTACGCGCCGGCTCAGATCGTCCGTGATGCCCGCGACCACGGCGTCGAGGTGCGACCGCCCTGCGTGAACGCGAGCCGTTGGGATTGCACCTTAGAGAAGACGGGCGGGCGCTACCTCGCTGTGCGGCTAGGCCTGCGGCAGATCCGCGGCCTGTCGAACGCTGATGGTGCCAAGATCGTCGGGGCGCGTACCACCACCGCCTTCGAGAGCGTCGAAGACGTCTGGCGGCGATCGGGGGTCCAGCGGGCCGCAATCGAGAAGCTGGCAGATGGCGATGCCTTTCACGGCTTCAGCGTCGATCGCCGACAGGGTCTCTGGAAGGTGAGGGGTCTCGGAGAGGCCCCGTTGCCGCTCTTTGCTGCGGCCGATCGAACCGCCGAAACCTTCAGCGCCGAAGGTGTCGAGCCCGACGTGACGCTGCGACCGCTCACCGACGGCCGTGAGGTGATCGAGGATTACCGCGCGCTCCAGCTATCGCTCCGGGCGCATCCGCTGACCTTCGTCCGCGACGAGCTAACCCGGCGCGGGGTCACCAAATGCGCTGATCTCGCGAGCATCCGCGACGGCCGCCGCGTCGAAGTCGCAGGCATCGTCTTGGTTCGCCAGAAGCCGGGATCCGCCAAAGGCGTGCTGTTCATCACGATCGAGGACGAGACCGGGATCGCCAACGGCATTCTCTGGCCCGACCGTTTCGAGGCGCAGCGGCGCACGATTATGTCAGCGTCGATGGTCGGCATGAAGGGGCGGGTGCAGAAGGAAGGCGAGATCATCCATGTGATCTGCGACCGGATCATAGACCACGGAGATCTGCTCCACCGCGTTGGCGACATGTCGTTTCCGCATAAGACTGGCCGCGGCGATGCTGCGCAGCATCCAGGGTCGCCTGATCGCGGCGACAAGGGCTGGCAGCCAGAGCCGCGCAATCAATATTGGCCACCACATGCTGACGGACTGGACCCCGAGGAGGTCGTGCGCTTCAAGTCGCATGACTTTCACTGATCGGTGTCCCAGCTCCCAAGGCACCAGCGCGTCGTGATCGCGCTATCCGTGCATATACTCCGCTGCGGGGTCAGCCGCTGCTCCGAGGCGCGCGTTGACGTTCCGGAGATCCGCTTGGCGCTGCGGTGCCTGCTGCCGCACTGCCCCGAAAAATGGCCTCTCGCGCTGTACTGGGACTCCGGGTCGCAAACAAACGACATTGGTCGCGCTCAAGGCGTGACTGCTGCCTTCAACGGGATCGTTCGTCAGCTACGTCGCGCCGGCTGCTACGAGGAGGTGACCCCTTCCTGAGAGTGCGCGAGGATGAGCGATTAAAGTCGGTAGGTCGACGATCGCTCGGCGACAGCCCCGACCTGTCCTGCTAAAGGCTTTGTGTCTCGTTGCCGAACGTGCTAAACTATACCTCAGAAAGGTGCCGACGTCGAGCTGGAGTAGAGACTATGTCTGATCTTGATAATCTCCGACTCGGCCATCACCGCAATCAGCCCACGTCGTCGGTTTTTCCAAACTCGGCTTACTATCAGAGCCCTGAGAACATGTACGATATCGCTACACCGCGAGGCCGAGAGCTGTTGGACGAGGTTTACCCGTCGTCGAGCAACCGTAGTGGCGAGGCGAAGCAGTCCGGCTGGCTGATCCTCTTGATCGCCGCCCTCATCATCTTCGTCCTGGTCATCTAGTTGCTCAGTCCCTGAGTTGATGCCGCTTAGGGTCGACCGGCACCCCGCCTTTCCAAAGTTCGTAGTGCAGGTGGGGGCCGGTCGACCGCCCCGTGCTCCCGACATGGCCGAGAACATCGCCGGCTGACACCGAGCTTCCGACAGCGAGCTCCGACCGGTGCTGCATGTGGAAATACTTGCTTTCTGACCCGTCCGAGTGGCCGAGCACCACATAGTTGCCGGCGCCGTTTTCCTGGAAGTCGTTCCGTAACACGGTGCCGGAAGCCGGAGACCGGATTTCACTCCCAGCGGCCGCCGCGATATCGATACCGTTGTGACGTCCGTGCTGTCCGGTCAGCGGGTCTACACGGCCGCCCATACCCGAGCGGATCTGCCCGGAAACGGGTAGTGTTGCCCGTTCCCCGCGCGGAAGTTCGGTGACGTGGCTCTGCCCACCACCGAGGCCCAACTTGTCACCGATCCATGCTCCGGCATCGCCAATGCGATCGATCGCCGGTCCCACGACAGGCATGGTCGTCAGCAAAGACCTATCATTCCGATCATCTACATGGCCGCTCAAAACATCCCCGCGCTCCCGAGAGTTGTCAACCTCGTTTCCAAGGCCGAGCGCACCATTCGTGATGCGGGCCGAACCGCCCATGATCGCCTCGGACACTTCGTCAGCAAGCGCCGGGTCGCGAGAGTCCGCTCTGACCGAGACGTGGGGTCCTCTATCCCGAACATCGTTGGCGCTGCGGTCACCCCATGCCCTGACACCAGCTCCTGTAGTGATCGAGGGACCAGAAAGCGTGTTGTTGAGGTGCTCAGGAACTTGGATGCCAAGCTCCTGCCGGACGTCGTTGACGCGCTGGTCCATGAACTCCTGAAGCAGGATGTCCCGTGCCTGCGCCTGCTCGCGCGTACGGGGCATGACCATGCTCGGATGCCACCCTGCCTGGGCGAGCGTCGGGTCCTCCAGAAGGCGCTCGTTAGCGAAGACCACGAATTCCTGTGTCTCGTTGCTGTTGAGGGTCCAACCGCGGGACGACGCCTCGCGCACGTCGTGGCTTACCCGCTGGTATGCCTCTTCCGCCCGCGAAGCCTCCAACGACGCCGACCGGGAATCATTGACGCTAACCCCCAGCTTTTCGGACAGCGAGCGCACCTGGCTGTCGCCGCTGCTGCTCGTCCGCCGCATAAACTCGTCGCGCGCGTTGCGCGACTGGGTCGAATTAACCTCGCGATTAACGTAATCGCGGAGATCGGAGTACGCCTGCTCGGCCGAGAGATTCGCTCCGGTGGTCTCAGACGCGAGGGTAGAAAGCTTGCCACCCACGCCAGCCTCGCCCTTGACACCCCAGCGGCTCGCAAGAACCGAAAGCCCTGCATTAGCATCGCCCGATGTCTGCGACGCTCGCGCTATGCTTTGGCTGTCGGCCTCGCTGAGACCGAAGCGGCTCGACAGCCCACTCGAGAGACTGCGCGACGCCTCAGTCATCTTCGAAACGCTGTTGTTGAAGCCAGATCCAGTTTCCGTGGAGCTGCCCCTCCGGTGCTCGGCCGCTGTGAGAAGATCGGTTCCGGTCGATGCCGTCGCCTGCCAGGATTGCGACGCGGCGTTGCGGACCTGTTGGGTATGGGACTGACCTTCCGATAGCGCTTGGCTCATCTGCTGGTCGAAGCCGCTGCTGCGCGACGGAGTGAACGCGAGGCTCGAGATGCCCTGCCGTGTGTCGTAGGCGTTACTGCCCCCGGCGAACGATGTGGTCACGCCGCCATCGGCATTCATGAAGCTGCCCACCCCGAACCCGGAGACATGCTTCGGCTGATCGTCCCACTTGTTGGCCTGGACCATGTTGGAGGTCAGGTTCTGGAAGGAGGTGTTCCCGTAGGAATAGTTGCCGGTCGTGCGCTCCGTCGCCGCCTGTTCCGCGGCGTTCTGTGCCGGCATCAGCATGGACGTCGCCTGGCCGGCAATCGCCATCGCGCCCTTGGCCATGCCGGCCGCCAGGAACGGCACGCTCATCATCAAGAACCCGGCTAGGGTCGAGATGTCGATGTTCACGCTATCGATGCCGTCCGCAATCAGCAGGGTCGGACCATTCGGCGCAATCGCGTGATAGGCGCTGGCAGCCCGGCTCATCACGAACATGTGCAGGATGACGTAAAGTGGACCCCAGCTGGCCAGATAGAAAAACCCCACCGCGTAACCGCGGAGGGTTGCGACACCAGTTCGCGGAAAGAGGAAGAGCGGGAAAAGGACGGGGAACATCGCGTAGAAAACAACGGTGAGCACGATGCCGAGCAGGGGGACCCACGTCATCGCTTGCTGGGCGATTGACGTGTAGGTGTTCTTGGCCTGTGCGTCCGCGCGCTGGGAGGCGTACGCGTCCCAGCGCGCGTCGGAGAAGCTCTCGCGGGCTGCCAGGAAGCTGTCGATCGTCGAGGTCTGCTTCAGGTATGCGTACACGTCCGTCGAGGAGCCGTGCATGTGCGCTGCAACGATCGGTAGATCGTCCTTCAGCTTCTGAGCGGCGACGCTATCGACGAGTTTGGGATATGCGCCGCGAGCAAAGGGCAGGAGGTCCTTCTCGATTTGCGCGTTGAACGTCGCATCCAGCCGGCCATAGGCCTCGTTACACGGGATGATGGTGGTCTCGGTCGTCCCCGCGCCCGTCGAGGCGATCCACCGCTGGCTGCGAGCCGGGCTGCCCGGTCCGATCGCTGCCCATACGTTGGTGGAATGTGTCAGGTCATCCATCGACTTGAAGCCCAGCAGCACGTCGTAGAACGTGCATTGCTTCAGCTGCTCGTCGAGGTTCGCCCGAAACACGCTGTCCGTGATCTGGAAGGTACGAGCCTTCTCCATCAGCCGAGCGCCGTAGATCATGCCGTTATTCGACAGCGCGACCGCGTTGGGCATGACGAAGACGGTCTCCGCCTGCCTGGTCATCCAGTCCCCGATCTGGCTCGTGAACGAGGCCATGACGCCGAGGCCGAGCGGGACATTGTCGACGACGGCCGGCGCAAGACCGGGGTCGATGCGGTCCGTCACCTTCACCGACACGGTCGGCACCATGAGCATCATGTAAATCGCCGTCGACTGGATGAACCAGTTCAACCAAGCTCGCCAATCCAGATTAAAGGCCACGACGGCGAGCGAGTAGGCCAGCCCCATGACCATCACGACCTGCAGGAGTGAACGGTATCCGCCGCCTCCGCACCATGCCGCCACGGCGTTTAAGACGTTGACGACGTACTCGCCGCCACCAATCGTGAAGACTTCAAGCATGGCGGCCCGATCCCCTTACCGGATTCCCTGAGCCGACAGTCCCCGCCCGAAGCGGAGAGAGGCGGTCATCTGGGGGCTCATTGCGTTCTTGAGCGTCGCTTCCAGCATCTGGGTCTTTTGGATGACCTGAAACGTCTGGTTGAGCGACGCATTCATCTGCTGGCTCTTGCGAGCCAGTTCCGTTTTCACGGTGTCGACCTGATTCCGCCACGTCTTGAACTCGTCCATGCTGACGAAGGCGGCACCGCTCTGCGCGCGGGAAACGACGTCAAGCATGCGGTCGATCTGCGCCATCAAAAGCTCGATCGCGACGATCTCGGACAGGCTGGCCTTGTCCGACGGCGACATGGCGAAATGGGCCGCCTCGTCGACCACCAGGATCTTGTAGAGCGGAATGCTCGTCATCCCGAGCAGGCTGATCTCCTCGCCGGAAAGCGCGGTGTTCGTCCGGATCTTGTCGCTCATGCTGTTCAGCATCTTGAGAACACGAGTGCGAAACGCCTGGTCCGTCGACACGCTGAGGTCTTGTGTTGCGGGATTGAGGCAGCCCTTCTCCTCGGTCGTGTCGCAGCGAAGCACCTTGGCGGGTGCCGTCGCGGATCCGTCGAGCAGGGTCTGGTAGACGTCCCAGCTGGCCGGCGCGATGAAGTGGAAGCCACCCATGCTGTCGGCCTTCTTGGTGGAATCGTAGATGATTGTGCCGACCATCGTCATGAGGAACTCGGCATATTCCGGTGATGGTTTGGTGACGGATTTCGACATCAGAGCGTACCAGGTGTAATTCTTGCTCTGGACGAGCTCGGCCGCATCGCCAGCCTTTGCGATCGTGTCCTCGCGCTCGCCCTTGTTGGTGCAACCATGGCGCGACGCCGCGGCGTCCGAGAAGAAGCCTTTGGCGCCACCTACCTGCTGGCAGATGGTGGAACTCGCCCCGTCCATCGCCGGCCAGATCGATCCGATCGCCTGCTGGGCGGCCTCGCAGCTCGACATGTTGAAGGCGTTCAGCTGCTGGGCGCGCTGGCTCATGTCCTTCATCACGCCGCCAATCTGCGCGGAGATGCTGTCGATCGCGAGCTGGAAGGCAAAGCCGATCGCGTTATTGGCGGTCGCCTTCAGCATGGCGACCATCTCGTCGGCGTTGATGAAGCTGAAGCTGCCGGCGAAGAGGTCGATACCGCCGCACCCGGCGCGCGCGCTCGGCAACGCGACGTTCACCGGATTGATCGACTTGGACGGAAAGCGGCTCCAGAGGCTGCCGCCCGAATAGTAGCCAGCGGCCTGCCCGTTGAACGCGGTCGGTCCCGTGACGTTCGCCGCGGAGCCGGCCGAGTTGAAATAGGTATTCATCTCGGAACCGACGTCCGCCATCGCCGGCGTGACGACCAGGCCGCCGAGGGCGAACACCATTGTGAGCTGCGCGAATATGGCTGCGCAGAGCCGGAGCAGCGAGCGCATCAGAAGTCACTCCCGGGTTCGACGCTGGTGAGGGTGAAGATGCGATCCATCACCTCGTCTGCGGCCATCACGCCGTAGCCGATCGGCATCGGGCGCTTGGTCTGGGTGTCAAAGAGTACGAGCGCGGGGACCTGCTGGCCCTGCATGCCCATCGCGCGATACTGGCCGGTGTCGACGGTGAAGTTCGGGAACGCCTTCGACGGACCCCCGTCGAGAGAAACCGCCATGACGGTTAGCCCAAACCGGTCCGACACGCTTCGCATGATCGGGCCGAAGACCTCGCAGGCGGCACACGCCGAGGAGTAGAAATAGAAGACGCCGTACCGCTTCGAAATCGACGCCAGCACCCGGTTCTTGTCGGCCGTCCGGTTGTCGAGCCAGGTCCGCTTACCGAGCTGGTTGACCGGCCGCTGCAGCGTGTAATCGAGCTCCGGATTCTGCCAGATCGTCCGGCGCCACATGTCCGCGAACGACGAGGCGCGGTTCAGCTGCTCGCGTTGGAACGCGATGTAGGCGGACACATTCTCCGTGGTCGGCTGCAGGATCGCGCGAGCCTTCATTTCCTCGAGCTGCTTGGAGATTGCGGCCAGCTGGTCCGCGGATGACTGCGTCGGCTGCTGGGCGCGCTGCTCAGAGGGTTTGGCCTTCGGCTTCTCGCAGTAGAACCACTCGCCGAGCCTACGCTCGCGGCAGTAAAAGTCGCCGCCGCTCTGCTCGGCCACCTGCGCCGGCACGGCTTCCCGAGCCGCTTCGGGCTCCTCCTGGGGCGCGGATAGGAATACGGAGTCCGCCAGCTGTGCATTCGCAGAGGTCGCCGGCAAGCCGGACGCGACGAGCGACAGGGTGAGGGCGAGGGTCAGCGGCGCGCGCATGTCAGGAGCCTTTCGGTTGCAGCAGATCGTGGAGGGACGGATCCTTGAGGGCCATCAGCCTGACGAGGTCGTAGCCAAGGATCCTGTAGAGCATCCCGTAGAGCGTCGTGACCGCGTCCCGGGCGCTGACGTCCGGCGTGAGCACGCCGCCCGCGTGGCTGAGATAGCCGACACGGCTCAGCCGCCCGATCGCGGGCTGAATGTCGTCCAGTCCCAGCGTGATGCCGAACCACTCGCCCAGGGTCGGGAGAAGGAACGGCGCCGGGTGCGGACCGACGCGGCACAAGGCGGTGAGGACAGCGAACTCGACCACGGAAAGGTCGGTCAGCTTGCGGCGCTGATCGTAGCGGACCACGTCAGCCATCACGGGTTAGCCTTGTGCGTGTCATAGTAGGCCTTGATCCGCTCCTGGATTTGCTTCGAGGTCTCGATCTCGTCGGGCAGCTTCGCGGCGTCGGTGAACTCCGCGTACACCTCGGAGAAGTCCATCACGGACAGGTCGAGGTGTGAGAACTCGTCCAGCGTGAACCCCTTGCAGGTCTCGCTCTTCGGCTTGCCCCAGGGCTTTCCGATCTGCGGGCGACCTTGTTCCTGCAGGATCCGCGACAGCTTGCTCTCGAAGCAGCAATAGGCGTCTTTGGAGGTGACGCAGATGCCAAGCACCTTGTCGGAGCAGTAGCTGCCGAGCTTGTGGCACAGGCCCTTGTCGTCCTTCTGGTCGAGCTGCTTCTCCGCCGCGCTGCAAAGCCACGGGGTCAGGAGAGGGACGCCGCTGCCGGAGCAGCAGTTCGACGCGCCGAAAATCTTCTTGTTGCAGGTCTCGCGCGTGCCCGAGAACAGCGTCAGCGTGTCGGGATTGAACTCGGCGTTCGCCTGCCCGAGGACATGCAGGCCGACGGCTGCATCCTTGAACTCGGTCGACGCCTCGCGCTCGATCGGCTCGCAATCGCCGTTGATGCAGTAAACGTCATCGCCGCAGATGTACTTCTCAGTCCCGTCGCTCGGCTTTGCCGGCAACGGACACCTATAAACCTTGGTAGTCACCTTGCAGGGGCCGTCCTGCGGATCGTCCAGACACTCGTCACGGACGTAGGTGCATTTGCCGTTGTTCTCGAGCTCGGAGCAGTCCGAGGCCTGCGAAATCCGTTGGCAGATGAAAGGGCGTGACCAGGCCCAGCAGGACTGGGTGACGGCGACACCGTCGATGATCCGCGTCTCCGGCCCTTCGGTGCAGACCTCGGGCCCTTGCGCCGTGCAGGTCGTATCCGCGAGCATGGCGGGGCACGTTCCCTCGTTGCGCGTCACCGTGACCGACCTCGTGCCCTCGGACTTCAGGTAGGCAGTTCCGGTCCGATAGTTGATGTGCTCCGGGATCTCGCCTTGCGGGATCTCGGCCGCGCAGGAGTATTGCTGCGCCGTCCCCCTGACCCTCGAGCGGCAGAACCGGAGATAACCGGCAGGGTCAGTACCGCCAGCGCCCATCTCGATTTGAGCGTCGCAAATCTGCGTCACCGTCGGCTCGGCACGGCAGATCCCGGCAGAGACCTTGGCGCTCAGGACCGCGGTCGAGGCGAAGCCGTATGCGGTTTGGTTCGGCGCCACCCCGTAATAGAAGTAGCGAAGGGTGTTCACGACGGTCGGGTCGATACGGCCGGTACAGGTCGCGGGGGTTTCGACCACCTGTGCGCCCTTGTTGCAGGTCGCCTCGTAATAGTCGGTGCTTCCCGGTGCCGGCAGCGGTTTGCAGCTGCCGTCCGCTGCGCCGAGAGCCTGCCCCGACAGGAAGCTGTTCGGATCCTTCTCGACCTCCTGTGCGCCTGCAATCTCGCCGGGCGCGAGCTTCACGACTTGGCGCGAGGGATCGGTTACGGTCCGCCACGCGTCGTTGCCCCCCGCCGCCGAGGCGCCCGCGCTGCTCAGGCCGTCGGGATCATCCGCATAGACGGCTCCTGGCTGCGTCGCGGCGGTGTAGCCGGGGATCGTGCTCCCCAGGTCCGTGCCGGTCGGAAGACCGGCAGCGGTCTGACGCGCCGGCGTCGCGAGCGCCTTGGCATCGGCTTTCGCCTTGGCGAGGTCTCCCTTCGGATAGGCGTAGGGCGTTCCCGCAGCGGCAGCAGCGACCGCCGCAGCGGGTGCGGCGCTGACCGCGGCTGTGGGGGGTGCCGCTGCAGCCTTCGACGCCGCGACCGGGCTAAGGGGCGCCGCGGTCGCGGGCACCGCCGCGGTCACGGCCGCGCTGGCCGGGGCGGTCGGTGACGGCGACGGGGTGGGCGCCGTCTGGGGCTCGTTGAAGTAGCTGTAGTCCTTCAGGTCGTAATAGCCGCCGTCCTGGGCCGCCGGCTGACGCTGCTGCGCATGCAATGCGCCTTGCACTGCAAGAACGCATGCGATCGCGCCAACAAGGATCCGCCCCCCAGCCAATGTTAGGGCACCCGGCCGAGGTTCGAGAGCGCGGTGCGTGCCATCAACGCACCGGGCCCGTTCTCCTGAGCGAAGGTCTCCAGCGCGTACCGAACCGTCACGTTGCCGACCATGCGATCGAAGGGCGGGGGCTCCGACCGGCAGGTCAGGCCGTCGCACGGCGTGAAGTCGGTCGATGACACGACATAGGTCGGGACCGCGGTGACGTTGAACGCCCGGAATAGCCGGGGATCGATGCCGATCGACGCGAACTGCTGCTGCTTTTCGACCACCTTAGAAAGGGCGGCGATGAACGCCTTCCCGGAGTTGCCGGGGAAGCCGCGGAAGACGACGACCCCACCCGCGGCGGAGGTCTCTGCGATGATCCGCTTCAGCGCCTGCTCGGGCATCGACGTCGAGACGAACACCATGAATTGCGGCGCGGTGCCCCGATTGTCGCGCATGTTCGACGACGCGGCGTCGATCATCTCGTCAAAGTCGACCGCCCCTGCCGGCCCCTTCGGGAGGTTCGCCTTGTCGATGGTACGAACCTTCTCCAGCGCAACCGACCGGAGTGTCTCGGCATCCTGCCGGAAGGCGTCGCCGCGACGTTCGACTTCAGCCGACAGCGCGCGCGCATCGGCTTCCATCGTCGCCGATCGGCCGCGCACCGCGTCGAGGTTCAATCCCTCGACAGTTTGGGCGAGTACCGCACAACCGGTACCGAAACTGGCGATCCCGATCGCGGAGAAGAGTAGCTTGCGCATGGGCGGCCTCACAGCATGCAACAGTTGCGCTTGCGCCAGAGCAGGTAGCCGAAGTCCTCGCCCCCCACGGGGTAGGCGCGACCGGCGTCTGGCGGCAGCGTGGATGCCCCGATGGACGAGCAGGCATACTTGCCGCTCACCGTGGGCGTCGGGTTGGTCATCTGGATGCGGTATTGGGACTTCTTCAGGATCGGCATGATGTACTTGTTGCAGAGCGCCTTCGACCCTGCGGTCCCCCAGGCCAGGCCCTGACGGTGCATCTTGAACAGCAAGCGCTCGGCCGCGAGCCGCGACGACTGCACGGGCGAGTTATGCGCCGCGATGTTGCCGTTCATCGGGAACATCGACCCGTTGCAGCCATCACACCAGAACATCTCGTCTATTGGCAGCTTGGCGGTCGCGGCTGCGCAATCGCCGGCGCACGCCGCCACGGCGATCGGATTGTTGAACAGCGCGACCTCTGGGTTGATGATCGTCGTCAGGACGTCGTCGTTCCACAGCGGATCGATCTCGGTCATGTACGCGATGTCGAACGAGGTTTGCTCGAAGCAGGCGAAGTCGGTCAGGATCTCCATCCAATAGAGCACCGGATACACGTAGTAGTGGGCCTGCCAGTTTGCCGTGTTCGCCGTGCGGCCCCCCAGCATCTGTGGGCCCGTGTACTGGCCTTGGCCGATGTCGAGCCCGGGGTTGAGCCGCAGACCGCCGAGGTTTGGAAAGCACCATGGCTTGGTGGTGACGTCGACCATCCGCGCCGGCTCCCAAAAGCCGATCGCGATACCAATCCGCGGAACGGGCGAGCCGCAGGCGCAGACGGGTAGGGCCGGGTTCTTGGTGTCCGGTCGGCTGCCGGGCCAGATCGGAAGGCCGCCCACCGACAGGGGGAACAGGCACGACCAGCATACGTCGGTAATCGGGTTCACGAATTTGCCCGTGCAATTCGATGGCACCGCCGAGGCGGGCGCCGGCAGCGCCGCCAGCGCGATTACGAAACCGAGCAGGGCGAGCAGGCGGCGAATCATCCCGCCACCTTCGGCGCGTCGACGGCCGAGGCGGACTCGTCCCGGTCGCGGATAAGGTCGTCGAGATAGGAGTCGTCAGCCCTGTTCTTTCGGATGACGTAGACCGGGACCAGCACGAACAGCGCCACGAGGAGCCCGGCGACAGACCCGCCCGCACCGGCTCCAAGGAGGGCCCGCATAGGCTTGAGCAGGGCGATCGACAGCGCGAGCGCGACGGCGAGCGACAGCACCACCATCCGAAGCATCCGCAAACCCGGGGTCTCGGGAGCGGCCATCGGCGTCTTCAGGAAGTCGAGCCAAATGTTCACGACGTGCCTCCTGGAAGCTCGATCTCGCTCACCTTGAGCGCCTGTCCGGCTGGCGCGACGATCGCCGGGACGTGCGCTATGCCGAAATGACCGGTGAGCTTGCCCTGCTGGTCGAAGAAGAAACGGCGCTTCTTCTCTCCCATGCGCTCGAACGGGGAGCCGGCCACGAAGATGATCTTGGCGGCCGAGGCGGTCCACCGCTTGATGGCCCACTCGACCTGGGCGTCGTCGCGTCCGTCGATGAAGACCAGGTCGGTCTTCATGCTGACGAACGAGAGCGGGTTCACCCGCTGCCCCGACTGGGCAATGAGCCGACCCTTCTGATCGCGGATATCGCGCTCGAGCACGATCGACGGATCGAAGTTCCAGCTGCGCGCCTCGCGCACCGCGCCGATCCCCATGACCGGCGTCGGGTTGCGGACACGGTCCTCAGCCTTGGCTGCCAGCGCGGTTTGCATGCGGTCGATGCTGCCATTGGCCTGCATCGCCTTCAGCTTGGCGTCGATCGTGGAGAGGAGGTCGGGCTCCGCAATCCCCCAAGTCTGGCCCATCACGCCGTGGTCCTTGGCGAGAGCCGCGCGCGCGAACGGGTAGAGCGAGCTGGCGGCGACCAAGCCGCCGAGGAGCAGGACGCGCCGGATCACAGGATGGGCGTCCCTGTGCCCAGGAGCTGCTTGCGACACGCGAAGCCGATCTCCGCATAGCGGCTGTCAAAGCCGTCCGGATGAGGAGTGCCGACATAGAAGCAGCCGTCAGGCACGCGGCCGACGGGGCCCGGGGTCAGCGCTTCGCCGGTGCGCGCGCGGGATTTCATGTGCGCGACCCGGACGCCGTTCACCAGCACCCACGATCCTTCATGGCTGACGACGTCTCCCGGCATGCCGATCACGCGCTTGCCGAACGGGCCCGACGCAGGGCCGAAGTGCCGCCGCACCAGCTCGTTATCCGGGGGCACGAAGAAGACGTATTCGCCGCGCGACGCAGCCTTCCCCTTCTCCACGAAGAACGCCCAGTTGGGCAGGCTCTCGCTCGCGTTGATCATGAACGCGTGCGTCTCGCGCCAGCCGCTGATCCCGTTGTAGCTCGCCATGACGACCGCCAGCAGGGCGACCGCGCCCCATTGCCTCAGCCGCTTGCGACCGACAGTCTCGACCGGACCGGTCGGTACGGACGCGCGCGGAGCGAACAGATCGCCTTGCCGGCGCGCGTCAATTCGGGAGGCCATTGCCGCCTCCGGCGATCGGCGAGGCCGCTCCGGGGAATGCGGTGCCGACAGGCGCACCCGCGAAGGGAGAAGGCGCAGTGACCGCCGCGGCGCCGATCCCCTGCTGGGGAAGGATCGGAGCCGGGGCGGCCGCGCCCAGCTGCGGTCCCGCCGCGGGGGCCGGCGCGGCTGTGGGAAGCGGAACCTTGGCGTAAACGGCCTTGCGAACTTGGTCGGTGATGTCCGGGACGTTCTTCGAAAGCACCGCCTCGCCGACGAGGACTGTCGTCCCACTCGCACCGACGCGCTTCAGCTCATCCTCGATCGCTGACATGAACCGGGCGGTCTGCTGGGTCACGGCGTCCGGCGTCCCGTTGCTGTGGCTCTGCGCCTGAACGTATTCCGTCACCAGAGCCTCGAGGCGAACGCTGGCCATCGGCAGCTGTGGAGGCGCGGAGGCGATGTGCTTGGTCACCCACGCCGCCCAGAGGAGCATGACGACCGCCAGCGCGGTGAGCGCCCAGGTGATCGGGGGAAGGCCCTGACGGGCCTTGGTGGCTGCCGGCTGCGGCGCAGAGGCGCGGGGACGGGGCAGGGGTGTGGCTGACGCCGGAGCGGCTGGCGAAGGGATCGCGTCCGCGACGGGAGCAGCGTGTTCGAGAACATCAGCCATGACGACGGCCTTTCGTGAGATCAAGGATGGTCAGAAGGAGGCGTCCGCGGGCGAGCGCCGTGAGGCCGAAGATCACGGCCTGGACAACGTGGACCTGACCCATGAAGGCTGCCCGTCGCGCCTCGTCGGCCGCCACGAACCGGGTCCCGAGATTGCCGATGTGGGAGAAGAAGCCGAGCGGCGTGAAGTTGCCGAGCATCAGGAAGAACAGGGCAAACACGCCGAGGCTCGCCAGCCCGGTGCCCAAAAGCCAGCCGGACAGCCGGAGCGCGACATAGCTGGTATCGGCGACGGCTTGTCCGAGATCCGGTCGCCACCCGCGGGTGCGGGGCGCGGCGGTCCATTCGATCTCGGGCGCGAGATGATGCGTGGCGCTCATTCCGCGGCCTCCACATACTGCTCGGGGAAGGCGACCCGCTCGATGGCCTCGTCCATCGAGAGGCCTTGCTCAATCAGGTGCTCGATCGCCGCGAAGGTTTGCGGGCTCGAGGAGTAGAGCGTCGCCGAGTATTTATCGAGGACAAGACGGCCAACCGCCTGGCTGTCCGGACCCTTGATCATGATGTCCGAATATTCGGCGCCGTTCCGCTTCAACGAGCGGAGCAGGCTCTCAGTGTACGGATCCATGTCGAAGCGGCCGTGCTTCTGGAAGTCCGAAATCGTGTCGGGCTTCTGCATCAGGATGACCGACCAGTCGCTGTTCTCCAGCGCCGCGAGGCTCCCCTCCGACTTGTAATAGTCGTTGAGGCTCTGCGTGGCAGTGATCAATGATGCGCCGTACTTGCGGCAGGTGCGGCTGTAGGTCTCGACGAAATCCGCCATGGAGCCGCCGCGCAGCATCTGCCACGCTTCGTCGATCAGGAGCGCCTTGGGGATCTGGCGATCCATGCGGCGCATCGTCTGCGATGACAGGAACATGATCGCGGTCAGCACCACCGACCGGAGCTCCTCGCGGCTCGACAGGTCGGAGAGCTCGAAAACCGTGAGCGCGTTCGACATGTCCACCGATGCCGCGCCTTGGAAGAACCGGCCGTAGGTGCCGCCGCCCGAGAACGGAAACATCGCGATCGCAAGATCCGAACCCTGGGGGGTCCCGTCAGCCTTGAGCGCTGCAATGATGTCGTCGACGGCACCGTTGCGACCCTTGGCCTCCCAGACACGGTTCACGGCGCTGTCGATCAGGCCGCGCTCGGTGTCGTTCAGCTTGTCGACGTGACGGCCCATCTGCCCGATGATCGACTTGAGCATCGCGAGCGCGTCGACCAGGTAGTCCTCGTCCTGCTCGACCAGCGTCTCGTCGATCATCGAGAATGGGTTGAGGCTGAAGCCGTCGCGGAGCCGGAACTCCACGAAGTTGCCGCCCAGGCTCTTGGCCATGTGCTCGAACGACCGGCCGTCGTCGATCACGATGATCTTGGCACCGACGCCCGCGAACGCGGCACACAGCTCCTGCAGGGCGACCGACTTGCCCGATCCCGACTTGCCGAACACCGCCACGTTGTGGTTGCCGGCCTTGTTTTCGAACGGGGACCAGAAGAAGGGCTGGCCGCGACGTCCGACGAACATCAGGTGCGGCTGCGTTCCGCCGAGGTATTCGCCCTGGACCGGCAGCATATTCGCGGCCGTGCTGGTGAGCATCGACCGGAGCCGCTTCATGCGCTTCAGGTCGGAATCGAGCCCGTTCGCCAGCGTCATCGGCATGCACGACATGAATGCCATGATCTGCAGGAAGCGCTCGTCGAGCAGGTCCCAGCCCGCGGCCTTGTACATCGACTTGAGCGTGCGCTCGTTGGCGTCGCCCGAACCCTTCGGGCTGATGATGCCGACCGCATAGTAGGCCTGGACCAGCTTCTTGCCGAGCCGGAGCTCCTGACTCACATGCTCCCACTCGCGGCTCTGGTCCTTCAGCTGCGGAAGGAGGCGGGCCGACTTGCTGTCCGCCAGACTCGACGTCCGCATGAACTTGTAGCCGGCCTTGGAGGCGGCCGCTTGCTCGTCCTGGTAGCACAAGCAGAGCGACGTGAGCGTCGGGCAGCCCGGGCGAAGCTTGTCGGAGAACATGTCACCGATCACCTTCTGGACGTCCCAGGGCGCCCAGCGGTTCGGAAAGTTGCGGACCGAGAAGAAACGGTAGTCGAACGTGTCCGGCCGGATCTCTTCGTAGTGCGTCTCGCCGGAGAGGTTGGTGACCGCGCGCAGCGGCTCGACCGAAACCAGCATGCGATCGGCCTGGACTACGGTCTGGACGTCGCGGCGAACGCACTGGTCGGCGATCGGATCGAACTCGGAATACTCGGTCGCGTGGTCGGTGACGTCGAAGGCCGGAGCCGTGATGTCGTCGATCAAGCTGATCAGCTCGACGGGACCGAGCCGGGTCGAGGCGACGTTGATCGACTGGAGCGTCGAAACGACGCTGTCGCGGACCGCGACCAGTTCGGCCGGCGTCGCCTTGCCGTTGGCGATCGACACGGAGACGAACACCCGGTGATTGCGGACGTGGAAGGGGCCGTCCTTCGACATGCTGAACCACGCGCCGGACCGAAGAAACGCGGAGCGGTGCTCGGCGATCTTGCGATGAACTCCACCGGCCGCGAAGCGGGGCAGGGCATAGCGCGCGATGATGGAGCCCACCCGCGGGCTCTGGAAGGCAAGGATCTGGACCCGCGCCCCGGCCGGGATGTTCTCGGACAGGAGCTGCGCGAGGATCTCGCCCGTCCGCTCATCCGCGCCAATCAGCGGCGCCACTTCGAGCGCAAAGGCGATCGAGTCCGTTTGGTAGAAGATGTCCGTCTTACGGTCGAAGCTCCGATAGGGGAGCCACTGCGAAAGCATCGGGGCACCGTGCGAGGGCGTCCCTTTGTCGGGGCCGCGCGTGTCTCCGAGCAGGCGCGACATGAAGCCGGACTTGGACGCCATCGTTTCAGTCCTCGATCGTCGGGTTGAAGGATGCGGGACGGTTGGCGGGAGCCGTCGACGCGAGCCGGGGCGCGCCGGGGTCTTTCCTGCTACCGACGCGAGACGGCGCAGCCGTGGCGGCCGGCGATGGCGCAGCTGAGTCCGATTTCGGCGCACGCGCCTTGGCCCGGGCAGCTGCAACCGACGCAACAGTCGGAGCCGAGGGAGCCGGTGTCGGCACCGCGATCGGCTCCGCGGCCGAGACCTCACGCGGCTCGGCCGCTATGGGCGCGCCGAGCTGCGAAAGGATCTCCGGGCTGACGTTCAGCGTGCTCGAGGCGGCAAGCCCCGGACCATGCCCGTTGGTCGCTGCCATCCACTGTCCGTTGTCGACGACGGTCTGGACGACACTGGTCTCGTGATACCGGCCAACCGCATCCACATGGGCGGGGAACACGATCCGAAGGACCTTCTGCGGCGAGACCTCGGCCGGCGCTCCGGCGGTGTAGGCGACACGCTGCGGTGTCGCCCGCTGTGCCGGCGCCGTGTAAGGCCCCGCAGGCTGATAGCTGCTGTCGCCGGTAATCTCCGCCAATGCCTTGTCGTCGATCACAGTGGCGGGGGCGCAGCTGCCGCCCTCGGGCGCGCCGCAAGCGAAGCTGCCCTTGATGTTCGTGCCGAATGTCGTGCAGCTCGACAGAACGCAGAGGCTTGCGGTTGCGAGAACCGTGGCCAGCCGCTTCCGACGCGGACGATAGTCGGCAACCGGGCATGCCGGGAGCCGGATCACTCCATTCCTCATGATTTGGCTCCCTTCAGCCATTGCTCAAGCAGGGGTTTCGGCTTGAAACCTTCCAGCACGGCTCCGTCGGAGCGCACGATCACCGGCGTCCCATTGAGACCATGGGCACGGGCGAAAGCCTCGTTCTCGTCCAACCCGCTGGTGTTGCACTTCGGGCCGGGCCGGATCGGATCCTGCGCATAGGCGGCGCGCACCGCAGCGTGACGGTCGCGGGCGCACAGCACCTGGTCGGCGATCTCGCGGCTGCCGAGGACCGAGATCGGCCGCTCGATCACCGTCACGTTCATCGATTCCAGCGTCTGACTGAGGGCACGGCAATAGCCGCAGTGAAAATCCGAGAAGACGGTGACCCGCTGCGGTCCCTTGCCCCAAACGATGGCGCCCTTGTCGGAAAGCCGGGAGACGTCGAGATGCTGGGCGACGGCAGGCTGTGTTACGCGGGTTCCAGCACCCGCCGCTGGGGACTCGGGCGCTTCGGCCGAGGCATTCGCCTTCGCCGCGCTGCCCACCAGCATATCCGGGTTGAGTGCCAGGAGGCGTGCAGCCGTCAGGTCTTGCCTTGTCTGCATGTCGTACACGCGACCGATGACAAGGAAGCGGGCCGTGCGGTCGACGTAGAAGAGGTTCTCACCCGCAACGACCTCGCAAAGGCCATCGACCTTCGAGCAGTCGACCGAGCTGACCTTGGTCTTGGGAAGGCGATCCTTGAGCGCTGTCTCGACTTGCGCGGATGTAGGTGCCTGCGCGCTGCCGGTCAGCATCATGATGCCGCCGAGTGCCGTCAGGATTGTGCTGTGTGCCATGTCCATTACGCCTCTCGATCCCGGCACGACCGGGTCAGTTCTGGATGAAGACGCCCTCGAGGAAGACGATCTCGACGTTGATGCCGGTCGGCATTTCGATGACGGGCTGGTACTGCTCGGCGCGCTCGATCAGGTACTTGCTGACCATGTCGGCCGACTGTGCGACGCCGTTGCCGAAGCCGCCTTGCGCGAGCTCGCCGATCCCCAGCTGCTGCCGTTTGCCGTTCACGGTCACGTTGCTCCCGTTGAGGATTGCATCCGTGTTCGCCGAGAAGCCGCGACCGAACCCACCGGCGACGCCGGCGAGGAAGGCTTGCCCGACGAGACCGCCCTCGCGGCTGACCACGCGGCCGCGAACGCCCGTCTTGCCGGCGAAAGAGATGAACCCTTTCACATCGGACACCGCATACCGGCCGTTGGCTTGCGGGCAGGTCATGCGTTGCAGCTTGACGTAGACCTTCTCGCTGCTGAGATCGCCGCGAGCGGCGCCGTTGACTAGGCAGCCCTGGATGCGGGTCGTGAGCAGCTTCCCGTCACGGTATACGGACCGGGCGGGGCCGGTGATGCGAAGCACCACGGGCAGCGGATCAGACTGAGACTGCACACCGGCCGAGGCATCCACGCCGACGATCACCTTGGCCGTCGCGATCGAGTTCGGGGGCAGGTAGTTCGGGCTGTCGGTGTAGCTCGTGGTCCCGCCCGAGATCCGCGTGGCGGTGCCCGCCGGGCCACCTTCGAACGACACCAGCTTGATCTGGCGGGAGGACGAAACCGCTGCGGCTGCGGCCTCGCCTGGCGTCATAGGCGCGGCAGGGCCGCGATAGTTCTGCGGCCCCATCGGGCCGTACATGGGCGCCGGAACCGGAGGAGCCGCGGGCGCGCTGCGCGCTTGCGAGAGCTGCTGGCGCAGCTGATCGTTCTCCTGCTGGTACGCGCCCATGACCCGCTGGCCGTCGGACGCCATCGACGTGTTCTGGCCTTGGAGCGCTGCGACCTGTTCCTGCAGAGCATGCATCTGCGCGGCCTGGCCATCGACTGACTTCAGCTGGTTGTTCATCGATTGCATCTGCGCTTCGGAAGCAGCCTGCCACTCCCGCTGGCTCATGTTCTTGTTGACGATGTCGTCGGTGGCGATCTTGGTTTCTCTGCCGTTCGCATCGGCAACCGTGGTCGGCTTGTCGTCGTCCATGATGTACCAGGAGCCGAGAACCAGAGCGGCCGCCGCGGCCCCCGACATATACAGGAGCTGCTTCTTCCGGACCGCCTCGTTGCCGGCCATCATGTCGGAACCGTCGCCCTCCTCGGGCTCGGCGTCGAGCTGCTTCGGCTTGCGCTTGAACATGTCTGCAAGGCTCATGGCCGGGCTCCGTTCGCGAGGCCGGCAGGCGTGACAATGTAGGCCGTCGTCGCCTCTCCCGGCTTGAGTTGAGGATTGGCGACGCTGACCGCGATCGCGTTCGACGGGGCGATGGTGCCCTCACCAAGGGCCACGGGCTGGCGGCCCTTGTTCTCGATCTTGAGCACCCGGCCGGCGAGCGCCGCGCCGCGGTACTCGGAGATCATCTGCACCTTGAGGGTCCCGACCATAACCGCGTCCGTCTGGCTCGGGAGAATGTCGAAACCATCGAGAGACGCCGATTGGTACATCGCCTGAACCAGCGAGGCTGACGCCTCCTGCGGAGAGGCGGCCTGCGCCACCTGCGGGGCATTATCCCCGACGATGTCCTTGTTCTCGACAAAGACCTGCTGGGCGTCGTCTCCTCCCAACCGACAGGCGAACTTGTAGACATATCCCTTCGCGGTCGTGCCGAAGAATGACACGCGCTGGCGCGAGAAGCCCTCGGGAACCGACAGGTATATGTCACCGCGTGTGGGCTCGTTGACGACAGTGAAGTCGTCGCTCTCGACCCCGGTCGTGAGCTTGGACACGCTGGCGAAGCGGTCGTCCTTGAGGCTGACCCGCGTCAGGCCGCTTTTCGAGACGGTGCAGCTGACCTCGCTGTTGTCGCGGGCCAGGACGCGTTCGTCGGCCCACGCGGGTGAGGACAAGGCGATGGCCCCCGCGACGATCATGGCCGCGCCAAGGCCGCGCGAGACGTGGCACCAACGAGAAGCGACCGCGGCGCCACTTGCCATCAGTCCATAAGCGAAGATGGGCGTCATGCGTCGCCTCCGGTCGAGGCGCCGTCAGCGTTGTCCTTGGTCACCATCCCGAAGCCTTTCAGCTGCAGGGACAGGCCGCTGTACGCCCAATAAAAGCGAAAGGTTTTCGGCTCGCCGGTGACCGCCTTGGAGCCGACGACGGTATGGAGCGTGCCGGAGACCTCGGACGTAAGCGCCTTCGGGTCCACCTTCATGCTCGCGATTGTGAAATACTGGCTGATGCTGGAGCCGCTCTGCTCCGTGACGATCTTCATCAGGTCGCGCTTCAGCGCGCCGTGCGACTGCGGCGTCGCAATCGCGAGGATCGACTTCATCCAGTAGTCGAGGTTCTCAGGACTGCGGTTGAGGGTCATCAGCGCGGTGTCGCGCGTGACCAGCTCAAGATAATCTTCGGAAACCCCGCTCGACGAGAGCGTCAGAGGTGTCCTTGCGATCGGCTGGAGGACGATCTCCCGGTCACGGGTCGCCCCTACCAGGAACAGAATCACGACGAGCCCGGCAAGGGTCAGCGCAGCGATCCCGAGCGCATTGCGCTGCTTGATGACCCGCTGCGACTGCGCGAGCCCGACACTGTAATCCATCTCAGCCCACCATCACGCGAAGGTGAGAGGGCGGCATCGCCTTGAGACCCGTGAAACTCGATGGCAGGTGCCAATAGGCCATGTGGAGAATCCACGATGAGGCCTTACCAGCTTTGAGTTTGCGAAAACCCCACCAGCCGAATCCCGCAGCCATCAACCCGATCACGACGTGCTGCGTGAGGATCCCCCAGATGAAGGGGATCGACATCGCGAGGAACTCGTCCAGCGTCCAGAACCCAATGAGCTCCGGATCGTCGAGATGCGAGGGAATGGAATACCGGTCCATAAGCGAACACCGCCCTCCCAGCGGTTAGTCCTTGCCTCAGATCGTCGCGGTGACGGTCGAGGTGACGATCGGAACGCCGGTGCCGGCGCCGACGCCGACCGCGACGGGAACTGCGACCTGGCCCAGGCTGAAGCGGCCCGAAGCGAGCGCCACAATGCCGCCGGCGAGGCTCATCACGGTGATGATCTTGCCGCCCGACCCCTGGAGGAAGTCGGTGAACTTGGTCAGCGCGGTATTGAACGTGGTATCGGCGCCCGCGTAGGCGGCCGATGCCCCCAGCATCATCACGACGGCGATGATGGCCAGGCCGAGAAGGATACCGTTGACACGGTCCTTCTCCATCGAAAGTGCGTGCATGCTCTTTCCCCTAACAAGACGAAGCGGGTTGCCTCGCCGCTGTTAAGAAGATCGAAACCAAAGTGTGCTGCAAGCGTTATTTGTACTTGCTCAAAAGATTACACACTATCGTGTAACTGGCTTACATCTTAGTGTAACCTCGATACATAAAGGTGTAACCTCGTTACACGGTGTGTAATCGGCTTACACTACTCTATCGGACCGAAAGCCGATCGGCTCATCTTCGAAGCCGTCCAGCTCGATTCATCGAACGATGACATTTTGGCGAAGGCTCCGGCTCCCGCTGGAACCGACCGCGAAGGAGGCATAAAGTGCCTTGAGAATGTCACAGGTGATTTACAGCTTCAGGGTTGGCCCACGCCTCTTCCGCCTGGCGGCAGACGCCATGCGTGCCCATGCGATCGCGGTGGAGCGATTCGACTCCATTTCTGCTACCACCATGAAAGGGTTGGAGGATTTCCTGTCCGCGACCAATCCTCACGAGATTATTTGCAAGGCACGCGAGTTCGATGAGGCGGGGGAGATACGGGTGACACTGCGGGTGCAACTCGCCCAGAAGGAGTGTTTTCAAGCGGCCCGAGTCCACGCCGGCGCCGCGCTAGGCGAGCCTGCCACGACCCGGCTTACGATGACAATCGGCTTGCTTTGCGTCTTCCCTGGGATCGTATCTACATCGGGTGCAACCCAAACGTTAAAAGAGAGTTGACAGCCCCCCGCTATACCGCGGTATAGTACTTTCCGTACCCCGGGGGGTGATGTGATGCGGGACCTGGAGCAAACCGAAGGGCAGAACCAAGAGCGGATGAACCGCTACCGTTTGCTGTTCGTGGAGGAATGGCGCCGGCAGCGGTTCACGAATGCCCAGATGGCGAAACGGCTCGGGAAGAGCTTGAGCCTCACCAACAAGCTCAAAGCCGGCACGACGCCGCTCACTCCCCCGGTAATCGACAAGTTTGTCGAGGTGCTCGGGATCAATCCCATTCGGGCCATGTTCGCGGTCGACATCGCCATGTCGCATATGAGCTACTTCGACCCCGGGTTTCAGTCCGCCTGCACGACGGCACTCACCTTCTTCGACCAGGTAATGGTGGAGTTCGGCTACGCGCGCGGCCTCGCCGATTTCACAACGACCAGCAACGTTACGGCCGAGCGAGTCGAAGAAACAGCACGGATGGCGGCCAGCACCCTGGCAAGCTCCTTCCTGCGCAGCCAGCCTCCCGGCCACGGCCTCTCCTGACGAAAGCAGCTTAGACTCGCGCGACGCTTTCGTTAGAGCGAGCCATGATTCAAGGAACCAGTGACGAGCGCGGGACGGTGAAAAAGAGCACCGCTTCCATGCGCCGCAGTAAGCAACGCGAGTGCGAAGCCGGCTATCGCCGCTCTAGCGTTGCGCTTTCCCCAACGTCGCTCGACGTGATCGAGCGCATCAAGACGAACTTTAGGCTGCCCTCGCGCGAGGCGGCGATCAACGCCGTCCTTGAGCTGATCCATAGCGACATGTTCCTGTGGCACGAGTTTATGTCTCACCGACCACCCGATCTCACGAAGCAGACGGTCGGCGAGCCTGGGCCGGATAGAGCCGATTAACCCCATAGGCGACGCTGGTGGCTTCCCGGCCTACCGGCGGGGGGGGCGGGGAAAATGGATGGTCGAACATTTTCCGACAGATGGGCAAGGAAGTTACATCGCCTCAGCTCTCGCCCCGAAGCTGATCGACTTCGTGCTTTCGAGTAGCTTCGACCGACGCGAAGAGGCTGTTTTTTGGTGGGAAGCGGAACGGCCGTATTCGGGCGGCGCTAGCGGTAAGCTGCCGTTTGTTAAAGTCGCGGGGCAAAAAGCCCTAGGCGCTTGCCGAGGGTGAAGGCGGAATGGCGACTAGCCGGCGGCGACCCTGCCTGTCCGACTAATCAATAAGCGAGGTGTAACGGCCGCTCCGCAACCTGGTATCGGTGGTTCAACGTAGACGCGGCGCTTCCAAAGGTGGATTTTGTTCAGCTGGGGTGGCGCACGCATGGGGCGACCGCGCTGCCGTCGAATATGTCGTGGACCGGCCGACTTTATAGCTAGCGGCTTCTCGCCACCCTTCTCGTGGAAATCTCGCTACCCGCCTGGCGCAATCACGTGCTGGCACCTGCCCGTGTCGGAGCGGCTCGCATACGCTTGTCCTCGAGCATAAACCAGTCGAACCAGCCGGCGGCACCATCGGCGGGCAGCTTCTGAGCGGCAACCAGCTTCGCAATGGCTATATCCCGGGCCCCTGCGGCCGACAGGCCGGTCGACTGCATGATCCGGTAATGCTCCAGGCTGATGTCAGAGGCGTGGCGGTGATGCGACCAGTAGTCGGCCACCCCGGCGGTCCAGTCGGTGTTGGCGTCGATGTAAAGGCCGATGAGTTCGGGAGAGAGGGCGTGACGCGTGTGTGGCGCCGGACCTTCGATCAACCCCCGGAGCTGCGCGAGGCTGAGGCATTCGTCGACGTTCCCGGGCCGAATCGTCAGGGCATCGCTTAGGATCTGGCGGCAATCCTGACACACGCCGATTTGATAGTGGCTGGCGAGTACGATCGGCCCTGGATGGTATAGGCCGCGACGCGAAAGCGAGAGGGAATCGGCTTCGGCGTGGAAGTCGTTCACGGCCATGATCAACGCGGTCCAGTCACCCTTGTTCGACTTTCGAACGATCTCCAATTTCGTGCGGGCGCAACAGGGACAGCGCCACGCTTCACCGCTCTCGCGCCACCAGCGTGAGCTGCTGTTGCGCGCGGCGTCGAGCCGTTCAAACGTCGCCTGGTCAGGCGCCTGCAACTTGCGTGGGACCTTCGACTTGGTCGCGCTCCACCGACCGGCGGTGGAGCGTGATCGGGCGACCAGACCAGCGGCGATCCCGTCGATCTTGGCGCGGCCGCTCATTGCCTCATAGCCGAGCGCGAAGAAAAGCTTCCGATCGTCGGTGCTCTGCCGCAGAGCGAAAGACGCCTCTTCCCGCTCGTGTTGCCCCTGTCCGATCCGGGTTCCGAGCATCTCGGCGAATTCTGTTCGCTGCGCGAGGTCGGCGCTGACCTCGTCCCAGATCTCCTCACCGGCAGCGACGTCCAGCCCATGTGTCCGATTGGGTTCGACCACCACGAAGCGAGTTATCTCGCTGGGCCGGAAGCTGAAATAGCTGGGCACTTGCTTGCCGAGCTGCGCCTTCATCGCCGCATCGGCCGCATTGCAGTCGTTGCACAACAGGGTCTCCGAGAAGCGCTCGATCAACGGTAGCGCCGCCGAGATCGATCGGGCGGCTCGACGCTCGTTTTCGCCTGGGTCCCTCGTAAGCTGCGCCCTCATGAGCCTGCTCGCATGGTCACGCAGGTGCACCAACCGACTGCCGCCATAGCTGATCCTGTGGAGGTCTGGCCGGACGTCGTCGGGAATGGAATAGCCTATGCAGAGCCCGCGATGCTGGTCGCCATAGTGGCTCCACATCAGCGGACAGTGCGCCCGTTCAGCCAGGGATAGCACGCCCTTGTCGTAGCGCTGGAGCAGCTCGCTCTCGACATAATGGCCGAGAAGAAACCGTTCGGGATCGGCGATCTCGTAGTCCGGATTGGTCGCGTCGTAGCGGATGCGCTCGATCAACCGCGCGGCCTCGCGCCGGCTGTGCCGCGAGATATGCTCGATCGTCTTCGGTCCCCGGTATCGGATGGTCTTGGCGGCCGCCGACATCTCGGCTTCGGCGCGCTGCTCGACCAGACGGGTCAGCATCGATTCCAGCGTAGGCGCATTGACGTCGGTGTCGAGCGTCGGTCTGGTGTCCAGCGGGTCGTTGAATCTGCTGGGATCAGCAAAATACAGGGTATCGCCGACCAGCATCTCCAGCGTCAGGTTGCTGAAGCCGCGATATTTATAAAGCCTCGCGGGAGCTTTTGCAGTCTTCCCCATGACGTCGCTTTCCCCGATTCGGTTGGAGGCAGGTTGTTGGAACCGTGCCGCGTCGGCTCGAGGCCGCTGAAACAAACGGACGGACACAATTACTCGGGCATCCGACGCGGCCCAGCTCTATATCTTCGCCATGACCGAATCCTCGACCCTGAGCCCACGGTTCTTTGAACTCGACGATGTCCGCCCGGTGCAAGGGAGAAGCTGGATACCCTTGCGCCAGGATGGGGAGACCGAGCACGACAGTCCGTTCGTCGGCATCGGCGCGATCCGCGAATATGCGGGCATCGCGACCCTCGCGGTTCTGTCGGCCGACCGCGGCGCGGTCGACACGCTCACGTGGAGCGACGTCGATACCTCGACGCATAGCCCGAGCGTTGAAAAAGGCCTCTACCGGCAGGCGGACGTTCATTGCGACTGGAGCGATGAACGCGCGATCGTCGGGACGCGCCTCGTCGTCGCCCAGGGCAAGGATGGCTTCGAGCGTCAGACATGGCACCTGCATCAGGACCTCGCGATCGCCCTGAAGCTCGAGCGCGAGGGCGACACCTGGTTCCGCCCCGATGAGGGATGGATCGAGGTCGCCCGGCTGAAACGGGATGCGGAGGGAAGCCCCGTCCTTCTGGAAATCCGCGCCGAGATGCTGTCCGACTATCTCGCTGCCCGCGGAATGGCGCTGTATCTTTCGAGCTACCACGAGCGATCCGCTTATTTCGCGGAGAAGCCGCCGTACAGCTGGGCTGACATGCCGCGTGAATGGTCGGCCGGTCGCGATAGCCGGGAACTCTACATCACCGATGCGGACTTCCCGCCCGACCCGTCGTTTCATTTCCGGGGCCTCGGCGCCCTCTGGCGCACCGAGTGGTTCGAGCCGGGCAAGCAGAGCATCCGCGTTCGCGGCGACCCGGAGCCCGATGATGTGAGTTTCGCGGTCGGCACGGACGGCGATCGCAAGACCGCCGCGCAGTGCATCGGCGCGATGACCTATCTCGCGTTCAAGCCGACGCTGGTGCCCGCGCTGCTGCACTTCCGGAGCGGACGGCTGGGTTGGTACAGCCGCGACACGGGCGGCATCGCCGCCGCCGACACCGGCATCCATTTCGGCGTCAATGCGCTGGGTCTGGTCACGATCTTTGCGAAAGACATCGCAAAGCTCGATGGGTGGGAGCAGCGGATCTGGGCGGCTCACAGCACGCCGCTGGACGGCGGCGCGTCCCGCGAGCTGTTCGATGCCCAGATGAACTGCAAACCCGCTGCTACGGCGGCGCCCGAGGCGCAGATCGCCGGTGTTCTCGATGCGCTCGACAAGGCGTTCCAGAGCCGGTTCGGCGCTCCCGTGCTTCGCGATCATGGCGCGGTCGAGGCCATCATCAGACGGACGCATCGGTTCCGAGCGGTGGAGCAGGACGGGCTGCTCGCCCTCGCCAAGGAACTGAACCGACTGCTCACCGAGCGCATCGATCTGGACGCCTTGCGCGGGCCGGCGGGTGTCGCGGCCAAGGAGAAGCTCCGCGAGCTGAAGACCTTGGAGCGGCTTGTCGCGAAATCGCTGGGGGACGCCGCCGCGCGGGTGGCGATGGCGCCCTTGTTCGGGATCAACGACCTCCGCAACGCCGACGCGCATCTTGGATCGAGTCTCGTCGCGAGCGGGAAAGAGCGCGCCAAGGTCGCGGCGTCCGACACGCACCCGGTCGAGCAAGGCTGTCAGCTCCTTGAAGCGTTCGTCGCCACGGTGCGCGAGGTCACCGAAGCGATCGCCTCGGGCGGCGCGGCGCCGCCGGCAGCTACGGCCGGCTGATCGAAGATCGGCTTTCATGGCTGGTCCACCGCCAATTCGACGCCCGCCTCATATCGTCGCAGATCTGATCTTCAGAAGCCGAGGATCGCGGTGCGGCGCCGATGATCTTCGAGCGACACGATATAGTGAGCGAAGCCCGCACAATCGTCGAGCGATCGGCTGAGGATGTCCGTGAGCGCGTCGAGCGCGCGACGCTGACGAGCGTTCAGATTGGCGACCGCCGCCTCGATCTCCAGCAAGGGTGTGTGGCTCGCGTAGCTGAAGAGCTTGCCCAACAGGCCCACCAGGGCATCCGACAGCTGGACCCAGGGTCTGGCGCGAGAGTCGACAAACTCGAAATGCTTCAGCGGCGCCGAGCCATCCCGCAGATCGAGCGACGCGAGGTAGGTCTCAATCGTCTTCTCGATGTCGAGGATGTGCGTCGCGTTCTTAAACAGCGCCAAGCGATGGAGGTAGAAGGCGCCGAAGCCGTCGATCAGGATATTGGGGTTTTCATCCTCCAGATACGGAAGGCTGTCGAGCTTGGCAGCGATCTCCAGCAGCCCCTTCAGCATCTGGTAGTTGAAGGCGGGCAGCAGGCCCGATCGGGCCTCGACGAGATCGCGGAGCTCCGCCACAAAGGCCGAGCGCCGCGCTGGACCGACATCAGGATAGCTGTAGCGTCCGAGCATTTCAGCCGTGCCGTCGACGTCGTCGCGCAGCAGCGTGAAGAGGTCGTTCTTGAGCAACGGGGCGACCGTCATGAGCTGGACATTGCCATCCTCTGTGATGATCGAATCGACGACATCGACGAGAGACCAATAGAGCGGGTCGAGGACCTGATAGTGCGCAAGCGCGCCAGAAGCCGACAGCCAGTCCAGGAAGCGACCAACCCGGGGGGCGCCGAGCAGCGACAGGAAATCGCCTTTGCCAAGGTGCTCCAGTTTCAGTTCGACCGATGATTTCTGCAGGCCGAACGCCTGGCGTATGTCTTCGAACTCGAGCTGCGGAACGGGCCCGGTATGCACGACGCCGCCAAGCACAAAGCATTGGGGCGCGCGCACATTCAAGCCGCCGGGCGTCAGCAGCAGCCGACGGATATTGTTCGTCTCATCATAGTGGAACGTGAGGGCCCGATCGACGCCTTCCAGGCCACTGAGTGCGATCGTGGGTCCGCGGATGTCCTGCACGTCGAGCATCACGGATCCTCTTTCGTGGCGCCGTCAACGGGCGGCTCGACGTCGATATAGTCCATGTCGATCGAGAAGCGGCCGTCGGCCACCGGCTGGAAGAAGTACCACATCTCCTCGCCGGTGGTGTCGGCGAGGAAGATGTGGTCGGGGCAGTCGTCCCGACCGACCAGCTCGGCCTCTAGCGCTTGGGCGACCAGCACCTGGTTGGTCAGAGCGATGTCCGAATATTCGAGGATCAGCACGGTTACATCGCCTTCCGCCCGGCACGCCGCGAGCTTCGGCAGCTTCTTGTCGAGGGCGGTCCGGATGCGGATGCGGCGCTGGTCTTCGACGTCGTCGCCGACCGCGCGCGACAAGAACAGCGCGCCGTCGTGGCGACCACTTTCCGACCAATGGACGACGAGCGATAGCGAGAGCGGAATACCCTCGATCTCGGTCGTCCGTACACCGCGATAGCCATGCGGGCGGCGGTTTCGGTCAAGCCGCTCGGGGCATTCGCCGTGCAACGCCTCGCCGGCCTCGCGAACCCATTGCATGATACGCTCACGCAGCGCGGCGTGTGTCCGTCGCGGCTTGCCCTCGGTGGGATGGATCGGGAAGACCAGGCGGTAGGTTCCCGGCGGCGGCATCACCCCGTTCAGGCCGGCTTCGATCTCCTCAGTCAGTTCATGGAACCACTTTCCGGTCTGGATCGCCTGGGGAAACGGCTCGATGAGCGTGTGCTCGATGGCGAACCTCTGCGCACCGAGGCGCAGCCGCATCTGGACCGGAGGCCCGGAGTGATCAGTCTCTGGATAAGTGACGTCGCTGCGCTCGGCTTCGAGATCCCCCTCAAGGAGACGGATCAGCGCTTCGCAGAGCGCCTCTTCGTTATCGGCCATGGGCGTCGGAGGCGGCTTCGATAAGCGCAGTTGCGATGGACAGCGCATTGATGGGCGCTGCATCGGTTGAGGAGATCTGCATCACTTGTCGACGTCGTCGAACACCGAGCGCTTCGATGCGGCGGCCGGCGGTAAAGGCGGCTCGTCCTTCGTTTGGGTCACGATGTGGGTCCAGTCGGTGTCGTCTTTCACCTCTTCGTCCCGTTCCCGCTTGCGCTCCTCGAGCGTCTCGATCGACCTTTTGACCTGATCGCGCGCGTCGTCGATCAGAGCCGCAGCTTCGGCATCGACGCCGATCTCCTCGACGCGGTCGAGGACCCCCACCAGCTTCTTGAAGTGGCTGTCGGGCTCTTCATCCAAATCGGCGTCGGAGGTGATCTCGTCGATCCGATCTTCGATCGAGGGCAGAACGGTGGTTCGCAGCGCGAGACCCAGTCCGACGAGCTTCAGCGGCGGGATGAGGGCCAGCATCGCCTCCTCGGCGAAGAAGGACACGTCGAGCCCGTTTATCGCAGAGGATTCCAGGCTCTCGCCCGCCTCCGTGCGCAGGTCCTGCGGCAACAGCGAGAGCGAATGCGCGCGGGCGTAGGTGGCCATCCGGGGATCGTTCCCGGCAAGATCGGTCGACCAGCAATCCCGGCGGAGCACGTCGGGGAACTGCCGGACCGTTTTGGCAAACACCGCCTCGCTGGCGCGATAGGACAGGAAGTGAAAGAGCATCCAGTTGCGGTGCCACTCGTCTCGAGTCCGGCCTAGGCGGGCGACCAGCGCATCGTCGAGCGTGGACGGGATCACCAGCGCGTCCCGGATCAGGGGCGACCCTTCGCAGGTGAAACTGCTCAGGATCGTATCGATCGTCGCGCCGCGCAGGAGCGCCGCCATCATGTGCGGCTTCTGGCGCAGGATTTCCGTCAGCGCGTCGGAGATGGTCGGATGGGCGAAGGTCCACCTGGCGCCAGATAGCTTGAGGAAAGAGCCCTTCAGCTCGACGAAGCAATCCTGGATCCTGCTCTGGGCGAAGCCCGTCAGTTCGGCAACGGCCTGGGCGGCCGAAGCGTCGTAATCGGTCGGGTCGAAACCGGCCTGATGCACATAGACGAGGATCAGCGCCGCCTGCAGCGAATCGTCCAACGCATTTACGGTGTCGACGAGATGTTCGGTCGGCTCTTCCATGAACTGGACGAGCGAGGCCTCGCGCGGCGCCAAGCTCTTGGTGAAGTTCGGATCGCCAAGACGCTCGGCGATACCAGGCAAGAAATCGCGGACGGCGGCGACCGCCGCCAAGTGCGGCTTTATGCTGGAGCGCCAGCTCTGGCTCTGCTCGCCGAAGTTGACGTGGTTGTAGAGGATCTGCGCCTTCTCCTCCAAGGTCAGCTCACCAACGTCGACGACGGCGCTGCCATCGGCGAATTGCGCGAGATTGCGCTGGCCGAGCCGGCGGCGCGCCGCCTCGTAGATGTGCTTGCGTGACGTCAGCAGAAAGCGGTTGCCGTGCTTGATCGCCGCGCGAAGCTTCGAGAACGCAGATGCCCAGTCTTGGACATAGTCATCGCGCAGCACGTTCGATCCGAAGGCATCGTCGATCCAGAAGAAGCGGCCTGGATCGTTGGGATTCCAGCCGGCTTCGAAATCGCGCGGGCTGGTCAGCGCCAGGACGGTGTTGTCTGGATTCTCCGACGCGATGGTGGAGACGATGGCGCCGATCGCTGACTTGCCGCTCGAAGGGTTGCCAAGCAACAGCACCACGCCATGGTCGGAGATGGCGTTGACGGCATCGCGATGCGCCTTCGTGGGTACGTAGGTACGCAGCTTCGGGATCCAGCTGTCGAGCAGCGCGCGACTCTGCTCGCTAAGCCGCTCGTCGACGATCAAGGTGAGATCGCCAAGGCCGTAGACCTGCGGGACCAACGCGCGCAGGCGCGCGCTGCCGCGGATGACGCGGACGATATATTGCCGCCCAAGGATATGCGGCTTGCGCACGCCAAGCGCGCGCAGTCTGGCGCGCATCGCGGCGGCGACCGGCGCGTCCACGCTCATATTGGTCATGAATGCATAGGTGTCGGCCTGGCCGTTTTTCACCAGCTCCTCGACATGGCTGATCTCGCCGGTGAGGTCGGAGACCTTCAGCGCCTTGCCCGCGTCCGATGTATGCTTGCACTGGACCGTGCCGATCGGCGATGCGTTGAGGCCGCCGGGGATGAGGAAGACGGCATCCTGGCCACCGTCCTGCGCTTCGCGGAAGATCTCGACCGGGCGGCCGAGCACCACTTCGCACACCTGCGAGCAGAGATCCTGGAAAGCGCGCCAGCCGATCGTGTGCAGCGCCAGGTCGCTCCAGGGACCATGGGCGCGCCGCTCATGCGAGACCGCCGGCTCCGCTTGAACACTCTCGGCGGTCATGCGGCAGCGACGCCATAAATGCTTCGCAAGCGCGCGGTCTGGGAAGCGGCGTCGCCCGCCAGTCCGATGTCCTTGGGCTGGAAATCTCCATCGGCATCGACCTTCAGGGCGAAGGCCGCTAGGTCCGCCGCGATCGCCTCTGGCAAAGCGATCCGCTCGTCATCGGCCAAAAGCTGCAACAGCCGGAATACGTCGGCTCTATGCTTGCGGACCGTCTTCTGGTCGACCGGTTCGCCGGCCTCGCGCCGCGCGGCGAGATCGAGGTTGGCCTTGGCCTTGAACGGGATCAGCATTCGCTCATCGAGCACCGCGACGCCGTCAACCGTGCGGCCGTTCTCGATCAGGGCATTGTAATACGCGTCGTCGAGCAGAATGGCTGACAGGCTGGCGATATCCTCATCGATCGGCAGCGGCGTAAGCGCGCTGCCCTCGGAAGGCGTGATGGCGTCGGGCGCGCGCGAGAAGAGTTCGAGCATCGCCGGAAATTGAGGATCGGCAGGCTTCTGGAAGCGGTAGAATTCCCGCCCGCCGCCGCTTCGTTCGCGCTGCTGATAGCCGCCCGATTCGACGAACGCCCAGAATCGCGCGCCGAACGCGGCGTCGAGCGCCTCGACCAGAATGACCAGGTCGAGGTCCTTCGTTGCCCGGAAGTCCAGACCGACCTCCTCCATGACGATCTCGCACGCGGCTCCGCCGATCAGCACATAATGGTGTGAGAGGCCGTCGAAATGCTGCCGAAAGACGTCGAGTCCCTTCACAGACCCACCTGGCCAAGCAGGGCGTCCTTCGCGGCCGCAACGCGATCATCGGCGCCGTCTGGCAGGCTCAGCCATAGCGACAGGACGTCGACCAGCCCGGCGTCGCCTAGGAGCAGAGGGTCATAGGTCCAGGTCTCGAGTTCGATCACCGGCTCGTCCCAGGCCGGTGGACCATCAAGCTGGTAGCGCGTCGCGAGGGTTTTCCAGGCCGCCGCCGCCACGGCCCGCGTTTCGATCCGTGGCGCCGACAAGTTGGTTCGTTCGGCAAGCGCCGTCTCGCCCGACAGCGGCAGGTCGATGCCGTGCGGAGGCTGTCGCACTCGGCGGCGCTTGCGCACGGGGGAGCGCAAATGGAGACGCGCGCGAGCCCACAGAGCCTCGCGTGGAAGCGTGAAGCGAACATGGCGGAAGCGGCCGGCGGCCTCGGTCTGCGCCAGCTCGAAGGCCTCCAGTTCGGTGATCGCCCGGCCCATGCTCATCGCGCTGTAGCGAAACTGCGACGCCAGTTCGGTCGCCGTGGTCTCGGGCGCGATGCGGTCCATCAAGGCCGCCAGGAGGATCAGCTGCGCCGTCGGCGCGAGACCATCCGCCGGAGCGTCGCGCTCGCTGCGAAAATGCTCCCGCAGATCCACCGCCAGCTCCGGCGCGAACAGTTGATTGCCGGGCACGATGAAGGGGACGTGCTGGGCAATGAGGCGATGGCGGTTGTGGTTGCTCAGCCGCTCGGTCACGAGGATCACCGCGCGTCCGGGCGCCTGGCGACGCACGAGATCGCGATGCTTCGCGATCGTGGCAGGGGTATCGTCCTGAATGTCGACCGCCAGCATCAGGATGCAGGGCCGCTCGAGAATTTCGCCTTCGATCAGGACATAGCGCTGGGTCAGGAACGCTGGCAGCTTGGAGCCTGATATGGGTCCGTTGATGACCAGCGGCGCCTGCAGCACCGTCTCGACATAGGCCCCCGTCGCCGCGAGCAGGGTCAGATGCCGGTCTGTCGAGGTCGCTAACATCGTGCTGCACACTAACTCTAATTCTGTTATTGTGCAATCACGCGTTAGTATCGTTGGTCGCGCGAGTCGGCCGCATCGCGCGCGGGGGAGGACAAAAATGCCCAAGCAGACAATTGCCTTCGAGATCGATGACAATCTGACGGCCGACCAGACGCTCGCCGCCTTCGCTGAAGCGATGAAGCAGGCGGATGCACCCTTGGCCGACATTCTCGCCCCCGTGCTTTCCGACCTGAGCCTGGACGTCGCGATCGATCAGGACCAGCTCCTTGACGCGCTCTACGCGGCGATAGCCCCAGCCAGCGCCGGCGCGTCTGAGGCCCACGAGGGCGAGGGACAATGAGCGGCTGGTATCTGAAGGAACTCTCGATCGAGGGCTTTCGCGGCGTCAACAATGAGGGCGCGCCACTCGTCCTGAAGTTCCGGCCTGATCAGATCAACTCGATCTCGGCGCCCAACGGCGTCGGTAAGACCTCAATATTCGACGCCGTGGTTTATGCCATTACCGGGCGCATCGCGAAGCTCGACGACCTGCCCGCGAGCGAAAAGGGCGCGTCCTATTATCTCAACCGTTTCCATAGCGGGGGCGTCGGGCGGATCGCCCTGACCTTGCTTCCCGCCGCACTGGGCGACGCCGTCACGGTTACGGTGGAACGCGACGCGGCCGGCGGCCGAACCGTGTCAGCGACCGGCGGCGCCGATGGCGCCGCGATCCTCGAGGATCTGAACCGGGAGTTTGTGCTGCTCGACGGCCGGACATTCCAGGATTTCATCGACCTCACACCGCAGAAGCGCGGCCGGTCTTTCGCCGGCCTGCTCGGCCTCAAGCGTTATTCGGCGCTGCGCCAGGCGCTCGCCGCGCTGTCGCACGCCAAGGCCTTCAACAATCATTTTGCGGTCAGCGCCAAGGAGACGACCCGCAACAGCGCCACCGTAAGCGGCCAGCGCGCGCAAGCAGCGATCAAGGAAGCCTATCTGGCGCTGGTCGGCGATGCGTTTGATCCGGCCGAGCCGGAGGCCACCTTCCTGGCGAAAGCCCATTCCGCCCTGCATGGCATCGAAATACTGCGGCCGCTTTGCGAGGGCCGCGCGTTTGAGGCGATTGACCCCGCCGCCTGCGTCAACGCAGCGAAAGCCGCCGAGGGCGGCGAAAAGCGCGAAGAACTGGCCAAGCTGCTGCGCCAGCACACGGCATGGTCGGACGCCGTCAACACCGCGCCGAGCGCGATCGACGCCGAGGCGCTGATCTCCCTCGCCGAGGCCCGCGACGCGGCCTTGCGGCAGACCCAAGGCGACGTCTTTCGCCAGCTCTATGGGTTGAGTGAGACCATCCTTAGCGACCCGGCCTGGGAGGACTCCGCGCTGTGCCCGACATGCGATCGGGCCGGCGACGCCTCGTTGCTGGACCATGTGCGCTCTAAGCTCGCGGCATTCGATACGGTGGAGCAGACGTCGAAGGCGGTGTCGGACGCTTGGTCGACCAACGGGTGGAACCAGCTCGATGCGCTGGAGAATCTTGCCCGCCTGCCCGACGAACCTGCGGCGCTCGCGCTCGCCCGGACCAGCGGCGTCGAGGGACGCCTGAGCGCAGAGACCGCGCGGGCCCTGACGAAATGGGTCGAGCTGCTCGTCGCCCGCGCCAACGCCAAGGTCGAGGCGCTCGGCCAGGCCAGGGAGGCGCTCGAGCGTTCGCTGCCCGAGAAGCTGACCGCCGTGGTGGAGAAGGCCGAAGCCGCGCGACGGCTGCAGACAAACCTTCGCGACCTGCGCACGGCGAACAATGATCTCGCAGCCGTCAGCGCCGAGCTGGCCCGCATCGCCCGGGTGAAAGCCTTCCTCGACACGGCGTGCGGCGCTTTCGCTACGGCGGAGTCCAATGCGGGGGCCAGGCGTCTGGCGGCGATCGAGCCCGCCACGCGCAGCATCTTCGCCGCCATCATGTTCAGCGACGTCGTTCCGGCGCTAAAGAAACGGGCGGGCAGCGAGGACCTCTCGATCTCGCTGGCCAATTTCTGGTCGCTGACCGACGTCTCGGCCCAGGCGGTGCTGTCCGAAAGCTACCGCAACGCCTTCGCGATCAGCGTCTACCTGGCCGCCGCGTCGCTTTACGGTGGCGGCGCCAAATTCCTGATCCTCGACGACGTCACTTCGAGCTTCGACTCCGGGCATCAGTTCCACCTGATGAACGTGATTAAATCCCAATTTGCTCGGCCAGGCGTCGCCGCCGGCCCGCAGGTGATCCTGCTCAGCCACGACACAGCGCTGGAAAAGCTGTTCAACACTCATTCCAACGGCGACGGCTGGTGGCATCAGTGCATCCAGGGCACCGCGCGCACGTCGGTGCTGCCGCAGTCAGGTGCGATACACAAAATCCGCGATGCAACGATCGGCTTTCTCGACACAGGCAACACGACCGACGCCGCGCCCCGGGTTCGGCAATATCTTGAGTTCAAGCTCGAAGAGGTCATCGCCAAGGTGAACATCCCCGTACCGATCGGCCTCGCCTTCAACGATGAGAAGCACATGGCCAAGAACATGATCGACGCGATTAACAGCGCTGTCGCGCTGCACCGCGCCGCCAACCAGCTGGTCCTCAATCCCGCCCAAGTCGCCGGCCTCAGCACGGCCGTTGCGACCATCGTGTCAAACTATCTGTCCCACTGGTCGACCGGGCAGACCCAAGCCTTCACAGCTCCAGCGCTCCGCGGTGTTATGCAGGCGATCGATGATTTTGCAGGCTGTTTTCAGTTTGAGCATCCGTCGGGATCGGCCCAGCAGAGATATTATCGCTCGCTGAGCCAACGCCTGTGAGGTGAGCAGGGGTGGGGCTGCTCGACATCTTTTACAGATCGTCGAGGACCGCTTGTGCGTGGGGCGAGCCGCGGACATTGGCTGCCGGGTACATGACGCCTCGCGCACAGGTTAACACGGTGGCATGACCAAGTGCTGTCCTTCGCCCACATGAATGGGCGTCCGCTTCCGGGGAGCGCCGGTCTGACAATAGGTGACCGGGTTTGGGTCAGAAAGGGCAGCTTGTCGTAACCAGGCGCGGATTAGTCGCTGCCCAGCGTCATGATGCCGTGCGCGCCCACCTTCTCCATAATCCGTTTGGCGAACTCGGTCACCGCGTCCTCCGCCTCCCCGAGTTCCTCGACCGTAGCCACACTGCGGTCTCGCTGAGTGTACTCTGCACCACCGCTTCCGTTCGTCATTACAAGACGCTCTCCAACCGCCACGTGCGAGCCGGCGAGCTCCACAGACATCACCCGGATCAGGACGAGTTCGGTAGCTTCCGCCGACTCCGACCCGGCGATCGGGAAGTTGAGCTTCTCAAGCAGGTCACCCTTCCAGAAGCGATGGACGGCGTCCACCTCTTCACCAGCGGCAGCGAGTTCCTTCTGGGTGAAATCCCGCACCCGTGCGCCGGCTTCACCCCAGAGATCCTCGATCCGGGTTAACAGGCTCAGCAATTCGGACCCGGTCGACGAATGCTTGTCCTCGACCGCCTTCGACAGCGGGACCTCGAACCTCGCACCTGTTTTCCGCTCACGGATTTCGAATTTTGTCGGACCGGCGTTCACGAGCCGGACGAGCTTGAACAACGTCCGCCAGTCTGCGAGCGGAAGGCGACTCGCCTCGAGGCGCTCGCCGCCAATGTTCAGGGCTATGCGCCCGCTGCCGCGCACATCCAACTCGAAGGTGGGCGTGGTGAACAGGAGCCTCTCTTCGGCCTTGGGCACGTTTGGAAGCGGGAGCGTGGAGAATGTCCCGTCGAAGCCGACGGTCTCGCCGCCCTCGCCCCGCACTACGATCGAGCAGTCACCCTTGGGGATCGGCTTGAACGTGGCCATCAGCCGTCCGCCCGGCCCGGCCTCCCAGGTATGGCCCGAGGGAATCTCGTTGCCAAAGCGGCGATCCACCGCATTTGTCCCGCGCACCTCGATTGGCCGGCGACCCATGAGCGCGTCATGGAGGTGGTCGGGGTCTTCCGCGGTCAGGGCTACCTGCACGCTGTAGCGCGGCCCGTCGTACCCGAGGTTGGCCAGCGCCGCGCGCTTCGCGTCGCGGTAGCCGTCAGGATCGTTTCCGATCGCCGCGCGCAGCGCGGCCAGCAGCTCCTTGCCAGTCGCAAACGGGGTGCCGCTATCGATTCGGAACGTGATCTCCTGCTCGTTCAGCGACTTCTTCTTCAGGCCCGCGCCCGCAGCACGCAGCCTTTCTAAGACGCGGGAGAGGTCGGCCCCGATCACGTGGATCAGGCTCGCGGACACGATCTGAACGTCATCCGCGCCATCCTCGGCCTCGAACGCAACCACGAAAGCCGGATCCTCGGGCTTCGCGAGCCTCTCTGCGGCCGAGAGCGTCAGCGAAACGCGACCGCCATCGCGTTTCCATACCGTCTTCACCTGGACCCGGCAGAGCGGGAACAGGCGGCGCTTGTCCAGCGCGGGGCCTTGCTCGTCCGGCGCCCGCTCCACGACGTAATCCCAGCCCATCTTGTCGCGGCCTGACTTGTTGGCGATGAGCCCGGCAGCGGCGCACCGTCGTTCAAACTCCGCCTCGCCAACGGCACCCAGGTCATCAGCGCCAATGGATCGATCTGCCATGATCATGTCATTCCATCTATCGCCAAGCCAACGCGTGACGCGCACCTAGAGATCGTTCGATCGGTCAGGTACTGGCTTCAACCTTGTCCTTGAACCTTTACCGACAGACGGTCGTGAACGCGCATTGGGGGTCGGAGCCAGTGATATCGTGGAGATGAACAAGCGTCCGCAGTTGGGAGGCAGGAAAGGGCGCCTGAACGTCCGCCATTGTGAAGGAAATCGGGCACCGGCAGGTGTACGATATCCTCCAAAGCAGGAAGCCGCGGGCCGCGGATGCTGGCCTATGGGGTTTTCGGTTTTCGCCCTGGTTTGAGGCGCGGGCAACAGCCGCCC
>Ga0308009_10000148_pt1 | contig 61532 bp, 60 predicted proteins | sample Neamet127_FD_203134 | JGI IMG/M metagenome (GOLD analysis project Ga0308009, IMG submission 203134) | Marine microbial communities from water near the shore, Antarctic Ocean - #127 | ecosystem: Environmental > Aquatic > Marine > Unclassified | place: Southern Ocean | collected 2014-07-24 | reverse complement strand
TGTTCATAAATAAAGGCAAGGTAGTTCTCGATTCCTCAATGTCCGATCTATCCGATATCTATACCGAAGTCCTAGTCGATGCAGACAAGGTTGCACAGGCAGATGCTCTTCAGCCTATCTATGTTCGCAAACTGCTCGGGAAAAAATCTTACACTTTCGAATCCGTTCCTAGGGAGCAGCTTAAGATTCTGGGCGAGTTGCACACTCCAAGTGTTGCCGATCTTTTTGTGGCTAAGTTGAAGGAAGAAAAGCATGGATAAATTCGCATCACTTCAATTCTACGCGCTGTTAAAGCGGGAAGTGCTAGAGCACAGGAATATATTTATTGGTGCTCCAGTCGTAGTCGCCTTGTTACTATTTGTGGCGGCGACATGGGTAGCTACGCAGATAAGCCAGAGCGATTTAGCTGAAGGGCTGCGCTTTGTATCGGCTCTATTTGATGGATTGTCGCCGTTCGATATGGCGCCATTTATTATGCTGTTGGCGATTCCCTTCTACCTTACGCTCTATGTGTGTAGCGTTATTTACCTCATCAATACCTTGTATCAAGATCGAAAAGAGATGAGTGTTTTATTTTGGCAGTCTATGCCGGTCTCGAATCTTCAAACGGTGCTTTCTAAAATTGTTGCTATTGTCTTGGTTGCGCCAATTTTTTACGTTCTGGTTATATTTGTGATGTATCTGATAGCGATGGTCTGGTTAACGATACTAGGAATCAGCAACGATGTGGATCTGGTAGGCATTGGCTACCTGTTCCTAGCTGCTATTGCCAGTTTGGTGTTGATCTATATTTCTACTGTCGTGACCGGCCTCTGGTTGCTTCCATCAGTAGGTTGGTTGCTCCTATTCTCGGCTTTCGCGAAGAAGACTCCTCTGCTATGGGCTGGTGGTGTCTTTATACTCGTAGGGTTTCTCGAGGATCTCATATTCGGCACGCAGTTCTTGGCGAACTGGGTGGCCTCGCGGACATCAAATCCAGATCAATATCTAATCTTCGAGTTTCAAAGCGTATTCGAAAGGGTTTTCAATTACGATACACTTTTTGGAATTATAGTTGGCTCTATACTGATCGCGGGCGCCGTGTTCATGCGCCGCTTTACGGACTAGGAGGAAAAAGGCATGAAAGATTTAATATTAAGGAACCGCTATACACTCTTAGTAGTCACGTTGATTGTCTACATGGGAGTCTTGGTGACAGAGGGCATGATTACAGGTCGCGAAGTAAGGGTTATCGAGTTCGAGAACCCTTACTTCGACTTTAACAGCACCAACTTTGAGGGTTTCAGGGAGAGAAGAAACTATAATGAAAATGAGACTGAAAATATTCGTATAGAGTCTTATGACACAGGTGATGTCTAAAGGAATAGCCCTCTATTGACAGCCTAATCTCAATCTACTATGGTTCCACCCCTCGAAACACGCCACAACAGTGATTTAGACGATGTATAAATTGAATTCACAGCAAGTATCACAACGACAAGCCGCCGCCGCGATGAACGCCGCCGCCCGCCGCGCCGCGCGCGCGACAATTGCACCCTTGCCGGAGAGCCGTGGTTTTATCTAATTAATTAGAAAGATAGTAAAACCCCTAAGCGCCTTCGGCCTTAGGGGTTTTTTTTTGTCATAATTTTGATATGGCGATATGTAGGGCAGGGGACATGGAATGAGGGTGATGGAGATAGAGAATGCGGCGAGACATGCTTGGCCGGCACTAGAGGAAGAGGAGTTATCTTGCGGTGTGCTTAGGTATTCCTGCGGTACAGATCGGCGAACGAACTCTTTGAGCCTCTACCCTGATGCCGAGTTTGAAACTGATAAGCTAATTGATGCTGCAGAGAAATTCTTCGCCGAGAGAGATGCTGCGCCTATTGTGAGAATTGTACATTCGGATGTGGTCGCACTTGGTTCAATAGCCGAGATCGATTGTGCTCTAGAACTTAGAGGGTACGAGAAAAAGGCGCCGACTCTCACTATGTTACTTGATCTGTCAGGCGCTGTGGAAATTAAAACAAGCTTGGAGAATGGCTCTATCGAAAAGGTCGATGCTAGATCGTGGCTGCAAGCTTGGTACGCATTTACTAATAGGAATATGGAGGAAATTAATGTGCACAATGCACTCTTAGAGAAGAGTGATTTTCGGCATCTGTTCTTACTCAAAAAAGGATTCGATGAAGCTCCTATGAGTAGCGGCATGGCAGTGTATGCGAACCAGGCAATGGGTTTGTTTGGTATCTCTACAGCAATTGGACAAAGGGAGAAGGGGCACGCCTTGGATATAATTAATTCTCTGCTGTGTTGGGGTTTCGCGAAGGGTTCAAGATTCGCCTATCTACAGGTGGAAGAAGCAAATTTTATGGCAGTTAATCTGTACCAGAAGCTTGGCTTTAAGAAATCGTATTCGTATTGGTACCGCGTTGGGGAATACAAGACTAGAAATAGGGAGGCTAGACTATGAGTAGCATAGAAATAGAAGACCGCCTTGGTATTACATTCTGTAATCGGCAGTCAATCGCGATAGAAAGTGGCGAGGGCTGTCTCGTTTGGGATGAGGACGGGAATGAATATCTGGATTTCACATCAGGCTGGGGGGTTACGTGCTTGGGGCATTCACATCCGCTAATAACGGATGCGATCATCAAGCAGGCGCAGAAAATAATTCAGAATCCGAATTCCGGCTTTACTTATTCGCCCTCACGGGCGAAATTATTGGAGACTCTTAGCGGGGTGCTTCCGGATAATCTTGCGAAGTGTTATTTCGCGAATAGCGGAGCAGAGGCGAACGATGCAGCGATTAAGCTGGCGAGAAAAATCACTGGCAAATCGAAAATCGTATCTACCCTCGCATCTTTTCACGGTCGAACATTCAATACCCTTTCTGTTTCTGGTGGGAGAGACAATACTGAGCAATTCTTGCCTGCTCTGGAGGGAAATTGCTTTGTGCCCTTTGGAGATTTCCCTGCACTCAGCGCAGCTATAGACGACAAAACTGCCGCGGTTATCTTGGAGCCTATACAGGGAGAAGGAGGGGTGCGGATACCTGATGACGAGTATTTCGCCTGGGTTGCTTTTCTTTGCAAGGAGCGAGGTGTTCTTCTCATCATTGATGAGATTCAAACTGGCTTTTGTAGGACTGGGAAGTTCTTCGCTATTGAGCACAGTCAGACAATCATAGCTCCAGATATTATGACTATGGGGAAAGGTATTGCTGGCGGGTTCCCTTTCGCTGCCTTCGCGGTTTCCGCGAGTGTGGATAAACAGCTAAACAAGGGTGATCACGGTGGTACGTTTTGTGGCAATCCTCTGGCCTGTGCTGTGGCAGCTGCGGTAGTCAATTATCTACAGGCTGAAAACATGGCTGATAAGGTCGCCAGATCTGGGAATTTTATGATCGATGGGCTGCATAAGCTGAGGGATAAGTACCCGAGTTTAATCGGGCCGATACGTGGAAAAGGTCTTCTCTGTGCGTTTGAGCTAGGCTCAGACCACTTGGTGACTAAAGTGACAGAAGCCGCACTAATCAGAGGGCTGTTGGTCACTCCAACTCGGAATCGGATTATCCGATTGATTCCCCCGCTGATCGTGACGCAGGCCGAGATAGCTAAGGGGCTGGAATTACTGGAATCCGCGCTGGCTTCAGTTGTTACGAGGCATTGAGTAAAGTAGACTGCTTTGCTCGAGCAAAAAACAAATAGAATTGGATAGATAATGACAAAAAATACTCAAGTATTTCTGGCGCAGCGGCCAGTCGGTGAGCCGAGTGACGAGAGCTTCGGTTTTCGCGAGGTCGATATTCCTGAATTGGCAGACAATCAAATTTTGATCCAGGTTTGCTGGCTTTCACTAGATCCCTATATGCGCGGCCGCATGAATGACGTTAAATCCTATGCCGACCCTTTGCAGATTGGTGATGTAATAACTGGTGAGTCAAGTGGCGTGGTGATTAAGTCTACTTCTGCCGATTTCGTAGAGGGAGATACTGTCGCGGCTCATATGGGTTGGCAATCGCATCTAGTAGCGAACGCCGATGACCCGCGTTTAATGAAGATTGATTTGAATAACGGCAGTCTGTCGGCTCATCTAGGCGTTGTTGGTATGCCAGGCAGAACTGCATACTTTGGTCTCACGGAAGTAGGTAAGCCGCAGCCTGGAGAAACTCTGGTGGTGGCTGCTGCATCTGGAGCCGTGGGCTCAGCTGTGGGGCAGATAGCTAAGATCAAAGGTTTGCGTGCTGTAGGTATTGCTGGCGGACCAGAGAAATGTCGTTATGTGAAAGAAGAGCTGAAGTTCGATGCATGTATCGACTACAAAGCGGATAATTTCGCTGCAGAGTTGGCCGCGGCTTGTCCCGATGGTGTGGATATCTATTTCGAGAATGTCGGCGGTGATGTAACTAAGGCCGTTGCCCCGCTATTAAACTCAGGAGCTCGCGTGCCAATCTGCGGTTATATTTCGAATTACAATGATGAGGATATAGCGAATTCAGAGACCCCAATGCGCATACTCAAAGGCTTGGATCCAGTGCCGGAGAACCGGTTTTTTGTCGTGACCGAATGGCGCGATCGTTGGGTTGAAGCGACTCGGCAACTCGGAAGTTGGATTCAGGATGGAAAGCTGAATTATCGAGAGAGTGTCGGTGTCGGCCTAGAGAATGCGCCTGAGTATTTTCGCGGAATGTTGAAGGGTAAAAACTTTGGCAAGCAATTGATTAAAGTGGCGGACGAGGACTAGTGTCAAAGCAAGACGTAGAAAACTATGTGACGGCCTCGCTGTTTTCTCTAGAGGGGAAGACGGCGCTGGTAACGGGTGGCAGTTCTGGCCTAGGGCTCATAATGGCAAAGGGCCTCCTGAGTAACGGAGCTCGGGTAGTTATAGCCTCGCGCAGCCAAGAAAAGTGCGACATGGCACTTTCTGAATTATCTGAATTCGGAGAGTGCTGGTCTCTAGCTACCGATGTGACTGTGAGTCAGGATCGCGAACGCCTCTTGCAGTTCGTTGAATCGAAATTGGGTGGCCTCTCGATTCTCATCAACAATGCGGGCGCGAACTGGGGTGCGAAGCTCGAAGACTATCCAGATGAGGGTTTCGAGAAAGTTATCAATACAAATCTTTCGGCAGTATTTTCTCTGACCCGAGATGCTGTCCCTCTGTTAGCCAAATCTGCGTTTAAAGATGATCCTTCTCGTATAATTAATATCGGATCGATGGATGGCATACACGTGCCGATTGTTCAGCGAATACCCACGTTCGCCTACTCTGCAAGTAAGGCGGCACTGCATCATCTTACGCGCAGTTTTGCAGTGGACCTGGCTCCACGTCATATCACGGTTAACGCGATAGCGCCGGGCTTCTTCGAATCTAAGATGACCGACTACGTGTTCGAACACTATAAACAAGATATTGAGGATGACTGTCCTCTTCATCGCGTGGGCAAGCCAGAGGAGATTGTGGGGATAGTGACATATCTGGCTTCACGTGCTGGCGCCTATACCAATGGAACGGTGATACCGGTGGACGGTGGTACTAGTATTTCAAAAGGAAAACGCCCTTGGTCCGAATGACGTAGGATTGTTTCGATTGAACTTTGTGGTTTAGAAAAAGAATTAGTTATTGAAAGAATGGAGAGAGCATGAGTTTATTTAGCCTAGAAGGTAAAGTGGCCGTTATAACGGGCTCGACCAAGGGTATTGGTTTGGCAATCGCAAATCGCATGGCAGAACAGGGTGCTAAAGTTGTCATATCTAGCCGCAATCAAGATGCCTGCGACGAGGCCGCAACAGCTATTCGAGAGAAAGGCTTTGAGGCCATCGCCATCGCTTGCAATATCAATTATAAGGAACAACTAGCGGAGCTGGTTACTAAGACCGAGGAGCAACTAGGTAAGGTTAATGTGTTGGTTTGCAACGCAGCCCTAAATCCTTATTTTGGCCCATCTCAGGATATTCCAGACGCTGCCTTCGACAAGGTAATGCATGCTAATATAGGCAGCGTGCATAGACTTTGTCAGCGGGTACTTCCAGGTATGGCTGAAACCGGTGGTGGTGCGGTGATCATCGTGTCTTCAATTGGTGGACTCAAGGGTACTGATGCGCTTGGTGCCTACGCTATATCGAAGGCTGCTGATATGCAGATCGCACGCAACTTGGCGGTCGAGTGGGGGCCGAAGAATATTCGGGTCAATTGCATCGCACCTGGGCTTATAAAGACAGACTTTGCGAAGGCTCTCTGGGAAAATCCAGAAATCTATGAAGCGACGGTATCCAAGTACCCACTGCGTAGAATCGGCGAGCCCGATGAGATCGCAGGTGCTGCGGTTTTCCTCGCGTCCAATGCAGGCAGCTTTACTACAGGGCAAACAATCGTGATCGACGGTGGTGGCACTATTGCTAGCTGACCAACAGTTGATCGTAAGTTAATAAAATACAGTTAGTTTTAATTGGGATTAGGGGAAGAGTAAATGATGGACTTAGGGTTATCGGAAGAACTAGTTGAAGTGCGTGAAAAGATTCGTACTTTTGTTGAAGAAAAAGTAGCGCCTGTAGAGGTCGAGTATCACAACGAAGTGAGTGTTGGTGACCGCTGGTCGCATACACCGCGTCAAGACGAAATTATGGAAAGTTTAAAAGCGGAAGCGCGCAGGCTTGGACTGTGGAACTTCTTCCTACCGAAAAGCCAAGGTGGCGCAGGAATATCTAACCTGCACTACGCCCATCTGGCCGAGATCATGGGCAGAAGCAGGCTCGCCTCGGAAGCCTTCAACTGCAGTGCGCCTGATACTGGAAATATGGAGGTGTTGGAACGCTACGGTTCCGAAGAACAGAAGAAAGAATGGTTAGTGCCTCTCTTGGCGGGTGAAATTCGCTCTGCATTCGCTATGACTGAGCCGGGAGTCGCGTCTTCGGATGCAACAAATATTGCGACCAGCGCAGTGTTAGATGGTGATGAGTGGGTAATTAGCGGCGAGAAGTTCTACATTTCAGGCGCTGGTGACGCGCGTTGTAAAATCATGATTGTCATGGTGGTTACGGATCCAGATGCGCCCAAGCATACTCGCCAGTCCCAAATTCTTGTACCTATGGATGCTGAGGGTGTAGAGGTCATTCGCCCGATGCATGTATTCGGACGAGACGATGCGCCTCACGGGCATATGCATATTAAATATCACAATGTTCGCGTACCTCAGAGCAATATTATTCTTGGTCGTGGTCGCGGGTTTGAGATTTCGCAAGGGCGCCTAGGCCCAGGACGAGTCCATCACTGTATGCGCTCGATCGGCGCGGCTGAGAAAGCATTAGATCTAATGTGCAAGCGTTCAGTTAGCAGAGATGCTTTTGGAAAACCGCTCGCCGAATTGGGTGGTAATTACGATATTATTGCCGATAGCAGGATCGAAATAGAAATGTGCCGACTACTTACCTATAAGGCAGCTTGGTTGATGGATACTATTGGTAATAAAGCGGCACGCGACGCGATCTCTCAGATTAAAGTGGCTGTGCCAAATATGGCTTTGCGTGTTATCGATCGCGCGATTCAGATGCACGGAGCGGCAGGCGTTTCGCAAGATTTTCCACTCGCTGCATTGTGGACAGGTCAGCGCACATTGCGTCTTGCTGATGGACCAGATGAAGTTCACCGCCGTGTGATCGCAAGAAAGGAATTAGCGAAATACAATTAAAGCGCTGATTCTGAACAGGTCTAAGTATCGGGTCTGAATAAAGCAGTACAAAAAAGGGAGCCTCGGTTCCCTTTTTTGTAAGTGAAGTTAAACCCATTGGGTAGTTGTCGATTGACGTCATTGTGCCGAGCTTAACTAGTTTGAAAACCGTGAATGATACTGTTGCAGTTATAATTCCAACCTACAATAGGGCGGCTACGCTGGGCCGTGCGCTAGAATCTGTCTATACGCAATCCAGACAGGCTGATGAGGTCTGCGTTGTAGATGACGGCTCAGTAGATGGGACTGAAGAGCTCGTCAAACAGCACTACCCCGACACGATTTACATCAAGCAAAAAAATAGCGGAGTTAGCTCGGCAAGAAATACTGGTGTGGATGCGACGACTAGTAAGTATCTATCTTTCTTGGATTCAGATGATGAGTGGCTGCCTAAGAAAATAGAGACTCAGCTGCGTGCTCTTCAGGCAGAGCCTGACTTTAGGCTGGTGCACAGCGATGAGATTTGGATTCGCAATGGAAAGCGTGTCAATCAAATGGATAAACACAGAAAAAGAGGGGGAGAATTATTTGCTAGCTGTCTTGCGCTCTGTGTAATTTCACCCTCATCCGTCGTTATGGAAAGATCGCTCTACGCAGAGCTAGGTGGCTTCGATGAATCATTGCCAGCTTGCGAGGATTACGACCTATGGCTGCGGCTGTGCAGTCGAGAACGAGTCTTCTATATCGACACACCTTTACTTAGGAAATATGGAGGGCATGATGGTCAATTGTCCAGGCAATATTGGGGCATGGATAGGTTTCGTGTGCAGTCGCTTATCAAACTACTTAAAAGTGGTGTACTAGAAGACGGGCAAGAACGACTGACCAAGATGACCTTGTTAGAGAAGGCCGAAATTCTGAGAAATGGTGCGGCAAAGAGAGGCAAGGCAGAGAGCGTTGAATACTATGAGCAGTTATTAATAGACTATCGCGAAGTGAGCTGAATGATTAAAAGTGTGAAACATTCTATGCCAGTGAATATAGTTGTGGCTAATGGGCTTGAAGCTAAGGCTTTAGTAAAGATGCTAGAGTTAGAGCGCAATCACGCTTCTGCCGAATTCGTAGAGTACAGCAATCCAAGTAAGCTGCGTCTTCTTGTGTCTGGCATAGGCAAAGAGGCAGTAGCCGCAGCAGTAACTTATCTAGGTGAGCAACAGGTCTCTGATGATGGTGAGATTCGAGCGTGGTTGAATATTGGCATTGCCGGTCACCGAGATGCTCCGTTAGGCAGCGCCTGGCTTGGCAATAAAATCACAGATCAAAGCTCCGGGGCGAGCGCGTACCCGCCACAGCTCATCGAAGGATTCGAAGTAGGCAGTGTCGTCACTGTTGATGAGCCCGAAAATTCATACCCATTGGATAGCGCGTATGAAATGGAGGCTTCCGCGTTTTATGCTGAGGCGACTAAATATTCAACTGCGGAGCTGGTGCAGATTTTCAAAGTAATCTCGGATAATTTGGAAAATCCGATAAGCGGGATTGATATACGCAGAGTCCCAAGTTTGATCGCAGCACAGGCGCCCCAGTTACTGATACTGATCGAAAGAATGAGTGCGATCGCCCAACAGCATAATTCAAACCAGCGACTACCGAGTTACTTCTCCGAGGTATGTTCGGAGATTCATTTAACTGTAAATCAAAAACTACAGTTCAGGCGACTCTGTCAGCGCTATAAAGCGTCAGGTTTGGAAGAAGAGCTGGGTAGAGCCGACCTTAAGGCTAGCGATGCTAGAGCACTTATACAGCAGCTTGCAGAGCGCATTGACCGGATAAGCGAAGCTTAGGCTCGCGATTGGAATACTATGTTTTCGACAATCTATATCGAAGAAGAAGTTCTAGAAATACAACGAGTAAGAAATTTGCTGGACAGGTTTTCGCAAGTCCCGCAGGTTATTTGTGATCGCTACGGTGAGGTCTTCAATCGAAAGTCACAAAACTTTCGCCTGCAAAAAATGGCGCCGGCATTGATACTCGCAAAAAAATATGGAAACAAAGTTCTAGCAGCACCTTCGGGTTATGGCTATAACGACAGTAAGAGTTATTACTTTTCGCATATGTTGAACTGCGTGTACGATTGTCGTTATTGTTTTTTGCAGGGGATGTATAGCTCCGCGAACTACGTCTTATTTGTAAATTACGAAGACTTCGAGAAATCGATCACAGAGGAAATAGAAAAAAATAATGGCGGTGGTGTGTACTATAGTGGCTACGATTGCGATAGTTTGGCGCTAGAGCCGGTCAGCAATTTCTGCAGTCATTTCCTGCCTGTATTCAGACGTTACCCTGACGCTGAATTAGAGATTAGAACGAAGAGTACGCAGGTTCGATGTCTGCTCGACATTGAAGTTGTTTCAAACTGTGTAATCGCAATGAGCTTTACCACTAGCGAGGCCGCAGTGCAGTGGGAACAAAAAGTTCCCTCAATAGAAAAAAGATTGGAGGCATTACACAAATTGCAGCTAGCCGGCTGGAAAGTCGCTATCCGTTTCGAGCCTCTGATACTCGGTGCTGAAGGGTTGGCGCCCTATGAAGCCCTGTTTGCGAAAATATTTTCAAAGCTCGATGGTCAGAAGCTGCATTCGGTTAGCAGTGGCTTGTTTCGAATGCCTGTCGATTTCCACAAGAGAATTGTAAAGCTCTATCCTGATGAGGAGTTGTTTGCACGACCCACCCAGACAACAGATGGAATGATTGCTTTAAAAAGCACGGAAGAAAACTCGCACTTGATAGCGATAGAGAAGCTTCTGTTGAATTACGTATCATCTGAGCAATATTATCGCTGTGGGTAATCTTTTGAAAATCTATGGAGAGAATGAATTTGAAAAATACGAGAGAAAAAAAATTGGTCGTAGTAACTGGGGCATCCTCTGGGATAGGTTTGGCCTTGGTGAAGGCACTGTTGTTACAAGGGTATGCAGTATTGGGCATCGCCAATAACTTCGAGAAGGCGGGGCTGAGCCACCCAGATTTCAGGAGCCGGAGTATCAACCTTGCGGATCTCGATACGCTTGAAGAATCACTGTCCGCACTGCTTAGTGAAATTGATATGCCTCTCAAGGCGCTGATCAACAACGCAGGCATCGGGCGCATGGGGTTTTTAGAGCAGTTATCTGTAAAAGACATTCGCCTCGTTATGGATATCAATCTAACTAGTCAGGTTATCGTGACTAAAGCATTCTTGCCTCTGCTAAAGAAGCAAAGAGAGGGCGATATATTGTTCATGGGCTCAGAAGCGGCGCTGAAGGGAGCGAGGCAGGGCAGTATTTACTGTGCAAGTAAATTCGCTGTTCGTGGTTTTTCGCAGGCTCTGCGGGAGGAGTGTGGCAAGTCAGGGGTCAGGGTGACGCTTATCAATCCGGGTGCTGTACGTACGCCATTCTTTGATAAATTGCAGTTCGAGCCGGGGCTTGCTCCAGAAAACGCAATCGAGCCTGAGGATATCGCTAGTGCTGTTTCGATGGTGCTAGCAGCAAGGCAGGGCACCGTATTCGACGAAATCACGCTCTCTCCCAGAAACCACGTTTGGAAGAAGAAAGACGCCTAGGCAGTAGCTGAAACAGGAAATAAAGGGCAGGAGAAGGGCTAGTGTTTCTATTCAACGCCATATCATCTGCGACAATTTGACACAGAAGACTTAGATCGCCTATTCTGCCGAGAACTGCGATAATTCCCTGATCTAACTCATTTTTCCTAAATCGAGGTTTCTATGAAGCATTCACAATTCACACTTTGGACCGCATCGCGACTCGTGGTTTGCGCTCTTTTTACATTGATGATTTCCGCGACTGCTTTTGCACACACTGCGCTGACAGAAGCTATGCCAGGTGATGGGGCGATGATTAAACAAGGTCCGGCGCATATCAATCTAACATTTAATGGGCCTGTTAAATTAGTGAAGCTGGAGTTGATGGGTGTTGGGCATGAGATGCCAACTAATTTTGAGAGTAATACTGAAGCTAAGAATGCCTTTATGATCGAGACACCGGGCATGCATCCGGGTGCGTTCACCGTTAACTGGGCTGTAATCGGCGCAGACGGTCACACAGTAGCCGATAGCTATAGCTTTACTGTCGATCCTAGCATCACTGAAGAACATACTGGCGAATCTGCAGGCAACAGCCATTAATTTTAAATAGACAACTCGATGTTTATACTCCCTGGCATTTGGGAGCTAGCAAGCCTCCTAGCTAAATTACTTCTCTACGTCGGCGCCTTCAGTATTGCTGGAGGCTGCCTGAGTGCTTGGCGCTACTCAAACGCAGATAGAGCTCTGCTGTTCTCAAACTTCTCCTATATCTTTGTCGGCACGGTGATTGGTTTTCACGGGGCCCTCCTGGGTTTCCTTGTGCAAGTGGGGTTGATAAACGATAGCGGTTTGCCAGGTATGTTTGACTGGGGGATGATATCGATATTACTCGGTACAGGCCTTGGTGATGTCACCTTGCTACGGTTGCTCGCGTTTATACTTGCAGGCGTGAGTAGCGTGATCGTTCTCAAGAAGCTCCAACGCTCGAATATTGATCTCAAGAACCCCCTAACGCGATTATTGTTTCTCCTGCAGTTAGTAGCTCTGCTGGCATTGGCTTTTTCTCATAGAATAACGGGCCATGTGTCTGTTTTAAGTCTAATGGCGCAGATATCAATAGTGATGCATTTCGCTGCATTCGCGTTATGGATAGGCTGTCTCTATCCCTTTCTGCAATTGAGTAGAAGCGTGGATATTGATGTCCTTGAGAAAGCATTAAAACGATTCGGAGATAACGCGATTGTGATCCTCTTCGCACTTTTTCTGGGTGGGGGGGTAATGTTATACGAGTTGCTTGAGTCTCCCATGACCTTAATTAATTCAGATTACGGCTTGGCTTTGTCGCTGAAGCTGACTCTGGTATTGGTAATGTTAGGAGTCGCTGCCATGAATAAGCTGATGTTGGTGCCAGTGTTGATTAGCAGTGGCAGTAGAGTCAAGTTGCAGAGATCTATTCGCTACGAGCTGGCAATTGCAGTGGTCATACTCGTTGTCACGTCCTACTTATCTACGATAGTAGGCCCTGCAGGGCATCAGATGTAGAGATTGTTAAGTAAGGTTGCGGCCGTTAGGGGAGTTGGAATCAGCTGGATGGATATCTTCTAATAGGCGGCTAGTCTCCAAAGTGTTGAGATTTAGTGTGATCAACTCGGCCGTCTCGCCGACCGTTGAATACATCACCGCTGTTGTCATTGAGGGTTTCATTGCAAACAATAGATTATTTCCCACCGGCGACCACGCTAGATTGAAAACGTGTTGACGGCTGTAGTAGACGGGGATGGGCTCTATTGCTGTGCCCAAGCCGCCTAAAAAAATGGTTGATCCTCTAGTGTCGTATTGAATGAAAGCATATTGCTTTTCGTCTAAGGACACGACTGGTGTCGCGATATACTCGACGGCGCTCGAGTTGCTGTCGGTAGTACTCAGCTGTAATTCGCCGCCTTGGTAATCTGGCTTATTGTCTAGTAGCTCATCGCTTAATAGGGCAGGAGAACTCACCCTATCGAACTCTCGATCAATTAGCCTCCCAGCTTCTAGAGAAATCCAGCCGGCAATGAGTAAGCATAGACAGGCAGCTGGAGCCGCAGCGCCAACCCTTAGGACAGGCATCGTGAATAGGGTAGTCCAACGCGAGTCATCGAGTAGTGATGAGGGGGCAACTTTGGCTTCAAGCGGCTCTATCCGAGGAAGGAGGCGGTAGCCGCGCTTGGGGATGGTCTCAATATAATTCGGAGCCCTAGAGTCTTGGCTCTGGAGCTGCTTGCGCAGTTCGGATATTGCGCGCGTAAGTGAGTTTTCATTGACGACAACTCGGGGCCATAATGCCTGAACTAGCTCTTCTCGAGAGAGAACTCGATCTTCGTTTGCCCCAAGAAAGCAAAGCAACTTAATTAGGCGTGGCTCTAACTGACGCTCTTCGTTTGTCCCACTATATCTAATTCGATTTAGCTGAGGCAGCACACACCATTCGCCCACGGAAAATTCGCGAGAGAGAGCGGGTTTTGTGTCCAGCTCCTGCGTCTCTCTATTCTGTTCAATCTGTTCTGGGATCAGTGTAGACATAGTTATTCCGCTAATGTTTCCTATTGCATATCAATTAAGCAAATACAGCTTTCAACATGGCAATGAAGCGCCTGCTTCTAACTTCATGACTGTATTCTAATTTATTAAGACCGGCTAAACCGCAATTTTCTCCCTCCGCAGGTTTTCTGGACATAAAATTCATCGCAATTTCAGGTTATTCGCCGGTTCTAGCCCTAAATTCAGTATTGAGGCCTGCAGAGCAATAATTCTGCGGCTCAGGTTCATTCATAAGGCTTATTAAGGAGATTTCAAGATGAGCTATCAAATATCAGTGAAATTTAGCAAAATTATTGCTATGGCTGCAGTGGTGCTATTGGTGGCCCAGGCCCAAGCGATAAGTCCCGAGGCATTGGGGCAAGGCATACCCTCGTTGGCACCGATGTTAGAGCAGGTAACGCCCGCTGTAGTCAGCATTCGAGTAAGCAAGGCTGTGCGGACATCTGGGCGTGGAAGCGAACAGATGGGTCGTCCCTACGCCACAGGCGCGGGATCAGGTGTCATAGTTGATGCCGCTGCGGGCCTGATCATTACTAATCACCACGTTGTAGCTGGCGCCTCCCGAATTACAGTGCGCCTGGTTGATGAAAGAGCACTGGAAGCGACGTTATTGGGCAGCGACCCAGGCACGGATGTGGCGCTCTTGCAGGTCGAGGCACAAGACTTGATAGAGATCGCGTTTGCCGATGTCAGTACGGTGGCAGTTGGTGACTACGTTGTGGCAATCGGCAATCCCTTTGGCATTGGACAAACCGTGACCTCCGGCATAGTCAGCGCATTGGGCCGGGCCGGCATCAATAACGAGAACTACGAAGACTTTATCCAGACTGATGCTGCTATCAACCTTGGGAATTCAGGTGGCGCCTTAGTTGATATGGAAGGGAATCTAATTGGTATCAACACGGCAATAATAAGCGGTAGTGGTGGCAGCAATGGCATAGGGTTCGCTGTGCCAACGGATATGGTAATGAGCGTCATGGAACACCTGAAACGTGATGGAGAGGTCAGGCGCGGTCTTCTAGGCGTGGCAATAGCAGATGCGACACTCGATATAGTTGCCGCGCTGGAAGTAGATGTCGATCACGGTGCTGTGGTTACTAGTGTAATGCCCGATAGCGCTGCAGAAAAGGCTGGTGTGCAGCTTTCTGACGTCATCGTGGAAATAGATGGCAAACAGGTGCGCGGCAGCAGACAACTGCGCAATATGGTGGGACTAATGAGGCAAGACCAGCTGGTAGAACTTGTACTATATCGCAATGGCATCCGAGAATCAGTGCAGGCCAGAATAGGTGGCTCCTCGGGTCAGGCCATAACAGGTAATTCTGCCACCAGTATCATAAACGAATTTTGAGGCGGGAGATTAGTGGTGATTAAAGGCGATAATAAATATACGAATCAAGGTGTTGAAGGTTTTTATTTAAGTTAATTTGGAGCTTCGTAAGCCGCTGGATTGCGGGAGACAGATGTCATCGCCGGGGTCAATCGCTGGTCGATAGTAGATCTGGAGACATTTAGCAGGGCGACGTCTGCCGGTGCCGCAAATTCAAAGAGCAGGATCTCAGCTCTGACCGTGATTCGGGAGGGACGCAGAATTCTGATTTTTCTTTAGGGGGAAATCGAAGCAGCACTGCAGGGGAGCTAGTCGCCGTTTCAGTGAAGGAATCTTTTTGCTAAATAAGTGCCTCCGTTTGGCCGACTTAATGTACGTTAAGTCGGTTCTTTTTTGTCTGCAACATTGACTGGGAATGCACTTACGGTTGTGCTAATTGAAAAGTGTGACCCTGTTTTCAATAGTTTTATGCAATAGCTAACACAGTTAAACTGGACAGCTGGTATTGTAACTTCCCAAGCGGCCAGTTAATAAAATCGAGGAATTAGTAAAAGTCACATTGTGGCTACTTGCCGGACAAACATGGACGAATTCTTTAAAGCCAATAAATTAAAAGTTGTAAGTTTGTTTGTGGCGCTGCTGCTAAGCGCTGGATCGGCTTCAGCCGATAATCTAGATTCACACGCAGGCTACAATTATGATCTCTCGAATTTCGTTGATTGGATGGAAGGCGCCACCAGAGAAAAGGAAATCCCTGGTGTCGCGTTGGCAATCGTATCCCGAGAGGGAATCATGCATATGCAGACGTGGGGCGTCCGGAGCATCGATACGCGGGAAGCGGTTCACACCGATTCGGTTTTTCGTATCGCCTCGATGTCGAAAACTTTCGCGGGGGCATCGGCAGCGTTGCTTGTCGATCAAAACTATCAATCTTGGAATACAAAACTTACTGACTTATTTCCCAGCATGAATCTGGGCACGCGACGTTCCTCTAGCGGCATCACCTTAAAGCATATTGTTAGTCATTCAACGGGTCTAATGCCTCATTCCTATTCCAATTTATTGGATGACGGCGTTTCCTACGACCGAATTAAACCCAGCTTTTCTAAAATTCCAACTGTGTGTAAGCCTGGTGAATGCTACGGCTATCAGAATGTCGTGTTTTCAATTATCGCGGATGTGGTTGAGCAGAGCACTGGGGAAAGTTACGAGAAGTTTATTTACGATCAAATTTTTAAGCCGTTGGGAATGATAACTGCATCCGTCGGGATGGAAGCCTACTTGGAAAATGATGAAGCAACGGACCCTCATCGCAGGTCAAGAGGGGCTTGGCATACCACCTCTACTAATCCGGCGTACTATTCGGTCGCGCCTGCGTCAGGAATCAATGCGAGTATCTTCGACATGAGTATGTGGGTACGTGCAAACCTCGGTGCATTTCCAGAAATATTGGCCCCTGACTTCCTATCCCAGTTACACGAGCCGATTATCGCAACCCCTAGAGGCAATTATTTCAATCGTTGGTCCGGGCTTGAAAAAGCCTACTATGCCACTGGCTGGAGGGTGTTTGACTACAAGGGCCAGCGCGTAGTTCATCACGGTGGTGGTGTGCGAGGCTATCGATCGGAGATGGCATTTGTGCCCGATGCTAACATTGGCTTAGTACTGTTATTTAATGCGGAATCAAACTTAGCCAATGACATCGTGCCGGCGTTCCTCGATAATCTAATAGACACAGCAGATTGATTATTGCGGCATTGCCGCAGCATTTTTGATCAAGCAGTTTCTTCAATTCGTTAACTTAATAATAGGTATTCTCATGAGCTCAGTGATTGACTTGCTGAAGTCCCACCGCAGCATTAGAAAATTTACAGATCAAGCGATAGAGCCAGAACTATTTAACGAGCTGATTGCAGCGGGCCAAGCGGCTGCAACATCAAGCTTCTTACAGGGCACTACTATCGTAAGAATCAAGAAGCCTGAAACACGCGCCGCCATTGCCAAGCTGGCAGGAGGTCAGGTTTATGTAGAGTCGGCTGCGGAGTTTATGATCTTCTGCGCGGACCTAAAACGTCCAGCCAACTATTGTGATGAATACGAGAAGTCATTTGAAGGTGACTATACAGAGCACTTCATCATAGCTACGGTCGATGTTGCCTTAATGGCGCAGAGCATGGTGACAGGGGCCGAATCCGTAGGGCTCGGTATTTGTTACATAGGGGGAATTAGAAATGATCCCGCTCAGGTGGCGCAGTTGTTAGAGCTGCCCAAGGGTGTCTACCCGGTGTTCGGTCTTTGTCTTGGGTATCCCGATCAAGATCCGGAGGTTAAACCGCGGCTCCCACTGTCGGTGATAGTCAAGGAAGAAGTCTACAACGAAGTAGGTGACAAGGAGACTATTGCGGAATATGACGAGAATATTCGTGAGTACTATCGTTTGAGAACTGGAGGAGGACATGGAATAAGTTGGACGGAGCAGGTGTCTACTCTGCTAGGTGGGAAGGCCCGGCCACATATGAAAGAATTTCTTGCTGATCAGGGATTCAAATTTCGCTAGCTTGCAAGATAACAAAAGTTCACGAGGGCAATACAGCCCTCAGATAATTAGAATCCTAATTAGTTTCTCTTTGATATCGATAGGAGCCTGTCGAAGGCAATGATTCCACTTTGTCACTCACTAGCGCCTCGATCGTCTCGGATGGTGGTATTGCACCAGAGCCAAATGCAAAATTGAACTCGCCGTTTACCAGCCCGCGCCTGTCATCGGTTACTGACCAGCGCGCTGTATAGTACTCCGACTTGGGCAATTCACCAGGAATGGGCAAGACAAAGCTGTGACTCATTCGTGAGGGGTCATACTCAAAGTTGATGCTGATCCATTTGCCATCTGCGGTATAAAGTGCCAATTTTAGCAGCCGCACATCTACTCGAAAGCTCATGGTAATCATCTGCGGAGATTCAGTGAGTACAGAATCATCAGGAGGGAAGGTTACCCCGGGGGTCAGAACTCCGTGACCATGTTGGGCTAGCGATGTGGTAGAAGCTAGCAGCACAAGTAACACGCCAAACAGCAGTGCACCTACTTTCTTGTAGTATGCTTGAGGGTTCATCGACTGCGAAATCCGTCTACTGGGGTTCATAGCCTTAATCTTAGCAAAAATGCTCATCGCTCTCTATTAGATTATTGGCAATAGAGTGTTTCGAATGAGGTAAGCTTTGATCACTTCTCAACCGAAATAGACCATGGATTGCCTTGTAAGAGCAACCAAGCGACCCAGTTCATCGTAAATTCTTCCCGACTGTTGTGTATAGCCATCGGCGGCGGCCTCCACCTCGAATTCCAGATAGAACCACTCGCTTGTTAACTCTTCTGGTGCTTCGATAAATTCCAGAGACCAGCTCAATGAGCTGGCAGGTACGGGAGGCTTCTCAAAATGGGAGAGCAGAACTGGGGGTGGGATATCAGCTATGGCGACTAGTTTCTCGACAGGAAAGCTAGAGACATCTTGTTTGTGTCGTACCCACATATTTAAAAAAGGTTTGTAGTTCCCAGAAAATGGGATGCCGCCGTCGGTCCAGCAGCCATCGAAATACTGAAGAAAAGGTGGCAGGCGTTTGGCGTTGTCACTGAAAGATATGCCGCTATCTCGGTTTGGCAATTTCTTATTGCCTGCAGTGGCTGGCTTGAACGCTTCGCGAGGATTGCCAAATGCCGCCATGGCTTGTAGAGCGATCTGCCCGCCTGAAATCACGTTCGCGCTGCACTGTGTGACATTCCTGCCCTGGCGAAGAACGTTTGCTTCTACATTGACCTCCCCGGGGATTACGGGGGCAATAAAGGAAACCATTAGGGAGCGAATGGTCTGCGACTGAGCTAGTTTTTTGCGCATTGCAGTTACCGCAAACGCGGCTGATAAGCCACCAAATGCAGAACGCCCTTGTGACCAGTTCTCACTAAATCGCGTGCTGTTTGAGTCGCTATTCTCGAGTCCTGTGAGTATGTCTCCTAGATTTATATCCTGCATTATTTACCGTTTAACTCCTGTAATCCGCTTCTGAATCTCGCCGTCGTATTTCCCAAATATGATCGGCGATGATATTCTTCGTCATCAGTTTTTCGTTGTCTTGGTAATGCTTTTTGTTGCTGTGGGCGGGACTAGAAGTGGAATAGCATTGAATTCATACTCTTTTCAGATACTAAGTATTGCTCTCCTAGGACTAGGCCTATGGCATCCTGCCGTAGCACAGCGTTCTCAGATTGGCCTATCTCTTCAAGGTGAGGATATTACAGGAATAAGCATAGAAACAGAAACCGCGCCTGCAGATGATAGTGTCTTGCTCGAAGCCCCAGACCAACTCCAATTGGAGTTCCCTTATGATGTGCGCCTAGTCAAATTGACTCTTCGGAATGAGTTGCGAGACTGGGTGGATATTGATTTTCGTTACGACCCCACGATACAAGAGAAATTCCAATTGAATATTCCTGAGTTGACGGAGGCTACATACTATACCGCTGACTGGGCTATTCTGGCTGCGAATGATCGTCTTATAAGAGGGAGTTTTAGTTTTTCATTCGGCCCGGAAGCCGAGGCGCCTTCGGTGATTAAAGCGGCAGAAGCACTGGTATTAGATTCGATAAGTGCTGGTCCTAATACTCGTTTTGTTAGGCCGCCGCGTACCAATATCATCCTCAATCAGGATGAGCCAAGTTACGATCCACCTTTTACGATTAAGCTGAAAGATGGGCAGGCGGAACAAATACTAGACTCTCCCGCCGAACCTCGCTAAACCTAGAGCCTAAACTTTAGGGGCTTACATTCACGGTGACATACTGATCGTGATAAAGGCCTCCATCGTCAGCCCGCGCCCAAAGAATATAGACACCTGGTTCTGTGAATGTCGCTTTTACCTCGTACATGTCATTATCGGGAATCGCTGGAGGGACCCAAAGAGCTCCCCAAGGTGAATTGGCTGATGTCCGTGTATCTTCCCAGGGTTTTACCTGAGCAGGTTCGAAGCTAACTTCTCCAGGGCCTCTGAATTTATTCCAAGAGAGGAACAGGCCGTTGGTCTTACCAACAGTGGTGCGACGTGGTGGCCGCATCATGCGTTCCTGAATAGTTGCTTCGGTTTGTAGTGTGACAGTTCTACCGCGTGGCTTTGGCAAGCCGTCATCTGCGACCTGTGCGATGAGCAAGACTTCTTCGCCAACCCTAGCATTTCTGACTAACGAGCCGTTAACTGCCTCACCTTTGACGCTTACAACAGGAGCGATATTTGCGCGCGACTCAGGGCTGCTGGTTCCTGCGCCCAAAGATCCGGTTTCCGATGCAATCACCATGTTGTCTATCAGATAATCGGGGACTAAGGTTCCGTAGGCTTTGTTTGTCTCGCCATTGTGGGTAATGGTCCAGACTAGTTCCCTATCGCCCCAATCAGAAGGTACCACCACTTCAAAGGTAAACCTGTTGCGCCTTGGCAGAAAGTGGGTAGGCTGGCCTCGATCGGCTATACCTGGTGTAAAAAAGTTATTGTCGCCAACCTCGACGTCGGGTTGTTCTTCCCAATTCTCATTCATGTATCCAAAAAGCAGACTAAATGTCCCGTCATCATTAGGGCGCCAGCCTTCATAGCCCGGTTCGATTTCAGCACCGTAGCGATAGCTAAGTTGCGCCGAAGCCGATTGCATGCCAAGAGTTGAAAAGAGAATAAATCCAGCTAGCCAATTGATTTTGTTTTTCGAATATCGATTCATGCCTTTCCCCTGTAACAATTTCTTGCTGTTCGTTATTACTAATTGTCGGGTCCACGATTAATGATTTGCGTAGCTCGTCATGTTGACTCGGATCAATTCTGGCAGTATCAGTAATGATTTTGTCGTATCGAAAGCGTGCCAAATATTTGGTAATAAAAAGGGACACGTTGTTATTGGTGTCCCATAAGTTCATTAAGTAATTATCTAATGACTGGGACAGTTCGTGTTTTGGACCTCTTGCCTTTTGCGCCAAGGCATAAATGAGGTAAGTCCGATCCTTGGATCCCTGCCTGCTGGATTTACGGGGCAGCAGTGGGCATATGTTCCCACTTTTTGTAGTCTATTAGCTAGTCGCTAACATTTACTGTGATGTAGCTGTCGTGATAGAGACCACCATCATCGGCACGACCCCAGAGTATATATGTCCCTGGCTCGTCAAAAGTTACAGTGATTTCGTGTAAGCCATCCTCGGGTGCCTCGGGCGGCAACCAAAGTGCACCCCAAGGTGAGTTTGCTGAGGTTCGCGTGTCTTCCCAAGGCTTAGGCATCGGCGGATCAAAAGTTACATTGCCTGGTCCACGGTACTTGTTCCAAGATAAGAACAGACCATTCACCTTGCCAACTGTGATGCGTGTTGGAGGGCGCATCATCCGACGCATGAGGGCGTCTGCTTCGATGGTGCTCTCTCTGCGAGCGGCAGGAAGACCGTCATCTGCAACTTGAGCAACGAAGCTGATCTCTTCGCCAACCTGTGCAGTACGTATATCATCACCCTGAATTGTCACAGTAGGTGCGATATTGGCTCGAGATTCAGGGCTGCTAGTACCAGCACCCAATGAGCCAGTTTCAGACGCGATGACCATGTTATCTACAAGGTAATCGTCTTTGAGTGTCGCATACGCTTTGCGTTCGATTCCGTTGACGTTCAGCGTCCAAACCAATTCGCGCTCGCCCCAGTCGGAGGGAACGACGACTTCAAAAGTGAAGCGATTTCTTCGTGGGAGGAAATGGGTTGGTTGACCTTGATCGGCATCCCCTGGAGAGAAAGAGTTACTGTCTCCAATTACTACATCCGGCTGCTCTGTCCAATTTTCATTCATGTAACCAAACATGAAACTGAACGTGCCATCTGCATTGGGGCGCCAGCCCTCGTAGGCCGGTTCAACATGTTGCCCATACTGAAAAGTATCAGCGACAACCACACTCGAAGTACCTAATAAAAAAGCTGCAATCAGCAGGGTGTTTACCCTGCTGATTGCTTCACTAGTATGTTTGCTCATGTTTCTACTACAGCCTCAACTAATTGCCAGCAACGTCGTTTGCGTCGGTGCTCTCAGCCTCGGCTACAGGAGCAACTAGAGGTGCCAAGCAAAGAGGGCAGCCGATCACGTGATCGTTTGGGCCAAGATTGAGTGCCTGACGTCTTTCTTCCATAGCTTCGAAGAACTGATCATCAGTTAGAGTAACGCGAATGCCCAAATCGATGAACATGTTCGTCACAGAGCGGTTACCAGAACCCTGCCAGTTGCGTGGATCAGGAACGTTCGGGTTAGTCTCCGTGTTATTCATGTAGCCGACGATGTGCAGGATAGTGCCCTTGGGCAGCAGGGGTGCTGCGTTTTCTGCGTAAGGATAGCCGCGGACCCAGTTGTGGTCGTAGCCTACGCAAGAAAGGGTTTCTACGGTGTAGCCCCATATTGCCTCGAGACACATGCGTTCACCTGGAGCGTGCAGGTGTGGTTCGAAGGTCACAACCTTGGTGTGCTGGTTGAGCACAGTATAGGCGTGAAGTTCCTGGTCTTTGGCGTTTCCAGTAATGCTGATGTCTACGCCGTTGCCTAAACCGATAAAAGCGGTCTGATACTTGGGTTCATAACCAACGGGATGGAAGCGGAAACCTACTTCCATGTGAGCAGTCGTATCACGACCGTTGGAGTGCATATGCACGGAGTCGGAAACGATGGATGACCCAGCCTTCAGAAGGCGGCCAGCATCTTGGTCGAAGATGTCAGCGTTTCTGCCAACTTCATGTACAGGCCATGGAAGCGAAATTGCAGAACCACGCTCGCCATTTTCGTCAAGCATCGCTGTGCCCCAAATCATGTGGTGGAAGATATACGCGCCACCGACAGTATCTCGGCCAGTGCCGGCCTGATTGTTGACATCGTTTACTTCGACGACTTCGACAGATTTAACGTAGCGATCTTCTTCCAAATTTGTAGGAATGTAATCGATCTCACCCCACCAGTCAGGCGTGCCGGCTAGTTTTGTGACTTCATTCATGACAACAACCAAGTCAGGCTCACCGGCCTTCCACTTCAAGCTGTCATCGAAAACTAAAGCTTGTGGAGCGTCAGCCGTCTCGCCCTTAGGTGTGCCACTGCGTGCCCAAGTTGAAATTAGTGCTAACTCTTCATCGTTTAGAGAGGGGTCATCTTTGAATTCCTGTATACCGATGTCCTTCTCCATGTACCACGGAGGCATGGCGCCAGCACGGTCACGTAGAGCTGTCTTGTACTCGATCAAACCGGCGAATGGAGCAACTTGATCATAAGTCACTAGAGGCATAGGCCCGGCGCCACCGTCTCGGTGACAGTTCTGACAGCTGCGCTGCAGAATTGGCTCAATATCCTTGTGGAATGTGACTTCGCTTGATTGCGCCAGTGATACACCAGGAATCGACATTGCTGCTGCTACTGCCATACCGCTCAGCATTGATTTGGCTGAAATTATTCGCATAGTTTGCTTCTCCTCATAACTCGTCTGATCGTAAATCTATTGATAGTAAAAATCGAATTCAGTGCTTATCAAATAACTAGCGAACAATAGCATTATTCGGCTAGTAGTTGAATTTTTCTGGACGCGCAATAAGTCGAATAATTAATAACTCAACTCTGCTAATAGCCTGAAAACGAGTTCATTTTTCGTAATATTCCGAAATCAGTCAGTTCTAGGGTTAAAAAAGGGAGAAATAGCCGTTCTAAGGCTTGCTGCTGCGTAGCAGAGCCCAGAGGTTACTGCTGGCAAGTAAACTTGCGAAAAGAACTAAAAAACCGAGGCTAAACCATTGAACTGAATAGGATAAGTTTTGGTTAACATCTGCATTCACGGCGGGCCAATGGCGCACAAGCACGCCATCTTGATCTTCAGTGAGTCGAATCTCGAATGGAAACAACGGCTCATCGATAATATCGGCAATTACGTCGATTTCGAGGCTGCGCATGCGTAATGGCCAGACCGAGGCATCTATCTGGCTAGCAAGGACCCGCGCATTTTCGGGAGGTACGAAGATCTGGCCGGTAATCTCCACTGGTCCGGATACAGGGCGCAGATCCGGCGGGGTATCCGGCGGCAGGATACCCGTGGTCCAGCCCCGGCTGACCAGAATGAGTTGATCGTTGCTTTCGAGCCGAAATGGCGTCACCACTCCATAGCCAATCATCCCCTGAAAGAACTCGGCCAATAAGAGGATAGCCCGGTCATTCACAAATTCTCCCTTCATTGAGACATGTTGGTTCTGTAATTCTGGGTTTGCGCGATGCAAATGCCCTGCGGGGATGCTCTCGATCGGGGCGGCATTCAAGCTGGATTCAATTAACAGAGCCGCCTGTGCGTCGACCTTTTCTGCAGCTCGATCAAGTTGCCACAAGCCGAGGCGGGCAAAGGCGGTGGCAGTCATAAACACGCAGACTGCAAATAGCCAGTTGATGCGGATGTGAAATATCCCGACGGAGTGTTCTGATCGAAGTTTCATTTTGAGCCACTGAAAAGTTAATATATAAGCTACGGTGAGAGCGGGGCTATAGATTTGTTGCTGTGCTAATTAATCAATGCCTCAACAAGCGCAGGAAGACTAATTCAGATCAGCCGGGAATTCAATTGGCACGAGGACCTAACTTCCCTACTAACACCAGAAGCACCAATGATAGGGAGGGCGATAGTAAGTTATAAGCCGGCCGCAAACTATTACAGCACACCAGCACGCAAGGGAAATTCCGGCGATGATCTTGGCGCGTAAAATCAGGGGTGATGCAGAGGCCCCAGACTTAACATCTCCGGCTGTGGTCGCATAGAAAAACATCATATTAATGCCGGCGATCAGCATGAAGAATAGTTTTGATTGCACAGCAGGGTTGTAGAGATATTGATCTGGGGCGGTACTTAGAAACATGGTGCCAGTAATCACATTTAATAAATAGCCGGCTACTCCTATGGGTATTAATCGGTGCAGCTCGGATAGTGTAATCTCCTTCGCAAAACCCATCATTCGTAGATCGAATAAGCCGACGGTTCCGATTAGCAAGCACAGGCCGAAGAAGTGTATGGACTCAGTGATAGGCCAACCCCAAGGCGAATTCATGAAGGCATAAATGCCTGTTGCCTGCGAAAAATTAAGTAGAAAATCAATCATGGCCGCTCAATAAAATCGCGATGCAAGAAGTGTGCTGTGGGTGTAGGCGAGGAATCGCCCAGCGGTTAGCGTAATTATCCATAGCGCGATAGAGAGATAGGCGAGTTTGATGGAGGTGCGGTCGATAGAGACCTCAGGTTTATTTGAGAATGTACTTTGAATGCGTTTGCTTATCATCAGCCCAATAACTACTGCACAAAGCTTTATATAGAACACTGGATTGGTAAGTGCCTTGGCCGGGTACGCGAGCAGCAGGGCGGCCCCAGAGATGAATATCAGGGCTGCAGCGTACCAGTGAATTACGTAGAAACGGCTTAGGGCTGATATCTCTAGGCGAGGCGCGACGCCCAAGAGTCGCAATGCGACCGCGAAATTTATTCCTACGACGAAAGCCATGGCGAGCGAATGCAGGGTCAGTGAACTGAAGAACGCGAATCCTGATTCCCGCAGCAGTATGCTTAGCGCTGTTTCTTCGAGTCTGGCTAGTGTTTCCAGTTTATCCAGTCCTTCTTTGTGAGGCTCTATTCATTATATGGCAATCATACTTAGGTAAGAAGCGGATCGATGAAACCTTCCATTTCAGCACGAAGATTTGCACCTGTTAGCTCCAGAATTGCTTGAGAAGCTGAGTATTCCCGATGTTGAATATTTAGCTGAGCGTAGCACTGCTGTCAACACGAAACCGTAGGGTTCGCAATATTACTGCTATTTAGGATTTGGCTGCTCTCCTGAAAGTGATATGGTAGTTAAAAACAAGGATATAGGAGTTAGTAATGAGAGATTATTCGGCAAAAAACGGTCTAAAATCGCGCTTTTATGCACCGCTAGCGGCATCACTTTTAGTAATGCTGAGCTCCATCAGCGTAGCCGCAGAGGGTGATTTTGTGCCAAGAACCGCTGACCAGAAACCAGATTTCAACGGTATTTGGCAGGCAATTGGCAGTGCGCATTGGAATATAGAGCCACATGCGGCAGATTTTAGCCCACTCGTTGAATTAGGGGCGATAGGGGCAATTCCTGCTGGGCTGGGCATCGTAGAGGGTGGAAGTATTCCTTATACTTCCGAGGCCCGAGCGAAGCAGCAGGAGAATAGGGCGGACTGGTTGGCGCTGGACCCAGTGGTAAAGTGCTATATGCCAGGTGTGCCGAGAGCCACCTATCTGCCGTTCCCCTTCCAAATCATTCAGTCTCCAGACCATGTCGTTATGGCCTACGAATTTGCGAGTGCAAGCCGTATTGTTTATATGGATCGTCCCGATTTCGAGGCGCCAATATTTAGCTGGATGGGCCATTCTCGCGGGCATTTCGAAGGAGATAGCTTGGTCATTGATGTAACTGATCAAGTGCCTGACACATGGTTAGATCGAGCGGGTAATCATCACAGCGATGCGCTGCGGGTAACTGAGCGTTACACACATGTGGGGCCTAACACCCTCATGTACGAGGCAACGCTAGAGGACCCCAATGTGTATACCCAAGCGTGGACGTTGAAGTTCCCGCTATACAGAAGATTAGATGAAAACATGCAGATTCTTGAATTCAAATGTGTTGAATTTACAGAGGAGCTCATCTACGGCCATCTGCGCAAGGGCGCAGATGCAGAATAGGGCAGCATTCTAGTTATGTGATCTATTTGAGTTGTCCATACATTGAGGCCCGCTTCGCAGCGGGTTTTTTTGTCGGATGCTACAATATGGGATCAACGCAAAAGTGTGGCGGCGAGCTGTGGTTGTTAGGTGAGAGAGAATGACTGCAATTGGTCTTTTTTCCTCCCAGTTAATTCTACAAGAGAATGGCCTTGAAGATGCGCAACGATCACGACGCGTAGAGTTTGTTGTAGTTACGTACGCTGATAAACGCCTCTCTACGATCCTAGAAGAAATTCGCAAGGATTGGGCCCGTGAAACTACCCGACTTCAGAAATTTCGAATCCTTTAACGAGCTGCACAAGAAGGTTGGTACCCAAGGGCTCGGCTATTTCGATTTGTTCGATCTAGCTAGTCATTTAACGGGCACCGAGCGTTCGGCGTTGGAAAACCCTGGAGTACTGCTGAAGGCTGATGGGTTGCGAGTGCTGCCCGACCAGAGCTTAGCGATCAAGAATAACAGAGTGCTAGCCTATATCCCGGATGAGGCTTGGTAGAGGAATCATAGAGAATATCCTACCTGCCATCTAGCATGGTGTTCACAATTGGAGACCCAGCTAGCGGAGCATCCAGTACTGGAACATCTTGCTACTACAAAAGTTTCAGACGACTATAAACTGCTCAAGATTCGCGCTAGCGGTGAAGTGTCGCTGTCAGAAAATGGACTCGTGGTCTGCAAGCACTGTTTACATACGCTACGTTATAGGGACTACGATGAATTCTGAAACGGGCATAGAGGCTAAAGTCAAAAAGGGCTGAACGAATTCAGTCGGAAGGGCTTCTATCGTTTCTATCATCAATATACTCTTGGTCTTGAAGTCGCATTGACGGAAAAGACGGAGAAGAAGGCTGCGCTCAATTTCTCCCTAGATGCCGAATCCTCGTTAGATTGAGCACATAGGAAGTGCGCGTTCGCACGTCCTCATTTCGGATCGGCTGAAGAGCTCAGCGATTCTTTTTTTCAAGGAGGCCGGTGTCGACGCCTTGGATTCCTACCATGGCCAAGGCGATGAGAAACGAAGTCTGCGGCCCTTCATGGGAGTTTGTCGGCACGAACCACTCATCGGGAGAGTGTGCCCCGCCGCCATTGCCACCTCCGGCGATGGTTATCGCTGGAATTCCCAGCGACATGGGGACATTCGAATCGGTGCTGGAGATACCCAGCTGTTGTAATTTAATACCAACTTTGTCGAAGGCCAGAGCAGCAGCCTGCACTAGTGAATCCTCGGTAGCGGTTCGTCCTACCGGGCGGTCTCCGATCAATACAAAGTCCACACTAATTTCTCCGTTATCCCAGCGTGCATTCTCTTCGGCCACGGCCTCGATGGCTGCCGCCTTGGCACGTTCTTCTAGAAGTGCCAGCTGCTCACGATCGTTGGATCGCATATCAAGAGCGAATACTGCATCGGCCGCGATTGAATTAACTGACGTGCCGCCGGCTACCGTGCCAACGGTGAATGTAGTCTTGGGGAAGCTAGGAGTTTCAAAGTCAGCTATCTTGTTGATAGTCCTGCCCATCGCATGTGTCGCACTCGCTAGGCCAAAGGCGCCGAAGGAGTGTCCGCCGGGTCCGCTAAACTGGAATTCGAAGCGTCTGCTGCCCGTGCCACCCGTGGTAATGCGCCTAAGTCGAACGCCATCTATAGAGACGAAACCATCGATCTGGGGATGGTCTCGAAAGATTGCCTTGATACCGCGTAAATCACCTCTGCCTTCCTCTCCAACGTTTGCGGCAAACATGATATCGCCATGAGTCTGTATCCCCGAATCGTTTAGTGTCTCGATAATGGAAAGCATTGCAGCTAGACCACGAGTGTCGTCACCTATCCCGGGCGCATAGTAGCGTCCTCCGCGCAGTTCGATGCTGGTATCCACGCCTTCCGGGAACACTGTGTCTAGGTGAGCGGCAACGAGTAGAGTAGGGCCGTCACCGTTTCCACGACGTATTCCGATAGCGTTTCCCTCACTATCGATATAGGCATCTTCGAGACCGCGATTTTGCATCAATGTTAGGTAGTAGGCGGCTCGTACCTCTTCTTTAAACGGGGGAGCGGGAATCTCGGTTAGTCGAAACTGTTCCCGAATCATCTCTGCTTCTCTGTCCTGTATTCTGATCAGGCCTGCTGTGACGCGTGGGTCGGAGGAAATTGCATCGAACGAGCTTCGAACCGCATTGTCGATGGGGACTACAGATTGCTGCGCCAACACGGATGGGTGGAGTGAGCTAAGCAGTACTGCGAAACTAAGAGCAAAGAAGACTGTATTGATTTTCAAGGATAACTCCAGCTTACTAAAATATTCGCAAAAGAAGGCCTCGGCCTCCAGTACTTAAGGCGCGACGCTCACGCATGCGCGGGTGAAGCGTTTGTCAGAGATCTAGTCTGCACGTCCGCCATAGGGGTCTATGCCCTTATTTCTTCGGCGCTTTCTTGTTCGTTGACGGCGAGCTTGCCCTTGTCGATGCTTTCATGGAATTTCTGCAGATCCATGTCGCTGAGGGTGATAGTAATGTCAAATGGAATAGTGTTGGGCCTCTGTCTACAAATCTGTTTTTATATTGTTCTTCTTTAGTGCATTGCTAGCTGAGACTAGCAAGGAAGGCTAAGTGTGCCTTGCCATGAAGAATTGTTCAATACAGGATGACTAGCAGTTATTGGCTGCGTCGCACTTTCAGCATCGCATCGAACAGAGCTTCTCTCTCTGCGTCGGCAAGAAATCGACTCTGTAGTGTGCTCATGAAACGTTCTCGCCTCTCTTCTCCTATTGCTGATCGACTTTGCAACAACATGGCGAAGAGCATCACAATATCACCACCCAATCTATCCAGCTCTGGACGAATGTCCGATTGAAGATCTATTGGCCGAGTGGGTATCTCGCGAGTCAGCAGCTCAGCCGAGTAGCGATACTGAATTGCCTTCGCTGCGCTGATCTGGGCAATAAAAAAACGCTCCATAGAATCAGGGTCCAACCCATGTGTCGTCGCGAGTTCTTTAGCATTAGACAGGACTCTCTTCTCACGCCCGACGTCCTCGACTGGAATTTTATTCTGCGCCTTATATACTGCGACATCTTCCATATAGGCTAATCTTTCAGCTATAGCTTGGAACAGAGAGGGCTCTGATTCTGCGCCATGAATTGTGCTCGAGAAGATGAGCGTGCTAAGAATCACTGATAGGCAAGTTGACTGTTTTAACGGCACTCTGGCAATAATGGCCAAACTAAACGTCCTTTTGCAGCATTGGTGCGATGGCGCGATCAACAATAGAAGCAAGGGTAGAAACTGTTAGCGCATAGTTGGAGTAAACAATTATCAGATTGAAATTATCTTGAACTTGTTCGAAAGCTGGGAGCCTAGAAGCGGCGACGAGTACGATTGGTACAAAGTAAAAAATGCCGTTCCAGCGGCCCAGAAAGCTCATTCGTAGTTGCTTCTGCTTGAACAGAAAGTAGGAGTCCAGCACATATTGTGAGAACGCAACGACTATCAACAAAGGTAGCAGGATGCTAGAGAGACCAATGATGGAGAGCGCGAATAAAGCGATGGTAACGAAAATAAAGTCCGTGCCATGGTCGAATAACATGCCTCTGGCAGAAGCTGTCTTTAGGGCGCGGGCTACTTTGCCATCGAAATAGTCGCTAGCTATGGCGATGACAATTAGTGCCAGTAAGAGCCAACTCGTAAATAGCGATTCATTTGCTATCGCCATAGCTACTGGAATAACCAGTAGCAGGCGAATAGCGGTGAGAAAATTGGCCATTACTTACCGAACAAGTCCCGTTGGGCTTTGCGCCAGAAGACGAGCCCAATAGCAGCATTGAATAGTATGAAGAAGTTGTGCTGAACGAAACCGAATGCTGCCATCTGCCCTTCGTTTTCAGGGAACAAGATCACCCAGAAGGTTATCGCAGCGGCGCGCATAGGTGTGGGAACAGCGGCTGCAAAGAAAATGACAGGCAAGAAAGGCAGCAATGTCATTAGAGACGCTTCAACGCCGAACAAGTTGAGCGCTATCGTGTAGACAACAATGGCTGCCAACAGGGCTGGTGAGCGAAGTAAGAAGAAGGCTCCATAGTGCCAAGGCTTGGCTTGACGAAAGGCGTGGAATACTATTTTTTCTCGGAAGTTATTCTTCGGAAGAATCGCCCCTCGAAAATAGGCTATCCAAAGGACTAAGAATACAGTGGCAACAGCTGCGATATAGGGGACCAAGCCGAATACGTCGGGTAGAGAATCACCGCCGACGGCGAAGCCGATAGTAGCCCATACCAGTAGGTAGTAAATTTCGCAGAACATCACGAACAACATTACCGAGCCAACTTCCCAGCCCGGAATCTTATCGCGCTTGTTAAGATAGTAGGCCATTGCACCCTTGCCGATCTGCTCATTGAATATAGAGATGATGTAAGAGCTGGCGCGGATTGGCATGATGTCTTTGTATTTGATATCAGCCACAAACCAATTTAGTGCTTTGGTGACTACCAGTGTATCTATTGCGAAGTAGAAGAGCGAGTAGCACACCATTAGTGCAAGCCACGGTATCCAGTCTACTGTGGCGAATACTTGTGTCATATATTCGACGAGGCTCAGTCCTTCGCGAGCAGCTGCGCCGTTGAGTCTGTAGTAAAGATAGGCAAAGCAGAATGCGGTAATAATGAGAAAAAGGACACGGCCGATCGGGCTGGGCTTTTTCTTGCCAGGCGCTACTTCCGCTTTGGTTTCTGTAGTTGCTTCTGGGTTATTTTCGATTTCTTCGCTCATTTGCTTTTCTTATGCTCCAAGATTTTTTCCAGAGTGTTCTGTAAAGGCGTGAGAGTTATGTTCAGCTCGCCATCTGCGTTCTTATCTACTACTTCGTCCATCGTAATCACATCGATCACTGTTGGCGTGATGCCTCCGCCCTTGATGCGAGAGCTTATTGCGGCAACTAATTTGGCGATGGCAACTGGGACGGAGCCGATCTCAACTCTGTTATTCATCATCGCCGCGGTCTTCTGAATGAGGTCGCGATAGCTGATGGATTCTGGTCCCACCAATTCGTATAACTTCATTTCTGTGGAGTCGTCATTGCAACAATTTAAGATGGCCTGATTGAGGTCATCGATGTCTAGCGGGCGCATAGAATATTTTCCACCACCTAGAATTTTTGTCTTGGCCTGTGTGGCTGCGCTAATCATAGAGCTGGCTCCTGCAGTATTAGGCCCAAGCAAGATGGGTGTTCGAATGACGCTCGCGGCAAGGCCTGAATTTTTAACGAATTCCTCAGCCAATCCCTTCGAGCGGAAGTAGGCATTGCTAGAATCTTTGCTGGCGCCAACTACGCTGATAAAGACCATGTGTTTGGCGCCCAGTGTTTGAGCTGCTTTTACCACCGCTTGAGTAGCGTCGACATTCGCACTGGCATAGCTGGTATTTTTATCCTCTATGAGAATTCCGGCGAGGTGTACTATGCAGTCGGCTCCCTCTAAGGCTGCTGCCAATTGTGTAGGATCCTGATAAGAGATGATGCGTGGATCTATTTGGGGGGAGCTCGGCAACGATTTCATTGCGCGGTCAGAACGAACTCCGGCGATAACATCGATATCTGTAGCGGAGACAATATGGTTCAATAGGTTCAGGCCAACACTGCTGTTGGCTCCAGTAATTGCTATTTTCATTCTGAGTTTATGTTTTCCTAATTATCATGCTGTCCAGCAGATACGATCCACTGGCGGATTTGGATTGATGTTAATGATTGTTTGCGCTGTATTAATAATCGAGAACTCGCTAGATAGCCTGTGCCAGATTTCCTAGCTTTTTGGTTCGCTGCTTCTTTGCAGCGGAATTAAGCTCGATTTCGTGCAACTCATGTGCGCTGCTGGCGCTGAGGTAGCGCTCTTTTGGGGCGCTAGCATACAGTGTATTTCGCATGCGAGGCAGCCGCTCCATGTTACGAATTGTGTCTTCGATTGCCTGCGGAGTCCATTCCTGACCATAGCTGGCGCCGGCGGCTCTGGTGATGCTTTCATTCATCAGCGTGCCGCCCAAATCGTTGACTCCCGCGTTCAGACAGGCAGCAACGCCGTCCAGGCCCATCTTGACCCAAGAAGCCTGAATGTTATCGATCTGCCCGTGGAAAACCAGCCTAGCTACAGCATGCATTAGTACTGCCTCGCGGAAGCTGGGGCCGCGACGGGAAAGGCCTTTAAGATACATGGGTGCTTCCATGTGAACATAGGGCAGGGGGACGAATTCGGTAAACCCTCCGGTTCGTTTCTGAAGAGCGCGAATTCGAAGTAAATGATTAGCCCAGTGCTTGGGTCGATCAATGTGGCCATACATGATGGTTGCCGTTGTCCTGAATCCGACCTTGTGGGCGGTCTCCATTACTTCTAGCCATTCCTCGGAATTTAGTTTGTCTGCACATAGAAATTGCCGTACTTCGTCGTCCAGAACTTCTGCAGCAGTGCCGGGCAGGGTGTTCAGACCTGCCGCCATAAGTTTCTTGAGAAATTCTTCGAGCGAAATGCCAAGAGTACTTGCCCCTTGCCAAACTTCGAGTGGCGAGAAGGCATGGATGTGCATATCTTTTGCGGCATGCCTGACAGTTTCAACGATATCGAGATAGGTCTGACCAGTGTAGTCGGGATGAATGCCTCCCTGCATGCAGACTTCGGTGGCGCCTCTATCCCAGGCTTCGCGAACGCGCCTCGAGATTTCCTCTGCGCTGATGTCGTAGGGGCGGCCGCGCAGGTCCTCGCTCATCTTGCCTTTCGAGAAGGCGCAGAACTGACACTTGAAGTAGCAGACATTGGTGTAGTTAATGTTTCGATTCACAACGAAGCTTACTGTGTCGCCATTACACTCATGTCTTAGTCGATTAGCTTGTTGTGTTATATAGCTGAAGTCTGCACCGCGGCTCTCGAAGAGGCGACTCACGTCTTCAATTGAAAGTTCCTGCTGTGCTTCGCAGGCAGCGATAATTCTTTGAATATCGCTCGATACTTGCTCAGGGGTAACGATGCGTTCCAGTAACTGCTTATCAAGAAGCGGAATTGGCTCGGTGTCCCCAGGTGTCCAGTTGTCTCTCTTAGCAAATCCGCAGCTATCACTTTGCTTGAGTATTGGGAATTTCAGCTGATCATCCAGCCACTGGTCTGGATTGCACGCAAACTCGGGATAGATCGTGAGTCGTTGATCTAGAAATTTTCCGGCGGCTGCAGTCTCTCTTGCTAGGTTCTCGAGGTGAGGCCATGGTGCCTCTGGATTTACATGATCGGGTGTAAGAGGAGAGACCCCACCCCAATCGTTAATGCCGGCGTTAACTAATTGTGGAAGCACACCGGGGCTGAGATTTGGGGGCGCCTGAATGTTCATCTGTGCACCGAAGATAAGTCTCGCCACCGCCAGAGTCCAAACGAGTTCATTGAGGTCGGGTTCTGGTGCTTGCGCCATCTTGGTGTTTTCTTTCGCGCGAAAGTTTTGCACGATGACTTCTTGCAGGTGGCCGTATTTCTCGTGTGCGCTACGTAGTGCAAGCAAGGACTCTATTCTTTCTAGTCGGGTTTCACCTATGCCGATCAGGATGCCAGACGTAAAAGGTACGCTAGAGCGACCTGCGAGTTCGATTGTCTCCAGCCGCGTCACAGGGTCTTTGTCGGGAGAGCCGTAGTGTGGCATACCCTTTTCGCAGAGTCTTGATGAAGCTGACTCCAACATGATTCCCATAGAAGCGCTGACTTGACGCAGTTTGTCTATCTCCGCTCTCGTCATATTGCCGGCGTTGATGTGGGGTATCAGGCCTGTTTCTCTCAATACAGCACCGGCTACTTCAGTCACATAGTCGATGGTGGATTCGAAGCCTAATTCGGTAAGCGCTTCGCGAGCGGCCTTGTAACGCAGTTCAGGTTTTTCACCCAAAGTGAATAATGCTTCCTGACAACCCTCGATGGCGCCCCGATGACAGAGCTCGAGGACTTGCTCGACGCTCATATACGCTTGATCGATTCGCTTGGGTGTACGCGCGAAGGTGCAGTAGTGGCATACGTCGCGACAGAGGTGGGTTAGGGGTATGAATACTTTTTTGGAATAAGTGATGATGTTGCCATGGGCACTATCGCACAAAGCCCTTGCCTCACTGGCGAGAGTTGCTGTATCTGTTCTCGAAGCCAACGCTAATGAATCAGCGTCGCTGAGCAGTGTGTGCGATGTCTTGTGTGCCTGTGTGTCTTGTACCAAAAGAGCGCCTATTCCTAAATTAGTGAAAGATGCTAGATTACCAGTCCCAGAGCTAAAAAGAGAGCAAGAAAATGCCTATAGAGCAGTCATTTGGAAGGCCCCTAGAGCAAAATTGCACAGTAAGGCTATTCTGGCCTGCGATCGCTGTTCTTATGCAGATGGTAGGCCTCATTCTAGCTCTTCCCCAACTGGTTTACGGGCAGCAAGTCGAGGCAGAACGTTACTTGCTGGACAACGTAAGGGTGATTGTCGGTGATGGAAGTGTATTGGAGTCAGGGGCATTGTTGATCGAGGACGGCCGTATCACTGCTGTCGGGTTGCGATCGGAAATCGAGTCTGATTTAAGCGTTGAGGTGATCGATCTGAGCGGCAAAACAATTATTCCAGCCTTGATAGATACTCACGCGCACTTGGGCTACGAGGGTCACACTAGTTGGGGTGCCGAAAACTACAGTCGTGAAAACCTCATCGATCACCTTCAGCGTTATGCTTATTACGGATTCTCGGCGGTATTCTCAGCGGGTAGCGATCCCGATGCGCTAGCTTATCAGGTGCAACAGGCTCAGTTAGCAGGTGAGTTTCCTAGCGCTCGTTTTCTCTTCGCTGCAGGTATGGCACCGCCGGGGCAGGGGCCGAATGATCAGTTCCTGACACAAGCAGTTGCACTCGAGAAAAAAACTGGTCAACGCATCCTTTACGGGGTGGATAGCGTAAAGCAGGCTATCGATTCGGTTCGCGAAATTGCGGCGAAGAATATTTCCGTTATTAAGATTTGGGTAGATGATCGCGGAGGTAGTCAGCAGAAATTAGCGCCGCAGTTGTATCGCGCAATCGCCGATGAAGCTGCTGAGAATGGCATCGAAATTTATGTTCACCAGCAATACGCTGAAGATATGCCCGACTTGTTGGAAGCCGGCGTCAGTGGATTCCTGCACGGCAGAATCGGTGCAGGCCTTGGCCGGGAGATTGCACAGCAGTTGACTGCGGCAAATGCCTTTGTTGTTCCGAATATGGGTTTGGGAGAGTTGCGGCGCGAGGCAATTGGAGTCGATGAGTTTCTTCGCGCTTCGTTGCCGGCATCTGTGGCTGCTCGATTGGGTGAAAGCGGTCAGAGATTGCTCAAAGCAAATAGAGAAGAAACCCGCGAAACGGAACTGCGTACCAGCTTTAGACACTTGTTAGATGCTAATGTTGATATCGTATTAGGAACGGATGCGGGTGCGGTACCTGATCATTTCTTTGGCTACACGGGTCATCGTGAATTGGAAATATTTGTACGCCTGGGTATGACTCCCATGCAGGCAATTGTAGCGGCTACCAGTAAGCCCGCACAGAGATTGGGTTTAGACGACTTGGGTCTCTTGCAGCCTGGATATAGCGCTGATTTGGTAGTGCTGGATGAAAACCCCTTAAATGATATTCGGAATACTCGTTCGATCTCTTCGGTCTTTTTGAATGGGAAAATTTTGGACCGAGCAGGTTTGGCAGCTGACTTCATGCAATAAGCTTTTCAGGAAGTAATCGATCCGTCTTTAAAGCTCCCAACCGGTTTTCGACAGGGTAGGCCAGGCCGGCACCCAGAGGCCGCGCTGAAATTTTCACCCAGCGTGATCGTGTAATCTCCGCTTACTCCCTGCCACGCAGACTCTTCGATTAGGTAGTGGCTGATAGGGTCGGTAAGTTCTAGATTGAAAGGCAGTTCAGGTCTGCCTAGAAGGGGGTTTTTGCAACACCGATTCGAAGTTATTTATTCGAATCTGCGAGAACGCTTCGGCATAGTTTTCTTCCTCAAGCTCGCTTCCCTGGATGGTTGCCTGACGACGAAACGGCGAGTTGATTAGGCCTTGCGCCTGTAGATGGCTGGGTTCCAAAAGAGACACAGAATATACTTGATATCCCAGGCTTTTTAACATTGCTAAGAGTTCTAATAGTTGTTTGATGTTTTGATAGGCTAGGGCATTGATAGTCAAAGGGCCGTGTTCACCCTTATTCTCTCCCCATATAAAATATGTTAGTTATCCCTTGGTGCTCCGATAACTAAGGCGAATCATCTTCGGTCCATCCCATATCAGCGTGCGCAAGCTCTGCTGCGAACACTTTGACGCCGCCATGTCTTGGCCAACGATTGATTAGCGCGAAATGAACGTCTTTGTAGTCATCACAGGGTCAATCGCTGGGGTATTCTTGCTTTGGTGGAGACGACAAGCTGGGAAGGGTCGTACGGTACGCGATGTTCGTAGGGCCAGTTCCGAATCCCAGTCGAGAGTAATAGCACTGCTCGAACATGCCTAGAGCCGACAGTTCAGAACCGGACTGAGCAGCCTTGGCAATTAGCGCGACGGTCATGCGTGAAGCAAAATCTTGCTTTCTTGCGATTAGGCTGGTGGTAACACTGGCGATTATGTAGAGAGGTATCTCTCTCTAAGCGACGCAGTGGATCTGGCTTTAACTACGATGGTCTTGAACCTTTTCAGGTCTCTATCGCTGAGGGTAAACGCAATATCAAGAGGCAGAGCGTTGTCCTGTTGTTATTGGTCAGTCTGCTTGAATAATATGGTATTCAGTCTGTCTGGGTTGAATATACGCGAATTTTGAACCGTCATAAAATCCGTCTTCCTCAAGTTTTACCGATAGAGGGGCACTGCTCCATTCCTTCACGTCGACGAGCGCCGTCAATTCGATGGAATATGCAGTATTGGGGTTCATGGCGTAGTCTCCGGAGCCCGGTACGCCCCCCTGTTTGTCCCACATGCCGATAGTGGTGCCTGCCGCGTGACCATGCAGGCCGATCGGATGCGTATAGATAATGGGCTCTATGCCAGCGCTTATCGCTTGTTCTCGGGTGCGCTGCAGTATCTCGTTGCCGGTACGGCCGACTTGAAAGTTGTCGGTTAGAATGTCTTGCAGTTCATTACCTTTATGCAAAGCCTCAACAAGATAGTCTGGTGCAGTAGTTTCGTTGTCCTTCAAAATATAGGCGTTCTGCTGTGTGTCTGTCTGCAAGTTTAGGTAACTGATACCGAAGTCGATGTGAATCAGGTCTCCTTTGTGAAAGATATTTTTGCTATCCGGATCGTCACCGATAGCTAGTTGTGATGCATCCGATCGCATCAATTCGATTCCTGTATGAAACCAAGTATCTAAGCCTAGATTGCTCACTCGTTGACGGTACCACCAGGCAAGGTCGTCAATAGTGGTCTCGCCGGGCTTAACAACAGCTGCTGTAAAACCTTCTGCTATTATCTCGTGCGCGATAGTCATTACATCTTTGTATACTTCCATCTCAGACGTTGTTCGCGTTTCCAGCCAGCCTACCGCCAGATTTTCGGCAGATACGATTCTGCCCTGCAATCCGCTAGAAAGTGCCGCACTGAAGTCCTTCTGTTCTGAATAGGTAAGGCCATCGGCGAGCGCATAGGTGTCTGAAAAGTTCAAAGCTATCTTGCTTGGATTAAACTCGGTCAGAAGCTCTGCGATACGTTGATACTGATCTGGCTGTTCCTCAGGATTCCATGCTCCAGGAAATAGTTCGCCAACGGCGTAACGTGCGATCGCGAATCGCTCGACTCCGCGCGAGTCACCATGATCGATAAACATGAGTACTGTTCGTCTGCGCGCATTGAGCCAAGTTGCTGGCAGCATAGTCTTTAGAACGGGATCTTCATTGTATTCTCTGGCAATCAGTACCCATGCATCTATGTCTTCTCGCTGCATTAGCTGCGGTACTAGAGCGTCTAAACGTTCCTCGAGAATCCGGTTTTCGACGGTGGCCCGCTCTCGTAAGGTGAGAACTTTCTCATTCAAATCGTCAGCAAAGAGGTTGCTTGATGCAAGTCCTAGTGACAATAAAGCTGAGGCGCATAAGGCGCCGGTGATTTTCGAATAATTCATGGTAAATTGGCTTCTATTATTAACTGCTTGGAGCCTATCATTATTTGCTCCATTGGATAATAGTTTCCAGGCAGCTATCCTCGCGACTGGGGCCGATTGATGCAGAATTTATAAAATTGAAGGAGAGTGATTTAAGCATGAGAGATATCGACCCAGATTTTGACCCTGCGCTGCATACGTTGGCCGATTCGAGCTACTTCGAGGACATGAGTGTAGGTCAGCGTTTCGTTATTCCGTCGAGGACTCTTGGCGACGCAAACTTTGCAGCATTTCAACTTGCCTCAGGAGACAACCACCCAATACATTATGATGTGGAATACTGCCGGAAAAAGGGCCATCCGCATATGCTGGCTCATGGATTTCAGGTGGCGATACAGACAGCTCCGGGAGCGGGCATGCTGCCGCACATTCTCGAGGAAAGTTTGATAGGGCTGATAGAACAGAGTTCGAAATTTCTAGGGCCAGTATATTGTGGAGATACAGTTTATCCTGCACTAGAAATAAGCGAGCTGATTCCTGGGAAGACAACCGGCGTGATTGTCTTGAGCAGTACAGTGCACAATCAACATCGACAGTTGGTGATGAGCGGCGAACAGAGAATGCTAGTGCGTAAGAGGTCGCCGACTTAGCGGTTAATTTGTCGTCGCTACTGCTCAGTACCGGATACCTTTAATATTATCCCCGCGACGTCCTAATTGCGTGTAGGCAATATTCTATTTCTATTTAATTATCCACGAGCCCAGTTGTCAGTGCTTAGCTTTAGAAGATTACAATCAGCAAGGTATCAGGGGAAGACAAACATGGGGATAAACTAGGATCAATTGAGCAACTTGAGTACCTAGTTACTGATTCCTAGTCGATTTCACTCCTAGCCATGTTGTAGAACTCGGGATTTGGTTTGATGTCAGCCATATTGGCGAGCCGGTTCGACAGAGCAAATAGGGCTGCGATAGAGCCAATGTCCCAGATTTCCTCCATGGCGAACCCATTATCGCGCAAGGTCTGTATATCAGATTCGCCGATTTCATTGGCCTGCTGTGATATTTTGACAGCAAAATCCAGCATCATGCTTTGCTTCGCCGTTATATCAGCTTTTCTATAGTTAGTTGCAACCTGATCGGCGATAAGTGGGTTCTTCTCACGAATGCGCAGGATAGCCCCGTGTGCAATGACACAGTAGATACACTGATTGATTCCAGAGGTTGCCACCACGATCATTTCGCGTTCAGCCTTGGTGAGGCCTTCTGATTTCTCCATGAGCGCGTCGTGGTAACTGAAGAATGCGCGAAACTCACTGGGCCTGTGAGCTAGGGCGAGAAAAATGTTCGGAATGAAGCCAGCTTTCTCTTGGACGGCTAGGATGCGCTGCCTTATATCCTCAGGTAATTCATCGAGTTCAGGGACTTTAAATCTACTTATTGCTGTGTTGCTCATAGGATGGGGCTCGGAAGTTTTTACTCAGCTGCGAAATCGCCTCGTAGTGTCGTGCAATAGTACAAGATTCCGCTGCTTATTGGAAAATGACTAGCCGCGCTGTATAAGCAGCAGTGCCGTTCACGAGGAGATCACCGTGAATCTCAAGTTCTGGGAAAATTCAAAATCGGGTAGGTGAGACCGATTTCAGTGTAGTATTCGAAAACCTTAAACTAGCGGGAAATAGAGAAGCGTAGATGAGCCAAGCAGCGTTAAGCGGGAAAAATTATGTAGTAACGGGAGCGAACAGCGGGATAGGCCTTTTTTCGGCACGGCGCTTTGCGCAGTTGGGAGCGAATGTGGCGCTGGTCTGCCGAAACGAACAAAGGGGACGCGAAGCGGTTGCTCAGATAATTGCGACCACGGGCAATGAGAATATTAGTCTCTATCTGGCGGATTTCAGCTCATTGGCGAGCGTTAGCTTGATGGCGGATAATTTGCTTCGAGATATTCCTAAGATTGATGTGCTGTGCAATAACGCTGGGGGTGCGAACGGCAGCAGGATGGTTACCAAAGAAGGCTTTGAAACCACATTCGTGAGTAATCATTTGAGTAGTTTCTTGCTTACTAAGAAATTATTGCCGGCAATTCTGAATGGGGCGGGTGAAGACCTAGCGCGAATTGTTTTTACTAGTTCTTATGGGCATTTCAATAGCGCCTTAGATTTCGATGATCTAGGGCTCAAGGAAGGCTACAGCACTTTGAAGGCCTACGGGCGTTCGAAACTGATGAACCTATTGACCGCACGAGAATTGCAGCTTCGTCTCGTTGGCGATAATGTGGTTGCCAGCTCTTTCCATCCAGGTGCGGTTAGGACGCCGATATGGAAGAAGGGAGGCGCGCTAGCGCGACTGCTGGGACTAATCTTGTATCCCTTCATGAAAAGTGTCGTGGAGGGATCATCTACCTTGATTTGGCTAGCGAGCTCGGAAGATCGCGCGAGTAAGGGGCCAGAGGGACATTACTTCTACGAGGGCAAGCGCGCAGAGACTGCAAAATTTGCTACTGATGCAGATGCAAAGCGCTTGTGGCAGATAAGTGAGGAGTTGATTGCACCGTACTATTAGTCGATACAGGCAGTCGAGCGCCGCGTGCGAGGGAGAGACTAGATGGATACCTCAAAAGTTGATTGTGATCAGTTAAAAGATATAGAGACAACGGTTTGCTGTGAGTAACAATTGCAATATAAAGAAGCCGTTATTGGGCCTGTACAAAGAATCAAAGAGGAGCTACATATCTATTGAGCAACATACTATGACGAAATTTACTCACCTAATCTGATGCGGAACCTAAAACAGAGAAGATTAGCGACCCGACTACGAGTGTTCAACAAATCAAACCCTATGTGGATAACATTTCTGAGGCGACGCGGCTAGTTTGTTCACTATGGTTCAGTGAAACATACTTCTGTTAGGGCTGAGTCACTGGTTAGTGGCGTCGCTGATGAGGGATTGTTGCCGGCGTATTAGCAACAATAGCCTTATGGCTTGATAAGACTGCTAAACCTTGGACCGTATCATTGGTTCTAGGCTCGTTTACGGCGGTTGCAGGTTTCTTTGTTTACCCTGAAATGTTTGGTGGGGTGATTACAGAGGCAATAGTGACGGGAATCGCGGTGGGCTGCTTTCTTACCTAATTGGACGGGCAATTGCTTATAGAAAGCGCAATAGAGCGGCAGAGGTTGCGCCTTATTTGGATTGTTAGTTAACGGAGCGCTCTTGACCTTCCCAGTAGGGTGCTCTGAGTTCTCTCTTAAGAACTTTTCCCGGCCCTGACTTGGGTAGTGGTTCGAGCTGCACGTCGATTCCTTTGGGAACCTTGTATCCAGCCACCCGTTCGCGACAGAACTCAATTACCTCTGCCGGTTCTATTTCGTTTCCTTCTCGCGGTACGATTACCGCCCAGACAGCTTCTCCCCACTTATCATCTGGAACGCCAAATACCGCCGCTTCGAGAATGGCTGGGTATTGGTAAAGGGCTTCTTCAACTTCAGTACAGTACACATTTTCTCCGCCGGTAACGATCATGTCTTTGCTGCGATCCACCAAGAAGACATAGCCCTGATCATCCATATAGCCGAGATCTCCAGTCCAATAAGCGCCATCTTTAAGTACCGCTGCCGTCTGTTCAGGCTTGTTCCAGTAGCCTTGCATTACGTTGGGGCCGCGTACTACCACTTCGCCAATTTCTCCAGAAGAAAGAGGGCTGTCATTCGGACCTAATATGTCGATTTCATTGCCTAGCACAGGTCGGCCGCAGGATCGCGCTAGTGGAGAATCGATCAGATTTTGTTCATTGTTGAGTACCGTGCAGAGAGGGGAAAGCTCGGTTGCCCCATAAACTTCAACGAGTTCTGCAGTAGGGAAGGCGCTATGAGTGCGACGCAGGACCTGTGTTGCTATCGGCGATCCACCGTGTGCAAGCATTTTTAAAGTGCCGGTTTTTCGAGGGCGTATATGCTGTTCTTCTGCGATAGCCGCTAGCATCGTTGGAACCCCGAGACTCTCTGTTATCCCATGCTCTTCAATCAGGTCCAAGGCAGTTTTCGGATCGAATGCTGCGAGGGTCACCTGCGTTCCCAGGGTCCAGATATTGGCGATTACGGCTGTAGAGCCTGCTGCGTGAAACAGCGGCGCCATCACCAGCATTACATCATCTTCTTTCTGCGGAACTGATGCGAGATAGTGAAACGTATTCGCGATGAGATTGCGATGGCTTAGCATCACGCCCTTGGATTTGCCGGTAGTACCTCCTGTATAGAACAGGCCGGCTAGGTCGCTTTCCTCTAAGTTAATTCCGAGCTCTATTTCCACCGCCTGATTTAACATCGTGTCATAGCTATCGGGAATCATGATGACATGTTCTACATAGCCAGCTAGTTCGCCCGGATCACGGTCGATGAGTAGTACCCTTGTCTGCGAGTCTTCGAGGGCGTATTTCAGTTCTGCCATTGCGTGACGGGTATTGAGAGGCACAACTACTAAGCCAGCGGCGGGCACGCCCATATAGGTTTCAATATACCGCTGGCCATTGTTCGCTAAGATTGCGACTCTGTCTCCCTTTTTTAATCCCAGATCTCGCAGGGCTCCAGCTAGGAGACGGCAACGGCGATGCAATTCGGCAAAGTTTACAGACTCAGCACCGTCTATCACTGCCGTTTTCGTGGCCGCCATTCGAGAGGCGTATTTTATTGGATCCGCGAAGGTGTGCATAAGCTTGAGCGTCTTAAATTAGTTTTCTTTTAGCCCGAAGGTATAAACCACGTTGCCGGATGCGATCGTTACGAATTGCTGTCCGTCTATAGCATATGTCATAGGGGCTGCATGCACTCGCGCGCCTAGAGAGATATGCCAGAGTTCTTCGCCACTGGCTGCATCTAGTGCGAAGAAATAACCATCTGCGCTACCGGTGAATACGATACCGCCAGCGGTTGTGGTTATGCCTGCTGAGGAGCGGGGCATGATGGGAAATTCCCACTCGATTTGTGCAGTGGCAGGATTGATTGCCCGAATGGAGCTATGGAATGCATCCATCGGCTGATTGTAGCGACCGCCACCGCCCGTGAAGCGCTCGCCTTCCTCGTAGTCCTCGTCACGCTTGAAGAACTCTTGTTCGCCATCGAAAGAGGTGACATAGAATAATTCTGTCTGCTGGCTATAGGCGGGCGAGTACCAATTGGTCGCGCCGACGATAGGAGGGGAGACCAAAATACCTTCATAGGTTGGTGCCATGCCGGGAGTAGGAATGGGGCGACCATTCGGGTCTAATCCCTGCGCCCAAGTCTGCGTCGCATAAGCTTCTCCTTCCAAAAATTCTCCCGTTTCGCGATCGATGGTGTAGAAAAAAGCATTGCGGTTGGCCCACATCATTACCTTGCGCGTGCTGCCTTGATATTCGATATCGGCCAGAATCGGCACCTGGATCGAATCATAGTCATGCACATCGTGAGGTGTAAATTGGAAGTGCCACGCTATCTCGCCGGTGTCCCCATTCAGAGCTAGAGCCGAATCGGAATAGAGATTGTCACCGAGGCGAACATCGCCATTCCAGTCCGGACCGGGATTGCCCGTGCCCCAGTAGATGAGATTCAGGTCTGGATCGTAGGAGCCGGTGATCCATGTAGCTGCACCTCCAGTTTTCCATGAGTCACCGGACCAGCTATCGTTGCCAGGCTCTCCCGGGCCCGGGATGGCATAGGTGCGCCACTCAAGTTCGCCAGTAACGGGGTCGTAGGCGTCGATGAAGCCGCGTATGCCGAACTCGCCGCCTGCGATTCCTGTAACAACTTTGTCTTTTACGATTAGTGGCGCGGCAGTCTTACTGTAGCCGGCTTCGTAGTCGGCTACCTCGACGTCCCAGAGAACATTTCCCGTACGCGCATCGATAGCAACGAGGTGGGCATCAAGAGTGCTCATGAAAAGTGTTTCACCAAGTATGGCTACACCTCGATTATTTCTTCCGCAGCAAATACGTAAATCTTCTGGTAGCTCATGGTCGTAACGCCAATATACTCGACCGGTTCGCGCGTCAACTGCAGTCAGATTGCTAGGTGCCTCAGTGATAAACATGATGCCATCGACGACAGTGGGCACTGTTTCCGCGCGGTCGATCACGGGTATCTGATACGACCATTTCATTTCTAATTCTGTCACATTGCCCGTGTTGATCTGATCGAGTCGGCTGTAGCGCTGACTGTCCAGAGTGCCTGAGTACATCATCCAGTTCTCAGGCTCACTCTGAGCATTAACGAGGCGCTCCCATGTCACTGGACTAAACGCAGGTGTTATAACAGTCTGAAACGGATCTTCCTGAGCCTGAAGAGGTAACGCTAGAAAAATGCCACATAGCAATAGAGATAATTTGTTCATACTTAGTTCTCCTTTCGCAGAGAAAATAGATAGGCCACAAGGTCATCTACTTCGCTGTCGGACAAAGTCTGTGTATAGCTCGGCATGGTAGACGTTTCGAGCCGTTCGAAGGATGCAATCTGATTCTTCGGGTAAGACCAAAGATTCGAATCTTCATCCATTATTCTCAATGAGAAGCTGTCTTCATTCATGCGCAGCCCCTCTCTAACAGTGCCATTGTTGTCTGTTACGCGCATTGTCCACCAGCGCGGGGCAACGTCTGTATGGGGGTTGAGCATATCGCTAAGTAATTCTTCTGGGCTGCGTTGTTCACCAATCCTAGAAAGGTCGGGACCTAGTCGGCCGCCTTGCCCGTCGATCATGTGACAGCTGTTGCAGTCTCCCTTGTCTGTGAACAGGCGGGCACCACCGGTGACCGAGCCAGGCAAGTCGATGTTCGCAGGATTGGTGCTTAGGGAACCTATGTAGGCCACTAGCTGCCAAACCTGGGCGTCAGGTAGGTCAGCTGCGACAGGGAGCATGGCGGTTCCGGGAATGCCAGTGCGGATGATGTTGTATATACCAACATCGGAGCTGGCGCGGGCCAATCTACCCGTAAGGTCTGGCGCGCCAGTCTCATCGTTGCCCTTCGCATCGAAGCCGTGGCAACGCGAGCACTGCCGCTCGAAATATCTGAGGCCAGCATTGATATCAAAATTGGTATTGTAGAGATTGCCCGCATCTTCGGCAAAACTGCCGCTTGCAGCTAAGAACAAGCCGCTAAGTGCCGTTGTCGCCAAGTGCCGCAACTGCGTCGTGAGATTGCCCATGCCCACTCCTCGTTATTGTTATTTTGGTGAGGCCTAGTAGTGTACCACCACTCTTTTGCATGGCAATTGCTATTACTCTTTGGCGTTGATAGTTCGGCCATGATCGCTCTCAAATGGATTGCGGAAAACCGCTCAAATAATCGTCGAAAACATGACAAAACTGTAGTCTTCTCTAAAGACTAAAACTATAATGCGGGCAAATAACGCGGGTCAAAATTATGGCACCTACACTAAGCGCTCTCTTTGGGCGTTCTCCGATCAGGCCTATTCAGGAACATATGGCGATAGCTACCCATTGTGTCGAGTTGTTGGGTGAATTTCTAGAAGCGAGTTTCATTAAAGACTGGGAGGCGGCTCTTGCTGTGCAGCAAGAAATTCGGGGTCAGGAAAATATAGCTGACGATCTTAAAAGCGATGTGCGCACTAACCTGCCTAAGAGTTTGTTTCTTCCAGTATCCAGAACAGATTTGTTAGAGCTGTTGCATACACAAGATAAGTTGGCGAATCGCGCGAAAGATATAGCTGGGTTAATGCTAGGCAGGCGTATGGAGATTCCTAAGAGTCTGGTGCAGGAGGTTCGCGACTATTACAACGAGAGTCTGCTCGCCTCGAAGCAAGCTCTCAAGGTTATCAACGAACTGGACGAGCTGCTCGAGGCAGGATTCCGCGGGAAAGAGGTCGATTTGGTTGAAGGCTTGATTAATGAATTGGATGAGCTTGAACACCAAACTGATGTAAGTCAGGTCAAGCTTCGAGCGAAGCTGTATGAGTTAGAGGAATCTCTGCCTCCGGTGCACGTAATGTTTCTCTACAAGATTATCGACCAGATCGGCGATCTGGCAGATATTTCAGAAAGTGTGGGCGCTCGGCTACTGCTGTTGATTGCGCGATAAGAAGATTAGTAAAGCTTCGCAAGCTGGGTGATACATGTCTGATATAATTTCCCAATACGGTACTATATTTTTGATTATGGCCTGTTTGTTCGGCTTCTTCATGGCATGGGGCGTAGGTGCGAATGACGTAGCCAATGCGATGGGTACTTCGGTTGGTGCCGGGGCCATCACGATTAAACAGGCGATATTCATCGCCATGATATTTGAATTTGCCGGCGCCTACTTAGCAGGTGGGGAAGTGACCTCTACGATTCGTAGCAGCATCATAGATATCGATAAAGCTGGGTTTACGGATTCTCCCGAACTATTAGTTTACGGCATGCTTTCCTCGCTCTTAGCGGCGGGTACTTGGCTATTGATTGCCTCTCACTATGGCTGGCCCGTTTCTACAACGCATTCGATTATCGGTGCAATCGTAGGTTTCGCGGTTGTGGGTATCTCGGTGGATGCCGTCGTGTGGAGCGAGATTTGGAAAATCGTGGCGAGCTGGATTGTTTCTCCTATGTGTTCCGGCATCATCGCTTTCTTTATATTCCGTAGCGTGCAGAAACTTGTTCTCGATACGGATGACCCCTTCGCTAACGCAAAAAAATACGTCCCTTTCTATATTTTCTTAGTCGGCTTCATGATTGCGATGGTAACTCTGGTAAAGGGATTACGTCATGTAGGATTGGAGTTCAGTTTTGGTCAGTCTTTGCTAATGGCGATAGGAGTTGGGATCTTGGCCATGATCATTGGTATCTTCTTGCTTCGTGGTATTAGGGAAGTTTCAGCGGATAATGATAGCTTTCACATTGGCAGTGTCGAAAATGTATTTGGTGTGTTGATGATATTCACAGCCTGCTCGATGGCTTTCGCCCATGGATCGAACGACGTCGCAAATGCCATCGGGCCGTTGGCTGCTGTGAACGGTGTGGTACAAAGTGGCGGCGTATTTGCTGAGGAATCCGGCCTGCCATTTTGGATACTGATCTTAGGCGGTGGCGGCATAGTCGCGGGTCTGGCGATGTGGGGCTACAAGGTGATAGCGACCATAGGCAGAAACATTACTGAACTTACGCCCAGTCGTGGCTTTGCCGCAGAATTGGCCGCTGCGACTACAGTGGTGGTAGCCTCCGGCACAGGAATCCCAGTGTCGACAACCCACACGCTGGTAGGCGCGGTATTGGGGGTAGGCCTAGCTCGTGGCATCGGCGCTCTTAATCTCAATGTTGTCGGTAGAATATTTCTATCCTGGGTGGTTACGTTACCTGTAGGTGCAGCAATTTCCATAGTATTCTTCTTTATATTCAAGTCAATTTTTTCTTAGTCAACGCACTTGCATCTCAAGTAGCGGCTACTCTTCAGGGGCTTCGTGGCTACTCAAATTCAGAAGTGTGAGGATTTTGCGAGCCCACATCAGTCCAAAAATTCATGGATAATTCCAAACCCCTAGGACGTTGGCTCGGCGAAGCTATTGCAAGGCAATGGTTTTAAGGCGTTGGTGCAACAAGTTCGGTTTCTGCCTATACCTTAGATCGAGCAGTTGGTGAGGTAAGCCTCGAAGAGAAGCTGCAGCATTGTAGAGCGTTGTCTGTAGCCACGGATATTCCTACTAACGCAGGTTTTGAGAACGGCTATTCTGAAGATATTATCGATGTTGTTGAAAATATCAAGCGACTTGCAGAGACAGGTATCGCCGGATTTTCAATTGAAGACTTTAGTCACGAGCATCGTCAGTTATATGACTTCTCCGAGGCGATCGAGAGAGTGCAGGTAGCTGTCGAGACTGTTGCCGAATTGGGGGTGCCACTAGTGCTGGGGGCGCGAGCGGAGAACTCACTTCGAGGGTTGATGGCCTAGATGATACGATCAAACTTCTACAGAAATTCGAGGCGGCAGGTGCACACGTGCTATATGCGCCCGGCATAAATTCACCGAATCAACTGCGAACCGTAACAGGCTCTTTAGATAAGCTCTTCAACGTGCTGGCATCATTCATGTCTGGGGGAAATCTTTTCGAGTTTAGTGAATGCGGGGCGAATCGCATCAGTCTCGGTGGGGCACTGAATTTTGCAGCAATCAACCCCGTTCTTGATGCAAGTGCTGAGATGATCGAGAATGGGAAATTCGGTTGGTTAGAAAGCTGGGCAGATGGTGCTGTATTGTCGAAGCTTCTAAAAGTGTCAGACTGATTTAGAATGCCAGCACGTTTCCAACACTAGTCATCTTTGACCTGTTTTTATTTCTCCGTTTTCTCAACTTTTTCGGCTTTCTTGACTCTGATCCTGTGGCCGTCCACATCCTTGCCATTTAGATTCTTGACTGCAGCCTTGGATTCGCCGGCCTTGGGCATTTCGATAAAGGCGAAACCCTTAGAGCCGCCTGATTTTGGGTCTAGCACTAGTGAGCAGGATTGAACTGTTCCAAATGACTCGAATAGAGCTTTAAGATCTGCCTCGCTAGTGCTTCGTGCCATATTTCGAACTAGTAATTTCATGGTGTTGTGCCTTTGGGATGTCTAATTAACGATCTTCGGTACGAGTTGATTTCGTGGCGCCGGCGAACTGAGCTATTTCTTAGTCAAAATACTTAGTGTGTACATGTTTGTCTGAGGCGTGTTGATGTTCCAGACTCACGCCAGGTCTTCTTTCAGTTCGCGGCCGGATAGGGCGTTTGCTGAATCCGCCGCCACAGTTTGGGCAAACATTATAGAGTGCATTCTTTACGCAATGGCTACAGAACGCACATTCATAGGTGCAAATATGGGCCTGCGCAGGCGCCGGTAGTAGATCTTTGTAGCAATGCTCGTAGTTTGTCTTAGTTCTAATACTATTAACTCTTCAGTCTAATGCAGTCTTAAAATTCGGCTTCTTCCATTGCTGCCATGCTCATCATAAGAAACCCGGTAAACGCAGCACTGTTTGGTGACAAGGATGAATCAACTTTCGTCTTCATCTCGTTAATCACTGAGCGAAATTTTTCATAGAATTCCCATGAAGGTTGCGGCCTATAGTGAAGGTCTTGTAGCTCAAAATGCGCTATAGCCTTTTTGGCAGTTGTTGGTTTAACGAATACTTCATCCTGCGGACGGAAGTAAACAGGGCAGATGCTAATCAGTGACCACTTGGCCATTTTCCCACTTAGCATGATTCCTAGAATTTTATCGAAGCCTTTCTCGCTATCGCCATACAGCTGTTCTTTTAACCCGCTTGCTAGAGCGTTCTTTTGTTTTGGTTCTAGAGCCCTGCCGAAATCGCGAAACTTTGGTTTCTCAAAAATCGAAACCATTGAAGAGCGAGACACAATCTTTATCATACTTTCGATAATTTCCGGTGGATCCCTGAAATTTTTCTTCGTGAACAGTTCTTGAGTAAGCGAAATCATCTTATCCATTTTGTGTTTCTTGCCGATTGCCATCATCTCAGGATGAGAGAATCCCCCTGGGTAGCGAGTTAGGAAAAATTCTTCGGCTCGCTTTAGCCTTTTCAAGTTCATTCGCGGTTCGCTACCCGTTAGTTTTCGTTCGGCAGGAATGAGTAATTCGCCGCGTACTCGAGCATCTGCGACATGAAGTCATTCGGATACTCAATCCGTACATTGCTGACCACGCCATTTTCGTCATCGGCTATTACGCGAGGATTTATAAATCCGGAGTAGGGGGCGACGTCCAAAGTCGCATAACGCTGCAATACTTCGGCGTGTAGTTCTTCGTCTACCTGTGTGCCGTAATTTTCTACGAGCTCCCTGGCAGCCTCGAAGTCTCCCTCGGATTTGATGCGCTGAATTTCTTTTAACAATCTGCCGAATATTTCACGTAGCTTCTCATAGTCATTTACAACGAAAAAAGTCTTGCCATCTCGAATCACCCGTTCGATGACGTTTTCTTCTAAGCCTTGTTCATAAGACCACAGCGCGACGAGCTGACGATTTCGCATGTGAGCCTCTTCGACCAGTTCGCCCGGCTGCAATCGATACAGCTGTAGCATCGCGCCACCACGGATATAGGAATCGTATTCGGTTCGCCCAACATCTAGGCTATCCATTACTCCAATCTCTATTAGCATGGGGTCCATAATGTAGTACAGCGCTACCAGATCAGCGCGACCCTCTTCCAAGGTGCTAGCGTATTGACGCAGTGTCTCTCGTGTCGTGCCGACACCTTCATTGATTAGTCCCGATGCATGCCCTATGACCTCGTGCATGTCGGTATGTAAATCGCCAGCTTGCTCTGAATGTGTACGGCTACGCAGAATCTCTTCTGTCGTAAACGCGAACTCTTCGAGCGTCTTGCTAGGTGAGGAGTTATACGCGCTTACAATATTGCCAAGGCTCACGGATTTCGAACCATACTCCGCACGAATCCAACTAGAGTTCGGGAGATTGATGCCAATGGGAGTTGCCGGTGACGCATCACCAGATTCCATAACGACAGTAATGACCTTGCCATCGATGCCCGTCACGTCTGCTTTCTTATGTTCGTCCTGAATGGGAGAATTATCTTCGAACCATTGTGCGCGCTCGCCAATAGCAGAAATCCTGAGGGTGGCTTCAGCATCGCGAAAAGATACCACCGATTCGAAAGAGCCTCGATAGCCTAGCGGGTCGTTATAGACTTCGATGAAGCCGTTGATTACATCTATCGCTGAGTCAGTGTCTGCTACCCATGCGATATTATAGGCATCGAAATCCTCAAGATCGCCAGAACGGTAATACTTTACAAGCAATTCAAAAGTTGTTCGCTGTTTGTCATTCTCGGCTACACCAATGGCGCGCTCTAGCCAATAGACGACCTGCTCAAGCGCCTCGCTATACATACCGCCGATGTGCCAGACGCGCTCAACGATTTGGCCATCTACCTTTACTAGTTTGGAATTGAGTCCATAAGAGATCGGAGTTGAGTCATCACTTGCTGAGAGTGCCGCATAAAAGTCGACGACCTCCTGCTCGGTAACACCTTCGTAGAAATTAACCGCCGATGTAGCCACTTTGTCTACGCCGTCAGCAGTGTTTACTTTCTTTGGGTCGAGGTTCTGATCAAAGAGTATTGGTGTTAGTTCGGTGATTAGCTGCTCTACACTTTGATCTTCAAGTAGCGGGAAATCAGATTCTGCTGAGGCAGCGCTTATAACTTCGTTGAAGTACTCCTCGTCAAAGAGCGGTGTGAATTTTAGACCTGAGTAGTGGTGGTGGATGCCGTTCGCAAACCAGACCTGTTTTGCATAGGTTGTGAGGTGGCCGAAGTTTTCAGTGTCTCTAGCGCCAGCATAGTTTTTTAGTACTTCCTCGAGAGTGCGCCGAATTCGTAAATTATGTTTGTAGTTCTGATCAAACATGATGTCGCGGCCGGAGAGTGCTGCCTGAGATAGGTAGTACAGGAGTTCCTTCTGCTGATCGCTTAAATCCTCAAACCCCGGGACCTGATATCGCAACATACGAATGTCTGCGAAACGATCGGCCGCATAGTTAAAGTCATCTTCTGCGGCGAATGGAGAGGCCTCCAGCGAGGGGCTAAGATCTGTCGTTGCCTCAATTGTGGTGACTGGCATTGTTGTTTGTGTTCCGCTGCCTTCGCTGCAAGCGTTTAGAAGGGCTAGAGAAGCGAGCACAGTCAAAAGACGAGTAATGATGCGCTTGTCGACTGAAAAGGAAGAAGTCATGTAGTAATCCTTGGGGTCATAATTGAGCTGGTTGTACACAGGGGAACGCGAATACCTTCCTGCCCTGTAGAGCAGCTTTCGGGTGCATATTGAGTCGGTGGTTTCACTTTGTTCGATATAAGGGGGAATTCTATATTGGAAAGGCCGTAAGCGCGACACTATCCTGCCAATTGAACTGCAGATAGTTAGAATAGGTTTGTCAGGATTCGGCGAGTACGAAGCGGTCCTTGCCTTCGTGCTTCGCTGTGTATAGACACTGATCTGCCTTTTCTTTCAGTTGCTCTAAAGATAATTGTTCGGAATGCATAGCGATGCCACCGCTAAAGGTGATGCTGGTTTTCGCCTTGATCGCGCTGCCAATACGATCAACAAGGGTTTGCGCAGATTCTAGGCTGGTGAAAAGCAGTACAAGTAAAAATTCTTCGTCACCATAGCGCATCACCAAATCCTGATCTCGAGAAGAGTCTTTTAATATATCGGATACTTGCAATAGTAGGTCGTCACCTGCGCTATGGCCGAACCCATCGTTGAGCAGCTTGAAATTGTCGATATCCAATAACACGATGCTGAGCGGATCTTTGTGCCGCAATTAAGAAAGGAGTAAGGTCTCGATCAAGAGATATAGGCGGCGACGATTCCCTAACTTGGTTAGCGTGTCTGTTAGAGCTTGATGCTCGTTCTCGATTCGCAGGGCAAATTTTTTAACTAGCAATTTATTCTGACGAGGAATGAGGCGTGGAATCAGCAAGTAGGCAATAAGCAGGAGCAAGCCTGGGGCATTAAATAGGGTTTCTTGAATCTAAAATGTTTTCACGATTAAAGACAGTATGCTTGCTTTCATGAACAGGAAATCGCGGGGAGTAAGGTGCTGTATGACAGAATTCCTCCCGATATGAGTGTCATTACGATCACTGCATAGTATAGGAGGGCTATAAATTCATTCTGCTCAAAGGGAATGAATGCCGCGCTGGAAAACATAGAAAAGGAAGGATGCTGCTGTCGAAAGAATAGCTCTCCTAGGGCTTTACGTTCTCAAAAATGATTTCCCTAGTTTTCATTTTTCGCACAAATATTATCGATAGAATTATGCGCGGTATATAGGAGATGCCAACGGCAATCATTCAAGGATAAGCAATTCTAATACTTGCTAGTTGGTCGATCATATAAGCAAAGAAGAGCACGCCGGCGGCAATACCGAAATAGCCGACGATCGTGTTCTCATAGAGGACACAGATTCGCTCGAAATTAAGTTTAGGATTTGTTTCTTTTTTGCTCACCGAGGCGCTTTCGCTGCAAATATGTAGTTAATCGCTGGATTTCGTATTAAATTATATGCCCAATCCATCTTCCCGCCAGCATGACTCCTGACCAGAGGAGAAGTGATAGGCTCCCGACGATTTTTAATTGGATAGGAGTTGGAGCGGCGTCATCCCATTGAGCTATGTTCTTGTAAACGCGGAAGTGGAAATACGCCATATTTATGCCGGCGAGGGCGAGCAGGGCAATCTTCCACTGAAAAGCTGGATTAACTACATGTGACGCGGCGCGCGTGATGAACATACCAAGGCCGGTAATCGTCGCAATCACGAACGCGCCCCAGCTCCAAGGCACTAATTCTTTAGAGAGAGTGCTGATCGAATACTTTACTGCGGCAATTCCGAGGAGCCGTAAGTCCACCATTAAAATGGAGCCGACAACAAATGCTGCCGCAATAACGTGAATAGATTCAAGAAATGGAAACCAGCTAGTGCCGCCGATTTCCCAAGAAATTGGCCAGTTCTCTACATCGATCCATTTTGGTGAGGTCAAGAATCCCATTTGAGTTACCAGTATCGTCTAATCTGTTTTTTCATTGCCCAAATTCCAGGCGATTTTTAAATCTTCGGCGCCAATGTACGTTTCAAGACTTGCTAGGCCAGCCACCACGTTTGGGTCTGAGAATAAATTCTTAGCAGCAACCTGTCCAAGAGCTGCAAAGCTCGTCTGTAATGCAGTGCTGCCCTCATTCTTAAGCGCTAGTCTGGTTTCGTTAAAACAAGCCCTGCTTAGCAGTTTTATTATCAGCTGGGCCATTTCTCGATTTGCGTGGTCGCGTGCAGAGACTGATACGCCCGTTATCTCCTCAACGGCAGGGGCCAGGGCCATTGCAGTGAACCTCCATTTGACCAAGCTGCGTTTGTCTTCCTCGGATGTAGTGCCGAGAAGACATGCTGATAGCTCGTCTGTGTATTCGCCCGCGATAGTCAGCGGTGAAAGTGTCAGAAGTCCCAAGATAAGTAATGTCTTTAAGCCTGAACTCGATCTCGCATTATGGGTTTTCTTGGTAGGCATATCGAGAATTCCTTTGATGGGCACTAGGTAAGGCACTATGCTGGGTAGTAAATGTATTCTGCGTAGGCGATCCAGCGACCAGCCATGGCGACCATAATCCACAAGAATATTGAGAGCAGGGCGATTCCTCGAGCGCTCCACAGGCGTTTGGAGCTGGATTCCCAATAGCTTTCTTGTCGCTTGCTCATTACATGGAAAAACAGCGTTAAGAGGACCGCGGGGATCAGGAAGCTTACCTTCCAGCCAAAAACTGGATTGTTGAAATATCTAAGCGGCCTGCCGAATAGAAAGAAGGCGCCGGAAATGAGATTCGACGCCAAGGCCCACCATAACCAGGGCATCAGCCTGTTGGTCATCTCAGAGATTTTTTGGCTAGGAACGGCTAGACCCAATATGCGCAAATCGAGCAGGACGACACTGCCCATTACTACGGCGATGCCGAGGATGTGCACGGTCTGAATGATCGGTGGAAACCCTGGGATTGTGCTCAGCGCCCAAAGAGCGCCCGACTGCAAGAAACTGCCGTCTAGCAAGGTGCCAATACTAGTGAAGAAATCGGGCAAGTTAAGACCTTCATTGTTCTTATTATGATTTGGTGTTTATCGGCTAAAGATACTTATCCGTTACCGCCCCTTCCGAAGCCGAGGAAACTGAGGCTGCGAACTTCGCCAGCACTCCCCGAGTATAGCGAGCAGCCGGTTTCTGCCACTTCGCTAGCCTAGCAGCAATCTCTTTATCGCTCAGGTCTATTTTGACCTCGTTAGTTTCAGCATCGATAGAGATCCTGTCGCCAGTCTGCACAATAGCGATCGGTCCGCCTTCTATAGCTTCTGGGGTCACATGGCCCACAACGAAACCGTGGCTGCCGCCAGAGAATCGGCCGTCTGTAATCAGAGCGATATCTTCGCCGAGGCCTTTGCCCATGATGGCTGAGGTTGGGCTTAGCATCTCTCGCATGCCTGGCGCGCCCTTTGGTCCTTCATAGCGAATAACGAGTACATCGCCCTTGATCACAGTGCCGTCTAGCACGCCCTCGAGGCATTCTTCCTCTGACTCGAAGACCCGAGCATTGCCAGTGAAGCTTAGGCCTTCCTTACCGGTGATCTTTGCCACCGCTCCAGTAGGCGCTAAATTTCCTTTTAATATAACAAGATGGCTGTCTTTTTTAATAGGATTGTTAAAAGGACGAATGATGTCCTGCCCCTCTGGATAGGGCTCTACAGTTGCAAGATTTTCAGCCATTGTCTTGCCCGTTACTGTCAGGCAGCTTCCATCTAGCATGCCGGCGTCTAGCATGCGCTTCATTAGTGGCTGAATGCCGCCAATTTTGATGAGCTCCGACATCAGGTATTTGCCGCTGGGTTTGAGATCCGCCAGCATCGGTGTCTTCTTGCCAATGCTGGTAAAATCGTCGAGTTCTAGGTGAACGCTCATGGTATGTGCCATGGCGAGCAGATGCAGGACCGCATTGGTAGAGCCGCCAAGCGCGATAACTACCTTGATGGCATTCTCGAATGCCGAGCGGGTCATGATGTCTGAAGGTTTAATATCATGCTCGATCAGGTGCATGATCGCCTCGCCAGCATCTAGACAGTCTGTGACCTTCTCCTGCGAGATCGCATCCTGTGCGGAGCTGTTGGGTAGGCTCATGCCTAGCGCTTCGATTGCTGAGGCCATAGTATTCGCGGTGTACATGCCGCCGCAGGAGCCTGGCCCTGGAATGGCAGTTTCTTCAATATTCTTCAGTTCGATATCGGAAACCTTGCCGGCAGAGTGCTCGCCAACAGCCTCGAAGACAGATACGACATTCGTGTGGTTGGGGCCTGGTTGGATAGTGCCCCCGTAGATAAATATAGAAGGGCGGTTCAGGCGTGACATTCCCATCAAGAGGCCGGGCATATTCTTGTCGCAGCCTCCGATGGTGATAATGCCATCGTGACCCATACACCCGGAGACAGTCTCCACGGAGTCCGCAATGACTTCACGGGAGACTAGGGAGTACTTCATGCCCTCTGTTCCCATGGATATGCCATCGGATATGGTTATGCAGCTGTAGATGATCCCCTTACCGCCGGCACTATCGGTGCCCTTGTTCACGTCCTCAGCAAGCTTATTTATATGCATGTTGCACGGGGTGACCATGCTCCAGGTTGAGGCGATGCCGATCTGTGGTTTCTTGAAATCTGCATCGTCGAAGCCAACGGCTCGCAGCATAGCGCGGCTCGGGGACTGCGCAACACCATCAACTACAATCTTAGAATACTTCCGTAAGTCTTTGTTACTCATGAATAGTCCAACTACATATAGCTTTAATTTATAAGTTCTGTTTGGTCATCTACAGGCATGTCTAGCAGGGAAATATTAGCGTCTCCAATGCCCAAGACGCGGCTAATATACACCAGCAAGGGACTCATCGCATTCCCCTTTGGCGGGCTGTGGATATAATCGCTAATGACCTCGGTCAGATAAAGGCATGCACCGAGGCGTGGCATATCTAGCCGACACGGCCTATGCGGCTATATTAGATCAACTCCCACGGATAAGTGTTCCTGCGCGGTCTAGGCTGCACGTAAGGTATTGAAGCGCTGAATAGTATGCGCTTTCGTCATAACAGGAAGGAGGTGCCCTTGGCGTCGAAAGGATGATGAATACGAGGCTGTAAGCGGCGCAGCAATTGATGCATCAGTGCCTGATTCTTCTTGGAACTAGGCAGTTGATATCTGCGCGTGGGATTTCTGGTTAGTTAGTGAATATTACATTAAAAATTAGAAATATACTTAAAAAACAATAAATAAAGACTTCTTCATATAATTAACATTAATTTATTTTGTACCACTTTTTATAAATAATGGTGTCCGAAAGCGGCCAGTATTTGCAGGGGAAAGGAGTATGCTTACTGACTTTGTTTACCTCTTCTAGTTCCTTATTTGGATCGCTGAGCCGCACCAAAATGACAGCTTTAATCAATACTGATGAATTTGAGAATGCGCGTTGCAGTAGAGACCCGCGCTTCGATGGGCGCTTCTTCATTGGCGTACTAACGACGGGTATCTACTGCCGTCCAATTTGTCCTGACCGAATTCCTAAAAAAGAGAATGTACAGCTCTATCGGAGCGCTGCCGGTGCGTGTGAGGCTGGTTTTCGCCCCTGCCTGCGCTGCCGGCCCGAATCTTCGCCGGGTACGCCCGCGTGGATAGGCGCTCCTTACAAAGTCTCGAAAGCCCTCCACCTAATCGCGAGAGGGAATCTCGACCGGTCTTCGGTGGATGAGCTTGCAGAACAGCTCAGTATAGGTCCGCGGCAGCTGAGTAGGCTATTTCAGCAATATGTGGGAGCATCACCGATAGCGGTTGCGCAGACGCAGCGGCTACATTTTGCGAAGAAGCTTCTCGATGAAACGAATTTGCCTTTATCTCAGGTTTGTTTTGCGGCCGGTTTTGGAAGTGTGCGTCGCTTCAATGCCATTTTTCAGTCCACTTACGCTAGATCGCCTAGGGAATTACGCAAAGGTGTGCGAGGTGCGAAGCAAGCGAAGGGTGAGGGAATACGTGTTCGGCTTTCATATCGCCCGCCGCTGGACTGGAAATCTATGCTTGCCTATCTCGAGTATAGAAAAATACCTGGCGTCGAATACATCGATCTTGAGCAGAATTCCTACTATAGAACAATTGCGATCGATGAAAGCGTTGGTGATATCTGCGTACAATTTTCTGAGACCGAGCATATTGTGATGCTGCAGATAAATTTTCCTGATACGCGCCACTTGTACCATATTGTTGAGAAGGTTAGTTTACTATTTGATCTGAAGGCGGATAGCGAAGAGATTGAGCATTTTTTTAGGGATGATCCACTATTAAAGACGGTTGTTAAGAAAAATCCAGGCACGCGCGTAACTGGTTGCTGGGATGGCTTGGAAGTTACGGTGCGTGCGATTCTCGGTCAACAAGTCACGGTGAAGGCGGCGACGACTCTTGCGGGAAGAGTGGCAGAGCGGTATGGCGAAAACTACAATGGCTCCTCTGCTCATTTAACACGCGTTTTTCCTAGCGCAGAAAAACTCGCCAATGCAGATTTGAGTGGAATGGGGATAGTGGGTCAGCGTATTGCAGCAATTGAGGCTGTCGCTGCAAAGATAGCGACGGGTGAAATTGTCTTTGATGGCGTGCTTGAAACAGAAGAATTTGTTCGTCGGCTCTGCGAAATAAAAGGAATCGGCGATTGGACCGCGCATTACGTAGCGCTGCGAGTGTTAAGCGACCCAGATGCCTTTCCCTACTCGGATCTGATTTTACGACGCGCGGCAACAAATAATCAGGAAACGCTGACGCCGAAAGCACTAATAAAACTAGCAGGGGTATGGCGACCTTGGCGCGCTTACGCCGTAATTCTTTTATGGAAGCACTATCAACAAACCGTTCGTAATAAGTGAGCTTGCTCGCCAGCTCGTACTAATAGCTAATTGAGGAGCCTAACATGACTATGTTCTATCACTATCACACTGCATCCATAGGCGAGTTACTGTTAGCTGGCAATGGAAGTCATCTATCTTTGCTCGGTTTTCCTAGTGGGAAAATGCAGCGGCGACACGAATCTGATTGGACGAAAGATGGGTCCCCCTTCGTTGAGGCCTGTGTTCAATTGGATGCTTATTTCTCAGGAGAATTGAAAGAGTTCGATCTACAGCTAATGCTCAAAGGCACGGCCTTTCAAGAATCGGTGTGGCACGCCCTGGCTGAAATTCCGTACGGTGAAACTTGGAGCTATGGTCAGCTCGCTGCAAACATTGGAAAACCCAAGGCCTCGCGGGCGGTTGGAGCTGCGAACGGAGTGAATCCCATTCCTGTCATTATTCCCTGTCATAGAGTGATAGGTGCCTCTGGCAAGCTAACCGGCTTTGGTGGAGGGATAGAGACCAAGCAATTCTTGCTTGAGCTAGAGTCGGGGCAGATTGCGCCACGCCTCAACTTCGCGTAGGCCTCGAGTAGCTGGGCTGAAGAGGAACTTTAGGTATAAATCTTTGTCTAGATGACTCAGGAAGCAAGCGACTCTCTGCGCTAGGCTGAGCCTATCTGGCAGTCGCGAACAAGGAGCAGTGCTAGATTAGACAAGGGCCGACGGAGAGCTAATAGATGGTATTTGCCGATGACATAGCCTTCGGAGATTTTACCTCGGTTGATCTCGACGATCTTGTTGCTAAGGACGACTATTCCGAGCGAGGGCAGCGAGCATCGAAGACCTTTTCTGAATTTCAGCTGAGTTTCGCAGTCTCAGCGATCCTTCATTTTACGCTCGCATCCACGTTGTTTTATTTTGTCGCCAGTGATATTGCAACGGTCGAAGAGCTCGTTCCTGCATCGATTAAAGTGGAATTCGTTCCGTTCAAACCTTTGCTAATTCAGGCTGAGGAAAGCATCCCCGAGACTCCTTCGCAGAGTGCTGCTCCAATACCCCTTACAGGATCGCCTTCGACATTGCCAGTGGCCGAGTCTCAGCCTGAAAGTAATCAGAAAGATGTTCCTGAGATCGGCGAATCTAAAATAGTGGAAGCTCTGCCAGCGGAAAGTTCGATTGCGAATTCGCTGCCGCCGCTGGAGACGGTTAGCCTCCCATCTGTGGAGTCGGTGCAGCGTGTGTTAAGTAAACTACAACGCAGTGATGCTTCGCGCTTTTATACCTATGACTGCAATAAGTTAGAAGAAGAAAGCGAGTTTAGTGACTGCGCTTCAAGTGATGCCAGAGACTACTCATTGCTAACTCGAAATCCAGTCTATGACTTTCATAATCGAGCGATCGAAATTAGTCGATCTAGAAGAAATGTCACTACGCTCGCTAGACAGAGTGCTAGGGTTTCCGAACAGCTCGCTTTGAGTGATCTGCAGGTGGGTCTTTCGAGTTATGTGCTAGAGGAGTTAGAGCAGGGTATTGAAACTTATTCTAATAATTCCGCGCGCGTTTCAGACCACATGAATACGATGGTCGACAAGAGCGCAGCTGGCGTTATGAGGCGAAGATTATTCGATAATTGGGTGCAACAACAATCCGCTCTGTTGCAAAGCAGGAGAGTTGAGAATCGCAGTGATCGTTAGTCCGAAGAAAGATGCAGAAGTTACGAGAAATTCATTATGGCGCCTGCGAAATGCGCTCGCTGTCTTACAATTGGGGAGAACCCGTTAGGATTTTCTATCGAGTTCTGATTTGGAATGTTCAGCTGAGTTGGCTGGACACTGTAGCGAACGAAAAGTTAGCGGGCCGGAAAATCTAGGAATAATTCTCTAGAGCGTTATACAATGTGTAGACTTTTTCCGAGGCTCATCAAATGAAATTTTTCACCCTCTCCCAGCCAAGGCCTGATCCTCAGATTACGTGTCCGCTAATGTAGTTCTGTGCTCTTTATTTGGGAGTGCGTTTTAGTACCAAAATATTCGCCCAATTCATCAGTCCGGTCTTTTTTTCT
>Ga0308009_10000146_pt1 | contig 62061 bp, 57 predicted proteins | sample Neamet127_FD_203134 | JGI IMG/M metagenome (GOLD analysis project Ga0308009, IMG submission 203134) | Marine microbial communities from water near the shore, Antarctic Ocean - #127 | ecosystem: Environmental > Aquatic > Marine > Unclassified | place: Southern Ocean | collected 2014-07-24 | reverse complement strand
GAAAGGCGAATTGGCGAAAACATTTCAGACCACTCAAATCGAGTCTTGAAATACGATTATCAACCAATGGCCTACGGCAGCGGGGGGCTGGAGCCTCCCCGCGTTTTTTACCGGACACTAGTGACGCGGAGCGTGGGAACGATCGTGTCCGTTTGCCGAATTTTACTCAGCGGGCGTGACAGGCTCTTGAGCCGCTTCAGCCTCTAACTTCAGCCTGTCAGCTTTGCTGATGTACTTGGGTTTGTTGCTTTTAGGCGCGAGCTTGGCGTTGGCCTTCTTGGCGTGAGCTTCGAGCAGTTGTTTGATCTTTTTGCGGCGATTCATGGGCCTGTGCTTGTGTTGTCCTGATTCGAGAGTACCCGCGCGTCGCGCGGGTGGCTGGGGTTCAGCTCCAGAGAGCGCTGATCGGTGTACGCCCCGGATAGTGCGTCGCCACCTGCGCCTGCAGCAACTCTCCACAGGCCAGCGCGTCGGTCAGCGCATGGTGCGCCGAGTACAGCGGCAGGCCATAGCGCAGGCGGCTGTCGGCCAGGCGGATGGAAGTGGGTTCGCGGCCGCGCAGGCGGTCCCACCAGCTCACGGTGCGCTTGGGGTGCAGGCGGGCTTCCAGTTCCATGGTGTCGATGATGGGGAAGATCAGCCCTTCGCCCAGGTGCTGGCGTACGGCCTGGTCGAGGAAGCTGCGCTCGATATTGCGGTAGTGCGCCACCACCACCTTGCCGGCCAGGGCTTCGAGCAGTTCGTCGAGCACGCTGGCCAGGCGTGGGGCGTGGCGGATGTCGCTGTGGGTGATGTGGTGGAAGGTGACCGATTCGGCGTTCAGCTCGCCGGTGGGCTTGACCACCCAGTAGCGCGCCTCGCTGCAACGGATGCGTTGCAGGCTCAGCGGCAGCAGGCCAAGGCTGACGATGGCGTTTTCGCGTGGGTCGAGGCCGGTGGTTTCAACGTCCAGCGCCACCAGCGGGACATCCTCCAGCGGTGTATCAGCCGCGACGCAGCCGGCGCCGTAGAAGGCGCGTAGGCGCGGGTCGCGGCTGCTGTCGGCGAGGCTGGCGAACAGTTGCGGCCAGTCCTGGGCCGCGCGCTCGCTCATCGCGGGCGGCCCGCCGGTTGCGCCGGGTAGCGAAAGCGCAGGAATTTCTGCGCGTTGCTGATCACCTGGAAGGCTTCCTTGAGGTGCTGGCGTTCGCTGGCGCTGAACTGTTCCGGCTCGATGTAGTTGCTCGGCGCGTTGCCAGCCTCTACTTCACGGGCCTGGTGGCGCACGCGCACCAGGCTGAGGAACTCGAAGGCGTAGCGCAGGTGCTCCAGCGCTTCCTTGGGCAACAGTTTGGTGGCGGCGATGGCGTCGAGGCGATCCAGCGAGTTTTGTGCCTTGGAGCCACAGGCCAGGGCGTGCACGCGGATCAGGTCGGTGAGCGGCGCGGTGCCGCGGCCCTTGAGGTTGATGATGTTGCGGTGGCGGCCGTCGGTTTCCATCACGAAGGTGCGGAAGAAGCCCAGCGGCGGCGTGCGATTGAGCGCGTTACGCGCCAGCGCAGCGAGGAAGGCAGGGCTGGCGCTGGCTTTTGCGGCGAGCAGGTCCTTGAGGTTTTCCACCAGCTCGGTTTCGCCGTAGAGGCCGTCAAGGTCGAAGAAGATGCTGGCATTGAGCAGGGTTTCCGGGTTGGGCCGCTCGATCCATTCGCTGAAGTACTGCCGCCACACCTTCAGCGGCTGCCGCCATTTGGGGTTGGTGGCCATGATGCCGCCCTTGCAGTAGCTGTAGCCGCAGGCGGCCAGACCGTCGCTGACGAACTGCGCCAGTTCTGCGAAGTAGGCGTCGTGTTCGTCCGCATCGAAGCGGTCGTCGAGCACCAGGGCGTTGTCCTGATCGGTGAGCAGCAGTTGCTCGTCGCGGGCCATGGAGCCGGCGACCATGAAGCAGTAGGGCACCGGCGGCGGGCCGAGCTTCTGTTCGGCCAACTCCAGCAGGCGCTGGCTGAAGGCGCGGCCGATGCCGCTCATGGCGCTGCCGACCATATGTGCGCTGGCGTCGTCGGCGACCATGCGCACGAAGGTGGCGCGCAGGTCTGGCAGCAGGCTCTTGAGTCCTTCCACCGAGGTCTTGTTGAAGATGCCGTTGACCAGATACAGGCTGCTGCGCGACTCGTAGCGGATGATGTCGGCCAGCGCCACCACGCCCACCGGGCGGCGGCGATGCAGCACCGGCAGATGGTGGATGTTGTTGCGCAGCATGCACAGCATGGCCTCGAACACCGAGTCGTCGGCCTGCAGGGTGATGGGGTTGGGCGTCATGATCTGGCTGACCGGGGTGTCGCTGGGCAGACCGGCGGCAACCACGCGGGTGCGCAGGTCGCGGTCGGTGAGGATGCCGGCCATGACCTGGCTCTGCTGGTCGGCGACATCCACCTGGTGCGGGTCGGGCCAGCGCGTGCCGGGGTCGACGACGATCACCGAGGACACGCTGTGTTCGGTCATCACCTGCGCTACCTGCTGGATCGGCGTATCCAGCGGCACGCTGACAGCGCCGCGCGAGATCAGCTTGCGCACCTTGATCTTCATCAGCTCGCTGGCCTTGCCGTGGCTGTCTTCCAGGGCGGACTTGAGGCGCGACTGACCTTCGGCCTCGACGAAGTCGGCGAAGCTGTCGAACTGCTCGCAGAGCTGATGGAACAGCGCGCCGGGGATGAAGTAGATCAGGCTGTCTTCGATCGCGGTGGCACCCAGGCGTACCTTGTTGCCGCGCAGCAGGCCGGCCTGACCGAAGATGTCGCCCTCGCTGAGGCGGTTGTGCAGTTCGCCGCCACGCCGGTGGATTTCCACCGCGCCGCTGCGCACGTAATGCAGCTCGTGGATCGGCGCACCGACGGCGAGGATTTCGCTACCGGCCTTGAAGTAGCCCACCTGCACCTGGCGGGCGATCTCGTCGAGAGTTTGTTCCGGCAGGTTGTCGAAGGGGGCGTAGCGATTCAGGTGGTCGCGGATCTCGATCAGTTCGATCTGCATGCGGTGTCCTTTACAGCGTGGGCGTCTATCTAAGCACAGACGCCACAGGCTTTGCCCGGTTCCAGGCCGCTCAAGCAGCCGCTCCGGGAATGGCCGTTACCCGTTCAGGATAGCCACCGCGCCCTTTGCTGCGCAGGCCGCTGACATAACCCCGGCTGCTGTACATCAGTCATGACGATGTTTCTGGGGGCAACGATCGGTGAGCGGTACTGGGTCGTGGCCGCCCGCATGCCTGTTCAACACCAGTTCCAGCTGCTTTCGGCCACTGCGTCGTGGGCGTGCAGGCTTTCCGCATGCACGACCCGCAAGCGGAAGCCGCTGGCCTGCGGCAATTGGCGAAGGGCACGGTGCAGACGGCGTGCGGCATCTTCACAGAACATCAGATTTTGCCCGTTGGCCAGGGCGAAGGCCTGTTCGTCGGCGCGCTTCACCGCGGTCTGTACCGGCGTGCCGAGGGCCTGCTCGGCACTGTCGATCAACTCCAGTACGGGCAGTTCGACGCAGCCCGGTGCCAGGCGCAGTTGCAGGGTCGCCGTGCTGCGCTGGCTGTGCGGGGTGGCGACGATACCCTGGGTCGAGCCGAGCCAGTCGAGCACGCTGGAGTAATCCACCTGCTGGTCGGGAAAGTCCCAGGCGAAGCGTTGCTGGATCAGCTGCCGTGCCAGCGCTGCCGAGCAAGGGCAGGTGGAGGAGTAACCGACCTCGACCTGTAATTCGATGTTCACGCCGCGACCGTCCTGACGAGCACGTACCTCGAAGGGGTAGCCCTTCCAACCGTTCAATGGGCTGACCAGCGCCGGCCGTTTGAGCGGCACCTCGCCGCGCAGGGTCAGGGTGGCGCTGTCGGACAGCTCCTGGTGGCTGCTCAGGCAGTCGTCCAGCACCTGCAACACCGCCGGCACGTTCAATGGCTGATGCACCAGGCGCTGCGCCGCCAGGTACAGGCGCGACATGTGGATGCCGCGTGCGCCGGCATCATCGAGGCTCACGCCGATATCGACGCAGGCGGTCACGGCGGCGTCCGCCAGACGAATGGGCAGGGCGATGCCGGCCATGCCGACCCAGTCCAGCGGCAGGTCATGGTGGGTGGCTTGGGCGGCAATATCCGGCAGAGGCTGTTCGTTCATCGTAAATCCGTGGGTAGCGGTCAGAAATAAATGTTATGTTATAACAATTGAAACAAGCCAGCCGATTTGCCATGACCCTGACCGCGACCACCGAAGCCGAACTGCTGGCCCAGCCAGCCGACGACTACATGAACGACGCCCAGCAGCAGTTCTTCCGCGAGCTGCTGCTGGCCCAGCGTGCCGAGTTGCAGGCGCGCATCGATGAGGAATTCACCGAGCTGCGCCAACCCGATACCAGCAGCGACGTCGCCGACATCGGCGCCGCCGAGGAGCAGCGGCAGTGGCAGCTGCGCCTGCTGGAGCGGGAAAAGAAGCTGCTGGACAAGATCGACCAGGCGCTCGAACGCCTGGCGCGTGGCGAATACGGCTGGTGCGCCGAGACCGGCGAACCCATCGGCCTGAAACGCCTGCTGCTGCGCCCGACCGCGACCCTGTGCATCGAAGCCAAGGAGCGGCAGGAGCAGCGCGAAAAACATCAGCGTGACCGTGACTGAACGAGGAACACTCCCATGAATCAGCGTCTACCCGTTACCGTGCTGTCCGGCTTTCTCGGCGCCGGCAAGAGCACCCTGCTCAACCATGTGCTGAAGAACCGCGAAGGCCGCAAGGTCGCGGTGATCGTCAACGACATGAGCGAGATCAACATCGACGGTGCCACCGTCCAGCAGGACGTCAGCCTCAACCGCGCCGAAGAGAAGCTGGTGGAAATGAGCAACGGCTGCATCTGCTGCACCTTGCGCGAAGACCTGCTCGACGAGGTCAGCCGCCTGGCCCGCGACGGCCGCTTCGACTACCTGCTGATCGAGTCCACCGGCATCAGCGAGCCGCTGCCGGTGGCCGAGACCTTCACCTTCCGCGATGAGCAGGGACGCAGCCTGTCCGACCTGGCGCGGCTGGACACCATGGTCACGGTGGTCGACGGGGTGAACTTCCTGCGCGATTTCCATGAGGCCGACAGCCTGGCCAGCCGGGGCGAAACCCTGGGCGAGGAGGACGAACGCTCGATCACCGACCTGCTGATCGAGCAGGTGGAGTTCGCTGATGTCATCCTCATCAGCAAGATCGACCTGATCAGCCAGGCCGAGCGCGAGGAGCTGATGGCCATCCTGCGCGGGCTCAACACCCACGCCGACATTCAGGCCATGAGCATGGGGCAGATCGCCCTGGACAAGATCCTCGACACCGGCCGCTTCGACTTCGACCGCGCCTCGCAGGCACCGGGTTGGCTCAAGGAACTGCGTGGCGAGCACGTGCCGGAAACCGAGGAATACGGCATCGCCTCCAGTGCTTACCGTGCGCGCCGGCCGTTCCATCCGCAGCGCTTCTTCGATTTCCTCTCTCAGGAATGGCGCAACGGTCGTCTGCTGCGCTCCAAGGGCTTTTTCTGGCTGGCCAGCAAATACCAGGAGGCCGGCAGCTGGTCGCAGGCCGGCGGACTGATGCGCCACGGCCTGGCCGGACGCTGGTGGCGCTTCGTACCCAAGCAGCACTGGCCGCAGGACGAGGAAGGTCTGCAGACGATCATGAAGCACTGGAGCGCCGAGGTCGGCGACTGCCGCCAGGAGCTGGTATTCATTGGCCAGAACATCGACTTCCCGCAGTTGGTGCGTGAGCTGGACGACTGCTTGCTCACCGATGAGGAAATGGCCGGCGGCCCGGATGCCTGGCGTCTGCTCGCTGACCCCTTCGGTGCCTGGCAGCAGGAGGCCGCCTGATGTTCGCCCTGCAGTTGCCGAACGTGTCCCGGCAGGTGCTAGGCGAGGATATCCAGGTGCTCAGCGAGGTGCTGCATGACGGCGTCAATCTGGCGGTCTGGCAGCGCCGCCTACCGGCGCAGATCGCCGACTTCGCCGACGCGCTGCTGGCCCAGGGTGAGCCGCTGGCGCAGTCCATGACCCTGGAGCTGGCGCAGCCGGACAGCGAGCCGAACCTCGATGGCCTGCTGGCGCAGTACGCCGATCTGCCGGGCCAGGCGGCCTTTCTCGCCGACGTGGTCTGGCTGGTACGTGCCTATGCCTGCCTGCTCGATGCCCGGCGCATTGGCCTGCGCCTGCGCGCGCTGGACAAGGCCATGTGCCCGCGTTTTCACGTCGACCATGTGCCGCTGCGGCTGATCACCAGCTATGCCGGTGTCGGCAGCGATTGGCTGGAGGAGGGCGTGATGCCGCGCAGCAAGCTCGGTCAGCCGGGCGCAGAGCCGCAGGACGAGGCGTTGATCCAGCGTCTCGACGCCGGCCATGTAGCGCTGGCCAAGGGCGAGAAGTGGCAGGGTAACGAGGGGCGTGGGTTGATTCACCGTTCGCCGCAGCCGCCTGCCGGGCAGCGACGCTTGCTGTTGACCCTGGATTGGCTGGCCTGAATATCACCCGCTGACGACGGTAGGAGCCCCGCCTCGGGGCGAAGCGATCGTGGTTGTTCAGGAAACCTGCGGCGTGATCACTATTCGCCGCGAGGCGCGGCTCCTACGAGAAATGATCCACTGCAATGGGGCATAACAAAAAATAGGCCGGAGCGACTGCCCCGGCCTTAAGCACCAAGAGATCATGCCGGCGCGTGACTTGGCATGAGGGTTACGTGAGGTACCCGAGGTCATTAAGCGCCTGTTGGGTGACAGTTTGATGTCAGCGTTTCCGCGTAGGGCGGGTGCAACCCGCCAAGCAGGGAGTGGCGGGTTGCACCCGCCCTACAGCACTCGGCTCAGGGCTTGATCCACTGGCCCTGATACTGCGTCTTGCAGGCCGGCTCCAGGTACAACGCGTCGCTGGCCACGCCGTAGTAGTGGATGTCCTGCAGGTACATACCGCTACCGGCGCGCGCGTTCTGGCAGACGCCGTGGGCACCCTTGGGGCACTGCGCGACGAACTCCACCTCGACCGTCTGGCCTTGCAACTGCGGCTGGCAGAAGCCCTCGCGAAACAGCGTGGCGGGGATGTTGCGATTCTCCTGGCAGACCTTCACGTCCAGGCGTTCGGCCTGGCTATGCACCACGCAGGCTTCAGCCAGGGCCAGGCCCGGCAGCAGGGAAAACAGCAACAGCCATGCACGCATCGTTTCGACTCCCGAAAAACTGCCGGCGAATCTAGCATGCTGCTTAATCGCAGTCTGTGCTGGCACTTGTCTGGCGAACCACCGAACATACATTCATGCTCAGTCAAATCCCTACCCACCTCATTGCCGGCCCGCTCGGTGCCGGCAAGACCACGTTGATCCGTCACCTGCTGGCGCAGAAACCGGCGGGCGAGCGCTGGGCGGTGCTGATCAACGAATTCGGCCAGATCGGTCTGGACGCCGCCTTGCTCGAGCAGGGCGACGACGGCATTGCCATGGCCGAAGTGGCAGGTGGTTGCCTGTGCTGCGTCAATGGCGCGCCGTTTCAGGTTGGTCTCGGGCGCCTGCTGCGCAAGGCCAGGCCCGACCGCCTGCTGATCGAGCCGTCCGGCCTGGGGCATCCGGCGCAGGTGCTGGCGCAATTGCGCCAGCCGCCCTGGCTCGGTGTGTTGGCCGTGCAACCGGCACTGATGGTGCTGGATGCTGCCGCGCTGGCTAGCGGTCAGCCGCTGCCGGACGTGCAGCGTCAGGCGCTGGATGAGGCCGGCTTGCTGCTGTTGAACAAGAGCGAAGGCTTGGACGCCGAGGCGCGAGCGCGGATTGCTACCGATCTGCCATCCGTGCCGCTGCACTGGACCGCGCAGGGTCGGCTCGACTTGGCCCTGTTGCCGGGCCTGGCAGCGCAGGCCTCGCCCATCGAGGTGAGCGCCGAGTTACCCACAGCTGCACCCGGCCTGGCGCAGATCTGGCGCAACGCCGCCGAGCCTGTCTGCCAGGTGCAGGACCAGGTCGAAGGCTGGAGTATCGGCTGGCGCTGGCACCCGAGCCAGCGTTTCGACCTCGAGCAGGTCAGCCGCTGGCTGCAAAGCCTGGGTTGGCGCAGGGCCAAGGCCGTGCTGCATGGCGCCGCAGGCTGGCATTCGTTGAATGCCTTGCAGGGGCAAGCGTTGGCGGCCTGGAGTCCGAGCGAATGGCGCAAGGACTCACGGTTGGAGCTGATCTTCGATCAGGCACAGAACATCGACGTGCTGACTACCTCCTTCGCCACCTGCCGAATCCCTGCGACAGACTGCTAAACTCGCCGCGCTTTCGTCGCTGTGGATAACCTCAATGCAACTGCTGCCCTGGTCTCATGACACCTCTGCCGGTTTCACCCTGCGTGGCTGGCACACGCCGCCCTCGGGCAAGCCGCTGCTGCATTTCCTGCACGGCAATGGCTATTGCGGGCGTGTCTACACGCCGATGCTGGCGCTGCTGGCCGAGGACTTCGACCTATGGCTGTGCGATGTGCAGGGCCATGGTGACAGCGACCATGGCGGCCGCTTTCACGGCTGGAACCGCAACGCTGAGCTGGCGGTGGAGGCCTTCGATACCCTGCGAGGACCGTTCGGCGACGTGCCGCGCTTCGCCCTTGGTCACAGCTTCGGCGGTGTGCTCACCAGCCTGATCCTGGCGCGTCATCCCGAGCTGTTCCGCCGTGCCGTGCTGCTCGATCCAGTGCTATTTAGCCCAGCGATGATCGGGGTGATGGCATTGTCCGACGTGGTCGGCCTGGCGCAGCGCACCGGCATGGCGAAGAAGGCGCAGAAGCGCCGCCGGCAATGGCCGGATCGTGCCAGCGCGCACGCCGCACTGCATGGTCGTGGCATGTTCCGTGGCTGGGACGAGGCGGCATTCGACGCCTATATCGAGCATGCGCTGAAGGAGGTCGAGGGCGGTGTCGAACTCAAGTGTCGACCCAGCCGCGAGGCGGATATTTTCGGTTCCTTCCCGCGGCGCCTGTGGCCTTCGCTGGCCAAGGTGACGACGCCGACCGAAGTGATTCACGGCTCACGCACCTATCCCTTCGTTGCCAAGTCCGTGGCGCGCTGGTGCGCGAGCAACCCCCATGTGCGCAGTCAGGTGGTGCCGGGTGGGCACTGCTTCATGCAGGAGCAACCGGCAGACAGCGCCGAGCGCGTGGCTGACTTTCTGCTGCAGCGCAGCTGATAGATCTCTACATCATGTAGGAGCCGGCTTGCCGGCGATCAAGTAGCGAATATCACCGGCAAGCCGGCTCCTACGATTGAGGCTGCACGCTGCTCTACTGCGCCTTGCGCCGCCAGTCTTCCAGGCGGATGACGTTGCCTGGCTGCTGCACCGCAACCGGCTCGGGTTGCGGCTCCAGTATCGGATGGGGCTGCAGTTCGATGCGGCCGAGATGCGGGCCGAACATGCTGATATGCCCGCGCAGTCGTTGCTCGCCGGTGACGGTGAACTCGAAGTCATAGAGTCGCGCCAGGCGCCGGTGGCCCTTGCCGTCGCGCTGGATGGCCAGGCGGCGCAGCGCCACGGCACCGTCGAGCAACTCCACGTCGAGCTTGGCGCAGTGCTGCTTGGCGAACGCCAGTGCACGCTCGCGAATACCATGGCCGCGCCACAGCCAGGCGCAGACGGCAGCGAACAGCATCAGCAGGAAGACATCGAACAGGTTGATCATGACGACTCCAGATCCGGGAGACAGAGCTTAGCCTATCCGCCAAGTAGTTCTCAGGGTCGCTCTTGCTCTCGTATTTGCCCTAGATTAGCGTTCGCGCACTCAATAGGAAAAGGACGTCACCATGCATTGCCCCGCCTGCCGTACGACTCGCCTGCAACCAGCAAAACTCGAAGATGGCCTGCTTGGCCATGGCTGTGCACAGTGCCAAGGCACACTGGTCAGCCTGCTGCACTACCGCGACTGGGCCGAGCGCCAGCCAGCACACGAGACATCAGTTGAGCTGGCCGCCGAGGCCGAAGCGGGCGAAACCAGTCATGCCCTGAGTTGCCCCAAGTGCGCCAAGCTGATGAGCAAGTTTCAGTTCAGCGGCACCCGCGCCAACCGTCTCGACCTATGCGGTACTTGCGACGAAGCCTGGCTGGACAGCGGCGAATGGCAATTGCTCAAGGCCCTGGAGCTGAGCCAGCGCATGCCGGCGATCTTCACCGACGCCTGGCAGCGCCAGGTGCGTCAGCAGGCCAGCGAGCAGGCTCGACGCGAGCGCTTCAGCCGCATCGCCGGCGAGGACGCCATCGCCCGTGCTGACGAAATTCGTACCTGGCTCAAGGATCATCCGCAGCGCCGCGAGCTGCTGTTCTATATCGGTCACGATTGAAGGGGGCGATGGCCCGCCCGTTACGACCCTATGCCAGGTTCTTTTCGTCGCTCAACGCCTGGTAGCGCTGTTGCAGCTCTTCACGAATCTGCCGGCGCTGTTTGGCCTGGCGCTGACGGCGCAGGCCGTCGGGTGTGTCCGGGTGCAGTTCGGGCACCACTGCCGGGCGACCCTGCTCGTCCATCGCCACCATGGTGAAGAAGCTGCTGTTGGTATGGCGTACCGAGCGTTCGCGGATGTTCTCGGTGATCACCTTGATGCCGACTTCCATGGAGGTGCGACCGCAATAGTTGACCGAGGCGAGGAAGGTGACCATTTCGCCGACATGCACCGGCTCGCGAAAGATCACCTGATCCACTGACAGCGTCACCACGTAGCGCCCTGCGTAGCGGCTGGCGCAGGCGTAGGCGACTTCGTCCATGTATTTGAGCAGGGTGCCGCCGTGGACGTTGCCCGAGAAGTTGGCCATGTCTGGGGTCATCAGTACGGTCATCGTCAGTTGTGCGGTTCCGGCTTCCATGGTGACTCCGAAATTGGGAGGCTGTGCGCTGCCGCGCTGTGCGTTGCCCGGCTAATATGGGGTTTAGCTTGGTTAGGATGCCAGATGATGCCCTTGCGCCACATTCCCCTTATGTTGTTTGGCCTGCTCGCCCTGCCGGTAATGGCCGAACAAACGTGCGATACACCGGCGCAGTGCAACCAGGAGGGCACGGCCGCCTATCAGGCCGGTCGTTTCGAGGCGGCCATCGAGTCCTTCGAACGTCAGCTGCGTCGCGTCGAGAACGAAGATGAAGCTGGGCTCGAGCTCGCCGTTAACAATCTGATGTTGGCCAACCTGCGCGCCGATGACGCCGGCATGGCCCGCGCCTGGCTGCAGTTGGCACTGGACACCAACCTTTACGGTTCGGCAACGCGGCACAACCTGATCAAGGTCAGCCAGGCGCTGGATTACCCGGCACTGAGTGCCAGCCCGGTAGGCCGCTACCTGCGCTACAGCGGCCAGGCGGTGTGGAGCGAACTGCAGATCAGCGAGATTCCTGGCGGCGGTTATCACGCCAGCTTCGCGCCGTTACGCGCGGGGGCGCGGGTCGAGGAGTACGGCCCGGCGGCCGTCGGTGAGCTTGAGGGCAAGCTGGTCGGCGACGCTGTGCAGATGCGCCTGAAGGATGCCGCGCTGAATGCTGGTTGCGCGGTGAGTCTGCTGCGCGAGGGAATCTCGCTGCGCGTGCTGGAAGTGTTCGCCGATGGCTGCCAGGACTATGGCGGCATGGGCATCAGCGTGGCGGGCGACTACATCAAGGTCGATGCGCAGGTGCGTCCGTGAGCCGACGGGATGGCCTGCTGGGTGCTGTGATTCTGGCGCTGGCGCTGCTGGTCGGTGGCAGCGCCTGGCTGCGTGATGAGCCGCCTGGCGCCCAGGTGCAGGACTGGCAGCAGCAGGTGCAGGCGGCGACCGGCGAAAGCCGCGCGTACCTTTTCCTCAACGGGATCGATGCGCCTTTCGATGAGCAGCCCGAGGCACTGGGTAAGGCCCGTCTGCAGCACTACGAGCGCTGGTACGCCGGGCGCGGCGTGACCGATAGCGATTATTCGGGGCCGACCGTTGCCAGCCTGTCGTTGCCAGAAGGGCGACTGTTCTGCCGAATCGAGGCGCTCGGCTGCTTCGACAGCCTGCTGGCACAGGCCGACCTGGGCAGCCGTATCGCCCCCGATTGGTTCGCTCTGCAGCGGCGCTACTGGGATTTTCTCAACATGGACGACTACCGCACGCTGACCTCGGTGAGTGTCGCCGAGCCGGTACCGCGACTCACTTATGTGTACGCGGGCCAGCAGGTGCTCAATCTACTGATGCTGCAAATGGCCCGTGATGGTCAGGGTGATGTGGCACAGGGAGGGCTGCGCGAGGAGCTCAGGCTACTGCGCCAGCAACTGGCGCGTGCGGACAACCTGGTGCTGAAGATGCTGCTGGGCGTGTTGGTAAACCGCAATCTGGAATGGCAGGTCCGCCTGTATCGCCAGGGGCTGATCCCGCGCCCGTCGGTTCCGAAGCCGTTCAGCGTGGACGAGCGCTCGCTGCTCAAGCCCATGCAGCGCGAGTTCTACGGTATCGCGCAGATGTATGCGCAACTGCCGGAGAGCGTCTCCGGCCGGGAATACCTTGGCCTGCAGCTGTTCTTCCGCCCGCAGATGACCATCAACGCCAGCCTGGCGCCGTATGCGCGGGCTGTGCAGTTGTCGCAGCTGGAGCCAGAGGCGTTTGCCGCAGCGATGCAGGAGCCGGCTCCCGGGCCGGCCTCGGTTGGCGGCATACGCAACCGGGCCGGCAATATCCTGCTGACCGTTGCCGGCCCTGACATGCGCCGGTATGCCGGGCGTTTGCATGACCTGGAGGCCAAGCGCCGTTTGCTGGCCGTGGTGGTGAGCCTGCCTCCGGGGCCTTTCGATGCCGAGCAGCTGGCCAAGATGCCGGATGCCCGCAACCCCTACCATCCGACACAGCTGGCCGAACCCGACGGACAAGGCCAGCTATGCTTCGACGGCCCGCACGAGGCAGGATTCAATGGGCGCTGCATGCCGCTGTAGATAAGGGTGTGCGGCAGGGCTCGCCGCCAACTCATCGTCCGCGACGATCAGGCGTGGGTCAGGTACCAGCGCCAGTCCTGCTCGCCCACTTCGCCCATGAACTGGCGGAACTCGGCCCATTTGATCGCCAGGAATACCTTGAGAAAATCCTCGCCCAGCGCCTCGCGCGCCCAGTTCGAGCTTTCCAGATTGCGCAGGGCGGTGAGCCAGTCGGTGGGCAGGGTTTCGCGGGCCTGCTCGTAGCCGTTGCCAACGATGGCCGCGCCCGGGTCGATCTGCTCGCGGATGCCCTTGTGGATGCCGGCGAGGATCGCCGCCGCGGCCAGGTAGGGGTTGGCGTCGGCGCCGCAGATGCGGTGCTCGACGTGGCGGCTGTTGGCCGGCCCGCCCGGCACGCGGAAGGATACGGTGCGGTTGTTCACCCCCCAGCTCTTGGCCAGCGGCGCGTAGCTGTTGGCCTGGAAGCGGCGGAAGGAGTTGGCATTGGGGCAGAAGATCGCCAGGGCATCGTTGAGCGTGGCCATCATGCCGCCAATGGCATGGCGCAGCAGCGGCGTGCCGTACGGGTCTTCCGAGGCCATCAGGTTGTTGCCTTCGGCATCGGCCAGTGACACGTGCATATGCATGCCGCTGCCGGCCAGGTCGCCGAACGGCTTGGCCATGAAGCAGGCCTGCAGCCCGTGCTTGTTCGCCACGCCCTTGACCAGGCGCTTGTAGCGCACGCCTTCGTCCACCGCCTGCAGCGCATCGAAGCGGTGTTCCAGGGTCAGCTCGAGCTGGCCGGGGGCGTACTCGGAGATCGCCGTACGCACGGGCAAACCCTGTACTTCGCAGGCGGCGTAGAGGTCGTCGAGGAACGGCTGCATCTGCTCCAGCTCATACACGCCGTAGACCTGCGGCGCCTGCGGGCGCACACCGTTCATCTGCACGGCGGGCTGCGGGCGACCATTGGCGTCGCGCTGCTTGTCCAGCAGGTAGAACTCCAGCTCCACCGCCATTACCGGGTGATAGCCGTCGGCCTTGAGCGCGTCGATGGTGCGCGCCAGCACATGGCGTGGGTCGCCCGGCGTGGCCGGCAGGCCTTGAGTCGGATGCATGCTCACCTGCAGCTGGCCGGTGGGCACCGTGCGCCAGGGTTGCAGGGTCAGGCTGCCGGGTAGCGGGTAGGTCCAGCAGTCGGCGTCGGCCACTTCCCAGACCAGGCCGCTTTCCTCGACGTCCTCGCCCTGGATGGTCAGTGACAGGATCGAGCTGGGCAGCGGTCGGCCGTTCTCGTAGATGGCCAGCAGTTCGTCGCGGTGCAGCAGCTTGCCGCGCGGGATGCCGTTGGCGTCGATCAACATCAGCTCGATGCTGCGTACGTCGGGGTGGCGTTCGAGGAAGTCGCGGGCTTCCTGGGGATTGGCGAATTGCATGGCGGTTCTCGCAAAGGGTCGTGGGGCGCAGTTCATCCTGTGGGAGGGGCTTCAGCCGCGATTGTCGCCGCTGAAGCCCCTCCCACGGGTATCACTCACGGGCGCCGGGAATGGCCAGTAGCTCGGTGAGGGCCGTATCGAGCATGGCGATCAATTTGTCCACATCAGCCTCGGTGGTGCTTGGGCAGCACAGGGTCATGTTGTGGAACGGGGTGATCAGGATGCCGCGGTTGATCAGATACAGGTGCAGGGCCATCTGCAGCTCGTCATGGAACGCCGCTTCGGCCTCGGCGCCGGTGCGCGGCGGGGTGGCGCAGAACTGGAATTCGCAGCGTGCGCCCAGCTCGGTCACCGACCAGTTCAGGTCGTGCTTGCCAATCAACTGGCGCAAGCCCTCGGCCAGGCGCGCCGCCAGCGGCAGCATGTGGTCATAGGCGGCCTGGGTCATCACCTGTTCCAGGTTGGCACGCATGCAGTGCATGGCCAGGGCATTGGCCGACAGGGTGGTGCCCATGCCGCTGTGGCCGTGACCGTGGCTTTCTTCACTGGCGCGCTGACGCGCCTTAGTCATGGCGTCGGCCATCGCTGCGCTGCAACCGAAGATACCGCAGGGCACGCCACCGGCGATGGGTTTACCGACCACGAAGAAGTCCGGGTCGAGGCCCCACAGCCGCGTGCAGCCGCCGATGTCGGTGGAGATGGTGTGGGTTTCGTCGATGATCAGCAGGCTGCCGTACTTGCGCGTCAGCTCGCGGCACTTCTGCATGAAGCCTGGATCGGGCAGCACCATGCCGATGTTGGTCATCGCCGGCTCGCAGAGCAGGGCGCAGACGTCGCCCTGAGCCAATGCGGCTTCCAGCGCTTCGACGTCGTTGAAGGGAATGGCGCGGCTGTGCTCGGTCAGGTCGTAGGCCTGGCCGACCAGCCCGGAGCGGTGCACGGTCTGGCCATCGCGTTCGCGCACCATCACGTCGTCGACGGTGCCGTGGTAGCAGCCGTCGAACACCAGCAGGGTCTTGCGCTGAGTAATGGCACGCGCCCAGCGCAGCACGTAGCGGTTGGAATCGGTGGCGGTGGCGGTCACCTGCCAGTAGGGCAGGCCGAAGCGCTGGGCCAGCAGCTCGCCGCAAACCACAGCGTCCTCGCCCGGCAGCATGGTGGTCAGGCCATTGTTCGCTTGCTCGGCGAGGGCGCGCGCGACCGGGTCGGGCGAGTGGCCGAACATGGTGCCGGTGTCGCCCAGGCAGAAGTCGATGTGCTCGTGACCGTCCACATCGAAGAAACGTGCGCCCTTGGCACGTTCGACGAACAGTGGCACCGGCGTCGACCAATCGGCCATCCAGTGCATCGGTACGCCGCCGTACAGCGAGTGACGGGCGCGTTCGGCCAGCGCCACGGACTTCGGATTGCGGGACAGGAACAGTTCGCGCTCGGCAGCGACGAAACGATCAACGGCGATTGGGCTGATACCACTGGCGGTGGTCATGGGTCTTACCTCGATTGGACGCTGCAGGCATGATATTTTGTGATCACAAAATAGTAAATGGTCTTATATAACTCAGTATTTTTGCCATTAAAGACGTATTTGTGATCACGAAATATTTCATGTTCAGCCATTTTTCACACAAAATCAGTTCCTGACGTAGACTCGCCACATTTCCCACTGGAGCCTTTCATGCGTGACTGTAGCCTGACCCTTGCTCAACTGCCGGCGCCACCGAGGGAGGTAGCGCATGGCTGACAATCTGCAGGAACAGCTGTATCAGAACATCCGCTCGGGCCTGCTGGCAGGGCGCTTTCAACCTGGGGAGCGGTTGAAGATCCGTGACCTCGCGGCACAATGGGGCACCAGCCCGATGCCGGTTCGCGCGGCCCTGCAGCGGCTGGTGGCCGAGGGCGTGCTGGAGGGCGAGCAGCAGCGCTCGGTGCGGGTCCCGTCGATGACCCGCGAACGTTACGAGAACATCTTTCAGGTGCGCCTGGCGCTGGAAGGCCTGGCAGTGGAGTTGGCCACGCCAAGCCTGAGCCGCGACGACCTGGTCCTGCTGCGGGACTGCGTGCAACGCATGGATGTGGCCATCGAGACGCGCCAGGTGCAGGACTACCTCAACGCCAACAGCCAGTTTCACCTGCACCTGTACGGCGCCTGCGGCAACCCGGTACTGATGCGTTCGATCGAGTCGCTATGGCTGCAGATCGGGCCATTCTTCAACCGACTGTTTACCGGCGCCGACCTGTCGCTACGGCTCAACGACTTTCATGAAGACGCCTTCGCCGCCTTCGCCGCCATCGAGGCCGGCGACGCCAAGGGCGCACGTCAGGCCATGGAGCAGGATCTACTGTATTTCGCGCGGTTTCTGCTCAACCTGCTGGCGTTGGAGCAGGGCGAGGTGTGAGCCGGGTTTGGCTGATGTGTTGTGCCGGTCGCGGCTGAAGCCCCTCCCACGGGGTCACGTGCGACTGCCAACTGTGGGAGGCGCTTCAGCGGCGACAAGGCTTTGCCGTCAGCTCTCCAGCCAGACGTCGCGGCACCAGTGCCAGACCGAGTCCCAGCTTTCGTCGGTCAGCTCGCCTTCGTCGCCATCCCACAGCCAGACCTGACCTTCCACGTCCACGGCGTAGTAGTCGCGGCCGTCCTGGCACAGCGGCACCAGATCGCGTGGCAGGCCGAGGCTCCAGGCTTCGGCGGCGACTTCCGGCAGGTAGGTGTGCGATTGCGGATCACTGGCGGTCACTGGCTCCAGGCGGCCGTAGACCACATCACTGACCTTGAGCAGGTATTCGCGCAGCTCGAAGGGCAAGTGAATGAGGATCTGCTCCTGAATTTCCACCAGGGTTTCTTCTTCCGGCAGCTCCAGTGGTACCGGTACCGGCTCGTTGAGTTCGCGCAGCTGTTCGATGACTTCTTCCACGGCGTCGGCTCCTCATCAGGGGGGATCGGCTTTATACAGTAGCTGGCCGGCAGAATGAAAACATGTCGACGTCACGGCATACTGGCGCTTTTGCGGAGCCCTTTGATGTCACCTCTTGCCTGGCACTGCCTGCACCACAGCGAACTCGACACCGCCACCCTCTATGAACTGCTGGCGCTGCGCACCCAGGTGTTCGTGGTCGAGCAGAACTGCCCCTACCTGGAAACCGATGGCCAGGACCTGGTCGGTGACACCGGCCACCTGCTGGCGCGTGACGAGTCGGGGTTGGTGGGCTATCTGCGCCTGCTCGATCCGCAGCGTATGGAAGGCGAGGTGGTGATCGGTCGGGTGGTGATCGCCGAGCGGGCGCGCGGCACCGGGCTGGGTCACCGGCTGATGGAGCAGGCGCTGCTCGAGTGTCACCAGCGTTGGCCGGGCGCGCCGGTCTATCTGTCGGCGCAGGCGCATCTGCAGGGTTACTACGGGCGTTACGGTTTCGCGGCGGTGACCGAGGTGTATCTGGAGGACGGTATCCCGCATATCGGCATGCGCCGGGCGGCTAAGGATCTGTCGTGATGGGGATGGGACGTCGCCGCTAAAGCGCCTCCCACGTCGTAGGAGCGGCTTCAACTGCGATGGCGAGCCAATGCTGAAATGAAGAAACCCGGGCAAGCCCGGGTTTCTTGTGCGTCGTCGCGATCAGTTCTGGCGAATGCCGGCGATCAGCCACGGCTGGTTGTCGCCCTGGGCACGCTCCAGGCGCCAGCTTTCGCTGAACGGCTCGCCCTGGTCGAAGCGCGAGGTTTTCGACACGCCGCTGAAGGTCAGGGTGGCGATGGTCTTCTCGGCGTTGTCGTCGACACCGTCGAGCTGCACGTCGAGGTTATCGACGTAAGTGGACTGGAAGCCGTCACCCAGCTCGGCGCGCTCGCGCTTGAGGAACTCCAGCAGTTGCGGGGTGACGAACTCGGAGATCTTGTCCATCTCGTCGGCGTCCCAGTGCTGCTGCAGGTTCATGAAGTGCTCGCGACCGGCGGCGATGAAGCTCTGCTCGTTGAACCAGGCCGGGGCGTTGATCACCGGAGCGGCTGAAGCCAGACGACCACCGAAGATATTGCTGCCAGCGGTCGGCGCGTTGTCGGCGTTCGGCATTTCACGCTGGTACGGCGCACCGGCAGCAGCCATTTGTGGCTGCTGGCGAGCGCGACGAGCGGCGAGGAAACGGAACAGCAGGAAGGCGATCAGGCCGAAGATCAGCATGTCCATGATCTGCAGGCCTTCGAAACCATCACCCATGAACATCGAGGCCAGCAGGCCACCGGCGGCCAGACCGGCCAGCGGGCCGAGCCAGCGCGAAGCGCCGCTGGCGGCAGCGGCAGGCTGTTGGCGACCGGGTGCCTGGGCAGCCGACTGCGCCGGCGGCGTGGCCTGGCGGGTCTGGTGGCTGGGCGCGGAGCCGAAGGATTTGCCACCGCCAAAACGCTTGGCGTGGGCTTCGAAGCTGAAGGTCAGTGCCAGGCACAGCACCATGGCGATACTGAGGAAACGCTGCATCACGGTTTTCTCTCTTGTGGAAAAGCTTGGTGGGCATCTTGCCCGTCATGGGTGGGCATGACCAGTGACAGAATGTTTCCGGCTTTTGCCTGTAGGGCGAGCACCCTGCGATTTGTCCGCGTAGCCCGGATGCAATCCGGGAAGGCCCGCAACCATGGCCCCGGATTTCATCCGTGCTACGGGCGTTGCAGCAGTAGAGGCAGCGGACCGCAGCGCAGTTGAGCGCGCAGAAAGGCGCGGAAGGTTGCTGCGTCTTCTTCGGGATGGCGCAGCCAGTGCACGAAGCTGCGCAGGTAGGCGCCGGTGAGCAGGGTTTCCTCGGCGATGCGGCGCAGGTGCAGGGTTTGCCGGCCAGCGGCTTCGCGCCACCATTGCACGGTGCGGCTGATGCGCATCAGGCCGAGCACCTGCAGGTGGATATGCCCGGGTTCGAGCTTGTACAGCAGCATCTGCCCGGTCACTGCGCGATGGGCTGCCAGGCTCTCGAGCCAGGCCAGCAGGCAGCTTTCCAGACGTTGTTCGGCGTTCAGACCCTGCAGATCGGGATTTCTGGCGTGGCCGAGCATGGCCAGGTCGGCGCGGTCGAACCAGGCTTCCACCAGGTCGTCCTTGTCGCGGTAGTGACGGGCGATATCGTCCAGGCCGATGTCGAGCGCGGCGGCGATGTCGAACAGGTGCAGGCGCTCCCAGCCGCAGACGTCGGCCAGTTGCAGGGCGCTGTCGAGGATCTGGGCGGGGTCGGTCGGCTTGTTTTTCATCCGTGAAGTATGGCCGCCAGAGCATGAGGCGCAGCCTGGAACGACAAACGGAGCCGGATAGGTCAGATGTGGCCGCGCCGAACGAGTAGGAGCGGCGCCCCGCCGCGAACCTGAGGTAATACAGCTTCGCCCCGGGGCGGGGCTCCCACAAGGGTAAGGGCTATAACCCTGAGCGGCTCAGCGCCAGTCGTACAGCTCTTTTTCCGACAGCGCCTGCATCGAGGTAGCCAGCGCCTGGAACGCCTGCATCGAGGCCCAGATGCGGCCATTGAGTTCGCTTTGTGCGGCCAGCTCGCCCAGCACCTGTTCGCTCTCGTTTTGCATCGCCTGCAGCACTTCGTCGGGGAAGCGTTTGAGCAGCGTGCCGCTCTTCTTCAGTTCATCCAGCGCCAGGGCGTTGTGGTAGACGTAGTCGTCCATCATGTCCTGGGTCGCCGCACGCGCCGCTTCGGTGACGATGGCCTGCAGGTCGGCGGGCAGGGCGTCGAAGGCTTTCTGGTTGATCAGCAGTTCGAGCACCGACTGCGGCTCCTGCCAGCCCGGGTAGTAATAGTACTTGGCGGCTTTGTGCAGGCCGAAGGCCAGGTCGTTGTAGGGGCTGACCCAGTCGGTGGCGTCGATGGCGCCGGTCTGCAGGGCGGTGAAGATTTCGCCACCCGGCATCACCACGGTGGTCGCACCCAGGCGGCTCCAGACTTCGCCGCCGAGGCCCGGTATACGGATCTTCAGGCCTTTGATGTCGGCCAGGCTGTTGATTTCCTTGTTGAACCAGCCGCCCATCTGCATGGTGCTGTTGCCTGCGGTCAGCGGCTTGAGGCCGAACGGCGCGTAGGCTTCGTCCCACAGTGCCTGGCCGCCGCCTTTGTTCAGCCAGGCGTTCATTTCCAGAGTGGACAGGCCGAAGGGCACCGCACCGAAGAACTGCGCGGCCGGTACCTTGCCCTTCCAGTAATAGGGCGTGCCGTGGCCGAGTTCGGCCGTACCGCGCGACACCGCGTCGAACACCTCCAGTGCCGGCACCAACTCGCCAGCGGCATAGACCTTGATGGTCAGGCGCCCGGCGCTCATGGCGTTGACGCGCTCGGCCAGGCGTTCGGCTGCGGTGCCGGTGCCGGGTGCGTTCTTCGGCCAGGTGGTGACCATCTTCCAGTGGAAGGTCTGGGCGGGGGCTGCGGCCTGGTCGGCCGGCGCGGAGTCGTCCTTGCAGCCGATCAGGCCGAAGGCGAGCAGGGGCAGGAGGAGCAGCGAACGAAGACGCATCGGCAGTTATCCCTAAGAAAAACGGGGCTCTTGGCCCCGTTCAGTTGGCTCAACGCCAGTTGTACAGCTCTTTCTCGGTCAGCGCCTGCATGGCGCTGGCTTCTTCGAGGAAGGCTTTCTGCGAGGCCCAGATGCGGCCGTTGAGGTCGTTCTCGGCCGCCAGAGCTTCGAGCACCACGTTGGATTGCTCACGCATGGCTTGCAGCACCTCATCCGGCAGACGCTTGAATTGCACGCCTTCGCTCTTCAGGCTCTGCAGCGCCTTGGCGTTGTTGAACACGTAGTCGTCCATCATATCCAGGGTCGCGGCGCGCGCGGCTTCGACGACGATGGCCTGCAGGTCGGCCGGCAGCGCGTCGAAGGCCTTCTGGTTGACCATGGATTCGACCACGGCCTGCGGCTCCTGCCAGCCCGGGAAGTAGTAGTACTTGGCCGCCTTGTGCAGACCGAAGGCCAGGTCGTTGTACGGCCCGACCCAGTCGGTGGCATCGATGGCGCTGGTCTGCAGGGAGGTGAAAATCTCGCCGCCCGGCAGGTTGACGGTGATCGCACCCAGACGGCTCCAGACTTCGCCGCCGAGGCCCGGCATGCGGATCTTCAGGCCTTTGATGTCGTCCAGGCTGTTGATTTCCTTATTGAACCAGCCGCCCATTTGCATGGTGGTGTTGCCCGCCGACAGCGGCTTCACGCCGAACGGTGCGTAGGTTTCGTCCCACAGCGCCTGGCCACCGCCGTGGCTGAGCCAGGCGTTCATTTCCAGAGTCGAAAGACCGAACGGCACGCTGCTGAAGAACTGCGCAGCCGGGACTTTGCCTTTCCAGTAGTACGGCGTGCCGTGGCCCATCTCGGCGGTGCCGCGCGAGACGGCATCGAACACTTCCAGTGCCGGCACCAGCTCACCAGCGGCGTAGACCTTGACGGTCAGGCGCCCGGCGCTCATGGCGTTGATGCGCTCGGCCAGGCGCTCGGCAGCGGTGCCGAGGCCGGGGAAGTTCTTCGGCCAGGACGTGACCATCTTCCAATGGATGATTTCTGCTGGCTTGGCAGCGGCTTGCTCGCTGGCAGCCTTGTCTTCTTTACAGCCAACCAGGCCGATGGCGGCGATCAGTGCCACAGCGGCGCCGAACAGATTGCGGCGATTCATCGATTATCTCCAGATACGGTGTGCTAATAGGCTTCAAGCTTGGCGTACGCCAGCATCAGCCATTTACTGCCTTCGTTTTCGAAATTCACTTGGACACGCGCCTGGGCACCAGAGCCCTCGAAATTGAGGATGGTGCCTTCGCCGAACAGGCTGTGACGTACGCGCTGGCCCAGGTTGAAGGGCGTTTGCGGTATGGCACTGCCGGCGAACAGGCTGCCGCCACCCATCGAGCTGGTGCTCATCGGGCGGCTGACGCTGTTGCTCAGGCGTACTTCCTGAATCAGCGGTGCGGGGATTTCGCGGACAAAGCGCGACACCTTGTTATAGGTCTCGCTACCGTAGAGACGCCGTGTTTCGGCGTAGCTGATCACCAGCTTCTGCATGGCACGGGTAATGCCGACATAGGCCAGGCGGCGTTCTTCTTCCAATCGGCCCGGTTCTTCCAGGCTCATCTTGTGCGGGAACAGACCCTCTTCCATGCCCACCAGGAACACCAGGGGGAATTCCAGGCCCTTGGCGCTGTGCAGGGTCATCAGTTGAATACTGTCTTCGTTCTCGGCGGCCTGGGTGTCCCCGGCCTCCAGCGAGGCATGGGTGAGGAAGGCCTGCAGCGGGGTCAGCTCGTCGTCTTCATCGTTCTCGAAGGTACGTGCGGCGCTGACCAGTTCCTCCAGGTTTTCCACCCGGGCCTGGCCCTTCTCGCCTTTTTCCGCCTCGTGATAGGCGAGCAGGCCGCTCTTTTCGATGACCACCTGGGTCATCTGGTGCAGCGGCATGGCCAGGACCTGCTCGGCCAGGCTGTCGATCAGTTCGATGAAGCCGGCCAGGGCCCCCGAGGCGCGAGCGGGCAGCGCCTTGACCGTCAGCATCAGGCGAATCGCTTCCCACATGTGTACGTCATGGGCGCGGGCGTATTCGCGGATGGTCTCGATGGTCTTCTCGCCGATGCCACGCGCCGGCACGTTGATGATGCGCTCCAGCGCCGCATCGTTGCCGCGCCCGTCGAGCAGGCGCAGGTAGGCCATGGCGTTCTTGATCTCGGCACGCTCGAAGAAGCGCTGACCACCGTAGATGCGGTAGGGGATCTTCTCGCGCAGCAGCGCCTCTTCCAACACCCGCGATTGGGCGTTGGAGCGATAGAGAATGGCAATCTCGCTGCGCTTGAGGCCGTCCTTGCGCAGGGCGTCCTCGATGGTCTCGACCACATAGCGTGCTTCGTCGTGCTCGTTGAAGGCAGCGTACAGGGCTAGCGGCTCGCCATCACCGACGTCGGTGCGCAGCTCCTTGCCGAGGCGGCCCTGGTTGTTGGCGATCAGCGCGTTGGCGGCATTGAGGATGTTGGCGGTTGAGCGGTAGTTCTGCTCCAGACGAATGATCTCGGCATCGGCGAAATCGCTGTCGAACTGCTGGATGTTCTCGATCTTCGCGCCGCGCCAGCCGTAGATCGACTGATCGTCGTCGCCCACGACCATCAGGCTTTCGCCGCCCTTAGCCAAAAAGCGCAGCCAGGCGTACTGCACGGCGTTGGTGTCCTGGAACTCGTCGACCAGGATATGGCGGAAGCGGCGCTGGTAATGCTCCAGCAGGCCGGCGTTGTCGCGCCAGAGGTCGAGGGCACGCAGCAGCAGCTCGGCGAAGTCGATGACGCCGGTGCGTGCGCAGGCCGCCTCGTAGGCTTCATAGATGCTGCGCATGGTGGCCAGGAACAGGTCGCCGCTGGCCTGGATACCTTGCGGGCGGATGCCCTCGTCCTTTTGCCCGTTGATGAACCACTGCGCCTGCTTGGCCGGCCAGCGTTGTTCGTCGAGGCCCAGTTCACGGATCACCCGCTTGATCAGGCGCTGCTGATCGTCGGAGTCGAGAATCTGGAAATTCTCGGCTAGCTTTGCCTCCTGCCAGTGTGCACGCAGCAGGCGGTGAGCCAGACCGTGGAAGGTACCGACCCACATGCCCGCAGGGGCGTGGCCGAGCACGTCTTCGATGCGGTGACGCATCTCGGCAGCCGCCTTGTTGGTGAAGGTCACCGACAGAATGCTGTGCGGCGACACGTCCAGGCGCTGGATCAGGAAGGCGATGCGATGCACCAGCACGCGGGTCTTGCCCGAGCCGGCGCCGGCCAGCACCAGCTGATGACCAGGCGGTGTGGTAACCGCGTGGTGCTGGGCGGGATTGAGGGTAGTGAGTCTGTGATCGAGGTCATTTTGCATCGCGGCATTCTAGGGGGCCGGACAGGTGAGGGCAAACCGTCAGCCAGGCGCGGTGAAACGAGCCTGACGCAACCGACGACTGGCAGGTCAGGGCGTAGATGAGCGTGGCCAGGCGGCCAAAGGCCATCACGCTCTGCCGGTGCCCGCCAAAAGATGGGCGCCAAGCCGTGAAATTGCCCACATCGTTGTTGGGCACGGCGTCTGTCTCGGGTATTCTCCGGCGACGTCAGGGTTGGGAGCGTCGCAAAAAGCGCCCAATACCCTTAGGCAACCATTACAAGAAAATCGCCTATGACCGCCACGACTAGCGCCGTAGTTCAAGAGGTGACGCTGGACCCACATCAGGCTGAACGTCAGTTCGCCACGGATATTGCCGTTGAGCGTACCCGCCTGTTGTTCCAGGGTTCGCGCCTGCCCACGTTGCTCATGCTGCTGGTCGGCCTGGCCTGCAGCCTGTTGCTCTGGAGTCAGCAGAGCGCACCGATGCTGGCTGCCTGGCTGGGCTGGGTAGTGCTGCTGGCGCTGTTGCGCCTGACTCAGGTGAATGCCTTCAACGAGGCGCTGCCGAGCCGCCAGGCCGAGCCCTACTGGCGACGCATCTTCCTCTTCGGCGCCGGTGCATCCGGGTTGACCCTCGCCTTCGCCGTGATCGTGCTGGTGCCTGCCGATGTCTTCTACCAGCAGGCGCTGGTCTACGGCCTGATCGCCGCAGCGATTCTTTCGGCCAGCGTGGCCTATGCCGTCAGCCTGTCAGCCTTCCTCACCTTCGCCTTGCCCTGCCTGCTGCCGTCGGCCGGCTTCCTGCTGCTCTCCGGCAGCGGCCTGCAACGCGGCTGGGGGCTGCTCAGTGTGATCTTGTTTCTCGCCCTGCTGGTGGTGGCCTGGCAGGTCAATCGTCTGGTGCAGCGCAGTTTGCTGCAGCGCTTTCACAACCTGGCACTGATCAGCAACCTGGAGCGTGCCAAGCAGTGTGCCGAAGAGCTCAATGAAGAACTGGCGCGTGAGGTGGAGCAGCGTCGCCGTGCCGAGCGCGAATTGCGCGGCGCCCATGGCGAGCTGGAAATGCGTGTGGCCGAACGTACCCTGGAGCTGGACGAAGCGACCCATGCCCTGGGCAAAAGCCAGGCGCGCCTGGCCCTGGCGCTGGAGGCCAGCGAGCTGGGGCTGTGGGACTGGGACCTGGAAAGCGACCAGGTGCACCACTCGCACCTGCGCGAGCTGTTCGGTCTGGAACCGGGCCAGGTGCAAGTGATGCTGCGTGACCTGACCCCGCGCCTGCACCCGGATGATCTGCCAGGGTTGCGCCGGGCGCTGGTCCAGCACCTCAAGGGGCGCAGCGAGGATTATCAGATCGAGTACCGCGTGCGCCATGTCGATGGTCACTGGGTCTGGGTCGAGGACCGTGGTCGTGCGGTCGAGCGCGACGCCGCCGGCCGTGTACGGCGCATGCTCGGCACGCGGCGCGATGTCAGCGCGCGGCGTCAGCAGGAGCAGCAACAGCGCCTGGCCGCGACCGTGTTCGAAGCCGCCAGCGAAGGCATCTTCATTCTCGACCCTGACTACCGCGTGCTGGCGGTCAACCGCGCGTTCAGCGCGGTGACCGGTTACAGCCGTGAGGAGGTGGTCGGGCGCACGGTGACCAGCCTGATCGGCAGCCGCGAGATGCGCCGGCAATACCAGATGATCCGCCAGGAGCTGGATAGCGCCGGCACCTGGCAGGGCGAGCTGATCGAGACGCGCAAGAGCGGTGAGCTTTACCCGCAATGGCTGCAGCTCAATCTGGTGCGCGATGTAACAGGTCGGCCCAGCCATATCGTCGGCTTCTTCGCCGATCTCAGTGCGCGCCGTGAAGCCGAGGAACGCCTGCGCTATCTGTCGCACTACGACGATCTGACCGGCCTGGCCAACCGCAGCCTGTTCAAGGAGCGTCTGCACGATGCCAGCCAACGTGCGCGACAGAGCGGGCGCAGCATCGCCTTGGTGCATATCGACCTGGACCGTTTCAAGCTGCTCAACGATAGCCTCGGCCATGAAGTAGCGGACCAGTTGCTACGCCAGATAAGCCGCCGCCTGACCCAGACCGTACCCGAGGCCGACTGCATCGCGCGGCTCTCAGGCGACGAGTTCGCCATCATCCTCGACGCCTACGGCAGCCTCTCCAGCCTGGCGCGGGTGGCCAGTCGCCTGCTGGCCAAGCTGCGCGTGCCGATGACCGTTGGTGGCCACGAGCTGGTGATCAGCGCCTCGCTGGGCATCAGCCTGCTGCCGGACTATGCCCGCGAGATCAGCGCGCTGATCAGTCAGGCCAACATGGCCGTGCAACATGCCAAGCACCTGGGTGGCAACACCTTCCAGTTTTTCACCGACAACCTGCAGGCCTGCACCCTGGAGCGTCTGCAACTGGAGAACCAGCTGCGCAAGGCCATCGACGAAGGCCAACTGGAGGTGTTCTACCAGCCCAAGCTGAACCTCGCCGACGACCAGCTCAACGCTGCCGAGGCGCTGGTGCGCTGGCGTCATCCGCAGCAGGGCATGGTGGCGCCTGGCGAGTTCATCGGTCTGGCCGAAGAGACCGGGCTGATCGCGCCGATTGGCGAGTTCGTGCTGCGTCAGGCCTGCCGCCAGGCGCGCCAGTGGCAGCAGGAGGGGCTGGCGCAGATACGGGTGTCGGTGAATATCTCGGTGTATCAGTTGCGCCAGGGCAACCTCACCAGCCTGGTCCGCCAGGTGCTCGAAGAAACCGGCCTGGCGCCGCAGTACCTGGAGCTGGAGCTGACCGAAAGCCAATTGCTGGACAACGTCGACAGCGTCATCGTCACCTTCCGTCAGCTACGTGAACTGGGGGTCAAACTGGCCATCGACGATTTCGGCACCGGCTATTCCTCGCTCAGCTACCTCAAGCGTTTCCCGGTGCACTACGTGAAGATCGACCAGACCTTCATCCGTGATCTGTCGCCCGGTGGCGAGGACGCGGCGATCACCCGTGCGATCATCGCCATGGCCCACAGCCTGGAGCTGAAAGTGGTGGCCGAGGGTGTGGAAACCCAGGCGCAGATGGATTTCCTCAAGAGCCAGAACTGCGACGAGATCCAGGGCTTTCTGATCAGCCGCCCGGTTGAGGCCAGCGCCTTCGCCGAACTGCTGCGCGCGCAGATCGACAATCCGCTGGATTGAAGGATTTCCTCGCGCTCACTTGGCGAACAGCTGGCCGATGTCCTTGAATGCCTTGAATTCCAGCGCGTTGCCGCAGGGGTCGAGGAGGAACATGGTGGCCTGCTCGCCGACCTGGCCCTTGAAGCGTACGTAGGGCTCGATGACGAACGTCGTCTCGCGGCTGCGCAGGCGCTCGGCCAGCGCTTCCCAGTCGGCCCAGCCGAGCACCACGCCGAAATGCGGCACCGGCACGTCATGACCGTCCACCGGGTTGCTGGCGGCCGATTCCTGATAAGCCATCTTCGGGGCTTCATGGATCACCAACTGGTGGCCGAAGAAATTGAAATCCACCCAGTGCTCGCTGCTGCGACCTTCAGCACAGCCGAACACCTCGCCGTAGAAATGCCGCGCGGTAGTCAGGTCGTACACGGGAATCGCCAGGTGAAAGGGCGCAAGGGCCATCACGCAATACCTCCGATTATTGGGAGTAGGGCGGGTGTAACCCGCCAGATGTTCGTTGCACCAGCCTATCAACAGCGAAATTGTCGGAAAGCGAATATTCTTGCTCGCAAGCTCAACTATTTTTGATCAATCGAGAGCTTCGATGCTGCGTGAACTGAAAACCTTCGTCACCGTCGCTCGCCTGGGCACCTTCGCTGCCGCTGGCCAGCAGGTGGGGCTGACCCAGTCGGCGGTCAGCGCGCAGATGCGCGTATTGGAGCAGCACCTCGGCGTGCGCCTGTTCGACCGCAGCGGTCGCGCCGCCGTGCTCAACGCAGCCGGCCGCCACGCCCTGCCGCTGGCTGAGCAGATGCTTGCGCTGTACACGCAGATGGCGCTGCCGCAGGCGGCCGATCAGTGGCAGGGCGAGCTGCGCGTCGGCGCCATCGCTACTTTGCAGACCGGTCTGCTGGCCGAGGCGCTGCCGCGCTTTCGGCAACTGGCACCGCGGGTCGAACTGAAGCTGGTTCCGGGCGTGTCCTTGCAGCTGTTCAGCCAGCTGGATGCCGGTGAGCTGGATCTGGCGCTGTTGATCAAACCGCCGTTTGCCTTACCCAAGGAGCTGCTGGAGGTGCCGCTGGCGTGCGAGCCCTTCGTGCTGATCGCACCCTTGCACGTGGACGGGGAAGACCCATTGCGCCTGCTCGCCAAGCAGCCTTTCGTGCGTTACGACCGCGCTTCGTTCGGTGGGCGCCAGGTGACGCGCTTCCTGCGTGAGCAACGGCTGAACGTGCGCGAGGCGCTGGAGCTGGATGAACTGGAAGCCATCGTGCGGCTGGTGGAAAACGGCATGGGCGTGGCCCTGGTACCGCGTGCGGGCCTGTGGCTGCAAAGGCCGACGCGTCTGCGGGTGATCGAGCTGGGTGAGCTGACCTTCCATCGCGAGCTCGTCGCCTTGGTGCGTCGTGCGCAGCGACAGCCGGCACTGGATTGTCTGCTGGAGTGCCTGCGGCGCTGATCCGTATTGTTGGCAGTGCGCACGGCGCACCCTACGGATCGCTGAGATTCCACGCATAAAAATGCCGCGCAGCTTTGCAGCGGCGCGGCATCGGGTACGGCGTCAGCGGCGATCAGAACGCCGGCACGACGGCGCCTTTGTACTTCTCTTCGATGAACTGCCTGACCTCGGCGCTGTGCAGAGCCTTGACCAGCTTCTGTACGGCGTCGCTGTCCTTGTTGTCGGCGCGGGTCACCAGGATGTTCACGTACGGCGAGTCGCTGCCTTCGATGGCCAGGGCGTCCTGGGTCGGGTTCAGCTTGGCTTCCAGGGCATAGTTGGTGTTGATCAGGGCGAGGTCGACCTGGCTCAGCACGCGCGGCAGGGTAGCTGCTTCCAGTTCACGCACCTTGATCGCCTTCGGGTTCTCGACGATGTCCTTCGGTGTGGCGAGGATGCCGGCTTCCGGCTTGAGTTTGATCACGCCGGCCTTCTGCAGCAGCAGCAGGGCGCGGCCGCCGTTGGTGGCGTCGTTGGGGATGGCCACGGTAGCGCCTTGCGGCAGCTCGCTGAGGTTCTTGATCTTGCTCGAGTAGGCGCCGAAGGGCTCGACGTGCACGCCGGCAACGCTGACCAGCTCGGTCTTGCGGCTGGCGTTGAACTCGTCCAGGTATGGCTGGTGCTGGAAGAAGTTGGCGTCGAGGTTCTTCTGCTGCACTTGCAGGTTGGGCTGCACGTAGTCGGTGAACACGCGCACCTTCAGCTCCACGCCTTCTTTGGCCAGGGCCGGTTTGACGAACTCGAGGATCTCCGCATGCGGCACCGGGGTGGCGGCGACGTTGAGGGTTTCGGCCTGGGCCGAGAAGGCCGCGCAGGCGGCCAGGGCAGTCAGCAGTTTCTTCATTTCAAGGTTCCTTTTGGGAAGGTTGGCGCGGGTCTCGCGGGTAGCGAGTCGCCGCTTGTCGTGATTACTTGCGAGAAAAATGTATGACCAGTCGATCACCGACCATCTGCAGCACCTGAACCAGAATCAGCAGCAGGATCACGGTCACGGCCATCACGTCCGGTTGGTAGCGCTGGTAGCCGTAGCGCACGGCCAGGTCTCCGAGGCCGCCGCCGCCGATCAGGCCGCTCATGGCGGTGTAAGACACCAGGGTAATCGCGGTGACGGTGGTGGCCGCGAGCAGGCCGGGCAACGCCTCGGGCAGCAGCGCGCGGGTGATGATCTGCCAGGTAGTGGCGCCCATCGCCTGGGTCGCTTCGATGATGCCGCGCTCGACTTCACGCAGGGCGGTTTCCACCAGTCGTGCGAAGAACGGCGTGGCGCCTACCACCAATGGCGGGATGGCGCCGGCCACGCCCAGCGAGGTGCCGACCAGCAGCTCGGTGAAGGGAATCATCAGGATCAGCAGGATGACGAAAGGCACCGAGCGCAGGATGTTCACCACCAGCGACAGCGCGCCATACAGGGCTTTCTGCTCGAACAGTTGGCGCGGGCCGGTGAGGAACAGCAGCACGCCAAGTGGCAGGCCGAGCAGCACGGTGAACAGCATCGAGCCGAGCAGCATGTTCAGGGTGTCGAGGCTGGCCTGCCAGATTTCCGGCCAGAACACGTTGGGCAGCAGTTGTTCGAGCATCAGCGCAGTACCTCCAGATGCACGTCGGCGGCTGCGAAGCGCGCCAGCGCGGCGTCGATGTCGCCACCGGTCAGGGCCAGGGTGAGCTGGCCATAGGGGGTGTCCTTGATGCGGTCGATGCGCCCGGCGAGGATGCTGTAGTCCACCCCGGTCTCACGGGCTACGGTGCCCAGCAGCGGGGCGTAGGTGGCCTCGCCCTGGAAGGTCAGGCGCAGGATACGGCCTTCGACATGGGCGAAGTCATCGCGCTGCTCGGCTTCGTCGACGTGCTCGGACTCCTGCACGAAACGCTTCGTGGTCGGGTGCTGCGGGTGCAGGAACACCTCGGCCACCGGGCCTTCCTCGACGATGACGCCGGCGTCCATCACCGCCACCCGGTCGCAGACGCGGCGGATCACGTCCATCTCGTGGGTGATCAGCACGATGGTCAGGCCCAGTTCGCGGTTGATCTCGGCCAGCAGCTGCAGCACGGCGGTGGTGGTCTGCGGGTCGAGGGCGCTGGTGGCCTCATCGCACAGCAGGATCTTCGGTCGCGTGCTCAGCGCACGGGCGATGCCGACACGCTGTTTCTGTCCGCCTGAGAGCTGCGCGGGGTATTTGTTGGCGTGATCCTGCAGGCCGACGCGGGCCAGCAGCTCGGCGACGCGGGCGTCGATTTCGGCACGGCTCAGTTCGCCGGCCAGACGCAGCGGCATGGCGATGTTGTCGGCCACGGTCTTCGACGACAGCAGGTTGAAGTGCTGGAAGATCATCCCGACCTGCTGGCGGAAGCGGCGCAGGCCATTGGCATCGAGGGCGGTGACGTCGACACCGTCGATCTCGATGCGCCCGCCGGAGGGTTCTTCCAGGCGGTTGATCAGGCGCAGCAGGGTGCTCTTGCCGGCGCCGGAGTGGCCGATGATGCCGAACACCTGGCCGCTGCCGACCTGCAGCGTGGTGGGCTGCAGCGCCGGAATCTCGCGACCGGCGACGCGGTAGGCTTTGTGGACGGATTGAAACTGGATCACGCGAACGACCTTTTGGGTATGTTCAAGGGCGGGCCCCCAGGTGGAAGGGGCCGGCCTTCGGGCGCCGGGTGAGGCGCAAAAGGGCGCTAGTTTACCCGGCGGTGTTTAGGTCTAGAAAATCTTTGTTGGCCTATGGTTATTACAAAATGGCATTACCGATAAGCGACAGACATCAGTTGCGCTTTGGGCTCAACAGCAGGCGTGGCACCTGTTGCGGAGCGATCTTCTGGCTCAACTGCGGACGAAAGCTTGGGTCGAGTTTCTTGATGCGTGCCGACAACAGCGCCGCAACCCAGGGATAATCCTTGGCCTCGCGTACTTCGATGCGCACGGCGCAGCGAAAGGTCACGACATCCGCCGCCACGCTGTCGAGCAGGCGGCGCAGGTTTTCGTTGTCCTGGTTGTCCAGCATAGGCATGGCCACGCTGCTGGTGGCGGCGTTCGGATCGATCAGGCGTGCTGTGGGCTTGCTCTCGACCACTGGTGCTGGCTGGCTTGCGGCTATCGGAGCGGTTGCTACCTTGGCGGCAGCCTGGCGCTCACTGTCTAGGCGCTGCTGACGCAGTTGTTCCTGGCGCTCGGCATCGAGCTTGGCGGCCGCTTCGCGGGCCTGTTGCTCGGCTGCTGCCTGGCGGGCAGCGCGGGCGCTGTCGATGGCCTGGTTGAGATCGTGACTCAGGGCCGGCGCCTGCGGCATCAGGTTGCGGGCCTGGCCCAGTGCCTGCGCGGCGCGATCCAGATCGCCCTGCTGCAGCGCTTCGCGACCTTGTTCCATATAGGCCTCGGCCAGCTGGCGCTGGTACTGCTCCAGACGGGTATCGCGGCTGGCGCGCTGCTGCAGTGTGCTGAGCTGGCTGCGTGCGTCGTCGAGGCGTTCTTCGGCCAGGCTCAGGTCGAGCTGACGGAAGGCGACGACCAGATCGTCGACCGGCGGAAGGCTGTGCTGCTGGCTGCTCTGGCAACCGGCCAGAAGTAGAACCAGAAAAAGCGGAAGACCACGAAAAGCGAACGACTTCATAACTACGCGTCTCGAATTGTGCAAAAAACGCGCAATCATACAGGTTTACGACCTCGATTTCACGCTGTTCGGGGGCCCGTGCTCATTCACGGGAAAGGGCAGGGGAGAGGTTAGAAAGATGAGCCGTAGCCCGGATGCAATCCGGGAACAACGTGGCGCAGCTGTCCCGGACTGCATCCGGGCTACGTAGAGCGCGCCATCAGGTGTTGCGCCTGGGCAGCGCAAAGCTGGCCAGAAACAGCGCGGCGGCGCTGACCACGATGGATGGCCCGGCTGGTGTGTCCTGATACCAGGACAGCGTCAGGCCGCAGCACACCGCGACCAGGCCGAGCAGGCTGGCGCCCACAGCCATCTGCTCCGGTGTGCGTGCGTGGCGTTGGGCGGCGGCGGCGGGGATGATCAGCAGTGAGGTGATCAGCAGTACGCCGACGATCTTCATCGCCACGGCGATCACCACGGCAATCAGCAGCATCAGCGCCAGGCGAATCGCCGCCACCGGCAGGCCTTCGACCCGCGCCAGCTCTTCGTGCACGGTGATCGCCAGCAGCGGCCGCCACAGCCAGGCCAGCAGCGCCAGCACCAGCGCGCTGCCACCGATGATCCAGGCCAGGTCGGTGGGACTGACGGCGAGCAGGTCGCCGAACAGGTAGCTCATCAGGTCGATGCGCACGTCATGCATGAAGCTCAGCGCCACCAGGCCCAGCGACAGGGTGCTGTGGGCGAGGATGCCCAGCAGGGTGTCGGAGGCCAGCGGCTGGCGCTGCTGCAGGGTCACCAGCAGCACGGCGAGCAGCACGCAGCCGACGGTCACCGTCAGGGTCGGGCTGACGTCCAGCATCAGCCCCAGCGCCACGCCGAGCAGGGCGGCGTGGGACAGGGTGTCGCCAAAATAGGCCATGCGCCGCCACACCACGAAGGAGCCGAGCGGGCCGGCCACCAGGGCCAGGGTAAGGCCGGCGAGCAGAGCGTTGAGGAGGAAATCGGGCATCAGTGTTTGCAACCAGGGCCGTGAACGTGAGCCGGCCCGTGGATGGTCAGGCCTGGCTCAACCACGCCGCCATGCAGGTCGTGCGCGTGGTCATGATGGTGGTGGTAGACGGCCAGGCTCTTGGCGTCCTGGCCGAACAGTTCGATGAACGCCGGGTCGCCGCTGACCTGCTCCGGGTGCCCCGAGCAGCACACATGGCGGTTGAGGCAGACCACCTGATCGGTGGCGCTCATCACCAGGTGCAGGTCGTGCGAGACCATCAGTACGCCGCAGCCATGGCGCTCGCGCAGTCGCGAGATCAGCCGATACAGCTCGGCCTGACCGGCGACGTCAACGCCCTGCACCGGCTCGTCGAGCACCAGCAGTTGTGGCTCGCGCAGCAGCGCGCGGGCCAGTAATACGCGCTGCATCTCGCCACCGGAAATGCTCTGCAGCGGGCTGTCGATCACCTGTTCCGCACCGACCTCGGCCAGTGCTGCCTGGACGCGTTTGCGATCCACCCCCGGTACCAGGCGCAGGAAACGCAGCACCGACAGCGGCAAGGTGGCGTCGACGTGGAGTTTTTGCGGCATGTAGCCGATGCGCAGGCGTGGCGCCCGGCGCACGTTGCCACGCTCAGGCTGCAGCAGGCCAAGCACCACGCGCACCAGAGTGGTCTTGCCCGCACCATTGGGCCCGATCAGGGTGACGATCTCGCCGGGTTGTACGCTCAGCTGCACGTCGTCCAGCACAGGCTGGCCGTTGAAGCTGACAGCGACCCCGTCGAGACGGATCAGCGCGTCGCTCATGCCGTGCCCTTGCAGCCTGCGCAGAGGCCGACCACTTCCACGGTCTGGCTTTCGACGACGAAACCGACGCCTGCCGCCCCGTCGACGATGGCCTGGCTGATCGCTGGTTGCTCCAGTTCGGTCGCCGCATGGCAAGCGCGGCAGATCAGGAACTGGCCTTGATGCGCATGCTCAGGGTGGCTGCAACCGACGAAGGCGTTGAGGGAGGCGATGCGGTGCACCAGGCCGTTTTCAAGAAGGAAATCCAGCGCGCGGTAAACCGTCGGTGGTGCGGCGCGGCGACCGTCTTCGTCGCTCAGTACGCCGAGAATGTCATAGGCGCCAAGCGGCTTGTGGCTGGCCCAGACCAGTTCCAGCACGCGCTTGCGCAGGGCGGTCAGGCGCAGGCCTTGGCGCGCGCAGATGGCTTCGGCCTCGGCCAGTGCATGGCTGACGCAGCGAGAGTGGTCGTGAGGGCGTGCAGCCAGGGGTGTGTCGGTCATGGGCAAGGACGGCGCTGATAAGAGACGTTATTATGTTACCCGTTCAGGGCGCCTCTAAAAACTACCTGCGTTGCCATCGCTGCGTTAAAAACAGGCTCACAACCGAAGGTTGAACGCGCTTAAGCGCGGCCCCGAAGGGGTGAGCGAAGCGAATCAAATGCTCATTTACAGCTTGTAAACTGCGCTTTTGACTCACTGCGTTCGCCCTACGGGCCAGCCTTCGGCTGTTACTCCCGTTGGTCGTTTCGCCTGTTTTTGCCCTGCGCTGACTGCCTCGCCTACGTTTCTAGAGGTGCCCTTCAATTCCATCCGAGTATGCCCCGTGTTGCGTCTTTTCTGTCTCTTTACCCTGCTTTTCGTCGCCAGCGCCCAAGCCGAGGTGCGTGTGCTGACCAGTATCAAACCGCTGCAACTGATCGCCGCGGCGGTGCAGAACGGCATCGGCGAACCCGAGGTGCTGCTGCCGCCCGGTGCCTCGCCGCACCACTATGCGCTGCGCCCGTCCGATGTGCGGAGAGTGCGTGATGCCGACCTGCTGTACTGGATCGGTCCGGACATGGAGGGTTTTCTGCCGCGGGTGCTGGGCAGCCGCGACAAGCCCCAGGTGGCGGTGCAGGATCTGCCCGGCATGACCCTGCGCCACTTCGGCGATAGCCACGACGAACACGATCATGACCAAGACGAGCATGATCATGGTCACGAACATGCCAGCGATGACCTTGGCCATGATCACGATCATCGTCCGGGCAGCCTGGATGCCCACCTGTGGTTGGCCGCCGACAACGCCAAGGTGATCGCCGCGCGCATGGCGGCAGACCTGGCCAAGCTGGATGCCGCCAACGCCGTGCGTTACGCCGCCAATCTCAAAGCCTTCGAAGCGCGCCTGGATGCGCTCGATGGCCGCATTCGCCCGCAACTGGCCGCCTTGCAGGGCAAGCCGTATTTCGTCTTCCACGAGGCCTTCGACTATTTCGAGGCCGCCTACGGCCTCAAGCACGCAGGCGTGTTCAGCGTGCTGACCGAAGTACAGCCCGGTGCGCGCCATGTCGCTGCCATGCGCAAGACGCTGCAACAGACGGGCCCGAGCTGCGTGTTCAGCGAGCCGCCGCTGCGCCCGCGCCTGGCCGAAACCCTCACAGCCGGCTTGCCGGTGAAACTGGCGGAACTCGATGCCCTCGGCGGCGCCCTGCCAGTCAGTGCCAACGGCTATGAACAACTGCTGGAAAACCTGGCCGGTGGCCTGAGCGAGTGCCTGAATAGCCTGTAAGACCTTTGATGTCGTGAACGTTTTTCACGTAGCCCGGATGCAATCCGGGAGCGATGGCAACGGCCCCGGATTGCATCCGGGCTACAACTAATCGAACGTCCTGCCCCGTGGCAGGGGCTTCAGCCGCGACGAGTCGAGCTACGAGCTGTAACCGTCCTCACATTGCCGCTGACCGGCGCAAACCACTAGGCTTGCGCTTTTGCCGCGAGCGCCCGCCATGTCGCCCACCGCCTCTCGCCCGTCCAACTCCACGCTGGTGCTACTGGCCTCGCTGTACTGTGCGCAGGGCCTGCCTTCCGGGCTGATCGCCCACTCGCTGCCGGTGCTGCTGCGCCAGCATGGCGTCGACCTGGCGCTGATCGGTTTGCTCAAGCTGCTGGCGCTGCCCTGGCTACTTAAAGTCTTGTGGGCGCCCTGGATCGACCGTCTGGCCTCGCCCCGCCTGGGCCATCACCGTGGCTGGATCCTGCCGCTGCAAAGTGGCGTGATTGTCTGTGTCGCGGCACTGGCGCTGCTCGCCCCGCAGACGCTGTTCGGCTCCGGCCTGTGGTTGTTGCTCGGCTTGCTGCTACTGATCAACCTGCTGGCATCGACCCAGGACATCGCCACCGATGGCCTCACCGTGCGTCTGTTGCCCGAGCGCTGGCGCGGTCTCGGCAACAGCCTGCAGGTCGGTGGCTACAAGGTCGGCATGATCGTCAGCGGCAGTGGCCTGCTGCTGGTGATCGACCCGCTGGGTTGGAACCTGGCGCTTGGCCTGCTGGCTGGATTGATCCTGCTGATGACGGTGCCGATCTGGCTGTTTCCCGAGCGCCGCGTCCTGCTCTTCCAGCCCGCCCTGGCCGAAACCGCCCTTGGCCCACGTTTGTTGCTGAACCACTATCGCGGCCTGCTGGCGCAGCCCGGCATGCTGCTGTGGCTGGCGGTGGTGCTGACCTTCAAGCTCGGTGATTCGCTCGGCTCACCGATGATCAAGCCGATGCTGGTGGATCAGGGCTGGAGCACGGCGGCACTCGGCCAACTGACTCTGATCAGCAGCCTGGCAGGCATCGGCGGTGCCTTGCTTGGCGGCCTGCTCTACGCCCGCATCGGTGTGCTGCGCGCTCTGATCCTGTTCGGTGCCCTGCAGGCCATCGGCATCGCCGCCCTGGCGCTGCTGGTGGGGCAAGGTGCCAACACCGGACTGGTCTATGCCGTGACCCTGTTCGAGCAGGTGGCCGACGGCATGTCCACCGTCGCCCTGTTCGCCGCGATGATGCGCATGTGCCGCCCCGAACACGAAGGCGCCGACTTCACCTTGCAGGCCTCGGCACAGTTGCTGCTGTCCGGATTCGTCGGGGCCAGTAGCGGGGTGTTGGCGAAGGCGTTGGGGTATGAGGGGCTGTTCGTTGGGGCGGGGGTGTTGGGGTTGTCGATGTTGCTGGTCGTGCTAGTGCATGCTCGAACATCGAGGTAAGGGCGCCGGCCGCCAAACTGAAGTGCGACGCACCTGTAGTCGGCCTCTTTTCGGCCTCTTCGGTGAGCACGACCTTGTCGTAATCGGCCACTATGGCTAGTCGTAACTTATGCGTTGCGCAGGCTGACGATGCTATACGTTCAGACCCCGCTCACGTTCCAGGCCGATAAGGCGCGTGGTAGGACCGTTATGATCTGAGTCTTTCCACTCCACTGCCTTGCGAGGCGACACACTAAAGCATGCGGCTTGCCAAGCTATTAGCTCATGGTAGAAGGCTGCTGCTGGGGGATATGATGCGGGCGGTAGGCCGTAGGGCGATACATGTCATTACCATGAACTAGCGGCGTGATTTCTACGTTCAAATAAAAGTGTCATCCACCCTGTGCCCAAATCATCCATCAGCAAACTTGTATCAAAGTAGTCTGGTTAGTATTCGCTGCTTATTGAGCCGGGAGCGAAAGTACCACTACTCGGCTGAATACATATTCATATCCGCGATACGGGAGCGGGCTGGAGTCATACAGAGCTTTGATAACAGAAGCCCTCTCCTCCTCGTTATATTCACAACTAGGTAGCACATGAGCATCCAGTACATCACCTCCTGGCAGTTGTGTGACAACCACAGAGCAGCGAGCAGAGATATCCATACCTTCTGGTTTTATCCAATTATGCTCCACAGCGGAGTGCACCGCGCTAGCGTAATCACGTTTTAGATTATCTAAAGCTTTATCAGACCCTGCAGATTGCGCCAACGTCTGAGCAGAGAATAGAGCGCTTACTAATGCCAATAAATATACTCTCAAAAGCGATTCCTTGCTGAAAAGGGGACATATTTATTAATTTTGTCGTTGCGGCACAGGTGTTATGTCGGATCGGTCTGCGGCGCGTTGCTTGCGCCCCCGCTGATGAGTGCATTCGCTTCAGCCAAAAAAGCCTCCGTCAGGGATACGTTGCTCAAAAAGAAGCGCTGGTTATTTCCCTTCATGTCGATCGTCAGTGACTTGAAGAATGGATTGCGTCGAACGCGGATCTTCTTGATGTCACTGGCACGAAGCAGTTCGTTGCGGCGGTAGGACTCGGCTTCGTCATCATATTGGATTCCGTTATCCGTCAATGAGATGCGAACATATTGGTCGCGGCGGCCTAATGTGGACGCAATAACAAGTATGGCATTTGCGGTCAGCGATAGTCCGAGAGGCCAACCCAGTACGTACTCATCCAGATTGCCAAAAGGGAAAAATACAAGAAATAGCTGTGCGCTTGTGATGGCGGCACTGAACATTGTCCAGGACAGCACGCTGAGGTATTGGGCATGGTTCCAGGTGGCTTGTTGCATGGTCTTTCCTTGACTTCGTTGAGTGTATGTACGGATTTATACGTCCAGCCCACGCTCACGCTCCAGGTCGATAAGTCGCGTGGTCGGACCGTTTGGCTGTAGGCGTTCTGTGACAATCTGTGGCCAGCGATTGCGGGAACGGCGCTTGGCGATGTTGTAGGTGAACTCCTGCAGCCAGTTCATCGGGTAGAAAAGCAGGTGCCCCAGATAGAGAACCGCATCAGTCCACTCCAGGTAGTTCTTGCCCTCGTTGGCTGTCTTTTTGTCGGCGATCCTTTGCCGCCGGAAGGCAAGAAAGCCTGTGGGTTTGGTATGGGCAGAAAGCATTTCCTTTACGTATGCGTCAGAGGCGCTGCGCTGGCCGTTCTCATCAAACCAGGGACCATTGTCCATATAGGCGCGTAGCCATTCCCAAAAGCCTTTCTGCATTTGCAGGGTTTTGCCCATCGGTAGACCAAGGCTTACCAGCAAGGCGTTATCGGGCTCGCCGAGGCGGCGTACGAGGATTTCCAGTGAGGCATTTCGCATACCTCCGGTATGTGGACCAACCATAACGAACTCGCCTGCCAGCGCCTGTATACCGTCCCAGGGGCTGTGGTACAGCTTGCCGTTGTGATCGAAATAGACTTCTCGGGTGCGGCGGTTGAAGAGAATTGGCAGTGGGAGCGGACGACTAACCTCCCAAGAGAGAGGGGCAAGCAGACAAATGAGGGCAAAAGGTAGGGTGACTGCAACACCATCCCATTCACCCTTAATTGCAAAAAAAAGGCTGAAGAGCCCCATTGCAATTGACACCGTTCCTCCTAGAGCGCCAGTTACGATTCCTCTGTCAGAATCACCGCCGGTCTTGAGGGCCAGATAATGCCCGGTATGCTCATCGGTAACGAAGAGTTCTCGGGGTTTTTCTCCAGTGGGCTCGTCGGCGCGCAATAGCACACTGGGCGCCTGCCCGAAACGGGTGCGCGCTTGTTGGATCAGGTCGCTTACAGCCATGCGAGTTCCTTGATTTCTATAGCCGGTAGGGTCAAACCGTCGATGGGTGAATAGCGAAGTTCGCCATGAATGGCATCGAGCTTGTCACCATTCTCTTCGTGATAAACGCGACGGTAGACAGCAACACCGGGCTCGGGTTTAACCCGTGTACCACCATGGTGATCGAAGTCTTTTCCTGTCCACTCCACTGCCTTGCGTGTACCACCCAGACCAAAGAAGCTGCCCCAGGTTTCGTATCCTTTGAAATGGATCATGTCATCAGTCAGTGTGTTTTTACCCGGCAAGCGCAAAAGCATATAAGTGATGGTTTGCATTCCACGATATGGATTCAATTCATTGATACGATAAGCCTCGAAGCTGATAGGGAAGACTACCTTGTAGAACTCGGTCATCGATTTTTCGTAGCTGGTCGACCAATCGGCTGGACGCGTGCCGAATCGGGTGCCTTTTACCCAAGCCTCGAGAGGTGTGTCCTGCGTATATTGACGGGCAATTACTCCGCCGACTATCAAGATGGTCCATCCCAGAGCACGCGCCGCGAAGTGTGGTGCCACACTGACACCTCGCCCTATAGCGGCAGCCTCACCGGCTATGATGGCAGCACGGGCGGCACGTATGGCTCGGAAACTTTGCACATACAGACGCAGGTTGGCGGCAGAGGCTAAGGTTAATCCTGCATTGATGGCTGCAGTATCCACATCGCCGACTTTATAGGCTTCTAGTGATTCGATTCCGTAGACCAATACATCAAAGCCAGAAGTGATCGACTGTAGAACTGAAGCTTTTGCGCCTATTCCTAATGCATCTGCCAAGGCCTTCTGCGAGGAGAGATGCATAGCACCTTGAGCCTTGACTGTTGCTTCCCAATCTAGTTCGGCAACTTTCTGTAAGGTCGCCGTTATTGCACTGGAGATACCTGACATGCCGGCTGCGGCCGAGAATGATGCTTTTAGGTTTTTATCTTTGACAAGCTGACCTCCGCTCCAAACAAAGTTCACACCCGCAATTAGCGCCACCACACATTTAATGGGAGCTTTCTCCAGAGCGCTCTTTCCAAGATCAAGCATTCCCCGAAGGTTAACGTCAGCCGCTAATTGGGCAGGCAAGGGTGGTAAGTCTCTGGCCGGCAGCATTCTGAAGAAAGGCAGTGCCTCGCTGACCGCAACACTTAGCTGTGTGGGTTTTAGACGGGCTGGTAGATTAGGGCGTGTGCCCATCAGATCGCTCATCCACTCACCCAGTTGCCGCTGAGTGACAGCCTCAATAGCAAGGCGCTGCTGGCTTCGCGCCAGAGCTGCGGCGAGGTAGAGACGTCCGGCGGCCTTGGATCCTTCGTCAGCTTTCTGCAGACCCAAGCCCACGATAGGCGCGAGCGCTGTAAACAGGGCTTCCAATGGCGAACCCAGAATATGCCGACCTAGTTTATCGGCTGCCTGGTTCAGCAATTGCGCTAGTCTGCGCGCTTCGTTCAGCGCGCTCGCACCGTTGTCTCTTGCGCCGTCAGCCAGCCCTACCAGGGAATTGAGCTCACCGACCCCGAGGCGTTTGCCCAAACCCAGTAATGCCCAAACCAGCCAGGGTTTGCCCTCTTGCTGCTGGAGTGTCAGGGCATTCGCTATGGCCTTGGCTCCGGGACCGGTTGTTGCAGGGCCAAGGCAGGCTGCAGCGAAGTGGAGTTCTAGCTCTGCACGTGGATCGGGTTGGGTGATGTCGAAATGGCCACAGGCAGTATCCAGGCTGGCAGGGCCGCGCTGAGCTAGGGTATTCAGCCAAGCTGACCAAAGCTCGCTGATGCGGCGCACATCGGCGCTGTATTCTTCCTCCTCTTGCGTTTGCTGCTGCCAGGTAGTTTGCAGCTTGCGGTAATTGGTGATGCTGCGCAGTTGGCCGCCGATTTGCGGGTCGCCTTCTGCCAGAGATTTGAGTACGCCTGCCATGGCCCAGTCTTCACCATGGATTTCACGCGTCACCTCGAATGCCTGCTGGCGAGCGCGAAGCAGCTTGGCCAGATCCAGCAATACGCCCCACGGATCGTCGATCAAAGCATAGGCTTGTTGCTCGCAGCGCTGCATGTCGTCGAGCAGCTTTGGCCAGGCTGGACGGTGACTGGTTGAGGGTTCACAACTCCAGCCATACCAGTTGGCGTCCATGTAGTCGCCGATACGTTCGTGAATCGTGCGGGCTTGACCGCTGAATGGTGCTGCTCCAGGGGTGATGGTGCGCATCACGCGCTGACGTACATCTTCTTTTCCCTTGGCAGAGTTGAACTGGCTATCGCTCCACTGACGAGGAGACCACGCCAGCATGGCCGGTGTTCCTGCGGGAAGGAGTAAATAGGGCAGGCTACGCGCGTCGATGACTTTGCCGCCGCGAGCCGTTTGGGTAAAGGCAGCCGCGTTGACACGGTACTCGACCAGTTGTTTTAGGCCGCTCTGCCAGACGTACAGCCAGCCATCGCGTAACAGACGAGCGGTGTAGTTCAGCGGACGGCCCTGAAGGGGCTCGAAGTAATCGCCTATTGCCGGAAAGTCTCCCTGTACAGCTGGCAAGCCATAGGCGCTGGTATCCACTGTCAGGGTCGGGCCGAGCGCATAGCGTAGCGGGAGTACAGCACTGAGCAGGGGGCATCCAGCGACCGTCAAGCTAGATGGGGCGGGAGTTTGAGCAGTCATAGAAGAGCCTCCTGTGCCCTGTCGTCCTGTTCGGCAAGTGCTTCCAGCAGTCGCCAGTCGAGCGTCATTTGCGCGGCGAGATCTAGTTCGGCTGGCGCCCCGTCTTTTTCGGGCTGTTCGTTTTGCCAGGCACAGAAGATTGTGCCTTCGTGATGAAGCCAGATGCGTGAGATTCGGTGCCAGAATCCCACCGGCCATTGCCCTTCGCGCCGCCATGCCTGATACAGAGGCCGGGCGTCACCCAGGCGTAGCCAGAGTTCGCGATGTTCTGGGGTGAAGATGCGCAGGCGGCGCTGCAGTATGCGCTGCAGATCGTCTATCGAAGCATCGCTTTCCAGCCAGAGACCATCCTTGATTTCGGTTCCGTGTCTCCAGGCGTCATAGGCCATGCTGCCAACCGGAGCATCCAGCAGAATCGGGCCAGCGTCCGCTATGGGCTCATAGGCCGTACCGAGCAATAACGGTCTTGGTTGATGGCTAGGGAAGCACCGATAAAGCCACGCCGTCGCACTCTCGTAACGAGCTCCGTCGAGCAGAATGGCACCGTTTCCATCGGGCATTGGGGCGCTCATGCCTTATCTCCCTTTGATGCCTTAGCGGCTTCGCACACTTCGCATACGCCAGCTCGGGTGCTGCGAAACAGCATGTTTTGTTTTACCAGGGCTTCCAGTGGAATTCCCGGCACATCCGCATCCGCCGGCTTCGCCGCCCCCGGCAGTATCGGCGCCGCCCCCGAGCCGCTGCCCGGCGCGCCGCCGGAGTTGAGCTTGATCACCGGGCCGACCAGGGTGATGCCGCCGCCGTCGAGTTTGATAAAGCTGCCGCCGCCCTTGAGGGTCAGTTCGCTGCCTGCCTCCAACACCACCTTGAGCCCGCTGGAGAGGTGGATCTCGCTGCCGGCCTGGATGAACTGGCCGTTGCCCAGCTTGATGTGCTGGCTGTCGCCGACGGTGAGGTGGTCGTTGGCCTTGATCTCGACCTTGCGGTCGGCGTGGGTGGTGCGGTGTTCTTCGGCCTTGAAGTGGCTGTAGGCGTTGGCTTCGACCGTGTCGTGGCGTTCGTTGCCGACGCGGATCTTCTGGTCGTGCTCGATGTTTTCGTCCCAGTCGCGCTGGGCGTGGAGGTAGATCTGCTCGGCGCCCTTGCGGTCTTCGATGCGCAGTTCGTTGTAGCCACCGCCGCCAGGGCTGCTCAGGGTCTTGAACACGCTGCGGGTCTTGTTCGCCGGCAGGTCGTAGGGCACCACGTGTTCGGCGTGGTACAGGCAGCCGGTGACCAAGGGCTGGTCGGGGTCGCCTTCGAGGAAGGTGACCAGCACTTCCATGCCGATGCGCGGGATGGTGATGGCGCCGTAACGATCACCGGCCCAGCTGGAGCTGACGCGCAGCCAGCAGCTGGTTTTCTCGTCGGCCGCACCGATGCGATCCCAGAAGAATTGCACCTTCACCCGGCCGTATTGGTCGCAGTGGATTTCCTCGCCGGCAGGTCCGGTGACCACGGCGCTCTGGCTGCCGAGTATGTGCGGTTTGGGGTGGGCCAGGGGCGGTCGGAAGGGCACGTTCCAGGGCGTGGCGGTGAAGCGGTTGCGGTAGCCTTGGTGGAAGTCGGCGTCGCTCTTATCCCCCTCTCCCCGGCCCTCTCCCCGGAGGGGCGAGGGAGCTGTTCGGCGCAGGGCTGAATCACTGGTGATCGACTCCTCCAGCACCTGAGGCTGCTTGCCTTCGTGCAGCACTTCGGTCAGCAGCCAGAGCTGGTTCCACGCCTCGCGCGGATGGTCGGTCAGGTCGAGGAAGTGGCCGCTGACCAGGGTCGGCGAGTCGCCGTCGCCCTGGGCTAGTTCGAAGTCGTGGCGGTGGCGCTCCAGGGCGCGCTTGGCCAGGTGCTTGCCGCGTTCGCGGTCGGTGTAGCGGCCCGGATAGTCGTAGTCTTCCAGCTTGGGCTGGGCATCGCCGTCGGCCTTGGCTTCCAGCTGCAGCCGCGGTTTCTCGAAGTCGTAGTCGCGGCGGGTGACCTGGCTGGTGCGGGTTTCCACGCGCACGCCGAAGTGCTTGATCACCGGGTCGTCGGCCACCAGGCCGGTGTCCTGCTGGTAGGCCAGCGGTGCCAGGCGCGGGAACACGGTCTGGTCGTCGCCGAAGGTCAATACATGGCCATTGCTGCTGTGCTGGAAGTGGTAGTGGATGCCTTCCTCCTCGCACAGGCGCTGGACGAAGTGCAGGTCACTCTCGTCGTACTGCACGCAGTATTCGCGCTCGGGGTAGAGCGAGCCGAGCTGGAACTGGTAGGCATCGGCCTGGATGCCGTGTTCCTCGAGCACCTGAGTGATGATCTTCTCCACCGTCAGGTGCTGGAAGATGCGCTGGTTGGTGCGGTGCGCCAGGTAGGCCAGTTGCGGCACCAGGGTCAGGCGGTAGCGGGTCATGCGCTTGCCGGATTCACCCTGGGCGATGCGGTGGATCAGGCCGTGGATGCCGGCACCGTTCTGGTCGAAGGCGAGGAAGGCACGCTGATGCAGCAGGCTCTCCAGATCGAGGTCGGGGCGTTCGCCGATCAGTTCCACGTCGAAGGCGTAAGGCTGGCTGATCGCCTCGCGGCCGCTGAACTCCAGCACCTGCAGGTCGTGCTCGATCCCTTCGATGCTGAGGCTGAAATGGGTCTGGTTGGCCTGGGCGAACATTCGTTGTTCCTCTCGATCATTCCATGATGGGCGCGTGGCGCGCTCCAGGTTGTAACCGAATCGGCCGCCGCGCGCTGGCAACGGTCGAGTTTTTCGGCAGGCAGCCTGCCGAAACGCAGCGGCCAGGACGATGCCTGGCCGCTGCGGTGACGCGGACGCGATCCCGGCTTAGGCGGAGATCGGGGTACGCCAGTCGTCGGAGCCGGAAGTGCCGGAGACTTCGTGGGTCCAGACGATCTTGCGGTAGGTGAAGTAGACGTCTTCCAGGTGGGTGAAGTGCGCCATGTTCGGGTCCTGGCAGTTCGGCATGCGCGACTGCACGTCGACGATCACGGCGTCTTCCAGTTCGATGGTGAAGTAGTGCTCCTGGGTACCGGTGGAGGAGGTGCGGTACCACTCCAGGCGGCACTTGTTCAGACGCTCGCCGGAAGTCAGGGCGTTGAAGATCAGCGGCGAGGACTTGTCGAAGACCTTTGTGATCATCAGCGGCTTGTGCACGCGCTGGCCGGTCGGTTGGCCGGACTGCGGGTCGCGCGGGATGATGACCTGGTGGTTGTAGGCTTGCACCAGAATCTGGTCTTCATGACCTTCCTGGAAAATGTTGCCGACCGAGTCCTCGGTGAAGGTGCCAGCGGTGATCAGACCTTGTTTGGTGCCTTCGAGGGACAGATACGCGGGTGTTGGCATGAGTGCTCTCCTTGCCTGGGTCATGGATCGTGATCGATCCGGGAGCCATGGCTAAAGCGAGCGGCATGCCATAAATATAAAATCCTTTATAAACATATAGTTAGCATGACCTATTGGGCGTTATTGGTCACGATGAGTGTTTCGTCACGCTATATTGCGCAACAAGTTGCGCAGTGTTGTGCAGGTTATTGCGCAGTCTGCTGAACAGCCTGTATTCACTGGCCTGCGCCAGTTTCAGCGCAGAGTTATCCACAGCACGCTGCGCAAGAAGCTGCCAGGTAGGTCATTCGGCCCAATGGCGGCCGTGACGCTCCAGCAGGTGTTGCAGTTGCTCCGGGCCATCGCTGCCGGCCGGGTAGGGGCGCGGGCTCTGGTAGTGCTGGAGCCAGCCCTGCAGGATCGGGTCGACCCACTGCCAGGCCGCTTCCACTTCATCGCGGCGCATGAATAGGGTGGAGTCGCCCTCGATCACGTCGAGCAGCAGACGTTCGTAGGCGTCCCAGCGGCGCTGCTGGTTGAAGACATTGGCCAGGTTGAGGTCCAGCTCCACGGGTTTGAGATGCATGCCCTTGCCGGGGTTCTTGGCCATCAGTTGCAGGCTGATGCGCTCTTCCGGCTGCAGGCGGATCAGCAACTGGTTGGCTTCGCCCTCATGGAACAGACGGTGCGGCACCGGCTTGAACTGGATGAGGATTTCCGAGGTTTTCTTCGCCAGGCGCTTGCCGGTGCGCAGGTAGAAGGGCACGCCTGCCCAGCGCCAGTTGTCGATCTCCACCTGCACGGCGACGAAGGTTTCGGTGTCACTGTCGTTGTCGACGTTCTTCTCGAAGTAGTAGGCGGGCACGTCATGGCCGCCGATCTTGCCGGCGGTGTACTGGCCGCGCACGGTCTTGTCCTGCACGTCGAGCCCGGAGATGGGTTTCAGCGCTTCGAGGATCTTCACCTTCTCATTGCGCACCGCCTCGGCGTCGAAGCGCACCGGCGCCTCCATGGCCACCAGGCACAGCAACTGCAGCAGGTGGTTCTGGATCATGTCGCGCATGGCGCCGGCCTGGTCGTAATAGGCGCCGCGGTTCTCCACACCAAGGGTTTCGCAGACGCTGATCTGTACGTGATCGATATGCCCGGCACGCCACACCGGTTCGAACAAGGCGTTGGCGAAGCGCAGCGCCATGAGGTTCTGCACGGTTTCCTTGCCCAGATAATGGTCGATGCGAAACACCCGCGCCTCGTCGAACACGGCGCCGATGGCGGCGTTGATCGCGCGGGCCGATTCCAGCGAGTGGCCGATGGGTTTTTCCAGCACGATGCGCGCTGCAGGACCAGCCAGGCCGGCGTTGGCCAGGTGCGCTGCGATGGCTTCGAACAGACTCGGTGCGGTGGCCAGGTAATAGACCCGTACGCGCTCGTCATCACGCCCCAGGCGCTTGGCCAGGCGGCCGAAATCGGCGCTCTGCGCAGCGTCCATGGCGAAGTAGTCGAGGCGCGCGGCGAAGCTGGCCCAGGTCTCGTTGGCAAAATCGGCGCGCGCCACCTGAGCGCGGCAGTGACGCTCGGCCAGGGCCTGGTAGGCCTCGCGGGTGTGGCTGCTGCGGGCCAGGGCGAGGATGCGCACATCGGCGTGCAGGCGTCCTTCGCGGTGCAGGTGATAGAGCGCTGGCAGCAGTTTGTGCAGGGCCAGATCGCCCGTACCACCGAAGACCAGCATGTCGCAGGGGATGCTCAAGGGAAGACTCCGACTCGTTGTGGCAGGCCGTTGCAAGCTACCTGCGTTTGCAGCAAAGAGGCAGTGAAAAGATCGGCTGCGCCCCTCTGCCGGAAAGTTCGTTCAGCGAATTGGCAGCCGCTTGGCTGTGCGCGGGTGCGAGCTATGTAGTATAACTACAAGGTCACTACAACCGCCGGCCGCCGATCATAACCGAGCTATGACCCGCCGAGTGCCGCGGTAGACCCTTTTCTGCATAGAGCCTATCTCAGTGAATCTGTTGCAACACATCGCCCAGTCGCGTCACCTGCTGCGCAAGTCCGAGCTCAAGGTGGCCGATCACGTCTTGCTCGATCCTGCATCGGTGATGCACAGCTCCATGGCCGAGCTGGCGCATAGTGTTGGCATCAGCGAGCCGACCATCGTGCGTTTTTGCCGTGCCATCGGTTGCAGCGGCTTCCAGGATCTCAAGCTGAAGCTGGCGCAGAGCCTGGCTGCCGGGGCCAGTTTCGGTCAGTTCGCGATTCACGAGGACGACTCGGTCGCCGACTTCAGCCTGAAGATCTTCGACACCACCCTGCACACGTTGATGGAAGTGCGCGAGAAGCTCGACCCTGAGGCGCTGCAGCGCGCCATCGCCGCCTGCTCCAAGGCGCAGCGCGTGGAGTTCTATGGCTTCGGTGCGTCTGGTGCGGTGGCGGCCGATGCCCAGCACAAATTCTTCCGCCTGCTGCTCAACGCAGCCGCTTATTCCGACCCGCACATGCAGGCGATGAGTGCGGTGACCCTGCAGCCGGGCGACGTGGCGGTGTGCATCTCTCAGTCCGGCCGTTCCAAGGACTTGCTGATCACCGCCACCCTGGTGCGTGAGTCCGGCGCCAGCCTGATCACCCTGTGTCCGAGCCAGACGCCGCTGGCGGAGCTGTCGACCGTCAACCTGGCCATCGACGTGCAGGAAGATACCGAGATCTACACCCCGCTGACCTCGCGCATCGCCCACCTGGTGGTGATCGACGTGCTGGCCATGGGCGTGGCCATGGCGCGCGGGCCGAGCCTGGTCAATCACCTCAAGAGCGTCAAGCGCAGCCTGCGCAGCCTGCGCCTGTCACCGAAGTCGCTGCGTAACACCGAGGACTGAGATAACGGGTTCATCGCCTGTTCATCTTCACGCCGTCAAAGCGTCATCTACCCGGAGCAAGCTGAGACCTCCAGTCCTCGTTCCGGGAGAACCGAGATGCCTCGTATCTTCGATGACGCGCAACTGCACGACCAACCTGACGCCAAAACCCGGCGCAAACTGCAAGACCAGCGCCGCATGGCCTATCGACGAGCCATCGAGCACTATGCCGAGCAGTGCCAGCTGCAACGCGAGCTTGCCGATTTCCCCGAGCTGGTTTCCGCCAGCTACCTCCAGCACGCCGAACCTGATTCGCGCCGCGCCGCCTGACTTTCTTGTTGCCCTGCCTGCGGGCAGGGCAGTGAGCTTGCCCGATTCTACGAACTTATTGCCCGGTTCTGCTGATCTCTGTGGTCGGCAGCGACAGCAGGTTTTGCGCCCACTACAGTGATTATCTGGCCCCCTGTGTGCGGGGTTGACCGTGACCACCGGCAGTCATGCCGGAACCATCAGACACCATCAGAACAAGGTGGGTAGACCATGATTACCCTGAATCTCAATGGCAAGGACCATGAGTTGGACGTGGCCGATGACATGCCGCTGCTCTGGGCATTGCGCGACGTCGCCAATCTCACCGGCACCAAGTACGGCTGTGGCATGGCCTTGTGCGGCGCCTGCACGGTGAACGTCGAAGGCCAGCCGACCCGCTCTTGCGTCACCCCGGTATCGGCGGTGGTCGGCAAGCGCATCAGCACCATCGAGGCGGTCGGCGAAGACGCCGTGGGCAAGGTGGTTCAGGACGCCTGGCGCCAGCTCGACGTGGTGCAGTGCGGCTACTGCCAGTCCGGGCAGATCATGGCCGCGACGGCGCTGCTGAGCAGCAACAAGGCGCCGAGCGACGCCGATATCGATGCGGCCATGAGCGGCAATATCTGCCGCTGCGCGACCTACGTGCGGATTCGCGCCGCGATTCACGAAGCTGCCGACAAACTGGCCTGAGGAGGCGCATAGACATGGGCAAGATCGAAACCCCCGATAGCGCCACTCGCGGCATCCTCAATGTCAGCCGTCGCACCCTGCTCAAGGGTGCAGGTGGCCTGGCGCTGGGCATCTTCTTCGCGCCGCTGATGCGCGGTATGGATGCGCTGGCGGCAGGTGGCCCGCTGGAACCGAATGCCTTCGTGCGTATCGACCTCGACGGTACGGTGACTGTGCTGGCCAAACACCTGGAAATGGGCCAGGGCAGCTACACCGGCCTGGCCACCCTGCTCGCCGAAGAGCTGGATGCCGACTGGGACAAGGTACGCGTCGAAGGCGCGCCGGCCGATGTGAAACGCTACAACAATCTCGCCTTCGGCCCCATGCAGGGCACTGGCGGCAGCACCGCCATGGCCAACTCCTGGGAACAGATGCGCAACGCCGGCGCCACCGCCAAGGCCATGCTGGTGGCTGCGGCCGCGCAGCGTTGGGGCGTGCCGGCCGGTGAAATCAGCGTCAGCCAGGGCGTGGTCAGTCACGCCGGCTCCGGCCGTAGCGCCGGCTTCGGTGATCTGGTCGAGGCGGCGGCGTCACTGCCGGTGCCGGAGCAGGTGCAACTCAAGGACCCCAAGGACTTCAAGCTGATCGGCAAGCGCGAGCTGCGCCGCAAGGACAGCCCGAGCAAGACCGATGGCAGCGCCATCTTCACCCAGGACTTCAAGCTGCCCGGCATGCTGGTGGCCATGGTTGCTTATCCACCGCGCTTCGGCGGCGTGCCGCGCTCGGTCGACAGCAGCAAGGCCAAGGCCGTGCATGACGTGGTCGAGGTGGTGGAGTTTCGCGATCTGCCCCACGGTCGTTCGGGCGTCGCCGTGTTGGCGAAGAACACCTGGGCGGCGCGACAGGGCCGCGATGCGCTGGTGATCGAGTGGGACGAGAGCCAGGCCTTCACCCTGGGCAGCGAGGAAATTCTCGCGCAATACCGCGACGATGCGGGCAAGCCAGGCCTGCCGGCCACGAGCAAGGGCGATACCGATGCGGCGCTGGCCCAGGCGGCGAAAACCGTCGAGGCCGACTACGAGTTTCCTTATCTGGCGCACGCGGCGATGGAGCCGATGAACTGCCTGGTGAAACTCTCCAGCGACCGCTGCGAAATCTGGAACGGCGAGCAGTTTCAGACCGTCGACCAAGCCATCATCAGCGGCTACCTGGGCCTGACGCCCGAGCAGGTGTCGCTGACCCAGCTGTATGCCGGCGGCAGCTTTGGTCGCCGCGCCAGTTCGGTGTCGGACTACCTGCTGGAGGCGGTGGCGATCACCAAGGCTGCGCGTGACAAGGGCGTGGACGCGCCGGTGAAGATGGTCTGGACGCGCGAGGACGATACTCGTGGCGGTTATTTCCGGCCGCTGTACCTGCACCGCGTGCGCATCGGCCTGGACCAGGCCGGCAAGCTGCAGGCCTGGCACAACCGCATCGTCGGCCAGTCGATCATGGCCGGTACTTCGATGGAGCCCTTCATGATCAAGGACGGCATCGACCATACCTCGGTCGAGGGCCTCTCCAACCTGTCCTATGCGGTGCCCAACCTGCAGGTGGAGCTGAGCACGCCGAGCAATATCAAGGTGCCGGTGCTGTGGTGGCGTTCGGTCGGTCATACCCACACCGGTTACGTCGCCGAAACCATGATCGATGAGGCCGCCGTCGCTGCAGGGCAGGACCCTTACATCTTCCGTCATGCGTTGCTGGAAAGTCATCCGCGTCACCGCGGTGCGCTGGAGCTGGCCGCCAAGCAGGCCGGCTGGGACAAGCCACTGGCGGCGGGTGCCGAGGGCGAGAAGCGCGGGCGTGGCATTGCCGTGCACGAGTCGTTCGGCTCGTTCGTGGCGCAGGTCGCCGAAGTCACGGTGAAGGCCGATGGCAGCTACCGTCTGGATCGCGTGGTGTGCGCCGTGGACTGTGGCATCGCGATCAACCCGGATGTGATCAAGGCGCAGATGGAAGGCGGCATTGGCTTCGCCCTGGCGGCTGCTCGGCACAGCGCAATCACCCTGAAGGAAGGGCGGGTCGAGCAATCGAACTTCCACGACTTCCAGGTGCTGCGCATGAACGAGATGCCCAAGGTCGAGGTGCATATCGTGCCGTCGGCGGCGAATCCTACCGGTGTCGGTGAGCCGGGCGTGCCACCGCTGGCGCCGGCCCTGGCCAACGCCCTGTTCGCGGCCACTGGCGTGCGCTTGCGCAAGCTGCCGTTCCCGGCGCAGATCAAGGCCTGACGTCCGATACTGGAAACACGAACGCCCGGGGTAATCCCGGGCGTTCGTGTTTATGGGGCAGCTGGGGGCGTTCGCGGCCAAAGCCCTGCCACAGAATTGCGCCAGGGGTAGATCTGAGGTCTCTCGCGGTATCGCTCTTCGTAGGAGCCGCTATAGCGGCGAGCCAGGTGATCGCGGCTGAAGCCGCTCCTACGGAGATGGCGGGCAAGTAGCCGTAGGGTGGGCTTTAGCCCACCAGTCGTGGTGGGCTGAAGCCCACCCTACGAGTCTGTGGCCTCGATGCAATCCGGGGATCAGGACGCACTTAGCCTGGTCGCCGGCACGATCTCGCTGCAGTCCAGTGGTGTTGGCGTGTGGATCGCCGCCTGGCGATGCTTGAGCATGCCGCCTGCACGGAGGTTAATGGCGGCGGTCATCTCGGCGAGAATCGCCGTGGCCACGCTCTCCGGCGTATCGCCGCCGATGTCCAGGCCGATCGGGTAGTGCAGGCACTCCAACGCCGGCAAGTGCGGGCTGTGTTGGCGGATCTCGTCCAGTAGCCGTTCGGTGCGATCGCGTGGCCCCAGTTGGCCGATATAGGCCGGCGTGCCCTGCAGCACGCTGCCCAGCCAGTGGCGATCCTGGCTGTAGCTGTGGCTCATGATCGCCACCATGGCGCCGTCGGTGAGCGTGTGCAGGTCGTAGGGTGGGCGTGCATCGACCTGCAGCACCGTATCTGCGTCGGGAAAGCGCTCGGCGCGGGCGAAATGGGCGCGGCCATCGACCACGCTGACGTGCCAGTCCAGCAGTTTGGCCATATGCGTCAGCGGCTGTGCATCATGCCCGGCGCCGAAGATCACCAGGCGCCGCTGTGGCGCCAGGTATTCGCAGAACACCTCGATCTCGCCACGCTCATCACGGTAGCTGCGCAGCGAGGAGCGGCCATCGGTCAGGGTTCGTTGCAGATCGGCGCGAACCTCGGCGTCGAGTGCGGAATCGAGTAGGCGGCTGCCGTCGCTCAGTGATGGATGCAGATACAGACGCTCGCCCACGCGTACACGGGCGTTGCGATAGCTGCCGATCACCGTGGCGACCGCCCCGGCCTGGCCGCTTTCGCGTACCAGGCGCAGCAACTCGAGCACGGCCAGCGGCTTTTCCGCGCTGTGGCGCTCGAGCAGCACGTGCACGGTGCCGTTGCAGCCGAGGCCGAAGGTCAGTGCTGCGTCCTGGTCGTCATCGTCGTCCTGGGTGGCCGTGCTGTAGCGGCGGATCACGGCGTCGCCGCCATCGGTCAGCCACCAGGCCTTCTTCGCTACCTCGGACTCCAGGCAGCCGCCGCTGATGGTGCCCACGGTGCCGCCGTAGAGTGGGATCAGCATGCGCGCGCCGGGGCGGCGGTAGGCCGAGCCTTCGACCTTGACCACGGTGGCGAGCACGGCCTGGCCGTTATCGCGTTCGAGCGCGTGGATGGCGCCGAGCAGGGCGCTGATTCCCGACAGCATTGGTTTCTCCCAGGCAGGTTTTGGTGGAGCGATCCCAGGCTGCCAATGTCCCGTATGCCAGTTAAGAAGGGTTAGGCCGATCCTGCGAGATTCTTGCCCGATCCTGCGCTGCTGGCCTGAAAGCGTTCGGCCAGTCTGACGATGCGTGCGCGCTCGGTGCGGATGAAGTCGACGAAGGCTTGCGCCACCGGGGACAGGCGGCGGCCGCGGATATTCACCACGCACCAGCTGCGCTGCAATGGCAACTCGGCCACCGGCAGCTCGCGCAGCAGGTCATGCTGTAACTCCAGGCGCACTGCATCACGCGGTAGCAGGGCAATGCCGAGCCCGGCCAGCACCGCTTCGCGCTGCGACTCCAGCGAGCCGATTTCCAGCGTATGCGGGAAGTGTGCGCGTTTCTGGTGACAGTACTCCTCGCAGGCGCGACGGGTGCCCGAGCCGCTTTCGCGGATCAGCAGTGGGTAGGTGGTGAGGTCCTGCAACTGCAGGCTGTCCGCCTCGCACAGCGGGTGATCGGGAGGTGCCACGGCGATGATCGGGTTGTTGAGGAAGGGCATGAAGTCCAGGGCCATGTCCTGCGGCACCTGGCTCATGATCATCAGGTCATCGCGGCTCTGGGTCAGGCGGCGCACCACCAGGGCGTGGTTGACCACTGTCAGGTTAAGAATGACATCCGGGTATTGGCGGCGAAATTCGGCGAACAGGTGGGGAATGAAGTACTTGGCGCTGGATTCGATGCACAAATTGAGCTGCCCCTGCAGTGAGCCCTGCAGGTCTGACAGCTGCATATCCAGGCTCTCCAGGCGGCCGAAAATATCGCTGCTGGCCCGTTTGAGTGCCTCGGCTGCCTCGGTCAGGTAAAGCTTCTTGCCGACATAATCGAACAAGGGCTGGCCGACCAGCTCTTCCAGCTGACGAATCTGCAGGCTCACGGCCGGTTGAGTCAGCGCCATTTCCTCGGCTGCGCGGCTGTAGGAGCCGTGCTCGCACACGGCACGGAATACCTGGAGTTGGCGCAAGGTCATGCGCAGCAGGGTTTTACGCACGGTTTTGTCCTCGTTCGGTCAATGCATAAGCAATTGCTTATGCACGATCAAATAATTATTCATTTTTGTTAATTCGTATAGCCGGATAGGGTTTCACCACGTTTGCAACCAACTGTTGCAGCGGCCCTTGCAGCTCTGCGCTGAGGATTGGATCGTGATAAGAAAAATACTGATCGCCAACCGTGGTGAGATTGCCGTCCGCATCGTGCGGGCCTGCGCCGAGATGGGCATCCGCTCGGTGGCGATCTACTCCGACGCGGATCGTCATGCCCTGCACGTCAAGCGTGCCGATGAGGCGCACAGCATTGGCGAAGATCCGCTGGCCGGCTATCTGAACCCGCGCAAGCTGGTCAATCTGGCCGTGGAAACCGGTTGCGATGCGCTGCACCCCGGCTATGGCTTTCTGTCCGAGAACGCAGAACTTGCAGAGATCTGCGCCGAACGTGGGGTCAAATTCATAGGCCCGAGCGCGGAAGTCATCCGCCGTATGGGCGACAAGACCGAGGCCCGCCGCAGCATGATGGCCGCTGGCGTGCCCTGCACCCCTGGCACCGAAGGCAACGTTGCCGACCTGGCCGAGGCCCTGCGCGAAGCCGAGCGCATCGGTTATCCGGTGATGCTCAAGGCCACCTCCGGTGGTGGCGGTCGTGGCATTCGTCGCTGCAACAGCCGCGAGGAGCTGGAGCAGGCCTACCCGCGGGTGATTTCCGAGGCGACCAAGGCCTTCGGCTCGGCCTCCGTCTTCCTGGAAAAATGCATCGTCAATCCCAAGCACATCGAGGCGCAGATCCTCGCCGACAGCTTCGGCAACACCGTGCACCTGTACGAACGCGATTGCTCGATCCAGCGCCGTAATCAGAAGCTGATCGAAATCGCCCCCAGCCCGCAGCTCACCCCCGAGCAGCGCGCCTATATCGGTGACCTCGCCGTGCGCGCGGCGCAGGCCGTGGGCTACGAGAATGCCGGTACCGTGGAGTTCCTGCTCGCCGAGGGCGAGGTGTACTTCATGGAGATGAACACCCGGGTACAGGTGGAACACACCATCACCGAGGAAATCACCGGCATCGACATCGTGCGTGAGCAGATCCGCATCGCCAGCGGCCAGCCGCTGTCGGTCAAGCAGGAAGACATCATCCACCGCGGTTATGCCCTGCAATTCCGTATCAACGCCGAGGACCCGAAGAACAACTTCCTGCCCTCGTTCGGCAAGATCACCCGTTACTACGCGCCCGGCGGGCCCGGCGTGCGCACCGACACGGCGATCTACACCGGTTACACCATTCCGCCCTATTACGACTCGATGTGCCTGAAGCTGATCGTCTGGGCGCTGACCTGGGAAGAGGCGCTGGACCGCGGCCTGCGTGCGCTGGACGACATGCGCGTGCAGGGCGTGCGCACCACCGCGCCCTATTACCAGGAAATCCTGCGTAACCCGGAATTCCGTAGCGGCCAGTTCAATACCAGCTTCGTCGAAAGCCACCCGGAACTGACCCAATACTCGATCAAGCGCAACCCGTCGCACCTGGCCATCGCCATCGCCACCGCCATCGCTGCCCACGCGGGCCTGTAGGGGACATCATGAGCAAGAAGATCACCGTTACCGATACCGTCCTGCGCGATGCCCACCAGTCGCTGCTGGCGACCCGCATGCGCACCGAGGACATGCTGCCGATCTGCGACAAGCTCGACCGCGTCGGCTACTGGTCGCTGGAAGTCTGGGGTGGCGCCACCTTCGACGCGTGCGTGCGCTTTCTCAAGGAAGACCCCTGGGAGCGCCTGCGTCAGCTCAAGGCGGCGCTGCCCAACACCCGCCTGCAGATGCTCCTGCGCGGGCAGAACCTGCTCGGCTACCGCCACTACAGCGATGACGTGGTCAGGGCGTTCGTGGCCAAGGCCGCGGTCAACGGCATCGACGTGTTCCGCATCTTCGACGCGATGAACGACGTGCGTAACCTGCGCGTGGCCATCGAGGCGGTCAAGGCCGCCGGCAAGCACGCCCAGGGCACCATCGCCTACACCACCAGCCCGGTGCACACCACCGAGGCCTTCGTTGCCCAGGCCAAGGCCATGCAGGCGATGGGTATCGACTCCATCGCGATCAAGGACATGGCCGGTCTGCTCACGCCTTACGCCACCTTCGCGCTGGTCAAGGCACTAAAGAGCGAAGTCGACCTGCCGGTATTCATCCACAGCCACGACACCGCCGGTCTCGGCGCCATGTGCCAGCTCAAGGCCATTGAAGCCGGCGCCGATCACATCGACACCGCCATCTCCAGCCTGGCCTGGGGCACCAGCCATCCGGGTACCGAGTCGATGGTCGCTGCGCTCAAGGGCAGCGAGTTCGACACCGGCCTCGACCTTGCGCTGATCCAGGAAATCGGCATGTACTTCCACGCCGTGCGCAAGAAGTATCACCAGTTTGAGAGCGAGTTCACCGGCGTGGATACCCGCGTGCAGGTCAACCAGGTGCCGGGCGGGATGATTTCCAACCTGGCCAACCAGCTCAAGGAGCAGGGCGCGCTGAACCGCATGAACGAAGTGCTGGAAGAGATTCCGCGCGTGCGTGCCGACCTCGGCTTCCCGCCGCTGGTGACCCCGACTTCGCAGATCGTCGGCACTCAGGCGTTCTTCAACGTGCTGGCCGGCGAGCGCTACAAGACCATCACCAACGAGGTGAAGCTGTACCTGCAAGGTCGCTACGGCAAGGCGCCGGGCAAGGTCGACGAGCAACTGCGCAAGCAGGCCATCGGCAGCGAAGAAGTGATCGACGTGCGCCCGGCCGACCTGCTCAAGCCCGAGCTGGCGCGCCTGCGTGAAGAGATCGGCAGCCTGGCCAAGTCCGAAGAGGACGTGCTGACCTTCGCCATGTTCCCCGATATCGGGCGCAAGTTCCTCGAAGAGCGCGCGGCCGGCACCCTCAAGCCGGAAGAGCTGCTGCCCATGCCGAACGGTCAGGGCAAGGCCGCGCCAGTCGGCGGTGAAGGCGTGCCGACCGAGTTCGTGGTCGATGTGCACGGCGAAAGCTACCGCGTGGACATCACCGGTGTCGGCGTCAAGGGTGACGGCAAGCGCCACTTCTACCTGTCCATCGACGGCATGCCGGAGGAAGTGGTGTTCGAGGCGCTCAATGAATACGTCGCAGGCGCCGCTGGCAAGCGCAAGCAGGCCGGCGCGCCGGGCGACGTGTCCACCACCATGCCGGGCAACATCGTCGATGTGCTGGTCAAGGAAGGTGACACGGTCAAGGCTGGTCAGGCGGTGCTGATCACCGAAGCGATGAAGATGGAAACCGAAGTGCAGGCGCCGATTGCCGGCACCGTCAAGGCCGTTCACGTGGCCAAGGGCGACCGCGTCAATCCGGGCGAAGTACTGGTGGAAATCGAAGGTTAACCTCTATGGAGCCCGGCCTGTTGGATGGGCAAGTTTGACGGGGCGTAACCCGGGCTCCTTTTTTATTCAGCGCCAGGGCGCAGGTTTGTCCCGGGGGGCCGCAAGGCTAATGCTGATCAGATAAGTTCGTCACCACCCCCTCCTACTTGCAGTAGAGGGGGGCGCTTTTCGTAGGAGCCAGCTTGCTGGCGATGCTTTTTATGGCGGATCGCCGGCAAGTCGGCTCCTACAAAGATCGAGTGCAACGGCTTAACTGACTGGCATTAGCCGCAAGGCTCCTTTTTTTGCACGGCATATCCATGTGCTTACCCCCTTCGGTGGCCTCGTGAAAACGCTAACGGCGTTTTTGCGACTCGCCAGCGCGGGGGCCAAGCCTGGCGTGCCGGCTAAGCTTTCCGGTCATGCCCCGGCGCTTCGCCTTCGTGGCGAGGCAAAACAGGGCGATCAGCACCGCCTTGTGCCGGGGCATGGCCCTTTCCTTTGGTTGGGTAGCCGTCCGGGTAGGGTGCGCCGTGCGCACCGGGGCGCTTGGTGAACAGTGACAGGTGCGCACGGCGCACCCTGAGACGCAGGGGAGGTGAACTGAAGTGGGTCTGGATCCGGTGGTGCTGTTCTTCGTCTTCGGCCTGGTCGCCGGCCTGCTCAAGAGCGAGCTGAAGCTGCCGGCGGCGCTGTACGAGACGCTGTCGATCATCCTCCTGCTGGCCATCGGGCTGCACGGCGGGGTGGAGCTGGCGCAGCAGGCCAGCCTGCAGCTGCTCGGTCAGTCGGCTCTGGTACTGGCGCTCGGCGTGCTGCTGCCGATCCTGGCGTTCATCCTGCTGCGCGGCCTGCGCTTCGACCGCGTCAATGCCGCGGCGGTGGCGGCGCATTATGGTTCGGTCAGCGCCGGTACCTTCGCCGTGGCGGTGGCCTACATGTTGGCCAAGGGCGTCGAGTTCGAAAGCTACATGCCGCTGTTCGTGGCCATCCTGGAGATTCCGGCGATCCTGGTCGGTATCGTCCTGGCCAAGGGCATTTCGCGTGAGACCCACTGGGGCGAGCTGGGCCGCGAGATCTTCCTCGGCAAGAGCATCATGCTGCTGCTCGGCGGCCTGGTGATCGGCGCGATCGCCGGCAAGGAGGCGATCAAGCCGCTGGAGCCGCTGTACACCAGCATGTTCAAGCCGGTGCTGGCGTTCTTCCTGCTGGAGATGGGCCTGATCGCCTCCGGCCAGCTCGGTGCGCTGAAGCAGTTCGGTGTACGCCTGGCGGCCTTCGCCCTGCTGATGCCGCTGCTCGGTGCGCTGATCGGCGCCTTGCTGGCGCGCTTCATGGGCCTGAGCCTGGGCGGCACGGCGATGCTGGCCACGCTCGCGGCCTCGGCGTCCTATATCGCCGTGCCGGCGGCGATGCGCCTGGCCTTGCCCGAGGCCAACCCGTCGCTGTCGCTGACCGCCTCGCTGGGCATCACCTTCCCATTCAATATCCTGATCGGCATACCGCTGTACCTGACGCTGGCCGAACGACTGATCGCCTGGGGGTTCTGAGATGAACGCACATAGCCGCACCCTGCTCACCGTGATCTGCGAGGCGGCGCTGGAGAAGCGCCTGCTGGCCGATCTGGAAGCGCTCGGCGCACCCGGCTGGACCATTTCCGACGCGCGTGGCCGTGGACACCGCGGCGTGCGCAGCGCCGGCTGGGATACCGAAGGCAACATCCGCCTGGAAATCATCTGCAACCGCGAATTGGCCGAGCGCATCGCCGAGCATCTGCAGGCGCGCTATTACGATCACTTCGCCATGGTCTGCTATCTGGCGCAGGTGGAAGTGCTGCGTGGGGAGAAGTTCTGACTGGACCCTAGGGTGCGCTATGCGCACCAGCCCAGGTTAGCCGTGATCGGGGGAGTCTGGTGCGCGCGGCGCACCCTACGGCCTAAAGTCCTTCCCACGTCCACGGTGCGTTTTGTGGGAGGGGCTTTAGCCGCGATCGGGTGAGGCTCGGTGCGCGGCCACCCTGCAAGGGCTTTCAGCTCTGTGGAAAACGCGCGCGTGGCGTTGCCATTGGAATCTTGTCGCCATCGAGCGGCAGGAAGCTGCCCAGCTCGGCGTCGTAGGCCTTGATCTGGCTGGTTTCGATGTCATACACCCAGCCATGGATGAACAGTTGGCCGCGCGCCAGCTTGGCTGCCACCGACGGATGGGTGCAGAGGTGGTTGAGCTGCGCCACCACGTTCTCTTCGGTCAGCACGGCCAGGGCTTCCTTGTCGTCGCTGCAGTTGCAGTTCTCTGCCACCACGCTGCGCGCGACCTCGGCATGACGCAGCCAGGCTTTCACCGTGGGCATGGTTTCCAGCGAGGCCGGGTTGAGCACCGCTTTCATCGCGCCGCAGTCGGAGTGGCCGCAAATGACGATGTGTTGCACGCCCAGGGCCATCACCGCGTACTCGATGGCGGTGGAGACGCCGCCCATCATCTGCCCGTAGGCCGGCACCACGTTACCGACGTTGCGGTTGACGAACAGGTCGCCGGGCGAGCTCTGGGTGATCAGCTCCGGCACCACGCGCGAGTCGGCGCAGGTGATGAACATGGCGCGTGGGTTCTGGGCGGTGGCGAGCTTCTTGAACAGCTCTTCCTGCTGCGGGAAGACCTCGTTGCGAAAGCGCTTGAAGCCATCGACGATGCTGTGCAGCGCCTGCTCGGCGGTTTCGTTGCCCTCGTGGGCCTGAAGCGGAATCACCTGATGTTTGTAAGGCATGCCCTGAACCTCTGGGTTGTCTGAAAATACGCTGCTAGAACGACTGTCGCTGCGCTGTGCGAGTCACACGCCAAGTGTCACCTCCAGCGAGCTGAGCGACAACCGGCGGTTTCGGGTAATTCGCCCAGGCGCCTGTTGCCGCGACCTGCCGCAGGTCGCGCTCGGGGTACAGCAGCTGCAGATCCTTTTCGCTGGCCTTGATCAGATGCGCGCAGCCAGCGAAGGTCCCGACGCGCTCGCGCCAGTGGGCGATATACGGCGTCGGGCCAAGGCGTACGTTGGGATCGAGGGCGGGTGTTCGCGCTGCGCCAGCTGCGGCAGCGTCCATGCCGACCATCGCCAGGGTGGCCGGTGCGCGCCGCCAAGTCAGAGCAGGCTCAATTGCGCACCCGGCGGGCAGAACTGCGAACAGTCCAGCACCACGCTGCCTCGCTGATCCAGGCCGAGCCTGCGCCGCGCCAGGCGAAAACGCTGCTCCAGCAGGTCAGCGAACAGGCCCTCGCCACGCATGCGGCTACCGAAGCGGCTGTCGTAATTCTTGCCGCCACGGCTCTGGCGAATCAGGCTCATCACGTGGGCGGCGCGATCCGGAAAGTGCACCTGCAGCCATTCCTCGAACAATCCGGCGATCTCCAGCGGCAGGCGTAGCAGCACGTAACCGGCCGAGCGGGCGCCGGCATCCCGGGCGGCTTCCAGTAGCGCTTCCAGCTCCATGTCGTTGATCTGCGGAATCATCGGCGCGCAGATGGCGCTGACCGGGACACCCGCTTCGTGCAGCGTGCGCATGGCACGCAGGCGCGCCGCTGGGGCGGCAGTGCGCGGCTCCATGATGCGTTTGAGTTCGTCATCCAGGGTGGTCAGGCTGAAGGCCACGCTGACCAGGTTGTGGCTGGCAAGCTCGCTGAGCAGATCCAGGTCACGCAGGATCAGCGAACCCTTGGTGATGATGTGCAGCGGGTGCTTGTAGCGCAGCAGGATTTCCAGGGCCTGGCGGGTCAGGCGCTGTTCGCGCTCGATGGGCTGGTAGGCGTCGGTGTTGATGCCCAGGGCGATGGGCTGCGGCACGTAGCCGGGTTTTTGCAGCTGCTCTTCGAGGCGCTCGGCCAGGTTGGTCTTGGCGATCAGGCGGGTTTCGAAGTCGATGCCCGGCGACATGTCCCAGTAAGCGTGAGTCGGCCGGGCGAAGCAGTAGATGCAGCCGTGCTTTATCCATTAAGTCAACCCCTAGACACCGATGTGTGAGGGTATCACCAGGGAGAGGTAGAAATACCGGGTCTAACAGAAATGAATCGCATCCGCGGCGTGACCTAGGGCCAACGGGCTCATCGGCATTGGCTGCCCAGCTAACAGCAGATGTCGGCTCCTTAACAAGCCTCGACCAGAGCCGAACCTGCCACTACGTCATAGGTTTATGGCTGCAGGTAGTGAATCGTCCCAGCTTTTGAGACACACGATGCTGCGGATTTCGGTGAACGTGACCGAGCGTTTCGCTAATACGTGACCGGTGCTTCCACCCCGATTGCGCGGGTTCTGGATTGTAATCGCATCGGTCACGATGCGGCTTGTTCCTCGGCTTTTTTTCGG
>Ga0308009_10000142_pt1 | contig 63905 bp, 61 predicted proteins | sample Neamet127_FD_203134 | JGI IMG/M metagenome (GOLD analysis project Ga0308009, IMG submission 203134) | Marine microbial communities from water near the shore, Antarctic Ocean - #127 | ecosystem: Environmental > Aquatic > Marine > Unclassified | place: Southern Ocean | collected 2014-07-24 | reverse complement strand
GGGGGGGGGCGGCCCCCGCCAAGCAACGCTGCGCCCGGAACAGCCCCTCACCCCGACCCTCTCCCCGCAGGGGAGAGGGAGCAGGAAGAAGTGCGCCTCCCCATGCTGCGCCAGCAGATCGCCAAGCGCGAGGGCCGCGCCAACATGTGTCTCGCCGACTTCATCGACACGCAGGACGACTGGTTCGGCGGGTTTGCGGTCGGCATCCACGGCATCGACGAGCATATCGCGCGCTTCAAGGCCGGGCATGACGATTACAACGACATCCTGCTGAAGGCGCTGGCCGACCGCTTCGCCGAAGCCTTCGCCGAACGCCTGCACAAGCATGTCCGGCAGGAGCTATGGGGCTATGCGCCCGAGGAACAGCTCACCAACGACGCGCTGATCAAGGAGCAGTATCGCGGCATCCGCCCGGCACCGGGCTATCCCGCCTGCCCGGACCACAGCCTCAAGCCGATCCTGTTCGATCTGCTCGACGCGCCGACCGCGACCGGGCTGGAACTGACCGAGAGCTTCGCGATGTTCCCGACCGCCGCCGTCTCGGGCTTCTATTTCGGTCACCCCCAAGCGGAGTATTTCGGCGTCGCGCGCGTCGGCCGCGACCAGCTCGAGGATTACGCCGCACGACGTGGTGCGGATCTGAAGACCGCGGAACGCTGGCTTCGTCCTAATCTCGACTAAGGTCCGGGCTCGCGCGCGGAACAACCGCCGCGAGCCCGCGCTTATTATGGGTCCATATACGGAGACCCGATGACCGTTCCCCAGTATCTCTCGATCGCCACGCTGATCGGCATGATGGCGCTCTTCATCTGGGGCAGGTTCCGCTACGACGTCACCGCGATCCTCGCGCTGCTCGCCAGCATCGCGCTCGGCATCGTCAGCCCGAAGGAGGCGTTCAAGGGCTTCTCCGACGATATCGTCATCATCGTCGGTTCGGCGCTGGTGATCTCGGCGGCGGTGCAGCGCTCGGGGATCATCGAACGCGCGCTCGCCAAGTTCGCCAAGCGGGTGACGCGGGTCCGCTCGCAACTGCTGCTGCTGACCGCGTCGGTCGGGTTCGCCTCCGCGCTGGTCAAGAATATCGGCGCGCTGGCGATGCTGATGCCCGCCGCGTTCCAGATGGCGAAGAAGAACGACACGTCGCCCTCGGTCTTCCTGATGCCGATGGCGTCCGCCTCGCTGCTCGGCGGGCTCATCACGCTGGTCGGCACGTCGCCCAACATCATCGTCAGCCGCGTCCGCGAACAGATGACCGGGCATCCGTTCGGGATGTTCGACTATGCGCCGGTCGGGCTCGGGCTGACGCTGATGGGGTTGATCTATTTGCGGTTCGCCTATCGGTTGCTGCCGCGCGATCGCGGGGCTGCGCCGACGATGGGCGAGGCGCTCGACATCAAGGGGTATGTCACCGAGGCGATGATCCCCGACGTCTCGCCCGCGGTCGACGAGACGGTCGACGCGTTCCTCGATCGGCATGACCGCGAGGTGACGATCACCCGCATCCTCCGCGCCGGCATGCGCAGCGCGCCGCACGACCACACGCATCTGCGCGCCGGCGACACGCTGATCCTCGGCGGCGATCCCGACGCGCTCGAACGCGTGATCGCGCGCGACCGGCTCAAGCTGGAGGGCGAGGACCGCGAGAAGGCCGATGAGGACGACGACGACGAGGTCGGCGTGATCGAGGCGGTGATCAACGTCGGTTCGCAGCTTGTCGGGCGCACCGCTGCAAGGCTCGCGTTGCAGGCGCGCTACGGCGTCAACCTGATCGCGATCTCGCGGCAGGGCGAGCATCTCTCGCGCCGTCTCGCCAACACCGAACTCCGCGCCGGCGACGTGCTGGTGCTGCAGGGGCCGCTCGAGCAACTGCCGAGCAAACTGCGCGATCTCGGTTGTCTGCCGTTGGCGCAGCGCGAGATGCGGCTTGGCATGTCGAAGCGGAGCTGGCTGCCGATCGCCATCCTCGCGGTAGCGATGAGTGCGACCGCGCTGGGGTTCGTGCCGGTGGCGGTCGCGTTCTTCGCCGCGGCGGGGCTGATCATGGCGACCGGCGTGCTGCCGGTGCGCGAGGCGTACGACCATGTCGAATGGCCGATCCTGATCATGCTCGGCGCGCTGATCCCGGTCAGCGATTCGCTGCGCACCACCGGCGCGTCGGAGGTGATCGCGACCTGGCTGTCGTCGACCGCGGCGACCTTGCCGCCCTGGGGTGCGGTCGCGCTGATCCTGGCGGCGGCGATGGCGGTGACGCCGTTCCTCAACAACGCCGCGACCGTCCTGGTGATGGCGCCGATCGCCGCGACCTTCGCGGGCGATCTCGGGTTCCGGCCCGAGGCGTTCCTGATGGCGACCGCGGTCGGGGCAGGGTGCGATTTCCTCACCCCGATCGGCCACCAATGCAACACGCTGGTGATGGGGCCGGGCGGGTACAGGTTCAGCGACTATGCGCGGCTCGGCGCACCGCTTTCGTTGTTGGTGCTGCTGATAGGCACCCCACTGATCGTCGCGGTCTGGCCGATGCACTGAACGGGACCTAGCGATCCTCCCCCGCCAGGGGGAGGTGGCTGGCCCTTGCCAGACGGAGGGGGAGGAAAGGGTAACTATTGTTGCGAGTTCCTCCCCTTCCGTCGCCTACGGCGCCACCTCCCCCTGGCGGGGGAGGATCAGAAGAAGACCCCGCGTCCCTCCGAGAAAGGGATTACGCGCCAGCCTCAGCCGGCTTTCCCTCGCGCACGTCACCCGGCAGGCCGGTAATCGTCTTCACCTCCATGAAGTCCGTCAGCCCATAACGCCCGTTCTCGCGCCCATTCCCCGACTGCTTATACCCCCCGAACGGCGCGCCGATATCCGGGCTCCACGAGTTGATCGTCACCAGCCCCGCGCGCAACCGCGGCGCGACCTTCGCCGCCGCCGCGGGATCGCCCGAGATCGTCGCCGACAGCCCGTATTCGGTCGCGTTGGCGATCCGGATACCTTCGTCCTGATCGGCATAGGACGTAATCGTAGCGACCGGCCCGAACGTCTCCTCCTGCGCGATCCGCATGTCCGGCCGCACGTCGGTGAACAGCGTCGGCTGGATATAATAGCCGGCGTTGCGCCCGTCCGGCCGCCCGACGCCGCCCGTCACCAAGGTCGCACCTTCGTCGATCGCGGACTGGATCAGCCCCTGAATCTTGTCGAACTGCGCCTTGTTGACGACCGGACCGATATGCTGGCCCATCTCGGCAGGATCGCCGACCTTGGTCTGCTCCATCATCGACTTCACGATCGCGGTCGCCTCCGCGACCTGGCTAGCATGCACGAGCAGCCGTGTCGGCGCGATGCAGCTCTGCCCCGAATTGGCGAGCACCCCCGCCACCGTCGGCGGTAGCACCGCGGCGAGATCGGAGCCCTCCAGCACGAGGTTCGCGGCCTTGCCGCCCAGCTCCTGGTGCACGCGCTTGACCGTCGGCGCCGCGGCCAGCGCGACCGCGATGCCGGCGCGCGTCGAGCCCGTAAAGCTTACCATGTCGACGTCGCGGTGGGCACACAGCGCCGCGCCGACGCCCGGCCCATCGCCGTTGACGAGGTTGAACACGCCCGCCGGTACGCCCGCCGCGTCCATGATCTCCGCCAGGATGACCGCGCAGGACGGCGCCTCCTCGGACGGCTTCAGGATCATCGTGTCGCCTGCGGCCAGCGCCGGCGCGACCTTCGCGCAGATCTGGTTGAGCGGCCAGTTCCACGGCGTGATCATCGCGACGACGCCGAGCGGCTCGTGCACGACGGTCGCCTTGCCGATGACCTCCGAGAACTCGAACGCCGCCAGCGCCTTCGCGGTCGCGGAGAAATGCGCGAGCCCGGTCGGCGCCTGCGCCATCGAGGCGAGCGCCATCGGGGAGCCCATTTCCTGCGACATCGCCTTGGCCAGATCGGGCATCCGCGCCTTGTATTCGGTCATGATCCGGCCGAGCACGTCGAGCCGTTCCTGCACGCTCGTCTGACTCCAGCTCTCGAACGCCGACCGGGCCGCGGCGACCGCCTTGTCGACATCGGCGGCGGTGCCGAGCGTGATCTCCGTACACGGTTGCTCGGTCGACGGGTCGATCACCTGATAGACGGTGCCGCCCTCGCTCTCGACCCACGCGCCATCGATATACTGCTTCAAATAGCTTTTCATCGTGCCTCTCCGCATCTTGTCTCGCAAAGGTTTGGGCTCGGCGGAGATCGGTTGCAACCCGAAACGCATGCCGTAGGGTAAGCCGGAAATTCATCAGGAGGCCGGCATGGCGAGAGTGGCATTCTTCGAACAGACTGGCGGTCCGGAAGTCATCCAGTGGCGCGACGTGACGTTGCCGCCTCCGGCCAAGGGCGAGGTCTGGATGCGCAACACTGCGGTCGGGCTGAACTATATCGACACCTATCACCGCAGCGGCGTGTACCCGGTCGACCTGCCCTCGGGTCTCGGCAGCGAGGCGGCGGGCGTCGTGATGGCGGTCGGCGAGGGCGTCACGGACTTCGCACCCGGCGACCGCGTCGGCACCTTCGGCCCCTCGCGCGGCGCCTATGCGACCGAACGCAACGTGCCCGCGAGCCAGCTGTTCAAACTCCCCGACACGCTCGACGACCGCACGGCGGCGGCGATGCTGCTTAAGGGCACCACCGCCGAGTTCCTCGTCGAACGCTGCGCCAAGGTCCAGCCGGGTCAGACCGTCCTCGTCCACGCGGCGGCGGGCGGCGTCGGCCACATCCTCGTGGGCTGGTTGAAGGCGATCGGCGCCACCGTCATCGCCAGCGTCGGCAGCGAGGACAAGGCGGCACGCACCCGCAAAGCCGGCGCCGACCACGTCATCCTCCACAAGTCCGAGGACATCGCGGCCCGGGTCCGCGAGATCACCGATGGCAAGGGCGTCCCCATCATCCTCGACGGCGTCGGCGGCGCGACGTGGAACGCATCGCTCGACAGCGCGGCGCGACGCGGCCTGATCGTCAGCTACGGCAACGCGGGCGGGGTGGTCGACGGCGTCAACCTCGGCATTCTCGCGCGGAAAGGGTCGCTGTTCGTGACGCGCCCGACGCTGTTCGATTACTATGTCACGCCCGAGGAAAGGCAGGCCGGCATCGCCCGCCTCTTCGCGATGCTCGACAGCGGCGCGATCACTCCCGAGATCGGCCAGACCTTCGCCCTCGAAGACGCCGCCGACGCGCACCGCGCGGTCGAGAGCGGGGCAACCTCCGGCAGCACTCTGCTCCTGCCTTAGTCCGAGCGCAGCTCACGAAAGAAGATTGGTTCACGCTAAGGCGCAAAGGCGCAAAGAAGTTTTGTTCGCGCGGAGACGCGGAGACGCGGGTGTCGCGAGCGGGACCTCCGTCGCGTGTACTTTGGCCGTTGATGATGAGGGGGACCGTTGGTCCCATATTCAGCACCTCCGCGTCTCCGCGTCTCCGCGCGAACCCATTCTTCTATCCTCTTCGCGCCTTCGCGCCTTCGCGTGGATCCATGCTAGGCTACGGCCTCGGCGCGTTAAGATAGCGCAAGCGCTTCCCCGAGTGAGACGATGATGAGCCTGAACCTGTTGCTGGTCGAGGACGATGCGGTGTTCGCGCAGGCGATGGCGGAGGAACTGCGCGGGCTCGATCACTGCGTCACGATCGCGGTCGACGGGCGCGAGGCGCTGGCGGCGGTCGACAGCGCGCCTTTCGATGCGGTCGTGCTCGATCGGATGCTGCCCAGGATCGATGGCATGACGGTGCTCGAACGGCTGCGCGGCAGCAACATGACGCTGCCGGTGATCATGCTCACCGCCCTCGGCCGCTCGATCGAGAAGGTCGAGGGACTCGAGGCGGGCGCGGACGATTACGTCGTCAAGCCGGTCGCCGCAGCCGAACTCAGCGCGCGCCTTGCCGCGGTCGTGCGCGGCCGCGGCTGGACCGGGGGCAGTGCCGACACGATCCGCGCGGGCGACATTACCGTCAGCCCGACCAAGTTCCGCGCGTGGCGCGACGGCATCGCGCTCGACCTCGGCAAGCTGGAATTCAAGCTGCTCGCCGAATTCGTTGCCAATGCCGATGCGGTGCTGACCCGCGCCATGCTGGTCGAGCGCGTCTGGGGGTATGACTTCGCACCGACCACCAACATCGTCGATGTCTATGTCCGCCACCTCCGCGTGAAACTCACCGCGGCGGGGGGCGAAGACCCGATCGTGACGATGCGCGGCGTCGGTTACATGTTGCGCGGCTGATGCGGTTCCGGTCGCTGCGCGCGCTGACGCTGGCGTTCCTGCTGGCGTTCCTGCTGGCGACGATCGGCACCGGCTTCGCGATCCACGGCATCACGCTGCAGACGATCGAGCGGCTGGTCGACCGCCGTATCCTGGTCGTCAGCGACGCCATCGCAGGCGCGCCGGGCGATCGCCGACCGGCCGACGTCTTCCGCCGCATCGACGCGGCAATGCGCGAGCGCGACACCGGCGATATCGGCCTGCTGCTGGTCGACGCGAACGGAAATCGGCTCGGCGGCAATATCGCCTTGTCGCGCCGCCTGCCGCTCGGCTTCTCGACGATCGCCCGCGACGACCGGATCGCCGGGCTCTCCGCGGGCCGTGCGCTGGTCCGCGAAGTCGGCGGCGGCATGACGCTGACGACGGTCGCCGAGACCGAGCCGTTCGACGACTACAACGCCGCGCGCACGCGGATCTACCTGATCGGGTTCGGCTCGATCGTCCTGATCGTCGTCGGCGGCATGGTCTTCTTCGTCGTCACGATCGGCCGGCGGATCGGCGAGACCCGGCGCACGGTCGAGGCGATCATCGACGGCGACATGACGCGACGCGTGCCGATCCACCCCTCGGGCGGCGAGTTCGCGCACCAGGCGATGGCGTTCAACCGCATGCTCGATCGCATCTCGGACCTGATGGCGAGCATCAGCAACGTCTCCAACGACATCGCCCACGACCTGCGCACGCCGCTCGCCCGACTGCGAAGCCAGCTCGCGCTGGCGCTGCGTCGGGCCGAGACCGAGGCGCAGCGCGACGATCTCGAGGCCGCGATCGCGATGAGCGACGAGTTGCTCGCGATGTTCGCGGCGATGCTGCGGATCGCCGAGGTCGAGGGTGGCGATCGTCGCGCCGCGTTCGCAGCCCTCGATCTCGCCGATCTGGTGCGGGAGGTCGGCGACATGATGCAGCCGGTTGCAGCGGATAGCGGCCGGCAGCTCGACATCGCCGTCGATGGACCGACCAGGATAGTCGGCGACCGGCAGTTGCTGGGGCAGGCGATGGTCAACCTGATCGAGAACGCGATCCGCCATACGCCAGCCGGTACGCGGATCGGGATCGGTGTTCTCGCGACCGACGCCGCGACGACCCTGACCGTGACCGACAACGGCCCCGGCATCCCCGCCGACCGGCGCAAGCTGGCACTTCGCCGTTTCGGACGTCTCGATCCGAGCCGCCACGACGCCGGGCACGGCTTGGGCCTCGCGCTGATCGATGCGATCGTCCGCCTGCACCGCGGCACGTTGTCGCTCGAGGACGCCGATCCCGGGTTACGCGTCGTGATCACGCTGCGGCGGGACTGAACGCCCCCGGAAGGCTTTGCGTCATGCCGAAGCTAGTCGGACGCCCGGTTTCACACGAACCCATCGTCATCCCCGCGGAGGCGGGGACCCATATGCTCAAGCGCCAGCGATCTTGCTGTGACGCTCGCCAGTATGGGTTCCCGCCTGCGCGGGAATGACGATTGGTTTGCTTGGAAAGCGCGAACGCCGATTCAGACGCTGGCGATGATCAGAACTTGACCGAGGCCTCCATGCCGTACGTCCGCGGCGCGTTGAAATTGCCATAGTCGCCCAGCACGTTGCTGATGCTGCCCGAGGTGGTGCTCGTCGTCGGCGAGCCCGGCAGGCTGTTCGACGGATCGCGGCGGAACATATATTGCTTGTCGAACAGGTTGCGGACCCAGGCGGAGATCGTCACCGCGTTGCTGCCGCCGACCCGGATGTTCGCCAGCGCAAGGCGCGCATTGGCGAGGAACGCCGCATCGTTCTTGGTCGCATATTGATCGAAGGTCTGCGTGGCCTGCGAATAGTTGCCGTCGAGGTGGAACTTCAGGTCCATGTCACCGATCGGCATCGTATAGTCGATCGCGCCGTTGGCGGCATTGCGCGGCGTGAAGACGATGTAGAAGTTCTGGTACACGCCGGTCGACTCGATCAGCACCGGCGGGATCTTGGTGTAGGTATAGGCATAGCCCGCGGTCAGCGTCAGGCCGGTGACCGGTTGCACAGTCAGGTCGGCCTCGATGCCGCGGATCTTGGTGATGCCGGGCGCATTGATCGTCACCAGGTTGTTGAAGCTGCCCGTCGAGGTGGTCTGGATCGAGCTGATGTCGACCTGGCTGTTCTTGCGATCCATGATGTAGCCGGCCAGGTTCAGGCGGGCGCGGTGATCCCAGAAATCGGTCTTCGCGCCGATCTCGTACGACTTCACGTCCTCAGGGTTGAACGTCTGGTAGTTCGACGTGCGCGAGCTGGCACCGCCGGCGCGGTAGCCGGTCGCGTATTTGGCGTACAGGTGGAGCGAATCGCTGGCGTCATAGGCCAGCGTCGCCATCGGATTGAACCGGTTCCAGCTCGCGTCGAGCGGCTTGTAGCCCGCCGCCGTCAGCTGCGCGGCGGTCGCCGTGTCGTAGTTCAAATTGCGCGAATAATGCAGCACGCCCTTCTTGTCGTCGTGCGTGTAGCGGCCACCGGCGGTCAGGTGGATCCGATCGGTCGCGTTCCAGGTGACCTGGCCATAGCCGGCATAGCTCTTCGACCAGACTTCGGACGCACGGTCGATCGAGCGGCAACCCTCCTGCGAGCCGAATCCGCCCGAGCCGGTGCAGGGATCGAGCACGGTGATCGTCGACAGCGTGGAATCGAACGCCAGTGAGTTCGGCGTTGCCGCGTCGTCGCTGACGTGCTCGTTGAAGTAATACAGGCCGGCGACATAGTCGAACTGGCCGACCGTGCCGACCGCCTGGAATTCCTGGCTGAACTGGTTCTGGTGCAGGTCGGCAAGGCTGTAGCGGCTGAAGTTGCAGGCGGTGCCGGTGCAGCCGGCCGCGACGACGGGCACGCGGTGATAGCCGCCGCTATTGTCGTACTGGGTCGCATTCACGCCGCGCCATGCGGTGATCGAGCGAAGCTCGATCTCGGGCGAGACGTCCCAGCGGATGTTCGAGGTGAAGCCGTGCGTCTTGTCGACGCTCGGCTGCTGCGGCACGCCGATGTCGGCGACCTTTGCGCGGCTGGTGCCGTTGACGACGACCTGGCTCGGCAGCGGCTTCACGCTGCCGGTGAGCGTCGTGTAGTTGGTGCCGGGCAGGGTGCAGGCGGACGATGCGGACTGCGCACCCGCCTTGCAGCCATTGGGGTTCACGTTCAGCAGCTGGCTGTAGAACGGGCTGTTCGAGTCATAGCCGTTGTCATAGCTGAAATCGGCGGTCATGCCCGAGATCGGGTGGACCCGCGCGGTCGCCTTGAAGCCGCGGCGATGATAATAGTTGAAGCCCGTCTGGCCTTCGAGCGGGTTCTTGGTGGTCGCATCCTGATGCTGGATGACGCCGTCGAGCTTCAGCGAAACGCCGTAGGTTTCGGGCAGGTCGAGATGCAGCGCGCCGTTATAGCTGCCGTAGTTCGCGATCCCGCCGGTCGCGCTGCCGCCCCATTTGCCGCTCGGGCCCTTGGTGACGATGCTCAGCGCGCCGCCCTCGGTGTTGCGGCCGAACAGCGTGCCCTGCGGGCCCTTGAGGACTTCGATCCGGTCGACGTCGAACAAGGCGGCGTTCAGGCCGTGCTGGCGACCGAGGTACACGCCGTCGATATAGACGCCGACGCCCTGCTCGCGCGCGGGCTGGTTCGCATCGAGCGGGACGATGCCGCGGATACCGATCGTCAGTGCGGACTGGCGTGCCTCGAACGTCGCGACGCGCAACGACGGCACCGCGCCATCGGCGAGATCGTACAGGCTCTGCACATGGCGATCGGTCAGCGCCTGGCTGCTGAGCACGCTGATCGCGATCGGCGTCTTCTGGAGGTTGGTCTCGCGCTTGGTCGCGGTCACGACGATCTCGCCCAGACCTGTCTGGTCGGCGGGGGCGGCCGCAGGATCGGTCGGCGTGGGATCGGCAGCGGCAGTCGGTGCCGGGTCCTTGGCGGCGGTAGCGGCGAAGGCGGGCGAGGCGATCGCGACCGTCAGGGCGGCGCCGGCCAGCAGCCGCAAGCGCAGGCTTGCTGAATTCAACATCGAGGGGTTCCCTTTTTCGGCAGTGTTTGCCTTGAGGGGCGCGATAAGCGGCGGTCGTGGCACGTCCGTTACGAATATAAGAATCGCGTGTCCGGCGTTTTTAACGTTGGTTTAATGTGGGATATTCGGCGCGATCACACGATAGGGTTGCTGCCGACCCGGCTGTCACCGCGCTGTCACGCTGACGTAACGGCGCTGCCATGCGCGACCGCTACCGCGCCTCCCAAGCCGGCTGAAGAAGCCGGGATCACCCGGGGGAATACCATGAAATCGAACCTGTCGAACCGCGTCCGCGGTCGCGTCCTCGCGCATGCGCTGCTCGCCGGCTGCGCGCTGAGCCCGCTGACGATTGCGAGCGCCCATGCGCGTCCCGACGCAGCAACGCCGGCCGGTGCACCCCGCGCGCCCGGCGCGATCACCGGCACCGTGTCGCAGGCCGGCAGCGGCGAGTATCTCGATGGCGCCTCGGTCTCGATCCCGGCGCTCGACCTGTCGACGGTCGTCGATCGCACCGGACGCTTCTCGCTGGTCGGCGTCCCCGCCGGCACGCACGAGCTCGTGATCCGCTATGTCGGCTTTCCCGACGCGCGCCGGACCGTGACCGTCGCCGACGCCCCGGTGACGCTCGATGTCGCGATGACCACCGAAGTCGGCGCAGGCGCAGGTGAGGGCGCGGAAATCGTCGTCTCCGGCTCGCGGCCGATCGCGGAATCCGAGGCGGCCGCACTCCAGATCCAGCGCACCAGCCCCTCGCTCGTCTCGGTCATCGCCTCGGACTCGATCGGTCGCCTGCCCGATCAGAACGTCGCGCAGGCGGTCAGCCGCCTCCCCGGCGTCGGCGTCCAGCGCGATCAGGGCCAGGCGCGGTACATCACGCTACGCGGCGCCCCGATCAACTGGACCACGCTGTCGATCGACGGCATCAACGTCGTCAGCCCCGAAGGCCGCGACGCCCGGTTCGACTCCATCCCGTCGGCGATCGCCTCGCAGATCATCGTGCGGAAAGCCGTCACCCCCGACATGACCGGCGAGACCATCGCCGGCAATGTCGACATCATCACCCGCTCGGCGTTCGACTATCCGGGCATGAAGGTCCAGGCCAAGGGCGGCCTCGGCCATGTCGAACTCGGCAAGAAGACGGAATATGAGGGCTCGCTCGTCATCTCCGATCGGATCGACACCGGCATCGGCGAATTCGGCATCGTCTCGTCCGCCAGCCTGTACCGCCGCGGCATGGTCACCGACAATTTCGAGACCGACTTCGAAGCGGTCAAGGAAGACAAGCGTCCCGGCTACCAGACGCGCAACTGGGCGCGCGAGACCGAGAACAAGCTGTATCGCCTGACGCGGAAGAACTACTCGCTGTCGACCCGGCTCGACTGGCGCCCGGCACCCGGCCACAAGCTGTTCGCCGAGACGATCTACTCGGCGTTCGCGGACGACGAGCAGCGCAACAACTACATCTTCGATCTCGACGACCAGCAGTCGCGCGCACCGACCGGCAGCGCCAGCTGCACCGTCAACGCACGGCCGGCGTCGGGCACCACCGGCTATGCCGACATCTGCACCGGCAACACGCCCTTGCTCGGCACCGTCTACGGCGTCGATCTCAACGCGAACTTCACGGTGCGCAAATACAAGCAGTCGGTGTTCACCAACACGATCGGCGGCGATCACGAACTGGGCGAGTGGAAGGTCGCATGGCGCGGCAACTTCACCCGCTCGATCGACGACCGGACGCAGCCGGCACAGCTGAACTACGAAAGCCCGAGCTTCGCCAACGCCACCAACCGGCTGACCGTCGGCTATGACCTGACCGACCCGCAGCTTGCCAAGGTCCAGCTGTTCCGCACCATCCGCAATGCCGACGGGACGTTCTCGCGCGGTGCACAGGTGACCGCGATCGAGGATTTCCCGACGTCGCTGACTCGCCTGCGCTCGCTGAAGGCACAGGACGTGACCGAGGCCTACACCGCCAAGCTCGACGTCAGCCGCGAGGCGTCGCTGTTCGGCGCGCAGACGGTGTTCACTGCCGGCGTCCGCTATGACGATCGCACCAAGACCGCGAACGAGAATCTGCTCGACATCAACAGCGCCGCGCAGTTCGCCGCCGCGGGGATCTCCACCAACTATTCCGCGATCGCCAAGCCCGGCGGGTTCCAGGGCGAGATCCCGCTCGGCTACACCTTCCAGTATTTCGACCGCGACAAGGTGCTCGGGCTGGTCGACCAGGCCAAGAGCGTCGCCAGCTACAAGCCGGTCGACGCCAATTTCTACGAGGTCGGCGAGCGGGTCTATTCGGCCTATGCGATGGCCACCACGACGACCAACTGGGGCAGCATCGTCGGTGGTGCCCGCGTCGAGCATATCCGCAACGACGCGCGCGCCTTCTCGATCGACGCAGCGACCAGCGTGGCGACGCCGGTCGAGGCGAAGTCGAGCCAGACGCTGGTCTATCCGAGCCTGCATCTGAACTGGGACGTCAACGATCGGATGAAGGCGCGGCTGTCGTTCAACACCGGTGCCGCGCGGCCCGATTACGATCAGCTTCGCCCGAACCTGACCTATAACGACGCCAACCTGACCGTGTCCGGCGGCAATCCCGACGCGAAGCCCGAAAAGGCCAAGGGCGTCGATCTCTACGTCGAATATTACACGATGCCGCGCGGCTTCCTGTCGATCGGCGCCTATTACAAGGACGTCACCAACGTCCTGTTCGATTCGGTGCAGACCTTCGGCAGCAATATCCTCAACAGCGGCGGCAGCGATCGTTCGCAATATCAGTTCTCGACCGTCCTGAACGGCGGCAAGGGCTATATCATGGGCATCGAGGGCGCGATCCAGCAGCAGCTCGATCCCTTCACCGCCGATCTCGGCCTGCCGGATTGGATGGGCGGCTTCGGCATCCAGCTCAACGCGACGATCAACAAGAGCCGCGCGGATACGCCCGGCACGGGCGATATCCCGTCGCGGAAGGTGCCGCTGCCCGGTGCATCGGACGCGATCTACAACCTGATCGCCTATTACGAGAAATACGGCTTCTCCGCGCGCGTCTCGTACCAGAACCGCTCGGCATGGCTCGATGCGATCGGGTCGGTGGCGAAAGTCGGTGATACCGTCCGCGGCGTCGATGGCGGCGATTTCTACTGGGCGAAGGACAATGAACTGGACGCATCGGTCCGCTACGCGATCAACGGCAATTTCGAAATCTACGCCGATTTCGCCAACCTGCTGAACGGCCCGGGCCGTCGCTATGTCGGGACGTCGACGTACACGATCGAGCATGAGACGTTCGGGCGGCGCTACACCGGCGGTGTGCGGGTGACGTTCTGATGCGGGCGCTTCCCTTTGCGGCGTTGTTGCTGGCGGGCTGCGCGACGACCTCGACCCCGGTGGCGGTCGAGGCGCCGATGGTCGCTGCGACCGCGGAGACCGATCCGGTCGACACCGCCGCCGATGCCGCTGACGATCCCGCGATCTGGCGTAACGCCGTCGATCCGGCCAAGAGCCTCGTCATCGGCACCGACAAGAAGGCCGGCATCCACGTCTACAGCCTGGCGGGCAAGCGGCTGAGCTTCACGCCCGCCGCACGCCTCAACAACGTCGACCTGCGCGATCTCGGGGCCAAATCTGGAGGACGCGTGATCGCAGCCGCGAGCGATCGTGCCGACGTCGCTACCGCGCACGTCTCGCTGTTCACGCTCGACACCGCGGCGGCAAAGCTCGTGCCCCTCGGCCGCTTCCCGGTCGGCGCGGGCGAGGCGTACGGCATGTGCCTCTGGACCCGTGCCAGCGATCACGCGCTGTTCGGCTTCGTCGTGCTGAAGGACGGCCGCATCGACCAGGTCGCGATCGACCTGTCCGGCGCATCGCCAAAGGTCACGACGGTCCGCTCGATGAAGCTCGGCACCCAGTCCGAAGGCTGCCTCGTCGACGATCGTACCGGTCAGCTTTACGTCGCGGAAGAGGATGTCGGCCTCTGGCGCTTCGACGCGGACCCATCCGCGCCGGTCACGGCAACGTCGATCGCCAAGGTCGACGGCAAGACGCTGGTCGCCGACGCCGAGGGCCTCGCGCTCGCGCCGTCGGGCAGGAACGGCGGCTATCTCGTCGTGTCGAGCCAGGGCGACAACGCCTACACGCTCTACCGCCTGCCGGGCGTCACCTATGCCGGCCGTTTCCGGATCGGAAGCGGCGCGATCGACGGCACCAGCGACACCGACGGCATCGACCTGATACTCGGCGATTTCGGTCCGGCCTATCCACGCGGCCTGCTGGTAGCGCAGGACGGCGACAACGCCCCCGCCACCCAGAACTTCAAATATGTGAGCTGGGATGCGGTCCGAAAGGCGCTTCGGTTGCGATAGGCGTTATGGCCGATCGTCCGCGCAATAGGCGGCGACCATAGTGCGGATGTCGACCTGCGCCTTCAACCGCGCGGCGAGCAGCGCGGTGCCGCTGATCTTGCGCTGGACAAACAGCGTGTCGATCGGCGGCAGGTGCCACGTGTCGCGGTCGCGCGCGATCTCGGTGCCCTGTTCGCGCAAGATTCCCACGAACGCGCGGTCGCCGAAGTCGAACGGACCGGGCTTGGCGAGTTCGACGAGGATGACGTCGATCATCCGATCGACCAGCGCGCGGTGCTGGAGCACCGCCGCTTCGCCGAGGAACCCGGCGGCGATGGCGGCCTCGCGCACCGCGTCGCGGTCGCCTGCCAGCGCTGCGGTGAGCAGGCGACGATAGCCTTCGCCGGTTTCGGCGGGGAGAGGGCGGGCGGCGCCGAAATCGAGCAGGACCAGCTTCTCGGTCTCGGGCTGCCAGCGATAATTGGCGAAGTTCGGATCGGTCTGCATCAGCCGCCAGTCGAACAGCTCGCGTAGCACGAGCGAGATCAGGTCGTGCATGACGCGGTCACGCACGTCCTGAGGCGCGGTCTCCAATGTCTCGACGGGGACGCCGCTGACGAAGCTCATCGCGAGGACGCTCGGCGTGGTGAGATCGGGATAGAGTTTGGGGACGACGAACTCAGGCTGGTCGGCGAGCAGGTCGCCGTAGCGCGCCAGCATCTGCGCCTCGCGAAGGTAATCGGCTTCCTCGTGGAGCTGCTTCTTCGCCTCGTCGAGCAACGGCGCCATGTCGAGCGACTTGGGGAGCATGCCCGATACGCGCAGCAGCGTCGCGACGTTGTCGACGTCCGCGTCGATGCTCTCCTTCACGCCGGGATACTGGACCTTGATCGCCAGCTCTGTCCTGTCCGGCAGACGCGCGCGGTGGACCTGGCCGATCGAAGCTGCAGCGACGGGGTGCGCCTGGAAATGCGCGAAGCGGCGGCGCCAGTCCTTGCCCCATTCGGCGGCCAGCACGCGGTCGAGCTGCTGCGGCGGCATGTGGTGCGCGTTGTTGCGCAGCCGCGCGAGAATCGTCGCGAGCTCGGGCGGCAGCATGTCGCCCGCGTCCATTGAGATCATCTGTCCCAGCTTCATCGCCGCGCCGCGGAGGTGGGAGAGTTGGTCGGCGACTCGCGTGGCGTTGGCGGGGGTGAGTAGGAGGTCACCGATCCTGGGACGTTCGCCGCTGGCAAGCCGACGCGCGCCCTCGGCGACGACTCCGCCGGCGACCCCGCCTGCGAGTTTCCCGAAGACGCCGAGGCGGGCAAGACGGCCGCTCGGGATCGCGCGTCCGGCGCTGTTGCCGCTGTCTTCGGTCACGAATGTTCCTTGGGTTTTGGGGAGGTCTCTCGGGAGGGATATGGGTGGCGGGAGCAGTCGATCAATCCGAGCCCACCCGCGAAGTTAACCGAAGCTACCCTTGTTTTCTCGCAAAGCTTGTTCTCCCGCGAAGGCGGGAGCCCAGACTGGATCCCCGCCTTCGCGGGGAAACAAGCTAGGCGCGGACGCACTCGAGCCCATACTTTTTCGTCATTCCCGACCCCCATTCCCAACCCCATCGTCATCCCCGCGCCGGCGGGGATCCATATCCTCGACCGCTCGCGCGTCTATCGCGCGGTCAGCCAGTATGGCTTCCCGCCTGCACGGAGAGTGACGGAAGGGGCCGCATGCAACGTGATCCTCCCCTGCAAGGGGAGGTGGCAGCCTCTTGGCTGACGGAGGGGTATCCGCCCTATCGAGAGCGGCGATACCCCTCCGTCTGGCTGCGCCAGCCACCTCCCCTTGCAGGGGAGGATCTACGAAAAAGGGCGCCCGGATTGCTCCGGGCGCCCTTGTCTCACTCAGCGACGTGGCGAAGCCACGCCGTCGGTCGTCGCTACCCGCGACGCCGGCCGACAGCGGATATCCGCTGCGCGGATCGGCGCGAGCGTGGTCGTGCCTTATCCGCTGTAATACATGTCATACTCGACCGGGCTCGGCGTCATCTCCCAGCGCGCGACCTCGGCGCGCTTGATCTCGACATAGCTCTCGATCTGGTCCTTCGAGAACACGTCGCCCTTCAGCAGGAAGTCGTGATCCGCGAGCAGGCAGTCGAGTGCCTCGCGGAGCGAACCCGCGACAGTCGGGACCTGCGCGAGCTCTGCCGGCGGCAGGTCGTACAGGTTCTTGTCCATCGCCTCACCCGGATGGATCTTGTTGAGGATGCCGTCCATGCCGGCCATCATCAGCGCCGCGTATGCGAGGTACGGGTTGGCGAGCGCATCCGGGAAGCGGACTTCGACGCGCTTCGCCTTGGGGCCGGTGCCGTAAGGGATGCGGCACGATGCCGAGCGGTTGCGTGCCGAGTATGCGAGCAGCACCGGCGCTTCGTAGCCGGGGACGAGGCGCTTGTAGCTGTTGGTCGACGGGTTGGTGAACGCGTTGACCGCCTTGGCGTGCTTGATGATGCCGCCGATGAAATACAGGCACATGTCGGAGAGGCCCGCATAGCCGTTGCCGGCGAACAGCGGCGTCTTGCCGTCCCAGATCGAGAAATGCGTGTGCATCCCCGAGCCGTTGTCCTCCTTGATCGGCTTCGGCATGAACGTCGCCGTCTTGCCGTACGCATGTGCGACCTGGTGGACGACGTACTTGTAGATCTGCATGCGATCCGCGGTCTGCGTCAGCGTGCCGAAGGTCAGGCCCAGCTCATGCTGCGCGGCCGCGACTTCGTGGTGATGCTTGTCGCACGGCAGGCCCATCTCGATCATCGTCGAGACCATCTCGCCGCGGATGTCGACGGCGCTGTCGACCGGCGCGACCGGGAAATAGCCGCCCTTGGCGCGTGGACGGTGGCCGAGGTTGCCGCCCTCATATTCGCGACCCGAATTGCCCGGCAGTTCGATGTCGTCGATCTTGTAGTAGCTGGTCGAATAGCTGTTCTCGAAGCGAACGTCGTCGAACATGAAGAATTCGGCTTCGGGGCCGACATACACGGTGTCGCCGACGCCGGTGGTCAGCAGATACGCCTCGGCGCGCTTGGCGGTCGAGCGCGGATCGCGGGCGTACAGCTCGCCGGTCGACGGATCGCTGATGTCGCAGATCAGGATCATCATCGGCGTCGCCGAGAACGGATCGACATAGACCGCGTCGAGATCGGGCTTGAGCGTCATGTCGCTCTCGTTGATCGCCTTCCAGCCCTCGATCGACGAGCCGTCGAACATCAGGCCGTCGGTCAGCTCGTCTTCGCCGATCAGGCTCGCGACCATCGTCAGATGCTGCCACTTGCCCTTGGGATCGGTGAACCGCAGATCGACCCACTCGATCTCCTGGTCCTTGATCATCTTGAGAACGTCGGAGGCCGAATTCGCCATGATGCTTGCCCTTCGTTTTTGAGACTTCGCCCACGTCATGCGGGGAATCTAATTGCGGTATGGATTAAGATTTCCACACAATGTTGCGCCGCGTCAAATGACGATCTCGTCACCCCCCGTCAACGCAATATGCGGGACTAAAAACTAGATCGCGTCATCGTCGCGCTCGCCGGTGCGGATGCGAAGCGCACTCTCAACCGGAATGACGAAGATTTTCCCATCACCGATCCGCCCGGTCTGCGCGGCCGCGGCGATCGCCTCGACGACGCGCTGCGCCAGCCCGTCCTCGACGACCACCTCGAGCTTCACCTTCGGCAGGAAGTCGACGACATATTCCGCGCCGCGGTACAGCTCGGTATGGCCCTTCTGCCGGCCGAAACCCTTGGCCTCGGTCACGGTGATGCCGCTCACGCCGATCTCGTGCAGCGCTTCCTTCACCTCATCCAGCTTGAACGGCTTGATGATGGCTTCGATCTTTTTCACAGGTACGCCCCCGATTGTCGTTGAAACCCTCGCCCTCGCGAACGAGCCGTCCGCCCTGAAGGGCGCCTTGCACCAAGCGTGCCAGCCGCAGCGCCCTCGGGCAACCGCGGAATATCGTCGATTTTACTGCCCGAAATTGCGGCACCGTGGAGGTGCATGCGTAATGCGAGGGCAGGGGTGGCGATCACAGGATTTCGTGCAGCCGCGCGATCGGACGACCGAGCCGGACGCCCTTGTCGGTCTCGACCAGCGGGCGTTCGATCAGCAGCGGGTCGATCATCATCGCGTCGAGAATCGCCTCGGCGTCGCCGTGCTTGACCGCCTTGGCGCCGTCCTCGGCCATGCGCAGGCCTTGCCGCGGCGTCATGCCGGCGCGGTCGTAGAGGCGGACGAGCTCGGCGCGGGAAGGGGGAGTCTTGAGGTATTCGACGATCGTGACATCCGCCCCGGCCTCCTGCAGGAGGGCGAGCGCCTCGCGGGACTTCGAGCAACGCGGATTGTGGTAGATCGTCGCCTTCACGAATGCTCCGTTACCATCTGACACATCGTCATCCCAGCAAAAGCTGGGATCTCCCGCGGCCAATCCGTCGTTCCAGCGAAAGCTGGGATATTCCGCTTGGTTTGCGGTGCGACCCGAACGGGGAGATCCCAGCTTCCGCTGGGATGACGGGTGGGGTGAGGTGGATGTTCTATTAGGATCCGCGCGTCACCAGCAGAGTGCATGCCCCGCCTCTTGTTCTCCCGCGAAGGCGGGAGCCCAGTCTGGGCTCCCGCCTTCGCGGGAGAACAAGCTTAGCGGCAGGGCGAGCTCACGCCCCCTGCTTGGCCAGCCACTCTTCCAGCCACTTGATCGTGTACGCGCCCTCCTGGAACTCGGGATCGTCCAGCAGCGCACGGTGCAAGGGAATCGTCGTCGTGACGCCCTCGATCACCATTTCCTCCAGCGCACGCCGCAATCGCCGCAGCGCACCCTGCCGAGTCGTCCCGTAGACGATCAGCTTGGCGATCATCGAGTCGTAGTAAGGCGGCACGCGATAGCCCGCATACAGCCCGCTATCGACGCGCACATGCATCCCGCCCGGCGCGTGATACACTTTCACCAACCCCGGCGACGGCGCGAACGTGCGTGGGTCCTCGGCGTTGATCCGGCACTCGATCGCATGGCCGCGAAACTGCACGTCTTCCTGGCGCAGCGTCAGCGGATGACCCTCGGCGACGCGGATCTGCTCGCGCACCAGGTCCAGTCCGGTGATCATCTCGGTTACCGGATGCTCGACCTGGAGCCGGGTGTTCATCTCGATAAAGTAGAATTCGCCCGCTTCCCACAGGAACTCGATCGTCCCCGCGCCGCGATACCCCATGTCGGCCATCGCCTTGGCGACGATCCCGCCCATCCGCTCGCGCTCTTCGGCGGTGATGATCGGCGAGGGCGCTTCCTCCAGCACCTTCTGGTGGCGGCGCTGGAGCGAGCAGTCGCGCTCGCCGAGATGGATCGCGTTGCCGTTGCCATCGCCGAAGACCTGGAATTCGATATGCCGCGGATTGCCGAGGTATTTTTCCATGTAGACGGTGGCGTCGCCGAACGCGGCCTTCGCCTCGCTGCCGGCCTGCTGCATCTGCGTTTCGAGATCGTCGGCGTCGTTGACGACCTTCATCCCGCGACCGCCGCCGCCCGATGCCGCCTTGATGATCACCGGATAGCCAATCGACTCGGCGATCGCCTTAGCCTCGGCGATGTCGCTGATCGCGCCGTCCGAGCCGGGGACGAGCGGCAGCCCGAGCGCGCCCGCGGTCCGCTTGGCCTGGACCTTGTCGCCCATCGTGCGGATGTGCTCGGGCTTCGGGCCGACGAACAGGATGTTGTGCAGCTCGACGATCTCGGCGAACTGCGCGTTCTCGCTGAGGAAGCCGTAGCCCGGATGGATCGCGTCCGCGCCCGAGATTTCGGCGGCCGAGATGATGTTGGGGATGTTCAGATAGCTGTCGGTCGCCGACGGCGGTCCGATGCAGATCGCCTCGTCCGCAAGCCGAACATGCATCGCGTCGGCATCGGCGGTCGAGTGCACCGCGACCGTCTTGATGCCCATCTCATGGCAGGCGCGGTGGATGCGCAGCGCGATCTCGCCGCGATTCGCAATGAGCAGCTTCTTGATTTGCGGCATTATTCCACCACGACCAGCGGCTGGTCGAACTCGACGGGCTGGCCGTTCTCGACCAGAATCGCGGTCACTGTGCCGGCCGACGGCGCGACGATCGTGTTCATGACCTTCATCGCCTCGATGATCAGCAGCGTGTCGCCGGCGTTGACCTTCTGGCCGACCGTCGAGAACGGCTTCGCCTCGGGGTTGGCGGCGAGATAGACCGTGCCGACCATTGGCGACTTGACCGCGCTCGCGCTGATCGCGGGGGCGGACGCGCCGACCTCGGCCTGCGGGATCGACAGCGGTGGCGACACGGGGGCCGGGGCGGGCGCCGGCGCGTAGTGCGCGACGGGCGCAGCCTGAGCGGCCTTCCGCGCGACGCGAATCCGGCGCGAGCCGTCCTCGACCTCGATCTCGGTCAGCTGCGTGGTGTCGAGCAGTTCGGCGAGCTGGCGCACCAGGGTCACGTCGACCTGCATGGCACCGGTGTTTTCTGTATTGTCGGTCATGGCGGGGCCTCCTGTCAGAACCGTGCGACGGCTTCAAGCGCGAGCAGATACGAAAGCGCGCCGAAACCCGCGATCGTTCCCTTCGCCGCCTGACCGACCAGGCTCACATGCCTGAACGATTCGCGCGTGTGGGGATTGGAAAGATGCACTTCGATCACCGGCGTCTTCACGCCCTTGATCGCGTCGTGGACCGCGACCGAGGTATGCGTGAACGCACCGGCGTTGAGGATCACGGCCTTCGCACCGCGCGCCTGCGCCTCCTGAATCCAGTCGACGAGGTGGCCCTCGTGATTCGACTGGCGCATGTCGATCGCCAGGTCGAGTTCGCGGGCGCGATCCTCCAGCATCCCGGCGATATCGTCGAGCGTCTCGTCGCCATAGATCTCCGGCTCGCGCGTCCCCAGCAGGTTGAGGTTGGGGCCGTTCAGGACGAAAACGGTATCTGGCAAGAGCGATAGCCTTTCGGTTGCAGGTCGGTTGCGGGGCCGGCGAAGCGATCCCTATATGCGCGTCACGCCATTCCTTACAGGCACGGCTCGCGACAAGTCGAGCCGTGCCGTCGCTATAGTGGACCACGCACCCATGCCCCATTCCGACGGCACCGTCTCGATCACCGTCAACGGCGAGCACAAGCGCGTCACCGCCGGGCTGAGCCTCGCCGAACTCGCGACCGAACTGGGCCTCATGCCCGAGAAGATCGCGGTCGAGCGCAACATGGAGGTCGTGCCGCGCTCGACACTGGCCAACGTGAAGGTCGAGGACGGCGACGACCTCGAGATCGTCCATTTCGTCGGCGGTGGCGACCATGAGGATAGCTGGACGGTCGCGGGCAAGACGTTCAAGTCGCGACTGATCGTCGGCACCGGCAAGTACAAGGACTTCGCGCAGAACGCCGCCGCGGTCGAGGCGTCGGGCGCGGAGATCGTCACCGTCGCCGTCCGCCGCGTCAACGTATCGGATCGCAACGCGCCGATGCTGACCGACTTCATCGACCCGAAGAAGATCACCTACCTGCCCAACACCGCCGGCTGCTTCGATGCCGAATCGGCGATTCGCACGCTGCGACTGGCGCGCGAGGCGGGCGGCTGGGAGCTGGTGAAGCTCGAAGTGCTCGGCGAGGCGAAGACGCTGTATCCGGACATGGTCGAGACGCTCCGCGCGACCGAGATCCTCGCCAACGAGGGTTTTAAGCCGATGGTCTATTGCGTCGACGATCCGATCGCCACCAAGCGCCTGGAGAACGCCGGCGCGGTCGCGATCATGCCGCTGGGCGCGCCGATCGGCTCGGGTCTCGGCATCCAGAACCGCGTGACGATCCGCCTGATCGTCGAGGGGGCAGGGGTGCCCGTCCTGGTCGACGCCGGCGTCGGCACTGCGTCGGATGCGGCGGTGGCGATGGAGCTCGGCTGCGACGGCGTGCTGATGAACACCGCGATCGCCGAGGCCAAGGACCCGCTGATGATGGCGGCGGCGATGAAGGCCGCGGTCGAATCGGGGCGGCTCGCCTACCGCGCCGGCCGGATGGGGCAGCGCCGCTATGCCGACCCGTCGAGTCCGCTGGCGGGGCTGATCTGATCCGCCCGTTTTCAAACCGCGTCATGACGTAAACGTCACGGAACCCACGGTAAAGACGGCCGTTATACCTTAGCAAGTTCAAGCGGCCCGGTTGGCGGGCCCGCAAAAGCAAGTGGAGGCTCTGATGGGCGAGTTCACCGACAAGGTTGCAGCAGCAGGCAACAAGGTTGCAGGTAACGTCAAGGAAGCCGTCGGCAAAGCGACCGACAACGAGAAGCTGGTAGCCGAAGGCGAAGCGCAGCAGGCCAAGGGCACTGCGCAGAACGTCAAGGGCAGCGTCAAGGGCGCACTCGGCGACGACATCTAAGCTTTAGCTTGATGTGAGAATACAGGCCGCTCCGGGAAACCGGAGCGGCCTTTTCTTTGCGTGGTAGGTTTTTGCTGCCGCCGCCATCAGAATTGCCACCACCCCGGCGAAGGCCGGGGCCCAATTGGGGGACGACTCTGATTAAGAGCAGCGCGTCGTTACCTCTGACATGCCAATTGGGCCCCGGCCTTCGCCGGGGTGGTAGATTGCCGGGGTGGTGCGGAGGGCCGAACAGAACCGCCTTGCCCCACCGCCCAAATCCACTCACGAGCACTCGCATGACTCTTCCCACCCGCAGCTACGCCGCGTTCCTGTTCGACATGGACGGCACGATCCTCACCTCGATCGCGTCGGCCGAGCGCACTTGGACCAAATGGGCGGTCGCACACGGCCTCGACGCCGCGACGTTCGTGCCGACGATCCACGGCGTGCAATCGGTCGAGACCGTCCGACGTCTGAACCTCCCCGGCGTCGACCCGGTCGCCGAAGCCGCCGCGATCACCGCGGCCGAGATGGAGGACGTCGACGACATCGAACCAATCGCCGGCGCCGCCGCGTTCCTCGCGAGCCTGCCGCCCGAACGCTGGACGATCGTCACCTCGGCCCCCCGCGCGCTGGCCGAGGTCCGCCTCAAGGCGGCCGGCCTGCCGATCCCCGCCACGATGATCGCCGCGGACGACATTCCCAACGGCAAACCCGCACCGGATTGCTTCCTCGTCGCGGCTGAACGGCTCGGCGTCGCGGCCGGTGACTGCCTTGTGTTCGAAGATGCCGCCGCCGGGATCACCGCGGGCGAAGCGGCAGGAGCCGACGTGCTGGTGATTACCGCCACCCACGGCGCAGCCCATGATCTCGCCGCGCGGCACGTACGGATCGTCGACTATCGGGACGTAACGGTCGTGACGCAGCCCAACGGCGAATTGGTCCTTGCGCCCCGCTGAGCAGGCCTAGTTCGAAGTGGCCGACCGCTGCGCCCGCGCGATCAGTTCATCGAGTGCCGCTTCATCCAGCCGCCCAGCGGTCCGCAGCGCCGCTTCGGGTGTCATCGCGATGATCTCCCCGTCCGGCCCGTCGATGATAACCTCGCCATTTTCATGGAAGACGTCGCGGGGTTGGGCATGCGGACGGGTCATCGCGCTCTCCTGATTTTTCAGGATCAACGTCAGCCGGCACATATAGGTCCGCCATGCTGGCCTACATCGTCACCCAGAGACCAGTTCGCCCATCCAGCGATCGAACAATTGCGGCCACAAGGACCCCGGCGACCGCGGCGACAGGCGCGTGCCGAAGCCGTGACCACCATGCTGGAGGAAATGTGCCTCAGCCGGGATGCCGGCGCGGCGCGCGGCGGCCAGCGTGTCGACGCTGTTCGCGACCGGCACGGTGGTGTCGTCCTCGGCATGGACCAGGAACAGCGGCGGGTCGCCAGCCTTCAACTGCCGGTCGATCGCAAAGCGAGCCTGCACGGCCGGCAGAGGATCGGGGCCCAGCAGGTTCGCGCGCGATCCGCCATGGCTGCGGCCCGGATCCATGTTCGAGACCGCATACATGAGCGCGGCCCAGGCAGGGCGCGCCGAATGCCGGTCGGTCGCATCGATGGTCCGGTACGCCTTGAAGTCGGGCAATATTGTCAGCGATCCGGCAAGGTGCCCGCCGGCGGAAAAGCCGAGCACGCCGAGCTTCTCCGCCCGGATTCCATAGCTGCGGGCATTGGCGCGGATCAGCCGCATCGCGCGCTGCGCGTCGGCGAGCGGCACGTCGGCCCGGTCGGCCCAGCCTTCGCCCGGCAGGCGGTAGCTCAACACGAACGCGGTAATCCCGAATCCATTCAGGACGCGCGCGACGTCGATGCCCTCGTTACGTAGCGACGTGATCGAATAGCCGCCGCCGGGCACGATCAGCACCGCACGACCGTCGGGCCGCGCAGGCCGGAACACGCCGACCTCGGGACGCACCACGCCGCGCATCTGGAAATCGCGATAGCCATCGGGATAGCGCGGCATGCGCGGCTGCGGGACCGGCAACGGGTTCGGCGCGCCTTGCGGGATGCCGGGCCACAACGCGAACCGCTCGGCCGGCGGCCAGACCGGCAGCTCCGATGCGCGAGGCTGGCCGGCTGTCAGTTGCGCCCCACTCCGCGCGAATACGGCAGGCGCGAGGCCCGCAGCGAGGGGAAGGGCGAGGAGCGAGCGGCGGTCGAAGGTCATACAGGATTTCTAGACGATCAATCGGGATCGGGGGAGGGGCGTATGACGCGAACGGCGATTATTCGCATCGGCCCCTCAAAACACCGCCAAAGCCGCGTGCAGCGTCAGCGCGGCCAGCATCACGCTCGACAGCATGAAGACCAGGAAGCGGATGCGGACGCGGTTGCTGGTCGCCTGCACAAGGCTGTGCACGATCCGCAGCCCCACATAGCCCCAGGCGATCCACGCATTGACGCCGTTACCCGTGCCGCTCAGCGCGAGCACGGCGCAGACCGCGTAGAACAGCGTCGGCTGTTCCATCAGATGGTTGTAATTATGCGCCTTCCACTGCGCCTGTGGCGGCAACGACCGGTCGGCGTCGGACGCCTTGCTCCCGACGAGCGTTCCCATGTCGACGCCCGCCGCCTTCATCGCCGACAGCCGCGTGACGAGCATCCACACCAACATCACGAGCGTCCACGCGATCAGCACGACCATCGGTCGCAGGATATCGCTGTGCATGAAAAAGCCTCCCCCGGTTATCCGAAAGAGGCTGCATCAATTGCCCCGCGGGAGCAACGGTATCTGATCCTCCCCCGCCAGGGGGAGGTGGCAGGCACTTGCCTGACGGAGGGGGAGGACACGGAACCAAGGTTATCGCCCCCACCCCCTCCGTCGCTTCGCGCCACCTCCCCCTAGCGGGGGAGGATTGGTGAGCCCCAACTGTCAATCTAAGTATCTCGTCACCCCGGACTTGTTCCGGGGTCCACGGTTCCGCGTACTCTACATCCGCCGAGATCGCGGAGCCGTGGATGCCGGAACGAGCCCGGCATGACGGAACGGCCTCAGTCGAAGCTCGCGCCCCACTTGCGGACCGGACGGTCCTTCCACAGGCCGCGGTGATACGCGTCGGACGCCAGCAGCGGCATGACCGAGCCCGCTTCGGCGAACACCATCTGCTCGATGCCGGTGTTCACCTTGCCCCACGACGCCGCTTCCTGCAGCGTCGAGGACGAGCACGCACCATCGCGCACGTCGGCGACCGTGATCTGCACCGCATACTTGTGAACCTGGACGTCGTCATGGCCGAGGATCTCGGCACACACCACGGTGTCCTGGATGAAGTTCTTCGGCACGCCGCCGCCGATCATCAGCAGGCCCGTGGTGCCCGCCTTGATCTTGATCTCGGTGAGCTCGCGGAAATCGGCGATCGCGTCGAGGACCATGTACGGCTTGCCCGCCTTCACCGCGTCGACCTGGTGCTTGACCAGACCGAAGCCCGCCGAGCTGTCGACGAACGCCGGGCAGAAGATCGGCACGTCATGCTCATAGGCGAGCTTGACGAGGCTGTTCTCCTTCTTGCCGTGCTCGACGAGATACTTGCCCATCTCGCGGATGAATTCGCGGCTCGAATAGGCGCGCGGCTCGAGCGTCTCGGCGATCTCGAAGATCGTGTGGTCGACGTGCTGGAGCTCTTCCTCGTCGATATAGGTGTCGTAGATCCGGTCGATCATCAGCGAGCGCAGCACGTCGTCGTGCGGCACTTCGAGCGCCTGATAATGCTTGTGGCCGAGGCCCTCGAAGAAATCCATGTCGACGATGGTCGCGCCGGTCGCGACGATGCCGTCGATCATGTTGTTGCGCAGCAGCTCGGCATACAGGTCCATGCACCCGCCGGCCGAGGTCGAGCCGGCGATCACGAGGAAGATCGTGCAGTCCTTGTCGGCCAGCATCTGGTTGTAGATGTCGGTTGCACGGCCGAGATCGCGGCTGGTGAACGACATCTTCTTCATCGCATCGACGATCGGCCGTGCGTCGAAGCTGGTGATGTCGATATGCTCGACGGTGGTCGAAAGGAGTTCCGCCTTGCGCTGCGCGTCGATGCGGGTGTCGGAGGGGGCTTCGGTCATGTCTAATTTCTCCTGATCCCCCCTCCCGCCTGCGGGAGGGGGCTAGGGGGTGGGCGCCCGCTCACCGCGAACGCTCCGAATGTGGAAAACGCGCGCCCACCCCTCGGTCCCCTCCCGCAAAGGGCACCCATCAAAGTAGTACTTTGATGGGACCCAGCGGGAGGGGAAGACGAAGAGCGAGCGATTACTTGGTGTTGATTACAGCTTGACGACGTTCGACGCGAGGTCCTGGAAGCGCTCGTCATACAACGAGACCATCGGCTCGTCCGTGACGATCACCGTCTCGTCCGACCCGAACCCGTTGAACGCGGTCCGCATCGCCGAGCCGTAGGCGCCGAGCATGCCGATCTCGATATAGTCACCGGCCTGCGTGTCCGCCGGCAGCATGAACGGGCCGACCATGTAATCCATGTCATCGCACGTCGGACCGTAGAAGCTGAACTCCATGTCCTTCGCGCGACTGTCCGGCTCGCGGAGCAGTTCGGTCGGGAAACGCCAACCGATATGCGCCGCATCGAACAGCGCGCCATACGCGCCGTCGTTGATGTACAGCTCGGTCCCGCGACGCTTTTCGACACGCACGATGATCGACGAATATTCCGCGCACAGCGCCCGGCCCGGCTCGCACCACAGCTCGGACGAATAGCTGACCGGCAGCGATTCGAACGCACGGTGGATCGTCTCGAAGAAATGCTCGAGCGGCGGGGGCTCCATGCCGGGATACGACGACGGGAAGCCGCCGCCGACGTCGATCACGTCGACCGTGACCGCCGCCTCGACGATCGCCGCACGGACGCGCTCCATCGCGTTCGAATAGGCCTCAGGCGTCATCGCCTGCGAACCGACATGGAAGCAGATGCCGAGTGCGTCCGCTGCCTGGCGAGCCGCGAACAGCAGTTCCTTGGCTTCGTGCGGCGCCGCGCCGAACTTCGACGCGAGGCTCAGCTTCGAATGCTCCGACGACACGCGCAGACGCACGCAGAGCGTGAGGTCGGTGGCGGCTTTCGTAGCGCGTACGACCTTGTCGAGCTCTTCGAGGCTGTCGAGGCTGAAGGTGCGGACGCCGTGCGTGAAATACGCCTCGGCGATCGCTTCCTCGGCCTTGACCGGGTGCATGAAACACAGGGTCGCCTGCGGCAGCGTCCGTGCGACCAGGCGCACTTCGGCGATCGACGCCACGTCGTAATGCGTGATGCCGTTGTCCCACAGGATCTGCAGGAGTTCGGGAGACGGGTTCGCCTTCACCGCATACATCGAGCGGCCCGGGAACTTCTCGACGAAGAACCGAGCGGCGCGCGCAGCAGCGTGCGGACGAACGAGCGTGACCGGGTTGACCGGGCGCCCTTTAGCGATGTCGATGCCGCTCCCGATGCGGGAGGTGTCGGCGGTCGAATGGGCTTTCGCTAACCCCAGCGCGATATGATGCTTGACCAATTCAAGGGACCTCCAATGTCCTGAGACAAATTACGAAAACACTGCCTTGCGGTTGGAAGTCCCATGGGGCAGCGGAAGGGCGATCTACGGTCGCTTGCCCCCCATGTAAATAGGGTTGGGCGCATAGGAGCCAGTGTGTGACGATTTTGCGACAGCCGACGCGCGCGGGGGTACGGGACGCCGCGGAAAAGATCGCGCGGATCCTGCCGCCGACGCCGCTGTTTATCAGTGAAATCAAGGGTGTACCGGTCGCGTTCAAGGCCGAATCGTTGCAACCGATCGGCGCGTTCAAGATTCGCGGCGCATGGCATCGGCTCACCGCACTGGACGAGGCCGCGCAGAAAAAAGGTGTGGTCGCGTTTTCGTCGGGGAATCATGCGCAGGGTGTGGCCTGGGCGGCGAAGCGTCTGAGAATCGCGGCAACGATCGTGATGCCGTCGGACGCGCCGCGGCTGAAGCGCCAGTCGACCTTGGCGCTGGGGGCGGAGGTGGTGACCTACGATCGTGCCACCGAAAGCCGGGAGGCGATCGCCGCGCAACTCGCCGAAGCGCGCGGCGCGACGTTGGTGCCGAGCTTCGACGATCCGTGGATCATCGAAGGGCAGGGGAGCGCCGGGATCGAAGCGGCCACGCAGATGGCGGCGCTGGGCATGGGCGTACCAATCCGGGTCGTGATCCCGTGCGGCGGTGGTGGTCTCTCGGCGGGCATCGCGCTGGCGTTGAAGGACAGCGCGATCACGGTCGTCGAGCCCGAGGGCTGGGACGACATGCGCCGCTCTCTCGAAGCGTCGTGGATCGAACCCGTCGGCCCCAACCCGCCACCAACGGCTTGCGATTCACTCCAGACGTTGCGCGTGTCGCCGCTGACCTTCGACGTCCTCTCCCGCCGCGACGCGACCGGCGTAGCGGTCAGCGAATCGGAGATCGCCGCAGCACAGCGCTGGGCGGCCGAGAAGTTGCGGCTGGTGATCGAACCGGGCGGCGCGGTCGGGCTGGCGGCGGTGCTGGCCGGCAAGGTCACGCTCGAACCCGGCCTGCTCGTCATCCTCTCCGGCGGCAACGTCGATCTTGCTGCGTACGCAAAGGCAATGGCCGCATGAACCCCGTACTGACATCGATCGCCGCCGCGGCGCCCGCCATCGCCATGCTGGGGATGTTCGCCTGCCTGATCGGCGGCATCACGCTGATCGTGAAGAAGCGCGATCGCAGGAAAGGCGTGCTGATGCTGGTCATGGCCACAGTATTGCTGGCCAACGTAGCGATCTGGACGCTCTAATTCCCTCGCCCCTGCGAGGAGAGGGAAGGGGCCCGCCGCGCTTGCGGTGGGAAGGGAGAGGGGAGTTGGCGCGCGCTAGCCCATTCCAACTCCCCCTCATCCGACGCTGGCGCGCCACCTTCTCCCCGAGGGGAGAAGGGATGTCACCTAATCGGCGAGTTCGGGTCCAGCCGCATGTCGAGATACTTGTCCACGCTCCCCATCAGCTCCGGCATTTCATGCTCGAAGAAGTGGTTAGCCTTCGGGATCGTGTCGTGATGAATCGTGATGTGCTTCTGCGTCCGCAGCTTATCCACCAGCTTCTGCGTAGCACCCGGCGTCGCGACCTCGTCGGCCTCGCCCTGGATGATGATCCCGCTCGACGGACAAGGCGCCAGGAACGTGAAGTCGTACAGGTTCGCCGGCGGCGCGACCGAGATGAACCCGCGGATCTCGGGCCGGCGCATCAGCAGCTGCATGCCGATCCACGCGCCGAAGCTGACGCCCGCGATCCAGGTCGTCTGCGCCTCGGGATGAAAGCTCTGGACCCAGTCGAGCGCGCTCGCCGCATCTGACAGCTCGCCGACGCCATTGTCGAACACGCCCTGGCTCTTGCCCACACCGCGGAAGTTGAACCGCAACGTCGCGAACCCGCGCCGCTGGAAGGTCTTGTAGAGCTGCTGCACGATCGCGTTGTTCATCGTGCCACCGGCCGACGGATGCGGGTGCAGGATCATCGCGACCGGCGCGCGCGGACGCGGACCCGGCGCAAAACGACCTTCGAGACGGCCTTCGGGGCCGGGGAAAATGACTTCTGGCATGGGCACTCGCGAGCTGGGATACGCACTCGGGTGGAGTGCCGGATAATGGCCACTATATAGGGTCCGAGCCCCTTTTCGCAATTGGAACCGACCCTGGCCCGTACCGAGTCCCGTATCTACCTGGATCACGCCGCCACCACGCCGATGCGCCCCGAGGCGATGGCGGCGGTGACGGAGAGCATGGCGCGCTGGGCGAACCCGTCCTCGCCGCATGCCGAGGGCCGCGCGGCGCGGGCTGCGCTGGAGGATGCGCGCAAGCGTATCGCCAAGGCGCTGGACTGGCCGCATCACGTGATCCTGACGAGCGGCGCGAGCGAGTCTGCGGCGCTCGCGTTGCGGGGGCGGCCGGGTGTTGCGGTAGCAGCGGTTGAGCACGACGCGGTGCTCCGGGCGGCTGAACAACCGGTGATGCTGAAGGTCGACGCAGGCGGCATCGTGGCGATCGGGCAGGGCGCACAGACGATCGCGCTACAGTCCGCCAACAGCGAAACCGGCGTACTCCAGGAGCGCCCCCCCGGCCTCTGGATAGCCGATTGCTCTCAAACCGCCGGCAAGCTCCCGCTCCCCGACGCCGACCTCATCATCGTCTCCGCACACAAGCTCGGCGGCCCCCCCGGCATCGGCGCGTTGCTGGTCCGCGACCTCGGCCTGCTCGACCCGACCGGCGGGCAGGAGCGCGGCTATCGCGGCGGCACCGAGAACCTCCCCGGCGCGCTGGGGTTCGCCGCCGCGCTGGAGGCCTCCAACGACTGGTTCGCCGACATGGCCGACCTCCGCGTCACTCTAGACGAAGCCATCCTGGGAGGCGGCGGCGAGATCGTCGCGCGCAATTCCCCCCGCATCCCGACGATCGCCTCCTACCGCATGCCCGGAATCAGTTCTGCCGCGCAGTTGATCCGCCTCGACATGGCCGGCTTCGCGGTCTCCGCCGGCAGCGCGTGCTCGTCGGGCAGCATGCGCCCTAGCCACGTCCTCGCCGTAATGGGTTATTCCCCAGAACACGCCGCCGAAGTCGTCCGCGTCAGCTTCGGCTGGACCACGACTCCCGACGACGTCGCGAAGTTCGCCGAAGCCTGGACGCGCATCGCCACCGACATAAGGCGCGCCGCATGACGTATCTCGACTACCAGGCGACCACCCCGCTCGCGCCCGAAGCACTCGCCGCGATGCTCCCCTGGCTCGAGTCGCAACACGCCAACCCACACTCCCCCCACCGCCAAGGCCGCCGCGCGAAGGCCGCCGTCGAAATCGCGCGCGACCAGGTCGCCGCGCTGCTCCCCCCCGGCGGCCGCGTCGCCTTCACCAGCGGCGCGACCGAAGCGCTGAACTGGGCGATCAAGGGCACGACCGGCGCGATCGTCACGCTGGCTACCGAACATGCGGCCGTCCTCGACACTGTGGCAGCGGAGGCGGCGAGGCGGCGCCACGTCACAATCCTTCCAGTCGGCGCAGACGGCCTTGGTTGGCTCGACTCTTCCCCCCCTGGAAGGGCGGGGTCCGGGGTGGGTCGGCTTCCGTATGATCGAACGTCGGCGGCAAAAGCTGGCCAACCCACCCCCAGCCCCTCCCTTCCCGGGAGGGGAGAACTCGAATGTCGATCAACGTCAGTCGACCCCGACACACCCTGCGCTGCGATCTCCCCGGGGACCGGCCTCGTCGCCGCGATGCTCGTCAACAACGAGATCGGCGTCATCCAGCCGATCGCCGCGATCGCCGACGCCGCTCACGCGGCCGGCGCGCTGATGCTCTGCGACGCGGTGCAAGGCTATGGTCGCGTTTCGATCCCCGCTACCGTCGACCTGATCGCGATCTCCGCGCACAAGATCCACGGCCCCAAGGGCATCGGCGCGCTCTGGATTCGCGACGGCGTCGACCTCGCCCCCCTGATGCACGGCGGCGGGCAGGAAGCCCCCGGCCGCTCCGGCACGCTGTCGCCAGCCCTCTGCGCAGGCTTCGGCGCCGCCGCGCAACTCATGGCGGACCGCAAGGAGCAGGACGCCGCGCATATCGACCGCCTCTGGTCGCTCGCGCTCGACCGCCTCGGCCCCGGCTGGACGATCAACGGCTCGACCAACCACCGCTATCACGGCAACCTCAACATCCGCCGCGAAGGCCTCGACGTGAACCGCCTCATGTCCGACCTGCGCGACATCGCCTTCTCCGCCGGCTCGGCCTGCGCCAGTGGATCGGGCCGCTCCAGCCACGTCCTCCGCGCGATCGGTCTCACCGAGGCGCAGGCGCGCTCCAGCATCCGCCTCGGCTTCGGCCGCTACACCACGCAAACCGAACTCCGCGACGCCATCGATGCGATCGTCGCCGCAGCCGAGGCACAATGGCCATGATCGTCCGCTTCATCGCCCGTGACGGCACCGCGACCATTGTCGCCGCGAACCCCGGCGACCGGCTCCTGGATGCCGCACAGGCGCATGACCAGCCGCTCGAAGGCACCTGCGAAGGCCAATTGTCCTGCGCGACCTGCCACGTCATCGTCGATCCCGCCGATTTCCCGCTCCTGCCGCCGGCAAGCGAAGACGAGGAGGACATGCTTGATCTCGCGCCCAATGCGACGCGCACCAGTCGTCTCGCCTGCCAGATCCGACTGACCGACGTGCTAAACGGACTGACCGTGCGGATCCCAGGGTAGGTCAGCAAAGCTTACAGGAAGACAACGGCCGGTTCATGGAACGTGCACGGCCGTAAGCGGATTATCCCCTCATCGCCTCAATGTACGAGGTCTTGAGAGGAGTACCGGACATGAAGATCATCGCAATGTTCGCCGCTGGCGCGCTGGCCGCGGGAACCGTTTTCGCCGCGGCCCCCGCCGATGCGCAGCGGCATGGCTGGGACGGCCCGCGCGGCGGCCCCGGCTGGCATGGGCCCCGCGGCAACCGCGGCTGGCATGGCCGTCGTGGCTGGGACGGTCCGCGTCACGGCTATCGCGGCTACCGCGGCGGTTATCGTGGTGGCGGCTACGGCTATCGCGGACCGCGCGGTTACGGCCGCTCGCGCGTCGTATGCCGGATCCAGCGTGGCTATTACGGGCCGGTTCGTCGCTGTTTCCGCCGCTAAATCCGGCGTCGTTAAATTCAGGGTCTGATACGGAACCGTAACGATCGAGCCTAGTTTATTAACATAGGTTGCAGGACTCAGCGGAGTTCAGACCCAGTAGGAGATTATTATGAAATTGTTCACCCTCGCCGCCGCCGGTCTCGTCGCACTCACCGGGCTCGCACCGGTCGGCATCGCTGCCGAAGCCTCGGCACAGCGCACCGTCGTCCATGAGCGCACCGTCGTGCGTCACAATGGCAATCGCCCGGGCTATCGTCGTCATGCCGTGCGTACGCGCCAGGTCTGCCGCAACGTGTACCGCAACCATCACCGCCAGCGCGTCTGCCGCACCGTCCGCATCCGCCGCTGATTCTAGTGTAGCAAGCTAACGCTTGATCATCCCGCCCGACCCCGCCATATGCGCCGCGGGAGTCGGGCGGACGTGGTCGTCGCCAACTTGGTCAGATCCGGAAGGAAGCAGCCACAACGACTAAGCTACGGGTCGTCCCGGCTCCCACCGCGAACGTTTGCAAGCAAACGTGAGCGCGGCCAGCAGCGCTAAGAGCTGACTGACGATGCGGCTAAGCCGCAGCGCACTTCTTATTTTCAGAGAGCCGATAGCATAGAACGCCCGACCCCCGCGTTCGCGAGGGAACAGAAAGGGTTCGCTTGCCCTTCGACAGCGCGGCCCAAACCGCCTATATCGACCGCGATGTCAGATTCCTTCGACTTGGACGAACCCCCGCAGCCGGCCAAAACGCCAGATGCTGCCTATCGCGTGCTCGCGCGGAAATACCGTCCGCAGACCTTTTCCGAGCTGATCGGCCAGGACGCGATGGTCCAGACGCTCGGCAACGCGATCAAGCGCGACCGGCTCGCCCACGCCTTCCTGATGACCGGCGTCCGCGGTGTCGGCAAGACGTCGACCGCACGCCTGATCGCCAAGGCGCTCAACTGCATCGGCCCCGATGGCGAGGGCGGCCCGACAATCGACCCGTGCGGCGTCTGTGAGCCCTGCCGCGCGATCGCCGAGGGCCGCCATATCGACGTGATCGAGATGGACGCCGCGAGCCATACCGGCGTCGACGACGTCCGCGAGATCATCGACGCGTCGCGCTATTCGGCAGTCACCGCGCGCTTCAAGATCTACATCATCGACGAAGTCCACATGCTGTCGAAGAACGCGTTCAACGCGCTGCTGAAGACGCTCGAGGAACCACCTCCCCATGTGAAGTTCCTGTTCGCGACCACCGAGGTGAACAAGGTCCCGGTGACGGTCCTGTCGCGCTGCCAGCGCTTCGACCTCCGCCGCATCTCCGCCGAACAGCTTTCGAAGCATTTCGCGTGGGTGTCGGAGCAGGAGGGCGTCACCGCCGATCCGGAAGCGCTGATGCTGATCGCGCGCGCCGCGGAAGGTTCGGCGCGCGACGGCCTGTCGATCCTCGACCAGGCGATCGCGCATGCCGGGCTCGAAGGCGGCGGCGTGACCGCGGATGCGGTGCGCCAGATGCTCGGCCTGTCCGATCGCGGCGCGGTCCGCGATCTGCTGACGCTGATCCTTGCGGGCGACGGGGCAGGGGCGCTCGCCTCGATGCGCCGCCAATATGACTATGGCGTCGATCCGCTGTCGGTCCTCCGTTCGCTGCTCGAAACCGTCCACGGCATCACCCTGACCAAGGTCGGCACGCCGCCCGACGCAGCGCAGCCGATGGAGGAGCGCGCGGCGCGCGAGGAATGGGCGGCATCGCTCGGCTATCCCGCGCTGCACCGCCTGTGGCAGCTGTTCCTCAAGGGTCATGACGAGGTCGCCAAGGCCGCGCTTCCGATTGAGGCCGCGGAGATGGCGTTGCTGCGGGCGATCTACGCCTCGACGCTGCCCGATCCGGGCGAGTTGGCGCGTCAGATCGCCAGCGGCGCGGCGCCCTTGGCGGAGCCGTCGTCACCGCCGCCACCACCTTCGCCCCCGTCCGGCGAAGCGCCGCCCTGGAACGCGGGATCCGCGACTAAGGCGCCCGAACCCGTGGCGACCGGGCCGATCCTGCCGCCGACGTTCGAGGCGCTGGTCGATCTGCTCGACGAATCGGGCGGCCTCGCGATCGCCGCGCGGCTCCGCCACGGTGCGCGCGTCGTCAGCTATGCGCCGCCCGAATTTGCGCTCAGCGGCAGTCGCCCGGTTTCGGCCGACACGCTCGCCGAACTCAACGCGCTGTTGAAGACGGTGACGCGAACCGCCTGGAAGGTCTCGATCGTCGACGCCCCCGGCGAGCCGACGCTGCGCGAGGTGCAGGACGCCGCCGATGCCGCGGTGCGCCAGGCTATTCTCGAATCCCCCATCATGAAGGCCGCGGTGGCTGCGTTTCCGGACGCCCAGCTCGAATCGTGGCCCGGTCAAAGGAGCAACGCATGAAGAATATCGATGAAATCCTCGCCATGGCGCAGAACGTCCAGAGCGAGCTGGAAAAGGCGCAGGCCAATCTCGACAACATCGAGGTCGAGGGCGCGTCCGGCGGCGGCCTGGTCAAGGTGAAGGCCTCCGCCAAGGGCCGCATCATCAACATCGCAATCGACGATTCGCTGATGCAGGTGAGCGAGAAGCAGATGCTCGAAGATCTGCTGACGGCGGCGTTCAACGACGCGCGCGCGAAGGCGGATGCGGTCTCGGGCAGCGAAATGTCGAAGATGACCAGCGGGTTGCAGCTGCCACCAGGCTTCAAGCTGCCGTTCTGAGTCGTTGTGCGTCTCGCCGCTAGAGCGGCGAGACGCACAAGACCGGCCGGCGTGGCGCCTGCCACGACCGACGCGGGCTTTGCCCGCGGCACCGGCCTATCGGCCACGAGGGTCGTTTCGGCGTGGGAACAATCGCTCTTCGGTCGGCGTTGCGCTCTTCAGTAATCAGGGAGAGTATCATGGCCGAAGAGCGCATCGTCGAAACGCCGACCACCCACACCACGATCATCGAGCGCCGCAGCGGCGGTAGCGGCATGCTGATCGGCATCGTCCTGCTGATCGCGGTGCTGATCGGCGGCTATTACCTGTTCAGCCGCCAGGGCGCGCAGAACAGCAAGGACGCCGCGATCACGTCCGCAGCGAAGAGCGTCGGTAGTGCCGCCGACAAGGCCGGCGACGCGGTCGAGAAATCGACGCAGTAATCACAGGTAGCCTGTTTCCCCGCGAAGGCGGGGACCCAGACTGGGCTCCCGCCTTCGCGGGAGAACAAGCGGCGGGCGGCAAGGGTTGAAGCTAAGCACCACCCCGGCGAAGGCCGGGGCCCAATTGGGAAACGCTGCTAACTGAACGTCGCGCGTTGTCACTAGCACATTTCCAACTGGGCCCCGGCCTTCGCCGGGGTGGTAGGTTAGTTCGCGGTCTTGTCGGCCCTTATCGCAGACACCCATCCAACCCATCGTTTCGCACCACCGAAACGCGGCGCGACAACGTGTTCCCGTGCCGCCGTACAAACCCATGCGGATCGATCGCAGCCCGCTTCTTAGGCAACGGGAGCACCGCCGCGATCCGCCCCGCCTCGGTCGGCGACAGTCGCGACGCATCATGATTGAAATACCGGATCGCCCCTGCGTTCGCGCCATACGTCCCAATCCCGGTCTCGGCGATGTTGAGATACACCTCCATGATCCGCCGCTTCGGCCACAACGCCTCGATCAGCACCGTGAAGTACGCCTCGAACGCTTTCCGAACATAGCCGCCGCCCTGGAACAGGAACGCGTTCTTCGCGGTCTGCTGGCTGATCGTCGAGCCGCCGCGGATCCGCCCGCCCTGCGCGTTGCGCGCCGCCGCTCCCGCGATCGCCTTGAAATCGAAGCCGTGATGCGAACAGAACCGCGAGTCCTCGCCGGCAATCGCTGCGCGCGCCATGTCCGGGTCCATCTCCGACAGCGGCATCCAGTCCTTGGTGACGCCACGGCCCGCGATCACGTCTCCCATCATCGTCCAGGTGAACGGCACCGGCACGAATCGGTACAGCCCGACCCAGGCGACCGTGACCAGCACGAACAGGAAGACGATCTTGGCGAAGATGCGGAGGAGGCCCATTGGCGTTCCTTATGCGATCGTTACGGACTCGCCAATGACCGCTCGCGCCGCCGCGACACCCGTCTCATACGCCCCGTGTGCCGTGGAGAAGTCGAACGGATGGCACGCTTCACCGGCGAAATGAATGCGGCCATCTACCGGCGCGGCGAGGACGGCGCGTTGCCCGGCGCGACCGATGCGCGCGTGGCTGTAGCTGCCGCCGATATACGGTTCGTGTCGCCAGCGGGTCGCGGCGAGCGGCGTGAAGCGCTCGCGCCAGTCGCTCCCGAGCAACCCGACGAGCTCGTCGATCGCGAACTGCGCCGCATCGCCGTCCTCCAGCATTTCCGCGCAATCGCCGCCGAAGAAGCTTTCGACGATCGGCCAGCCGAACGGCGACAGGCGGTGGCTGGCGGTGCAGGCGCTGTACGGATTGCCGACCAGATGCGCGTTGGCCGGCCATTCGGGGCGGTCGACATGGAGGAACACCTTGTCCGCGAGCCCGAGAGGGAGGTCGGCGGCGGCGGCGTGCTTGTTGGGGAGCGGCGGGTCGAAGACGATCTGCGACTTCGCGAGAACGGTCGTGGGGACGCAGACGATGACGTGATCCGCCTCGATCGTGCCGGCGGGGGTATCGAGCTTGAGGACGCGGCCGTTATGGTCGATGCGCGTCACCGGCGTCGAGAGGCGGATTTTCAGGCCGGCCGCATGACTGGCGACCAGTGTGCCGTAGCCTTCTTTCACGGTCCAGTTGTCGTCGGTCGAGGCGCCTTCGTACGCCGCCCAGTCGTGGAGCGAGACCTGGCTTAGGTTCGCACCGTTGGCGTACCCCGAGATCGCGTCGATCTTCGAGCGCCATTTGTCGTTGGGGGCAATGAAGTCGGAGAGGGGGCGGTCTGGGCCCTCGACGGCGGCGAGGGCGCGCTCGTTCCAGTCTTGGTAAGCAGTGGCAGAGGCGGACTGGTCTTCGGGTGGAAAACCAAGGTCGCGCCATTGGGTGCGCCAGTTCGCGTCGGAGCGGTCGACCGTAAAGCCTGTCGCCTCAGCAAGGCCTCTCCACGGATTGCGCTGGGCGGAGTGTAGCCAGCCGCAACCGGCGTCGACATGTTCCCCCGCGAAGGCGGGGGCCCAGTCTGGACCCCCGCCTTCGCGGGGGAACAAGGAGGCGAGCGAGAGGCTTTTGGCCCTGCCGCCCAACCGGCCGCTGGCCTCGACGAGCAGAACGTCGTGTCCCGCATCATGCAGCGTCCGTGTTGCGGCAATCCCGGCCGCACCGCCGCCGACGACGACGGTGCGCACCATCTTACGCCGCCAGCAGGCGCTTCTCGCCGGCAATCCGCATCATCGCCTTCTGCAGCTTCTCGAACGCGCGCACCTCGATCTGGCGGACGCGCTCGCGCGATACGCCGTAGACCTGCGACAATTCCTCGAGCGTCTTCGGATCATCCGTCAGGCGGCGCTCGGTCAGGATATGCTGCTCGCGCTCGTTGAGGTCGTCCATCGCCGACACCAGCATCGAGTGGCGAACGTCCGCCTCCTGCGCATCGGCGACGATCTTGTCCTGCAACGGCGCATCGTCCTGCAGCCAATCCTGCCACTGGCCCTCGCCATCTTCGCGCATCGGCACGTTCAGCGACGTATCGCCACCCATCGCCATGCGGCGGTTCATGCTGACGACGTCTGTCTCGGCAACGCCCAAGTCGGTAGCGATCTTCGTGACGTGCTCGGGGCGCAGGTCGCCATCCTCGAACGCATCGAGACGGCTCTTCATCCGGCGCAGGTTGAAGAACAGCTTCTTCTGCGCCGCGGTGGTGCCCATCTTCACAAGGCTCCATGACCGCAGGATATATTCCTGGATCGAAGCGCGGATCCACCACATCGCATAGGTTGCGAGACGGAAGCCGCGCTCGGGCTCGAACTTCTTCACGCCCTGCATCAGGCCGATATTCCCCTCGGAGATCAGTTCCGACGTCGGCAGGCCATAGCCGCGATAGCCCATCGCGATCTTTGCCACGAGGCGGAGATGCGAGGTCACCAGCTGCGCCGCGGCCTCGGTGTCGCCATGCTCTTGGAAGCGCTTGGCGAGCATGTATTCCTGTTCGGGTTTCAGCAGCGGGAATTTCTTGATCTCGGCGAGATAGCGATTGAGACCCGCCTCGCTGCCGAGCGCAGGTATCGTCGCTGGAACGTTGGAGCGGGCTGCCATGGTCGTAATCCCTTTCTGCTGACCCCGATTGCCGCATTGCGGCCCCCGGTTGCCGCGTTGCGGCATGGTGTCGATTATCTATACGTGAAGTTGGGTGAACAGTTCCTGCATGTCTGCGGGCATTTCACTTTCGAACGCCAAAGCGACGCTTTTCACCGGATGGATGAACCCCAGATGCGCCGCGTGCAAGGCCTGCCGGCGGAAACCGAGCGTTTCGAGCAGCGACTTCTGAGCTTGCTTTGTTCTACCATAGACCGGGTCCCCCAACAAGGCGTGGCCGATCGACGCCATGTGCACGCGCACCTGATGCGTACGCCCGGTTTCGAGCCGGCACTCGATCAACGCCGCATCGCGGAGCGTGGTGATCGTCGAGAAATGCGTCACCGCGCGCTTGCCGCCCTGGACGATCGCGATCTTCTTGCGGTTCTGAGGACTGCGCGCGAGCGGTGCGTCGACCGTCCCGCGCGGCGGACGCGGGATGCCGCCGACGATCGCCTTGTAGCGGCGGTCGATGCTGTGGTCGTGGAACTGCTTCGCCAGGCCTTCGTGCGCGCGGTCGGTCTTGGCGGCAATCATCAGACCCGACGTGTCCTTGTCGATGCGGTGGACGATCCCCGGCCGCGCGACGCCGCCGATGCCCGACAAATTGCCAGCGCAGTGGTGGAGCAGCGCGTTGACCAGCGTCCCGTCGAAGTTGCCCGCGGCGGGGTGGACGACGAGGCCGGCGGGCTTGTCAATTACGATCAGATCGTCGTCCTCATAGGCGACAACAAGCGGGATATCCTGCGCTTCGTTGTGCAGCGGGGTCGGCGGCGGGATCGCGACCGCGAATACCTGGCCCGTTGCGGCCTTCTTCGCCGAATCGCGCCATTCGCGGCCGTTGAGCGTCACTTGCCCCGCGGCGATCAGCGCCTTCAACCGTTCGCGCGACATGCCGGGAAGCACTTCGGCGAGCGCACGATCGAGCCTCCAGCCATCGGTGGCCGGCGTGATCGATGCTTCGACGATGGAAACCCCCCGGTCCATGTCGTAGCGATGTGGCGATGAGCGTGACGATTTCAAGCGAATTGCTGGGGCGATTGTTGGCCGAGGCGGCTGCGTCGCCGGATGCCGAGATCTGCGGGCTGTTGTTCGGGGCGGCGGCGGCGATCGAAGCGGCCGAGGCATGTGCGAATGTCGCGGCCAATCCGGCGCGGGCGTTCGAAATCGACCCAAGGTCGTTGTTCGCGGCGCATCGGCGCGCCCGGAGCGGGACGAGGGCGGTGATCGGGCATTATCATTCGCATCCGTCTGGTCTGCCGGTGCCGTCGCGGCGCGATGCGGCACAGGCGATGGGGGACGGGGCGGTGTGGGTGATCCTCGGCGGCGGCTTGGCGCGGGCTTGGCGATCGGTCGAGGTCGGTGCGTTCGTCGAAGAAGCGATCGATCCTATCTGAGAGCCGCGCCATCCTGCCCCCCTACCTGGAAGGGAGGGGCCGGGGGTGGGTCGGGTTCCGCATATTCCACGGTTGCGGATCAAACCGGCCGACCCACCCCCAACCCCTCCCTTCCAGGGAGGGGGGAAGAAGCATCCTCAACCCTTCCCATCCAAGACGGGTAAAAAAATAGAGTCTTCCATTCGAACCACAAGAAGCGCGAATCTCGAGAGATGTGGCATTGCGCACTCGCCGCACCGCCGCCACAAGACGCTCCAGAATTAGGGGATTTTCATGACGGTCAGCCCGGTCGATTTCGCGAGCCTGCTGTGTTCGCGCCTGTGTCACGACCTGCTGTCGCCGGTGGGGGCGCTCAACAACGGTCTGGAGCTGCTCGCCGACGAAACCGACCCGGCGATGCGCGAGCGGGTCATGCAGTTGCTCGCCGACAGTGCGCGCGCGTCCGCCAGCAAGCTGAAGTTCTTCCGCCTGGCCTTCGGGGCGGCCGGTGGGTTCGGCGAGCTGGTCGACACGCACGAGGCCCGCAACGCGATCGAGGGGCTGGTCGCGGAGAACAAGCGGATCAATTTCGTCTGGGCGGTCGAGGCCTCGGCGATGCCCAAGTCCGCAGTGAAAGTGCTGCTCAACCTCGTGCTGGTCGCGACCGAATCGCTGGTCCGCGGCGGCACGATGGAGGTCGGCGGCGAGGAGAATGACGGGCAGCTCGAGATCGTCGTGAAGATCGAGGGCGCGCGGATCGTGCTCGACCCCGAGATTCGTCGCACGCTGGTCGATGGCGAGGGCGCGCATACTGTCACGCCGCGCGCTGCCGCCGCGTACCTGATCAACACGGTCGTGGCGGAGGCGGGCGGCACGGTGATCGTGTCCGAGCCGGCCGAAGGAATCATGATCTTCGGCGCGGTCTTCAACGCGCGGTAGGACGCGCGCTATTTGCGATCCTCCCCCGTCAGGGGGAGGTGGCGGGCTCTTGCCAGACGGAGGGGGAGGTCAGCGACCACTTCTGTTCCGTGTCCTCCCCTCCGTCACCTGCGGTGCCACCTCCCCCTGGCGGGGGAGGATCAGAGAGGCTCGGCTAGAACGTAGATCGCCACCAGAGCTAACGCGCCCTTAACCTCCGCCATGCATGACAGGCCTCGAACGCGGGGCCCGCATGGACGATCTGTTACAGGAATTCATTGCCGAGACGCGCGAAACGCTGGAGGCGATCTCCGGCGAGATCGTCGCGTGGGAAGCCGCACCCGCGGATAGCGGGCGCCTCGATGCGATCTTTCGCTTCGTCCACACCGTCAAGGGAAGCTGCGGCTTTCTCGACCTGCCGCGCCTCGCCCGGCTGAGCCACGCAGCGGAGGACGTGCTCGCCGCGGTACGCGACGGCAAACGCACCCCCGATACCGCGCTCGTCAACGCGGTGCTCGGCATCGTCGACCGGATCGGCGAGATCGTCGAGGCGATCGACAGCGGCTCGCCGCTCGACGATTCGGGCGAGGACCTGCTGATCGCCGCGCTCGCGCCCGACGCGCAGCCCCGCGCACAGGCGCCGACCACCCCGCACAGTCGCGCTGCCAGCCGCAGCGTACGCCTCAACGTCGACCTGCTCGATCACATGATGAGCGGCATGTCCGAGATGGTGCTCGCGCGCAACGAACTCGCCCGGCGGCTCCGCGACTGCGACGTCGACCCGAAGGTCGAGGCGGCGCTCGAACGCCTGTCGCTGACCGTCGCCGACATGCGCGACACCGTCACGCGGACGCGCATGCAGAAGGTCGACGCGTTGTTCTCGGCGCTGCCGCGGATGGTGCGCGATACCAGTGCCGAGCTCGGCAAGAGCGTCGATCTTGAGATCGAGGGCGCGGATGTCGAGCTCGACCGCGAGATGATCGAGCTGATGCGGGATCCGCTCGTCCACATTATCCGCAATTCGATCGACCACGGCATCGAGGGGCCGGCGGAGCGCCGCGCGCTCGGCAAGCCCAAGAACGGCCGGCTGGTCGTCTCCGCGCGCCAGTCCGGCAATCAGATCCTTATCGAGGTCGCCGACGACGGCAAGGGCATCGACGTCGCGCGGATCGTCGCCAAGGCCGCGGAAAAGGGGCTCCACAGCCTCCCCGAACTCGCGGCGATGAGCGACGCGGCCAAGCTCGACCTGATCTTCGCCCCGGGCTTGTCGAGCCGCGATGCGGTGACCGCGATCTCGGGGCGCGGCGTCGGCATGGACGTGGTGCGCGCCAATATCGAGCAGATCGGCGGCCGGATCGTGCTGACCAACGATCCGGGGCGCGGGCTTCGGATCGTCATTCACGTGCCGCTGACGCTGTCGATCCTGTCGACGATCATCGTCGGCGTCGGCACGCAGCGGTTTGCGCTTCCCCGCCAGGCGATCGAGGAAATCGTGATGGTGCGCGGCGATGCCGTGCGAATCGACACGATCGGCGACGCGGCGACCGCCACGGTACGCGGACGGCGGATGCCGCTGGTATCGCTCGGCCAATTGTTCGACCTGAACGACGATGCGCCGCCGACGCTGGTGATCGTGTCGACACGTGAGGGCGATTACGCGCTCGGCGTCGATACCGTGCTCGATACCGAGGAACTGGTGGTGAAGCCCGCCTCGCCTGCGGTGATGGCGACCGGCGTCTATGCGGGCAAGACCTTGCCTGACAACGGCCTGCCGATGCTGCTGCTCGACGCGTCCGGGATCGCCGCGGTCGCCGGGTTGCGCTTTACGCCGGTGGTCGCCGCGTCGACCGAAGTCGAGGACGTCGTGCCGGGCGTCCCCGCTCTGCTGTTCGACGATCTCGACGGTTGCCGCCGTGCGATCGCCCTGGCGGTGATCGACCGTGTCGAGCCGGTGGCGGTGGACGCGATCCGCTGGTCGGGCGGGGCGATGCGGCTTTCGATCGGCGATGCGATCATCCCGCTCCACGCGGTCGCGGCGTTCGGCACGCGCACCGAGGTCGCGGTGCTGCGGCTGACCGACGGCGAAAGCGAGATGGCCTATGCGATCGCCGAGGCGATCGAGATCGTCGCGCTGCCCGCGGAGATGGCGCCTGCGCGGGGCATCGGGCCGATCGCCGGCGTGGTCTCGATCGGTGGCGAGCAAGTCGAACTGGTCGATCCGCATGCGCTGTTCGCGGGTCAGCCGGTCACGCTCGCGTCGCTGCCGGTGTGCCTGTTGCAGGTCGACGGGTCGGGCTGGATGGAGACGTTCCTGAAGCCTGCGCTCGAAGCCTCTGGGTATCGCTGCGTCACCGCGCTGGCGGCGGGCGAGACCGCAGCAGTGGCGCTGGCGATGGAGGATACGCCGCTCCGCGAGACGCTGGCGCCGGTGGTGACGCTGCGCCGGACACGCACCGCTGAGGGTGAGGATGACGCGAGCATCTATCGCTACGACCGGCCGGCGTTGATCGCTGCGCTGGCGGCACGGAGGGCGATGTGAGCGAGCTGTTCCTGGTGGCGCACATCGCCGGGCGCGGCGTCGCGATCGCCGCCGCGCAGGTCGATTCGGTGGTCGATATCGGCGAGGTGGTCGCGGTGCCGCGCGCGGATGCGTTCGTGCGCGGTCTCGCGGCGCTGCGCAGTCGCGTGGTCACGGTGATCGACACCGGCACCGCGCTCGGCCTCGAGCCGACGCCCGACGCCGTCCGTCGCGCGGTCATCACCGTGGTCGAGGGGCATCATTACGCGATCCTCGTCGACTCGGTCGAGGACGTCGCGCCGTTCGCGCGGTTGCCGCTGTCGTCGGGACTGGCGCTGCACTGCGGCTGGGCGAGGGCCGGGACCGGGATCGTCGAGCGCGATGGCGAACCGCTGCTGATCCTCGATCTCGCCGCGGTAATCCCCGCGACTATACCCGCCGCTTGATACGTCGCCCTGAAATTTTCCGTTGCTTAACCCGGCGCTTACGCTTTCCTGCGTAGACCGGCCTCACGATTTCCCCGGAAGGCTTTCCATGAAGACCTGTCTCGTCGTCGATGATTCAAAGGTGATCCGCAAGGTCGCGCGGCACATCCTGGAGACGCTCGATTTCACCGTCACCGAAGCCTGTGACGGTCGGGAAGCGCTGGCATCGTGCATGGCGTCGATCCCGGACGTGATCCTGCTCGACTGGAACATGCCGGTCATGAGCGGCATGGATTTCCTGCGCGCGCTGCGTGAGGCCGACGTCCCGCGCCGCCCCAAGGTGGTGTTCTGCACGACCGAAAACGGCATGGCCTACATCCGCGCGGCGATCGAGGCCGGGGCCGACGAATACGTCATGAAGCCGTTCGACCGCGAAACGCTGGAATCGAAGCTCCAGATCGTCGGCATGGCCTGATCCGGGCAAGACGGTGGCGAACCGACCCCTCTCTGTCCCGCGCCCGGCGGACCGCGACAGCGCGGACACGGCACGCGTGTTGCTCGTCGACGATTCGGTCGTCGCGCGCGCGGTGATCGCGCGCACGATCGATGCGAGCGATCGATTCTCGGTGGTCGGCGCGGTCGGCAGCGCGGCCGCGGCGCTGGAGTTTCTCGGCCGCACGACGGTCGAGTTCATCCTGCTCGATATCGAGATGCCGGGAATCGACGGGCTGACGGCCTTGCCCGCGCTGGTCGCCGCCGGGAAGGGCGCCAAGGTTCTGATCGTCTCGTCGAGCGCGGACGAGGGGGGGCCGAAGGCCATGCAGGCGCTCGCACTCGGCGCGGCGGAGACGTTGGTCAAGCCCTCGGCCGGGGAGCTTTCCGGGCGGTTCGGCGGCGCGCTGGTCTCCAAGCTCGAAAGGCTGTGCGAGGATTCGATGCACTCGCCACAGATCGCGCTCGTCCGGTCCACCGCGACCACCACAAGGTCTTTCGCTGCCCCTCCAGCTACACCGCGCGCCGTCTCGCCAAGCGAAGATTACGACATCGTAGCGATCGGCGCCTCGACCGGCGGTATCCACGCGATCAGCCAGATGTTCCGTGCGATTCCCGCCGGGTTCCGCCTGCCGATCGTCATCACCCAGCATCTGCCGGCGTCGTTCATGCCCTATTTCGCGGCGCAGATCGCGTTGCTCGCCGGCCGCCCCTGCGAAGTCGCGACCGACCGGCTGCGGATCCGTCCGGGCCGGATCATCGTCGCGCCGGGCGATGCGCATCTCAAATGCGTCAAGCTGCGGGACGGCGGCGCCGCCTTCCGTCTGACGCGCGAGCCGGTCGGCAGCGGTTGCATGCCATCGGTCGATCCTATGCTCGCCTCGATAGCAGACGTGTACGGCGCGCGCGTGCTGGCGATCGTGCTCAGCGGGATGGGACGCGATGGCGCGGAGGGCGCGCAGCGGGTGCACGACGCCGGCGGTTGCGTCGTGGCGCAAGACCGCGATAGCTCGGTGGTCTGGGGCATGCCCGGCGCGGTCGCGTCATCGGGAGTCGCCGACGCGGTTCTCCCGCCCGCCGCGATCGGCACGCTGATCGCATCGCGACGTCGACCATGACCCCTAGGTCTGCGGCGTCCCCCCCCGCGTCTCCACCAGCATCGCAGACCGCGATCAACGTGCTGACCGCGCTGCTCGAGGCGCGCACCGGGCAACAGATCGCCGCCTATCGCTCCTGGCGGCTCGATACCGCGCTCAAGCCTTTGCTCCGCGATCGCAATCTCGACACGCTCGATCAGCTCGTGACGCAGTTGCTAGAGGGCAATGATCGGCTGATCGGCGACCGGATCGTCGACGCGCTGGTCAACCAGGAAACCTCGTTCTTCCGCGACGCGCAGGTCTTCGAGATGCTTGCCGAGGCGGTCGCGGCGGCTGAGTCCGGGGGGCGTCGCGCGCGTATCTGGTGCGCCGGCTGCTCGACCGGGCAGGAGCCGTTGTCGCTCGCCATGCTGTTCGCCGATCGCCACGAAACGACCGGGGCGCCGGTGCCGGAGATCGTCGCCACCGACGTGTCGGACGCGGCGATCGCCCGCGCCCGCGCCGGCCGGTTCTCGCAATTCGAGATCCAGCGCGGCCTGCCGGTGCGGCGAATGGTCCGCTGGTTCGATACCACCGGCAGCGACTGGATCGCCAAGCCCGACCTGCTCAAGCGCGTCGTCTTCCGCCGCATGAACCTGATGGCGGACCCGGCGCCGGTCGGCCGGTTCGACATCGTGCTCTGTCGCAACGTGCTGCTATACCTGTCCGCGACCACCAAGGAGCAGGTGTTCCCCAAGATCGCCGCCGCGCTGAACCCCGGCGGCGTATTCGTCATGGGCGCGGGCGAGACCGTCATCGGCCAGACCCGCCTGTTCGAGCCGAGCAAACGCTTTCGCGGCTTCTACGAAACGCCGCGCTGGCGGATCGGCCAAGCCGACTAGCCGACTAGCCGATCCCCAGGTCCGCCGGGCCGAACGCGTCCGGCAGCAATTCCGATATCGCATAGGTTCGGATCGCCTCGCCCTCCGCCGCACCACAATGCACCGGAATATCGCGCTTCCCCATCTGCGCGGCTTCGTTGATGACCTGGCGGCAGCGTCCGCACGGGCTCACCGGCGAGGTACCGGTCGCGCGCCCCTCGACGTCCATCGCCCCGCCGATCACGCCGATCGCGACGATATCGCGCAGCCGCCCCGCCGCGCTCGCGGTGGCGATCGCGACCGTCTCGGCGCACAGCGACAGGCCGTAGCTCGCATTCTCGAAATTCGCGCCGGTGATGACGCTGCCGTCGTCGAGCAGCACCGCCGCCCCGACCGCGAACCGCGAATAGGGCGCATGGGCATTGCGCGCGGCCCCGCGGGCGGCGGCTACGAGTGCGATTGCGTGTTCAGTCATGATGTCACCACGTCCCAGTTCACCGGTCCCTCGATCCCGTCGATGCGCCGAAAATCGCTCGCCCGCCACATCCGCCATGGCCGCGCGGTATAGTCGGGCTTGATCACGTTCGACACCGCCCATAACGGGCGCGGCACCGCGCCGGACAGGGCGTATTTCGCGTCGACGTCCTTGCTGATCCGCAGCATCACCGGTTGCGCGGTATGCGTCTCGACCATCGTCACGAACTGCGCGACATCGGCGATCAGCGTCGCGCGATCCGGTCGCGCGGTGCAGTCGTCGTGAAAGGCAATATCCAGCGCAGTCGGCAGCGCATCGGACGTACGCGGCACGAAGGTGTTGAACGCGTTCGCCTGCTCGTCCGCACGCTGGCACAGCGAATAGACATGGACCGCGCCGCGTCGCAGGCCGGCCTCGGGCAGCGCGGCCCAATTGGCCTCGAACCCAGGATCGCGGCGGTCGCTGCCCGACGTGGCGACGATATAGGCGAAGTCGGCGCCGCTCGCGCGCACCGTGCCCCATTCGACCGGGCCGGCATTTTCGCTGAGGTCGATGCCCTGCAACGGATAGCGTTTCACGTCGGGATGCCAGCCGGTCGCGGCGGTCCAGCCGCAGATGCCGACGAAGCCGGCCGCGGCCAGCGCGCCGGCGAATTTCAAAAGTCCGTAAGCCATGTGTCTTCTAGTTGCGGATGTGGAGGACGCAGATCAGCGTGAACAGCCGCCGCGCGGTGTCGAAATCGACCTCGATCTTGCCGTCGAGGCGTTCTTTCAGCAGCTCTGCCGCCTCGTTGTGGATGCCGCGGCGCGCCATGTCCACCGTCTCGATCTGCGCCGGCGAAGATTGCCGGATCGCCTGGTAATAGCTGTCGCAGATCGCGAAATAATCGCGGATCGGCCGGCGGAAGCGACCCAGCGCGAGCACCAGCGTCTCCAGATGCGTGTCGTCCTCGCGGTGGATATGGATGCCGAGGCGCCCTTCCTCCGACTGGAGCTTGATCTTGTACGGGCCGGCATAGCCATCGGCATAGGCGCGCTGCGGGGCGAAGTGATTGCCCTCGATCAGGTCGAAGATCGCGATCCGCCTCTCCTGCTCGACATCGGGCGAGCGCCAGCCGAGACTGGTCTCGTCGAGTTGCACATCGATGATCCGCGGGTCGGCCATGACGGTGCGATAGCGGCGGTCGTATCGCCTGTCACTTGGTCCTGATGCGCCCAAGCCACCAGCGAGACGCGCTCCCCTCCCTGAAAGGGAGGGGCAGGGGGTGGGTAGGCCCGCTCTGGCCGCAACGCTTCCACGATCCGGAACCCGACCCACCCCCGTCCCCTCCCTTCCAGGGAGGGGAGAAGACGACTTATCCCCACATTCCGTCGCATCCCGAACCGATCGCCCTTGGTGCGGCGCACGCGCATCGCGTACGTGAAGGAAATGGCAACTCTCGCATTCCCCGTCCCCGCCGTGGCCGAGCCGCAGCAGCTTCCCCGCAACGTCGAGGCCGAGGCCGCGATGCTCGGCGCGATGATGATCGACAACCGGCTGGCGGACGATCTGGTCGACAAGCTCGAACCGGGGCACTTCTTCGAACCCGTCCACGGCCGGATCTTCGCCGCAATCAAGACGCTGCGCGGCAACGACATGCTGGTGACGCCGGTGACGCTGCGGCCGATGTTCGATGCCGACGAGGGCATGCGCGAACTCGGCGGGCCGGCGTATCTGGCAGGCCTGACCGGCAGCGGCGCGGGCCTGATCGGCGCGCGCCAGTTCGCGCAGCAGATCTACGACCTCGCCATGCTCCGCGCGCTCGTTTCGGTCGGACGGACGCTGGTCGACCGTGCGATGGACACCTCCGAGGAGGTCAACCCACGCGCGCAGATCGAGCTCGCTGAGGAAGAGCTGTTCAAGGTCGCGGCTGATGGCGGCGCCGAGAACACCGTGAAGTCTTTCGCGCAGGCGACCACAGCCGCGGTCAAGATGGCCGAGCGCGCGCTGAATTCGGGCGGCAATTTGTCGGGTGTCACCACTGGCATCGACTCGATCAACGCCAAGATCGGCGGCATGCATCACAGCGATCTCATGATCCTCGCCGGTCGTCCGGGCATGGGCAAGACCTCGCTCGCCACCAACATCGCGTTCAACGCCGCGCGGCGCTGGATGCGCGACATGGCCGACGGGATCGCCCCGAAGGACTCGGTTGGCGCGAAGGTCGCGTTCTTCTCGCTGGAAATGTCCGCGGATCAGCTCGCGACGCGTATTCTCGCCGAGCAATCGCAAATCTCGTCGGAATCGCTCCGCATGGGCAAGATCAGCCGCACCGAGTTCGCGCAGCTCGCCGCCGCCGCCGCCGAGCTGGAGAACCTGCCGTTGTTCATCGACGACACCGGCGGCCTCTCGATCGGTGCGTTGCATACGCGCGTTCGTCGGTTACAGCGTCGGCATAACAACGAGATCGGGCTGGTGGTGGTCGACTATCTCCAGCTGCTGTCGGGATCGGGCAAGAGCAAGGATGGCAACCGCGTCCAGGAAATTTCCGAGATTTCGCGCGGGCTGAAGACGCTGGCGAAGGACCTCAACGTCCCCGTGCTGGCGCTGTCGCAGCTGTCGCGCGCGGTCGAAAGCCGCGAGGACAAGACGCCGATGTTGTCGGATCTTCGTGAATCGGGGTCGATCGAGCAGGATGCGGACATGGTCTGGTTCGTGTACCGCGAGGATTATTACGTCGCGTCGAAGGAGCCCAAGCGGCCGGCAGAGGGGGATAGCTCGAAAATCTTCGAGGATCACGCATCGTGGGCAGCGGAAATGGAGCGGGTTTATGGCCTCGCGGAGCTGATCATCGCGAAACAGCGCCACGGTGCGACCGGCAAGGTGCGGATGAAGTTCGATCCGACGATCACCAAGTTCTCGGATCTGGCCGAGTATTGATCTTACGAGCTCCCTCTCCCCTCCGGGGAGAGGGAAGGGGCCCGCGGCCCCTTGGCCGTGGGAAGGGAGAGGGGAGTGAGGCTCGGGACGGTTCATCCCAACGCCCCTCTCCCTTCCGTCGCCAAGTGGCTCCTCCTTCCCTCTCCCCGGAGGGGCGAGGGAATTGGGTCAGATCATCGGATCGTAGTCGGTGGGGGCGTGGATGCCGCACTCGACCTTGTCGAAACTGCGCCAGCGGCCTGCGCGCGGGTCTTCGCCAGGGGCGACTTTGGTCGTGCACGGTGCGCAGCCGATCGAGAGATAGCCTTGCGCCTCCAACGGATGCCGGGGCAATTCATGCTCGGCAAAATACGCGTCGAGCTTGGCCTTGTCCCAATCTGCCAGCGGGTTGATCTTCAACCGCCCCTCATCCTCCTCGAACCGGGGGAGCGCGGTGCGGGTGCCCGACTGGAACCCCTTCCGCCCCGAAATCCACGCATCGAACGGCGCCAACGCGCGCCGCAGAGGCTCGACCTTGCGCAAATCGCAACACCCGTCGGGATCGTACGACCAGCGCAACCCCGTCTTGTCCTTGATCGCCAGCAACCGGGGATCGGGACGAAACACACGCAGGTCGGTCAGCCCAAGCTTCTCCGAAAGCTCGTCGCGGTACGCCAAGGTCTCGCCGAACATCTTCTGCGTGTTGGTGAAGATCACCGGCACGTCGACATCGACCTGAGCGACCATGTGCAGCAGGACCGCCGACTCCGCGCCGAACGACGACACCGAAGCGATCCGCCCGCGCAACTCGCCGACCAGCAGTTCGCGCAGCATGTCCTGCGCCGACACACCTTCGAAGCGCATCTGCATCGCGAGCGCATCCTCGCGCGTGAATGCCGGCGTGACGTCGATCATGTCGAGTTGGCGCGCGGGCTTACCCATGGCGCAGCTTCCACACCGGCACCGCGCCGTCCGCCGCCTTCTGGTACGGCGTGTCGTAACGCTCCAGACTGGCACGCAGCACGTCGATGTCGATCGGCGCCTGGGGCGCGAAGCTGTCGAACCCGCACCGCCGCATCAGCGGGATCTGGTCGACCAGCACGTCGCCCTGCGCGCGCAGTTCGCCGGTATAGCCCGCCTCGCGCAGGATACGCGCGGACGAATAGCCACGCCCGTCGCGATAGCCCGGAAAGCTCACTTCGATCAGCGCAAGCTGGTCGATCTGCGGCAACAGCGCGCGCGCGTCGTCGCCCGCTTCCAGGCGAACGGCGGCCGCGTTGCTCTGGCCGATGAACGAATCGAGCGTTACCGCAGGCTCGTCATGCGGCTCGTCGTCGCGGAAGCGGAGCAGTGTCTGGTCCGGATACTCAACCATAGATCGCCTCCTTGAACGTCTCGAAGCCGACGCGACGGTAGGTGTCGAGGAAACGCTCGCCGGTCTCGCGGACCTGAAGATAGCGGTCGGTAACGCGCTCGATCGCGTCGACCACGCCGTCCTCGGAGAAACCGGGCCCAGTGATCTTGGCGAGGCTCACATCCTCCGCGCCCGAGCCGCCGAGCGAGAGCTGGTAATTCTCGGTGCCCTTCTTGTCGACGCCGAGGATGCCGATGTGACCGGCATGGTGGTGCCCGCACGCGTTGATGCAGCCGCTGATCTTGAGCTTCAGCTCACCCAGGTCGCGCTGGCGGTCGAGGCTGCCGAACCGCGTGGCGATCTTCTGCGCGAGCGGGATCGAGCGCGCATTGGCAAGGCTGCAGTAATCGAGACCGGGGCAGGCGATGATGTCGCTGATCAGGTCGAGATTGGCCTCGGCAAGCCCGGCGTCGTTGAGCGCCGACCACACCGCATGCAGGTCGGCGATCCGGACATGCGGCAGGACGATGTTCTGCGCATGCGTGACGCGCAGTTCGTCGAAGCTGTAGCGCGTGCCGAGGTCGGCCATCACGTCGATCTGGTCCGCCGACGCGTCGCCAGGGATGCCGCCGATCGGCTTGAGGCTGATGTTGACGATCGCATAGCCCGGCTGCTTGTGCGCTTTCACGTTCTGGTCGAGCCAGACCGCGAAGTCGGGATCGCTGCGGTCGAGTTCGGTCGACGCGTTCTGGTCGAAGTCGGGCGCGCCGAAGTGGTTCGTGATGCGCTCAAGCTCGGCCCGCGGGGGATCGAGCCCAAGGCCCTTCACCGCGGCGAACTCCTCCTCGACCTGGCGCCGATACTCGTCGGGGCCGATCTCGTGGAGGAGGATCTTGATCCGCGCCTTGTAGATGTTGTCGCGCCGGCCGTAGCGATTGTAGACGCGCAGGCACGCCTCGAGATAGCTCATCAGGTCGTCGGCGGGGACGAAATCGCGGATTTCGTGGCTGATCATCGGCGTGCGACCCATGCCGCCGCCGACGAAGATTTTCGCGCCGAGTTCGCCGTCGCGGACGTGCAGCCCGATGCCGATGTCGTGCAGCCGCATCGCCGCGCGATCCTCGTCCGCCGCGATCACGCAGATCTTGAATTTGCGCGGGAGGTACGTGAATTCCGGGTGGAACGTCGACCATTGGCGGATCAGCTCGGCCCAGGGGCGCGGATCGGCGACCTCGTCCGAGGCGGCGCCGGCGAACTGGTCGGAGCTGATGTTGCGGATGCAGTTGCCGCTGGTCTGGATGGCATGCATCTCGACCGTCGACAGCTCCTGGAGGATGTCCGGGGTCTGGTCGAGCTGGATCCAGTTGAACTGGATGTTCTGCCGGGTGGTGAAGTGCCCGTATCCGCGATCATATTTGCGCGCGATGTGGCCGAGCATCCGCATCTGCCGCCCGTCGAGCGTGCCATAGGGTACAGCCACGCGCAGCATGTACGCGTGCAGCTGGAGGTACAGGCCGTTCATCAGCCGCAGCGGCTTGAACTGGTCCTCGGTGAGCTCGCCCGAGAGGCGGCGGCGGACCTGATCGCGGAATTCATCGACGCGCTGGTCGACGATCGCCTGGTCGTATTCGTCATATTTATACATGTCAGATCACCCAGCTGCCGGCGTTCGGGTCGGCGGGTTTGAGGGTCAGGTCGGGCCGCATCGTCGGGCCGAGCGCGCGGATGCGGTCCTTGATATGGGCGGGGCGGGGGCCTTCGTCGGTCTGCGTCGCCTCGATCAGATACGGCACGTTGACCCGGCGGGCACCTTCCTCAGCCTGGAGGATCGACTCACCGGCCACGCCGACATCGACCGCGTCCTCGATGTGGCGCGACCAGCCGTTGCCGGTCCACCAGACCACGTCGCCGGTGGGAAGGTCGTTTCCGGTCAACAGCTTCATGCGGCGGCGTCCTCTGCTACGCGGGCCCAGCGGGCGAGTTTGTCTTCGGCATCCGACAGTTCGACGACCTCGCCGACGACGATGATCGCGGGGCTTTTGACGGCCTCGCGCGCCACCATCGCGCCGAGATCTGCGAGCAGCGTGCGGATTGCCCGGCTGCCTTGCAACGTACCCCGTTCCAGGACGGCGACGGGCATATCGGGCGCGACACCGTCGGCCATAAGCTTGTCGGCGATATCGGTGGCGGTGGCGATACCCATGTAGATCACCAGCGTGCGACCCTGGCCCGCGAGCCCGGACCAGTCCTGCTCGGTAAGGCCCTTGCACTGGCCTGCAACGAAGCTGACCGCGCTGGAATGATCGCGGTGGGTGAGCGGCAGCATGGCCTCCGCTGCACACCCGAGTGCCGCCGAGACGCCGGGGATCACCTCGACGGGCAGGCCGGCGGCGCGGACCGCCTCGACTTCCTCGCCGCCGCGGCCGAACACGAACGGATCGCCGCCCTTGAGGCGGATGACGATCGCGCCGGTCTTCACGTGCGCGATGATCAGCGCATTGATCGCCTCCTGCGGCAGCGTGTGACGGGCGCGCTGCTTGGCGACCGAGATGCGCTGTGCCGACGGCGGCGCGATGTCGAGCACACGCGGGTCGATCAGGCCATCATGGACGACGACGTCGGCGGTCTTCAGCGCCTCGACCGCGCGGACGGTGAGCAGCCCGGGATCGCCCGGACCCGCCCCGACGAGGATGACGCGCCCGCGGGCGGTTGGGTCTAAGAGGCTTGCCATGCGACCGGAGATGGGCGGACATGCGCTGCATCGCAACCGAATGATGCTTTGGCGGGAGGTAGGATTGCTTTTGCGGTGCGCGAGGTCAGCTGCCCAACTTAACGATCCTCCCCCGCAAGGGGGAGGTGGCGCGTAGCGACGGAGGGGGAGGACACGGAAGAGGCGTAATCGCTTACCTCCCCCTCCGTCTGGCAAGTGCCAGCCACCTCCCCCTTGCGGGGGAGGATCAGATCGGAGGCGATCAGCCGTCGGCGAGACCAATTCCGATCGACGCGCGCGCGCTTTCGGCTTCGCTGCTGACGACGGGGTAGGCGCAGTAGTCCGCTGCATAATAGGCGCTCGGCCGGTGGTTGCCCGACCACCCGATGCCGCCGAACGGAGCGCCCGATGAGGCACCATTTGTCGGCTTGTTCCAGTTAACGATGCCGGCGCGGATGTTCGCCCAGAAGCGGTCGTACAGCGCCGGCGTCTGGCTGATCAGCGACGCGGACAGGCCATATCGCGTGGCGTTCGCCTCGGCGATCGCGGCGTCGAAATCGTCGACGCGGACGACCTGGAGGATCGGGCCGAACAGTTCGACATCGGGACGGTCGGCGACATCGGTGACGTCGATCAGCGCGGGCTTCAGGAACGGCAGGTCCGCGACCGGGCGCTCGAGATGCCGGATCGGACGACCGCCGAGGGTAAGTAGTTCAACGAAGCTCTCGGTCAGTTGATCGGCGGCTTCGTTGTCGATCACCGGGCCCATGAAAGGGGCGGGGTTGGCGTGCGGCTCGCCGACTATGATCCGCCCGACCATCTTGTCGACGGTGGCAATCAGCGGGTCATAGAGCCTCGTGTCGACGATCAGCCGGCGCGCGGCGGTGCAGCGCTGGCCGGCGGTGGTGAAGGCGGACTGGATGATCAGCACCGCCGCGGTGTGCAGGTCGGGGGTGTCCCAGACGACGATCGGGTTGTTGCCGCCCATCTCCAGCGCGAGAATCTTCTCGGGCTTGTCGGCGAATGCGCGGTTGAGCGCGAGGCCGGTACGGGCCGAGCCGGTGAACAAGAGGCCGTCGATATCGGGATGCGCGGCGAGTGCCTTGCCTTCCGCGGGGCCGCCGATGACGAGGCGGATGCATTCGGGCGGCACGCCCGCGGCGCGGAAGCATTCGACGAGGAACGCGCCGACCGCCGGGGTCTTTTCGGACGGCTTGAAGACGACCGCGTTGCCGGCGATCAGCGCCGGAACGATGTGGCCGTTGGGCAGATGCGCGGGGAAGTTATACGGCCCGAGCACCGCGAGCACGCCGTGCGGCTTGTGACGGACGGCGATGCGCGAGCCCATCGTCGCTTCCAGGCGACGCTGCGCGGTGCGATCGGCATAGGCGCTGACCGAAATGTCGACCTTGGCGATGACCGTCTCGACCTCGCCGCGCGCTTCCCAGATCGGCTTGCCGGTCTCGCGCGCGATCAGGTCGGTGAAGGCGTCGTTGCGCTGGCGGACGATGTTGGCAAAGCGCCGCATCGTCTCGATCCGGAAGGCGAGCGGCTTCGACGCCCAGCTCGACCAGCCGGCGCGGGCGCTGGCGACTTCCGCATCGACGTCGCCGATCGGATGGCGCCAGAGGACCGCGCCGGTGGCCGGCTCGTAGGAGATGATCTCGTCGGACATGCGTCACTCTTGCCTTGATTCGCGGCGGGTTTCCACTGGGGGATGTGCCCCTTTGCTTCCCGCCCTGGAAGGGAGGGGAGCAGCTATTCGGCTAATGCTTCGCCCATCGTGCGGATCGCGGCGACCTTGGCGTTTAGAGCCGTCCAATCGTCTTGCTCGGCGATCGGCGCCCAGATTGCTTCCACTTCGTCGATCAGCATGCTGCACGGTTCGCCCGACCAATAGGGATGCGAGCGGTCTTTTCGCGGTTCGTAGGGCATGAGTGCCGCGCGGACCTGGTCCCATTGCGCGTCGTACGTGTCCGGCAGGTTTCCGCCGAACGCGTCGAAGAAGAAGCGGTCGATACCGACGCCCGAGGTACGTAGCGCGCGTTCGGTGGCCTGGACGAGATCGCGGTCGGTGTCGGGGTCGCGCGGACGGACGCCGAGGCGCCAGAGGATCGCCTGCGTGACTTCGGGTTGATAGCGCGGACCGAACTGGTCGAGCGCCGCGACGAGCGGGTCGCTCTCGGCGATCTGGCGGAGTGCGACTGCGAGCTGCATCACGTCCCAGTGGATCGCCTCGGGCTGGCGGCCGAATGCATACAGCCCCTGGTGGTCGAAATAGGCGGCGGTGAAGGAAGGGTCCCAGGTCGGCGCGAACCGCCACGGGCCGTAGTCGAAGCTCTCGCCGGTCACGTTGATGTTGTCCGAATTGAGCACGCCGTGGACGAAGCCGGCCGCCATGTAGCGCGCCGCGAGCCGGGCGGTGCGGGCGACGACGAGGTCGAGTAGGCGAACCGGGTCTTCGCTGTCCTCGTCGTAGAGGTTGCGGAGCGTGTAGCCGACGAGCTTGCGTAATCCCGCTTCGTCGCGGTGGAAGGCAAGGCGCTGGAAACTGCCGATGCGAACGTGGCTGTGGTTGAGCCGGACCAGGACTGCGGAGCGCGTCGGGCTGGGCTCGTCGCCGCGCTGGAGTTCCTCGCCGGTCTCGATCAGCGATAGCGTGCGCGACGTGGGCACGTTGAGCGCTTCGAGCATTTCGGTCGCAAGGATTTCGCGGACGCCGCCCTTCAGCGTGAGGCGACCGTCGCCAGCGCGGCTCCACGGGGTCTGGCCCGATCCCTTGGTGCCGAGGTCCATCAGGCGACCGCGATCGTCGCGCATCTGCGCAAACGTAAACCCGCGGCCGTCACCGAGATCGGGATTGTAGCTGCGGAACTGGTGGCCGTGATAGCGGAGGGCCAGCGGCTGGGGGAGCGTGTCGGGCAGCGGATCGAACCGGCCGAAATGGCGAGTCCACTCGTCGTCGGTGAGTGCGTCGAGGCCGATCTGCGCGGCGGCGCGGTCGTTGCGGAAGCGAAGCTGCGTCCGGGGGAAGTCGGCGGGTGCGACGGGGTCGAAGAAGCCGTCCCCGAGCGTCAGGAGTTCGGCTTCGGGGCGATAGGCTTGCGGGCGGGTGGGCATGCGGCGATATGGTGGCCGCTACCCGAAGGACGCAACCATGGCCGCTTACGAAAACCTCTATTGGTGGTCCAACGACGGGCTGAGACTGCACGCGCGGGACTATCCGGGCGGTGAGGAAGGCCAGTCGCCGATCCTCTGCATGCCGGGCCTGACGCGCAATGCGCGCGATTTCGATGCGTTGGCGGCTCGGCTGGCGGGGCGCTGGCGCCTGATCGCGGTGGATTTTCGCGGGCGGGGCGAGAGCGCGTACGCGAAGGACCCGATGTCGTACGTCCCGCTGACGTACGTGCAGGACGTCGAGGCGTTGCTGACGGATCGCGGTATCGATCGGTATATCGCGTTCGGCACCTCGCTCGGGGGGATCGTCACGATGCTGATGGCGGGGCCTTCGCGAGGCCGGATGGCCGGGGCGTTGCTCAATGACGTCGGCCCCGAGATCGACGCGCACGGCCTGTCCCGGATCCGTGGATATGTCGGCAAGGCGAGCGTCTTCCCGACCTGGATGCACGCCGCGCGCTGCGTCGCGGAGAATAACGGCGACGTCTATCCCGACTTCTCGATCGAGGACTGGCTGGCGATGGCCAAGCGGCTGTACCGGCTCAACAGTTCGGGGCGGATCGTGCTGGATTATGACCTGAAGATCGCCGAACCGTTCCGCGTGCCGGGGAACGAGGCGGGTCCGGACATGTGGCAGGCGCTCGGCTCGTTGCGCGACGTGCCGACGCTGATCGTGCGGGGCGGACGATCGGACCTGCTGTCGGCGACGGTGGCGGAGCGGATGGCGGCCTCGCTCGACCGGGCCGAGCTGGTGACGGTGCCGGGCGTGGGCCATGCGCCGACGCTGAGCGAGACGATGCTGCAGGATTCGATCGACCGGTTGCTGGCGCGCGCGCTTGAGGGGGCGGCGATCCGCGCTTAGGGACACCCGGCTGGGGCTGCGCGTTAGGCGGAGACTTACTGACAAGCCGGGAAACTTGATGACTGAACTCGCCGACGCACATACGACCGTCCGCCCTCTAAAAGGCCGCCGCGCCATCATTACCGGAGGGACCACCGGGATCGGCCGGGCGATCGCGGTGCTGCTGGCGGCGGAAGGCGCGAAGGTCTTTATCTGCGGCCGCGACGAGCGCTATCTGCGCGATGCGCTGGCGCGTATCCGCGAGGTCGGTGAGGGCGACGGGATGATCACCGAACTCGCCGATCCCGACAAGGTCCGCGCGTTCTTCGATGCGGGCGAGGCGTATCTCGGCGGCTTCGACATCACCGTCGTCAACGCGGCGGTCGCGGCCGGCGGCCTGACGCAGATGAGCGAGGACGAACTCCGCTACGCGATTGCGGTCGACTTCACCGCGTATCTGCTCAGCGCGCATCACGCCGCACACCGGATGACGCCGATCAGCGACATCGTCATCATCGGCTCGCTGAGCGCGCATATCCTCGGGCCCAGCTCGACCGTGTACGCTGGCGTGAAGGCAGGCATCGCCGGCTTTTCGGAGGCGCTGCGACGCGAGCTGGGGCCGAAGGGGATCAAGGTCTCGCTGGTCGAGCCCGGCAAGGTCGGGTCGAACATGCAGTATCCGGACGTGCCCGACGACAAGCAGCGCCAGATGATCGAGGCGGAGCAGATGCTGCGCGCCGAGGATATCGCGGTCGGGGTGGAGTTCGTGCTGACGCAGCCGACCCGGACGGTGATCCAGCAGATCGTGATCGTGCCCCGAGCGCTGGAGGGGGAGTAGGCGCCGACGAAGGGCATTGAGCGAGCGCCAAGCCCTTCCCGTCATCCTGACGAAAGTCAGGACCCAGAGTAACGGAGCGGCGTCCTTCATGGCTCTGGGTCCTGACTTTCGTCAGGATGACGGAGCAGATGGAAGTCGCCGGACGTAAATCAAAGGAGAATAGCATGTTCGACCAGCTCGTCTTCACCCCCGCCGACATCGACCTGTCGCGCTCGCCGCTGGCGGGGAAGGTGGGGGCCGAGACCTATGTGCTCGGCGCGTTCAATCCGGGGATGACCCGGCTGGCGAACGGCAACCTGCTGCTGATGGTGCGCGTCGCCGAAGCGCTGAAGCAACCGATCAAGGACGGCAACGTTCACGCGATCCGCTGGCAGAACGGCGCGTACCTGCTCGATGCGTGGCCGTTGCAGATGGTTGATACGAAGGATCCTCGCAAATTCCTGATCCCGGGGGGCGGGTGGAAGGTGATGGCGCTGACGTCGCTGTCGTGGTTGCTGCCGGTCGAGCTGGATGCCGAGGGGCGCGCGGTCGTCGCGGTGCATTACGACAAGGCGATCGCGCCGCGTACCTCGTACCAATGCTATGGGGTCGAGGATGCGCGGATCTCGAAGGTCGGCGACCGCTATCTGATGACGACGTGTTCGGTCAGCCCCGAGCGGCATTCGACCACGCTGTACACGTCCGCCGACGCGCTCGACTGGCAGCTCGAGGGCATCGTCCTCGATCACCAGAACAAGGACATGCTGATCTTCGAAGGGCTGATCGACGGGCAATATTGGGCGCAGACGCGGCCGCTCGGCGACCTGTATTTCGCCTATCCGCCGAACAGCGAATGGCGCGCCGGGCCGTCGATCAACCTGTCGCGCTCGCCCGACGCGCTGCACTGGAAGCCGCACGACAAGCCCGGTATCCGCCCGCACGCCGCCACCGTCTCGACCGCGCGGATGGGTGGCGGCGCCCCGCCGATCCTCACCGATCGCGGCTGGCTGACGCTGTGGCACGGGGTCGAGCCGTCGGGCGTCGTCGGCATCTACCGCACCTATTGGTCGATCCTGGACAAGGACGACCCGTCGATCACCGTCGCGACCGAGCACACCGCGCTGCTGGAGCCGAACCCCGCGCTGACCGAGCCGCTGAAGGACCAGATGTATCTCGACAACGTCGTCTTCACGACCGGCATCGCCGACGCCGGGGACTTCTACGTCGTCGCGAGCGGCGAGGCGGATCTGGCGTGCCGGATCACGCATATCGCGAAGGACGTGTTCAGCCGGTGATCGGTCCTGCCGCCAAGCCCGGCAGGTCCAGCTCGTGTTCGGACACGATCCGGATCGCGCCACCGAGGCGGCGATACTGCTCGGCTCGGCGGAACGCGCCGCTGTTGCGGACGGAATAGGCAAACGGCGCGCGTCCGGCGATCACCAGCGCGGTCGTGGTGTTGCCGACGGCCGAGACGATCCGGCCACCCAGCGCGGCGATCCGGCAGGCCAGGGCACCATCCCGGGGTTCGCCCAGGATCGCGATCCGCTCGCCGCTGAGCGGTCCGGACGGCGCGGGGCGCGGGGCGGGCCCGGGCTTGCGCGGCGGGGCGAGCCATTCGTCGAGCGCGATACCGGTATGGTCGATCGCCTTGACGATCACCCAGCCGGCCGCGCGCGCATCGCTCAGCGCGTCGTGATGCTTGTGCTCGATCCCCAGATATCGGGCGAGCAGCCCGAGCCGGTGGCTCTCCAGATCGGGCCAGGCGCGCTTGGCGACGCGCACGCTGTCGAGCCAGACCGTCTCGATCGCGGGGCGGTCATGGACCCTGCATGCCGCCGCCAGCGCGCCCTTGTCGAAATAGGAATGCGCCACCGTCGTTCGACCGGAAAGATGGCCGTGGACGATGCCGTGGACGTCGGCGAAGCTCGGTTGGCCGACGACGTGGTGCTCGGCGATGCCGTGGATGCGGGTGTTGAACAGGTGGAATTCGTCGCGCGGATCGAGCAGCGTCTCGTATTCGAAGATCTCGCGCCCGTCGCGAAACCCGACGATGCCGATCTGGCAGATGCTGCTGACCCGCGAACAGGCGGTCTCGACGTCGATCACGACGAAATCCGGGGGCAGGGTGTCGGCGGGATCGGATCGCGTCACGGTCGAGATGTCGAGCATCGCGCCTCCATGCACGCATGTGCGCGGCGGATAAACATCTTTGGAAGAAGCCGGAATTGGGCCGGAGCCTGAAATGCCGGTCGGCGCGGCGCGAGGCGAATTGCGCCCTTGCCCGGTTCTCAGCGGCAGGGTCCCCCCGGGCAACGCCGGCCGCTCATTCCACGGCGCACCAGAACCGCACCGTCGACGACGGGTCTGCTCGCTGCAGATTCCTGGTGAGCAATCCGAGCGTCATGTCGCAATTCTGCCGGTTGAAATCCCCGGATCGTATGGAGTTGAAGCTGGCGAAGTGGACCCTCGGTGCGCTGTCGCCCGAGGAGCGATAAAGCCGGTAGGTCGCCCCGGCCATCGGCGTGCAGCCGCCCAATATAACGCCCAAGATAACGCCCAAGATAACGATCGTGGCAAGCGCCGTCAGTGCCGTAAAGCCGTGCAATGCATGTGTGATCGCGATGTCCCCTAGAGGTCCCAATGGGTCGCCCGAAGACTTCAGGCAAGCGGCAAGGTTGCGCAGACGATTAGCGGGGCCGGCAAGAATTCAGGCATTCGCCTTTTTATTGGGGAAAGACATGATCTTGGTATTTTCCGAAGAATATTCAGGTGTCGAATAAATTACGCGGCTGTCGTCCTGTATAGGATGAAACCTGATCCCGACTGCCTCGAACACCCGAAAAGGACGACCCGTCCGAGCTGATCGACCAGCCAAAGTCCTGCCGTGCTGCGCCCGATTACCCGGCCATCCGGCGCTGCTGGAGCGATTTCGCCACGGACGACCGGCAGGGGGCATCGTTGGCGCGCCGACCCCGAATGCCGCGCAAAAACCCCGCCCCGCCCACGCGCTTTTCAGGTGGCTGTGGATGCAGGTCACCGAGATGCCGCAAGGGGCGAACCCGCACTCTATTGAAGGCAGATCGATGCACCTGGAGCAGATTTCGGGTGCGGCATCATCCCTGCGGTCACGGTCCTTTCGGCCATGATCCCGATGCCGGTTTGGAGAGGTAAGCGGAACGGTCGCGTTGTGGAAGCCGGACGGCGATCGCCGGCATGCGAGCCTCTGCCAGCTTTCTCGAAAAAGGATCGAGTTTCCAGAACGGCTGGTTGTGGTGGAAAAGCGATGGCCAGCTTTATTGCGGCATGTAAGGAAGCTGTGATCACGAACCGACATGCGGGGAATAGGTGACGTTCGCGCTACAACGATGGTCGGAACAACACTGGCAGGGCTTTGCAGACATGCATTGCGATCCCGAAGTGATGGCCGACCTTAGTGGCCCGTCCAGCGAAGTTATCAGTAGAGAAAAGTTCGACTGGTACCGTGACGCTTGGGAAGCGGATGGCGTATCTCGGTGGGCGGTGGTTGACCGTTCCGAAACATTCCTAGGTTATGCCGGTGTGGTGCTACGGAGCGATCATGCTCATCCGCTCGGCTCGCATTACGAAATTGGTTGGAGGTTCCGTCGCGATGCTTGGGGCCGCGGCCTGGCAACGGCGAGCGCCAGTCAGGCGCTAGATCATGCTTGGTCGATAATAGAAACTTCAGAAATCGTATCGTACACTGCGCCAGAAAACTTGCGGTCGCAGAATGTAATGCGACGCCTTGGCCTAAGGCGTGACGCTAGGCGCGACTTTAATCCAAAAGCGGATCGGACCGCGCTTGTTTGGGTAGCTGATCGGCGACTGCGGATGGCTTTGGGCGCTTAAGCGGGGTCGTGTCCCGCGTGGTGGTGTAGCTCAGCGGTAGTGAAGCTGACCGGCCGCGCGCTATCATCCAGCGCTGTAGCGGCCGGTCAGGTTCACGGGTGGCCATCGAAGATCTTCGGATAGGTTTG